>Ga0209008_1000332_pt1 | contig 18037 bp, 17 predicted proteins | sample JacPin_JW_Ref_O3_FD_187963 | JGI IMG/M metagenome (GOLD analysis project Ga0209008, IMG submission 187963) | Forest soil microbial communities from Algoma, Ontario, Canada - Jack Pine, Ontario site 1_JW_Ref_O3 (SPAdes) (version 2) | ecosystem: Environmental > Terrestrial > Soil > Boreal...
ACCGGTGGCGCAAGCGGGAACCCGGTGACCTTTTCGGTTGGCGCCGGCTCGGTGTGCACTCTTTCGGGTGCGACGTACACCATGACCAGCGACACAGGAACGTGCTCAGTGATTGCGAACCAGGCGGGCAACAGTAACTACGCGGGAGCACCGCAGGTGACGGAGACCGTAACCGCGGTTAAGACAGTTAAGAAAGTTGCGCCGACGGTGACCTTCACCGGCGCGCCAGCCAACGCTACGTACTTGGTCACCTTCACGCTCGCAACAACGCAGAACTCCGATATCACTCCGACCATCACGTCGACGACGGCCAGTGTCTGCACGGTCAGCGGCACCACCGTTACGATGAAGAAGGGTACCGGAACCTGTACCGTGAAAGCATCGTGGGCAACGAACGACTACTATTTGGCCACGAGTCTCGAACAATCCACAACGGCGACTTTACTCGGCACGACCACCACAATCACCAGCGCGGTTCCTGAGGCGGGGCATCCCCTGAAAGTAGCGGTGTACTTCAGTGTGACCAACGGGACGGCCGTTGCAGTGACGGGCGATGTCACCGTGACCGCAGGCACCGGGCAAACCTGCACGGGAACTGTTACCGGCGGCAAGTGTCTGCTAACGTTCCCGGCTGCGGAGTCAACAATACTGACCGCGACCTACGAGGGCAACACCAATGACAGCACTAGTACGTCAGCCTCGTACTCCCTGACGGTGTACTAGCGGAACGGGTCGAGAAATGAGTGACGAACTGCCCGCCGCGGCATGAGACGCCGGCCGACTCATAAAAGAATAGCGTCTGAATTCGAGCTGGAAGGATCTTAATGCCAACTACTGCTTCCCGGATTTCTGAAAATCTCCTGTCCGCTTCTGATGATTCTTTTTCTTCTGCTCTCGGCTTGATGAGTGAGCTCACACTTTTCAACCTGATATGGAGCAAGGGTGGAGAACTGTTCGAAAAAGTTGATAACAAAATAAGCAAGGGCAGCTGGTCGAGCAATTCGGATCATTTTCACGAAAAGGTAGTCGCCAAATCGGAAGAGTTCGCCAACCTTCCCCGCGGGGAGCGGTTACTCGAGGTGCTGGGTGAATTGCAGAAGATGATGGGTATCCCACCGCGCGATCTAAGCACGTCCCTAGATCTCGCTGAAGTAGCTGACGACATAGGTATGGCCGCGGTCAGGATTCTTCGCGACGACAAAAATGCCACGTTTGCTGGCAACGACGTGGGTGTAATGATCGAGTTTCAGATGACAAAGATTTTCGGCGGTCTAGAAATCCGCATGGAGGAGCTTTCGTCCGTGCAGCAGCAGAGCATGGTTGAGCGCGTGCGTGAGTTCCTGCAATCACTTCCAGCTGACAAACAACGATTCATCATGGATAAACTGGGCGCTGCGGACCTGTCAGAATCCGTCATCCGGCAGGCGATTGCCAGCGGAGCTATGTGGACCGCTTTTGTAGCAGCCGTAGAGGTCTTTGGGTTCGCATTCTACACAACGGCGGCACAACTTTTGGCAATTGTTTCACTGCATCTGCTGCCGTTCGGAGCATATATCGGGCTCAGTTCGACGATTGCTGTGCTTTCCAACCCCTGGATGCTTCCGATCTTTGCGGGACTTGGAATCTGGTATTACTGCCGAAAGAACAGAGGCCTACGACAATCGATGGTCCCCCTCATCGTCACTAGCCTCTGCCTTTCAGGCATGGAGGTCCAAGCAAGAACTTCTGCACACCGCGAGTCTGCGGTCGATGATGCACTTTCGTTATGGGGGACAGCGCGCAAAGCCCGCGACCAGGGGCGTTTAATGAGCGCCGGTGCCATGTCGGTTCGCGACCGAGCGCGAGACCAGTTGGCCACAACGCGAAATCAACTCAGTCAAGCTCGCGAAAGGAAAGAAAAGCGCACTGGTGAGCGGAACGGGTTGGACCAGGAGTTGGCACGCTGCGTGATTTCCGACAGAAGCGCGATTGATGACGGAAGATGGGGTCTGTCGCTTATCAGTGCCGCTGCAAAAATCCGCGAAATTGAAAACCAACTAAATAAGGCCTGCCAAAAGCGGGATGGGGAATCCGGAGTTTGGGGAACGATTCGTGGGTACGCGGAGTACGCCTCCGATGCACCGAAGCTCAAAGCCCAGCTCAGTTCGGCAAAAGACGCGCTCGTTGAGCAAGTCAAGCGCGGTTGGCCGAACGACGGTAGCGCATATCCTGCGAACTCGGCATCACTCCTACGTGCAATGGAAGAGAAGACGCCAGCGATCCTTGCAGCCGAGGCTGACATCAACCGACTGACGGCCCAGGAACTCGAAGAGTCCAAGAAACTTGGCCACGCCTCCGCGGAACTGACAACCGCCGAAGCCAGGCGGGAAATCAGCGAGCAGCGATATTACGGTTTAGGGACGGTGTAATGGCCAAGTTCATTACGAACCAGCGGATTGATTTCCTATTGAAGCATGGCCGTGTGGAAGAGGCACTGTGTGAACCAGTGAAGCAGTTCGACCCCCAGCGAGATGGAGTTGCGGGGTTCGTGTGGTCGAGGACATCGGGTGCCGAAGAGGCAGCCTATGCCGGGTTGACGCTTGGTAAGTTTCTTTACGAGTACGTTCTTATTGACCCGGAGGTGGTCCGTGGGGTCGAGTTCGCACGCGCGGCCGACGTCGATTCCGTGCTCAGTTTCGCGCGGTTTGCCGACACGAAGGCCGACCTGACCGGTGCGAGCCTGGACGGGCTCCACGCTAATCTGCAAGGCTACGTCGCAGAACAAATCGAAGCCCACCACCTGGCTGCACAGGGGCACGATGTGCTTTTTCCGGACACGCCAAACAATCCAGGCTGGGACTTGATGGTCGATGGTCACCCGTTTCAAGTCAAATGCTTAGCGGTCCCGGGAGGGGTTCTAGAGCACCTGCATCACTATCCGGACATTCCAGTCATCGTCAACTCCGAACTGTCAAACCAAGTCGGTGACCATGCCGGCGTGTATGTTGACCCGGAACTTCACCACGACGCGATACGGCATGCGACGTACGAAGCGCTGGATCGTGGCCGGGAATTAGCAGACTTTGAAATTCCATGGATTTCGCTGGGTGTTTCAGGGGCGGCTAACCTTTACTACATATTTTCGAACGATACCGATCTCGGGGCGATGCTGGCCTCCACCGCGACTGACACGATTGGTAGAACAATCGGTGGCACCACCGGTAAGTATGCGGGAGCCACTGCCGGACTCATCATGTTTGGTCCCGCCGGAGCAATTGTGGTTGGACTGATCGGCGCAATCGGAGGGGCTGCTGCAGGACGACAAGCCGTCGCCAAGGGAAGGCGATTGTTTGTTATAGACGAGGAATCCGCTGTCCGTTCCCGGCTTCGGCGAGTAGTCGAGGCTGCCGCCGAGGCGATGCCAAGCAAGATTCAAGCCTGGACTCACAAATCGCAACTGGTCAGCGATAGTCTTGCCGGACCAACGGCAAACCAGGCCAAGGTACGGAGCGCAATCAGCCGCCGTCTGAGCGACCAGATCGAGTACTGGAGGAGAAAGAAAGCGGAACTCGAGACATTCACTCGAGATAACGCGGACGATCCGCGGAGCCTCTTGGACCGGATGCTCTGCCTGGTGCACAGGGCCAGTGTTCATCCCCATCACCTTCAAGAGCCCATGAAGGAACTCACCCAGAAAATGCAGGAGTACCTGGAAGAGTGCAAAAGGTTCCGTACCGCTCAATGTTGAGCAAAGTGCGAGATCCTCATCGACGCTTTCTAGCTGACATTACGACATGAGCCTGACCTCTCAGGGAGGAGCGATCTGAATGCCTGACCTTAGTTTCACTGCGAATCGAATCTGGAGGTATATGACGGCCACGCAGAAGCTAGAAGCGGCCAAGTCATACTGGACAGGTCGCAAACGAGATGCAGATGATTCATTGTTCGCCATGGCAGCACTGGCCAGGCATTATCATTTGCGCGAAAAGACGGTAAAAAAACGCGAATACCGACCAATTGGCGAAGTGGACTGTGTTGCTACCCGACTTTCCAGAAAGCGTAGCACTACAAGTCGTGACGAGTTACCTGGTAGGTCAAGAAAGCAGCATGATCGTTGAATTCGTGGAGATGTTAAGGATCCCGCACGAAAACTGCTTCATCGCGCCCGAGTTTGATTTTGAGAGTTTGCAGCCCGAACTCGTTAGGACAGCCGCCGAAAGGTTGTGTACGTCGCACGATACGAGTTCAACGGATATTTATTTCGGCATTCTGCTCATGGAGAACATGAAGGCTTGGCATCCGTTGGCTGATTTCGTCCGACCAGGACCTCCTTCTTTGGAATCGTTTACCAACAGGAGTGCCACTGAGCGAGAACTCGTAGAGCCCGGCAAGGAAGACTCGACGACTCTCGATGACTTAATCACCCTAACAACCGTGATTTCCGCCGCTGAGGCAGAGGGAGCTTTACCACAAGAGAGAGTTGACGATCTGATCGATGAAGTTGTCGAACTGAACGCCTCCCGTCATAACACGCTTTTTCACAGAGGATTTGCCGATGTCATTTTCGGCCGTCCCTTGACCCCTCATGGTCGAGCCGAAAATGAGAACCGCCGCCGGTGGTATCTGTGCGGAGCCGTCGTGGCGTATGCCCGCAAGGCCGACCATGCGCGGATTGCAAGTCTGTATGAATCGGAAGAAGACATCAGAGCTTTTGGCCGAGAACTCAAGCCTCGCTCCCGTAAAGCTGCCCAGTTCGTATTCGAGGCTTTGTGCCACGAGGGTAGGCCCTCTGCTGCGGCGGCCTTCCTTGTCCCTCCCATGGTTGTTTACGCCGGTTTGTTCGACACGGTCTTGCGATTGGGAACTCGCTTTTTAAGGACCCAGGAAATCGATGGTGCATTCGCACTGTTCGATTTGTTGAAGCAGTCCCTCGATTGCTTGTCCGAGGAAGAGTTGGAGGAGTTGAATGGCAGTCTATGACCTGCAAAGAAGATCCGCCCATTGCCTCCGCCTCAAGGGTCAGTTCGGCGCTGCGCAAAAGATCTTGGACAAACTGCTTCAAGACCCAGTCGCACCGGAACGATCGGCGACATGCACCGACGTCGCCATCATGAACGCAGGATTTCGCGGTTTGATGGATATCGTCATCTCCGAGAAAGACCTCAATTCGTTCATTGCAAAGTTAGAGCAGATCCGTCCGCAACTGGAGAATGCCTTGCAGGAGACCGGACATCGTGCTCACTCGCAGTACTGTCTGGGGGTACTGCTTGTCGCCAACCAGAAGGACCCAATGAAGTCTGCGGACCTCCTTGAACCCTCCGTCAATTACATGCTGATGCGAGGGAACGCTTACGACTCGAGGGGGCTGTTAAGCCGGTCTCAATTTTACCTTGCGCTATCCTTGGCGGAAACCCTGAATCCGGGACACGTCTCGAGGAGTGAAGAACTCTTTGCGAAATCCACGGAATCTGGGTTTGTTCCCCCCTCCCACCTGCTGAAGCGGTTCCTTGAGGCACTCTTATTGACGAGCGCGGACGCGGCTCGTGCCGCAGCCGAACTGGCGGTCCGTAATTTGAAAATCGGTAAAGCCGTCCTCGACTCGCTCGTAGAGTCCGACGTGGCTTCCGACTCTGAGCCCGTTCTCACGGCTCTGCTGAAATGGGCCTGCAACGATACGCGCCCGTCCAAACAGCGGTTTCGCGATTTGAAGAAAATCTTATCCCACGCCCTCCGCGGACAGATGGTCCATGTCGCGGAAAGGGCGCTGGATGAAATGGAAATTCTGGCGAGAAACGGAAGGTGCTCCCAGGAGTTTGTGGACCTCTTGAGTGACTCGGAGAACTTCGATCCCGCCTGGAGTGCGTCGGACGCGGTCTGGGCGGCGGCGGCCATGCGGGAAATTCTAGGGGAGTACCGGGAGGCGGCCACTGGGCTTCGACATGAATTCTTTGCTCGCATTGCTTCCGCAGAACCGGGGGCCTACACGGAAGCGGAGAACATTTTGGAGCGTATCCGTTCCTATGGTCCGCCCGACGAAGAGTTGGGAGAGATGGAACACCGCCTCAAGGCGGTCCTAGCGACCGAACGGGAAGTCATGGCGCCTGTTCCGGCAAATGTGCCAGTCTGCATCACTGTCGTTGGTGGCGATGAAAAGCAAGCAAGATACGATGAACCTCTCAAGAAGACCTTCGAGTCCGGCATGGGAACAATCGACCTCAACTTTCGCCACACCAACTGGTCGAGTAATCAAGGCGGCCAGTTCGAGCAGATGCGGCCGCTGCTCAACCGGTCCGATGCGGTTGTCGTGATGCGCCGAATCCGGACGACCCTTGGGCGCAATGTTCGTCGTCATTGCCCGGTGTGGATCGGATGCGCAGGCGACAGCAAGTCGTCCATTGAGAACGCCATTCGTAAGTCTGTGATCGCGGCTCGGATCCATAAATCGCGGCCTGTTCAGAGCGTGCTATGAGGCGGTGCTTAATCGACGTCCGCAGCGGCCCTCTGAAGGATCGACGCCTGTTCGCAAATTCATCTGATGATGAAGGACGATGGTCGCGCGCTTAGAAGATACCCTGATTTCCGTGGGGCGGCAGGCGCTGGTTGACGACGTCAGGACGGTCATGCTCGAAGGCGAAACCTTTCCCATCCGGCGGACCAGTCGAGCGAAATTGCGTGAGGTCGATTTCCGGCTCAATGCGGAGATGTTGCGGGGGCTGGAGCAAAATCCAAATACGAATTCTCGCTGGGCGTAACTCGCCCGGGAACGTTTCAACGGGATTCTGCTGGTGGAGAACCGCAATGGTCTAATCGTGAACACCAAAGTATTCGTCGATTTAGGGCAACCCCGTCTGTTAAGTCTAACGATAGGAGATATGCAATAAAGCGCAAGGTGAGCTAAACTGCTTTCCGCCCAACTGAGGAGACTTCTTTATGGCCGACATCCCTGAGTACGCAAGGAAGCCTTTGCAATCGTTTCTGGATTATCAGGAAGAATGTTCAAAGCTTCTCGAGTGCAGCATGCGGGGTATGTTACTTCTTCAGAATACTCTCGATGCCGAAGCCACATTTGTGCAGCAAGAGTGCATGAGCGGTTTCCCGCTTCTTCACGCCCATACTCTTGTGGGTTGTTGGGCAGCATTCGAAGCTGCTATGGAAGACCTTGGCATCGGACTGTTGATGAATGAGCCGACATGGCTACAAGAGGAAGCTTTTTCCAGGCTCAAAATTCCATTGGCTGAATTTGAAATTCTGGAAAAAGACGAGAGAATGCTTCTTTTGATTCAGGAATTGCAAAGGGGCCAAGGAGGCAACCGCAAACGTGGCACGGCTTCATTCGAACATGTCTTAAACCAGTTTCAGCTTTCGGGTGAAGTAGACCCAGGTGTCAAGCAAACGATTTGGGAGATGTATAACGTTCGAAATGTCATCGTTCATCGCGCCTCAGTTGCGGATCGCCGTTTGGTTGATGGATGTCCCTGGATGGCACTGAAGATCGGCCAGTTAGTAGTAGTGACGAGCAAGATGTCAAAAAGCTATGCAGATGCCTTATTTAGGTATATTCGTTCTCTCCTGGCGCAGCTTGCCCAGCGCTACCACGACACCAGCCTTCAAGATCGACTGTTCCGAACTCCCGAGGAGCCAGTTGTTTTGGACTCTCATACAGAGCTGCAAGCTGTGCAAATGAACGGAGGTTGATGCGGGGGTTCTCAATGCGGTTGCGCTGCAAAATGCCGTGTTGTGTGCTGAATGCGACGTTGTCAGTTACGGCCCCCATGACATCTGTTTGGTCTGCGGGAGCCGCTCGCTTTTCAACATAGCTCGGATCTTCGGCGGGAATGTTCCTAAGAACCGGGCAATTCAAATCGAAGTCGGGATACAGGAACACCAGGTGCTGGCTTTTCCCAGAATGCACAGGGTCCGAAGAAAAGCGTAGTGTGACGAGCAATGGCGTAGCGTGCGGTCAAAATGGAAATGGTTAACTTGATCGAACACGTGTTTGTTCTGATGCTGGAGAACCGAGCATTTGACCACATGCTCGGTTTCTCGGGCATAACAGGGCAGGATGCCGCGACTGCCGCTTCTACTCAGATCATTGGCCTCACTGGAAGTGAACTGAACAATTTTAATGGCAACACGTACCGCGTAAATAGGGGTGCCGATGACGTGATGCCGGTCGATCCGGGCCACGAGTTCACGAATGTGCTGGAGCAGCTTTGCGGACCCGCCGCGATATACCCATCCGGTAGCGCGTACCCAACCATAAACAACACCGGCTTTGTTGCCTCCTACGTCGCAAGTGGGGGCACCGCAAACCCGGGTGAGGTCATGAAGTGCTTTGCTCCCGAGCAGCTTCCAGTCCTGGTTGCTTTGGCCCAGGAATTTGCGGTTTGCGACAACTGGCATGCATCCATGCCCGGTCCTACGTGGCCGAACCGCATGTTTGTTCACGCGGCATCTTCTGGGGGGCTCGACCATAGTCCGACCACGGAAGAAATCGTTGAATGGGAGACGGTTGGAGGGTTTCAGTTCAAGGCAGGGAGCATCTTTGATGCACTGAAAAAGAAGGAGGTGCCGCAACGTCTATACGCTGGCGATGATTTTCCCATGGTCGCGGCATTGAAGGGCATCAGCCTCTTTGACATCCGGCACTACAGCAATTTTGCGAGCGATCTTGGCCAGCCCAGTTATCCCTACAACTATGTGTTCATCGAACCAAGCTACGATGTCCTGAGCGACTACAAAAACAGCACGTCACAGCACCCGCTCACGGATATCACGCTGGGTGAGGGATTGATTAAGGAAACCTACGAAGCGATCCGGAACTCTCCGCATTGGAATAGCAGTGTTCTAATCATCACTTGGGACGAGCACGGCGGGTTTTTCGATGGCGCCATTCCGCCCGCTGCGGTGGCGCCAGGTGATACGGCGCCTCGGGACAAGAATAATCAGTATGGTTTTACGTTCCAACAGTCTGGGCCTCGCGTCCCGGCCGTTGTCATCTCACCGCTAGTTCCAAAAAATGTGATTGATCATCGGTTGTATGACCATGCTTCGATACCCGCTACGATCGAGGCTTTATTTGACATTGCTCCTTTGACGCAACGCGATGCCAAGGCCAATCGTCTGGATGCGCTACTTTCCTTGAGTGCGCCGAGGCAGGATATCCCAACAACTCTTCCTCCGCTTGCAACCGCGCCGGCGGAAGTAATGAAGATGAGTGTGTCTGATTTGAGTACGGTGGTCGCAGCCAGACCGAATGACACGGTTGACCAGGGCACACTCCCAGTGATTCTCCAATCGGCTCTGCGCCAGGATCTTGAAATGTCGCCAGAGCAACGCACGGTCATCCTGCAGCGGGTACGCTCAATCAAAACGCGGGAGCAGGCAAGGCAGTACTTGGCGGGGGTCCAAAAGAAAGTCCGTCAGCGTCGAGCTACACAACCGGCACCGGGTTCGATGTAAGACCCCCGGAACACCGGCGCTCACCTCCAATCTGGATTCCCCGCAGGTCGTCACACGGGCGGAACTGGCGCTAGCCATACCCAGATTGGGTCGGGGATGTGTCCCAAAATCCCCGCATAGGGTTCGGGCCCTTCGGGCCCGTCTGCTGCCCCACTTTGCTGGTCGCGGTCAGGGCGGGCTTCCGGAGCGCCTTTTGCTATTCATGCCCGAACGTTGCCACGATGATCGAGGGCGAATCCAACGGAGGCTGTTGGAGCATGAGGGGGCGTGTCGAGCCGTTCATCGCGGTCAGTAGAATTGACGGAAATGGCTGTGCTGCTCGAACTGCATAACACAGGCGATTCTGGCGCCGGCGCTGAGGTTCGGGGACTGGTGGAACACGCCCGGAGCGGCAGGCCGGGAGACTGGCGGGTGTCGATCGTCGGCTGTCGCCAAAACGACAATTGGGAAATGAAGATCCTGGGACCGAACGGGTTTGAGCGCTCCTACACATTGGTCGGAAGCGCGGGAGAGCACCAGCCTTTGGTGATCGCTAATGTGCCGCAGAGACTGCTGCCGGCGAGGGTGGGGCGGGGATGAACCATCGCCGCGACCCGAAACCGAAATCCCAGGCGCCACCTCGACTAACATCTCGTTATTTCTTTCAAGACGTCCAACCAATATGGTGCCGTTCGCGATCAGCGATGTGTGCCGCAGAATGTGCCGTACGCTTCGAGCCGGTATGCGCCAATATGGGCTTTTTCGCTACTTCAATCGAGTGCTTCCGTGCGGGCTTGGTTATGGGCAAGTCGTTGAAAAGATGGTGAGCGCGGTAGGAATCGAACCTACAACCTACTGATTAAGAGTAGGCGAATCTGATAGGGCCTTCCACGTCTTACCACTTTTAAGAATCAATGACTTACCGACAATCAAGCCCGCACGGGAGCAATTTGGTCTGGTATTGAAAAGAAGCAAGTTAGCGCATATGGGATCGAATGGTACGGCACACCTATGGCACACCTGAATGTGGTGAACCCTGGGGTTTAGACACGTCTACGATTGGCACACTTGGCAAGCCATGTGAACTTGCTACAAGTTTGTCTTGGCAAGTCGACGCAGGAAGCTCTCCTTGGCGGCGTGTACTTGCCGGATCTTCTCCAGTTCTGTTTGAAATCCTACCTTCTGGCCGCGGCGAACTGCGAGATCATGCAGGTCAGTTAGCAAACTGACCGCTTTGTCATAATCTTTGGGCTGCCGCATCTGGATATGCGTTGCAACCTGTTTCCAGATTTCTGGTTGGCGTCGTCCTAGTTGATCGAGATACCGAGTCCGGCTTGCCTCGTCTTCCGCTCTTCGTTTTGCCGCTTCCGCTATGCGCTGTTCGTTCAGTAGCCGGGCTCTCTCCTTCGCACGCGCATGGGCCGCTGCCAGAAGATTGCCCACCTTACGCCGTTCGCTTGCAAAGGGCACGTCAGAGGGTTGCTGTAAGTCCGTACACCGGAAACGCCGCATGAAGTCGTTTCGCCAGCGCTCGCCCTGCTCCACGACCGCAGTAATGAGCAACTCGTTCTTGTCCTTTTCCGGCAGGCCTCGAATCCATGCGGACAGTTCTTTGCGGCTCGGTCCAGCGGCGAGTGGGCTTGAAGCCTGTGCTGCAACGTCGACGAGATCCTCGTCGATTTCGAGGAATTCGAGCAGCGCGTCGAGAGGACCAGACAATTCTTGCAAGCCTGCAGGTACGGGCGGCTCCATTTCATCTTCATCAAGTCCTCCATCCTGCGCACCGCGAAGCCAGCCGAGATACAGGCATCGGAGGTCGCCGCGAAGCAGGTCTGAGCGCAGAGGCATCAGGGAGGCCATCCATCCGGTTCCGTCGTCCTCGCCATCCCACTCCGACTCACATCCAAATTCAACGATCACGAATCTCGCGGTTCTTCGCACACGCACCGTCTCGCCCGGGATCATGGCCTTGAGCAACTTGTAGTCAACCGATTCCTGCGGGAGGCGAATATAGAACTCATGCGTCCCCCAGTTCGCGAAGTAGACAAAAGCGTCAAAATATTTCTCCAGCAGCTTGCTCGGATTGGCTTTCAGGTCTCCCCATTCGTAGTGGTTCGTGAAGCTCGTTGTGGTGATTGCGGCTCGCGTCGAGATGGAACGGAGCGCGGCCATCTCTTTTTTCGTCAGCGGACGGTCGATTGCGCGGAAATCGTAATACTGGTATTCGCTCACCAGGACCCTCGCCGCCAGTGGCGATAAGCGACAATCCATTCCACTCCTGCCGGTGCCGGCGTTGGCAAAGGCAGGTCCAGGATTGGGATCTTCTGGCGCGTTTTGCCTCGACGGCAAATGGCAACAATTCGGCCGTTTAGCGTCATGTCGACTTTCTCCACGTCAGCATCGACGCCGAGGACCTTCACACGGAACGGCAACGCTAGGTATTCCTCAAGCATGGTGAAAAAACCGCCCACTTGTTCTTCTTCGCCGTAAGCATCCACGATCGCTTGTTCTATCAGTTCCTTCAGCCTCGCCTTGCTGAGCGAAGGGAGATCTGTCCCAGACTCGCTTTTCAGCTTCCGCAGATGCAGAACCGCCGGGCGACTGCTCCGTTTCGTCATGTTTCTCCGTTGATCGAAGGCTCTTTGGGAGATCGATTTTCAACCTGCTGAAAGAACGTAGTTCCGTCGCTGGTACCCCGGATCGTATAGCCGATCAGGTTGTACCCTTTCAGGCGACGCGCGTACATTCGCGCCAGCATCAGGACGTTGGAATCCACGTAATCGTAGACTCGCACAACGCGCTTGGCATCATGAAGTCGGTGGAGACGCCCTACGTATTGCTGTAGCGTTCCCTTCCAGGAAATGGGCATCGCCAGAAAGAGTGTATCCAAGCGAGCGTCGTCGAATCCTTCGCCGATGTAACTGCCGGTCGCCAGAATGATTCTTGGCTCGCACTCTGGCACGGCCGCGATTGCCTCTGCTGTCGATCGCCGTTGTTTCTTGCCCATGCCCCCCTTGAGGATGAACACGTTGTTCACTCTGCCAGCAAGCTCCGCCGCGAAATATTTCAAGTGCTCAGTTCTGCCGGTAAGAAGCAACGGTGAGCGCCCATCTCTGCTTGCCTGGATGAGATCGGTAAGGATCAATTCATTGCGGACGCGATCATCTACGATTGCGGCGTACACTTCCTGAATCGTCAGATCGGTTTGCTCAGGCGGTAAGGAAAAGTCCGTCAGCCGTGGAAGTACTTCATGCTCGAACGGCGTAGCTGCCGTCATTGAGCGGGCGCTGAGCTTGAATCGAATCGGGCCGCACTGCATATAGATGATGGGATGATGTCCATCTTTCCGCTCAGGAGTTGCTGTCAGTCCGACGACGTACTTCGCTTTCACCTGCCTCATCACCTGCTCAAAAGTAAACGCCGACAGATGGTGACATTCGTCAACAATCACTTGACCATACTCCGCCACGAAGTCTTTGATCCCTTCCTTGTCGTGGGCACTTTGAAGGATGGCAATATCTACACAGCCACTGCGTTTGGCCGCCCCTCCCCCGATTTGGCCGATTGACTTTTCCGGAAGGCCGAGAAACATTGCCAATCTTGCATGCCACTGGTCCAGCAACTGTTGACGATGCACCAAAACTAATGTGTTCACCTTCCGTGACGCAATCAACCATGCTGCGACTGCCGTCTTGCCAAAAGCTGTGGGAGCGCAGAGAATCCCGTCATCGTGCTGCGCGAAACCATCAACGGCATCCTGCTGTAACGGGCGCAGTCGACCGGAGAACTCTACTTCGATCGGACGACCAACGAACCGTTCGTCCCTAACCACGGGCTTGATGCGGTGCGATTTCAATAGCTCGATGACCTCCGCCAGACAACCACGTGGCAGGGCAATGTGGTCGGCACGTTCCTCGCCACAGGCGATGACTCGCGGCTTGTTGAAAGTGGGAAGCCGCATTGCTTGCACTTTGTAGAATTCGGGGTTCTGGAATGCCCCAAGGCGAAGTAACCGGTTCAGCATCGCGGAAGGAAGATCATTCTTTTCGATATACAAGAGGTTGGCGCGAACAACTTGGACCTGCACCGGAAAGGGGCCGAGTATTGGACGCTCTGCTCGCTTTCGGGATGGTGGCAACGTCCAAGGGTCTTGTCCTTCATCTTCCGCAGAGCTGATCCTCACTCCGACAAGGTCTCCACTTCGTTGGGCTTCCAGAACGACGGCCCCGGCAGCAGCAATAGGCATCCGTTTCACGCTCGCCAGAAAGGCCCATTGGTCACTGTACGGACGAAAGTCCGCATCTATGAAGACGCTGTTTCCGTCTGCACGAGGAAGTTTTTGCAGAGGCATAGCGATTAAGTTGCCAAGCCCTCCCTTTGGCATGGTGTCTTGGTTGGGGAAAAAGCGGTCGTACGAATCCAGTCCAAGTTGGTGACGGGACTCCATAGCACGAGTCAGGATTGCACAGCCGAGTTTTCGTGCGGTGGTTGCGGGGATCGCTTGGTCGAAGAAGATCCACACGTGGCCACCGTTTCCTGAGCGTGAACGCTCTAGTGCCGCTGGCACATTAAGTTCGCAGCATACGGCCAGAAACGCAGCGGCATCCCTTTGCCATGTTTTCTTGTCGAAATCGACCGCGAGAAACCAGCAGGTCTCATCCTGCAGCAGCGGATAAATGCCGATAGTGTGATCTCCGACGAGGTGCCCACGCACTACCTCGTCGGTCAGCGGTCTGAACTTCCGAGTCTGGCGGTCAACCTTTCTGCGGTCCTCGTCTTTGGCGCGGAGATAGGCCTTCCAGTCACGATCTGCCCTGGGCATGTAACCAGATCGCCCGTCGGTGTTCTCCCAGCGAACTGCATAAACATCGTCGCGCCCGTGGAAAAGGCTCCGGAACAATGCGATTCGTTGTTCAGCTTTCAAGACAGGAATATGAGCACTTGGCAGTGCGTTCGTTATGACGGGAATCACGGTATTGGACTGCGCCGCCGGAATCTGGATGCCGTGCTCCTGCAAAAGACACCGTAGACGAACGTTTTCTTCACGCAAGCGCTGCATCTCAGCAAGAGCAGACTGCAGGTCCAGGAGCTTGGGATTAGATTCGTTCACGTGAAGCCATTGTCGCCGTCTACAATCTGTGACTCGATCAGGAATAATCTCACAGTTTGCGGACCTGTCAGTTGTCGCGTCCGAAGGTTCGTCTGCTAGGTGCCGGTCGCCTGGCACAGCAGCGAGTGGCTTGCTGCGGGGCGCCTTGGTCGCGAAACAACTCCCCCCAGTCATCCAACAATCCCGTTCTCCGATTGACGACTAATATATTAGGCATAATATTGACGAAGCGATTGTATGCATAGTATATTAGGCATACTATGCTGAAGCTGCACTCCATTGGCGCTCAGATAGCGTCTAAGCGCAAGGCTCTCGGGTTTAGCCAATCCGCGTTGGCTGACAAGGCCGGTGTGAGTCGGGCAACGCTCGAAGCACTGGAGAATGGCCGATCAGGTGAACTTGGTTTTTCCAAGGTCGCCAACATTTTGTCGGCGCTCGGCCTAGAGTTGAAACTACAAGAGGCAAACCTGCAACGGCCCACTTTGGACGAGCTCTTAGAAGAGGATCGCGATGATAAAGGTCTGGACAGACGCCGCTGAGGCAGGCCTGCTGGACAGGCAGCGGGATCGAGGAAGTGCTTTTGCGTACTTGCCTGAGACAGTCCCACAACGTGCCGTCTCCGTTACCATGCCCGTGCGGCTTCCCTCCTGGGACGTGCCCTTTGGCCTGCCCCCAATCTTCGAGATGAACCTCCCGGAAGGCGCGCTGCGGGAACGGTTGCGCCTGGCCTTTGCGAAAGCGACTGGAACGTTCGATGATTTTGACCTGCTCGCCATTGTTGGCCGCTCACAAGTTGGCCGCATACGGTACACCGGCGACAAGGAGCGGCTCAACGAGGATGTTCCTTTTCAGTCGGTAGACGAGATTCTGGCGAGTCGTCGCGACGGGGACTTGTTTCGCTTCCTCATTGAGAAGTTTGCAGCCTTTTCCGGTATCAGTGGCGTCCAGCCGAAGGTTCTGGTGCGCGACGAGAACGCGTCCCTGACACTGACAAACGCGCAACCCCGAATCTCGCCGAGCTGTAGGGGTGCAACTCACATCGTGAAGTTCTGGGAGCCGAACGAATTTCCTCAGCTCGCTGCGAACGAGTACTTCTGCCTGAAAGCCGCTGAGCGTTGCGATCTGGACGTACCTCGGTATCGGCTCGCAGAAGACGGAATGGCCCTTGTCGTTGACCGTTTCGACTTGCGCCCAGATGGTACTTACCGGGGCTTTGAAGATTTTTGCGTCTTGAACGCGAGACGAACGGATGAGAAGTATCGCGGCAGTTATGAAACATCGGTCATGAAGCGATTTCAGCAGTTCGCAAACTCGCCCGCCGTACTCGCGGATGCTGAAAGACTATTCACGCTGATCGTGCTGAATTGCGCACTGCGCAATGGCGATGCTCACCTCAAGAATTTCGGCATCGTCTACGACGACGTGCTTGGTGAAGCTCGTCTCGCACCGGTCTATGATCTCGTGACAACTGCCATCTACCTGCCGAAGGATAGTCTGGCGCTTACGCTCAACGGAACAACCCAATGGCCGGGCAACAGAGTGCTCCGTCGGCTCGGTGAAACACGGATGACAGGCACGCCCGCTAAGATTCGCGAGATCCTTGAGCGTGTCTCGGACGCCCTCTCGCAAACCGAGATCGATCTTCGCTCATACATCAAGGAACATCCCGATTTCAAGGAAGTGGGTGAGCGCATGCTGCAGGAATGGGTAAAGGGGCGACAACTCTCACTTCAAGCCGGCTAATGGTTCCTATCGCCGTGTTGGGATTGGGAGCGCAGCTGCTTCGCCTCCCGCTAACGAGGCCGCCTAGCTCGGAACGTTCAACCACAATAGACATCCCCTCCCTGAGTCGCTTTGCCAGGGCAAGGGCTTGGCTGACCTGCCCGTTGGATAGTGCGCTTGGAGGGAAATGTCGCGGCCCCGTGGGTCACGGAACTAACTGTCGTTGACGCAGCTACGAGGCAATTTCTGCCCGGCTTTCTCTTCAGCGAACTGTATGACATCTTCGAGCACCGTCGAAACAAACGTGGAGAATTGTTCACGATTCATTGGATCAGCAAACTTTACCCGTTAACATTTTAGCGGTTTTGAACTTCCTGAACTGTTGCAATCAGGCATGGGCTGTGGCCGGGAGTCGAGCTGTAAGGCCGGGGCAGGTACGGATGGGGCCTGCATGCGCGGTGTGCGGAGATGCACTTCCGACCAGGCGAGGGCGGGCGACGGGCTGCGATTTGCGGCTAAAGGATAGGCGGGCGCCTCGTATCTCCAAGGTTGACATAACGTTCATAATAATGTACATTACATTTGTTAACGGCCATTATTGTGGACATTAAATATGAGGACTAGCCGATCATCCATCGTAATGCCGCTCCCGGTAAGGCATGCGCTGCGCAAGCTCGGGCGCGACATCCGTGACGCCCGGCGGCGGCGGCGCATCCCGGTGGCCATCGCGGCGCAACGCGCCTCGATCAGCCGCACGACCCTCGTCAAGATTGAAAAGGGCGATCCCGGCGTCGCGATCGGGATATACGCCACGGTCCTTTTTGTGCTGGGCATCGCGGACCGACTGGGCGATCTCGCCGCGCCAAAGAACGATCCCGTGGGCCTGCAGCTCGAAGAAGAAAACCTGCCGCAGCGCATTCGCGTGGCGCGCAGCCCGAAACGCACGAAAGACAAGTGATGGACAGAGAGGCTCTCGTATACGTTGATCTCGACGGCGTCCCGCACCTGATGGGGCGTCTGTGGGCCCGCACGCGCAAGAACAAGGAAAGCGCCACCTTCGAATACGACAAGACGTGGCTGGAAAATCCTGCGCGATTCTCTCTGGAGCCAGCCCTGCAGGTTGGTCCCGGCCCGTTTCACACGCCGGCAGACACGCCCATGTTCGGCGCCATCGGCGACTCCGCGCCCGATCGTTGGGGGCGAGCGCTCATGCGCCGCATGGAACGCAGGCGCGCGGAGCGCGAGGGCGGGGCGCCGCGCACGACCCAGGAAATCGACTTCCTGCTGCTAGTGGACGACGAGGCCCGTCAGGGCGCGCTGCGCTTTGCGGACAAAGAAGGCGGACCCTTCCTGCGGGAGGAGGGCGTCAAGCGCATCCCCCCGCTGATCGAGCTTCCGAAACTGCTCTCCGCGGCCGAACATGTGATGGAAGAGAAAGACACCGAGGAGGAACTGCGCCTGCTGTTCGCGCCCGGCTCCTCTCTTGGCGGCGCGAGGCCCAAGGCTTCCGTCAGGGAAAAGGACGGCCATCTCGCGATCGCGAAATTCCCACGCAAGGACGATGAAATCAATACGGTGGTCTGGGAGGCGGTCGCACTGTCCCTCGCGCAGAAATCTGGCGTCCCCGTTCCCCGATCCCGTGTCGAAACCATCACCGGCGAGCCTGTGCTCCTCCTGCGACGCTTCGACCGCGACGGCGAACGGCGTATCCCGTTCCTCTCCGCGATGAGCATGCTCGGATCGAAAGACAGAGAAACCCGAAGCTATCTGGAAATTGTTGACGCC
>Ga0209008_1000333_pt1 | contig 17991 bp, 14 predicted proteins | sample JacPin_JW_Ref_O3_FD_187963 | JGI IMG/M metagenome (GOLD analysis project Ga0209008, IMG submission 187963) | Forest soil microbial communities from Algoma, Ontario, Canada - Jack Pine, Ontario site 1_JW_Ref_O3 (SPAdes) (version 2) | ecosystem: Environmental > Terrestrial > Soil > Boreal...
CCGCTCTGGCACACGTCAGCCGCGGCCGCTCCAGCTCCCGCCGCTTGCCCGAATCCACGCGTGCCCGCATCCTTCACTTGGCCCGCACCCGCTATCTGGGCTTCAACGATCGCCATCTCTGCGAGAAGCTCTGTGAGGTCGAAGGCTTTTCACTGGGCCGCGAGACCCTCCGCCGTGTCTTGCGCTCTGCAGGAATCGGATCTCCCCGCAGGCGTCGCACCCCCAGGCACCGCCAGCGCCGCTTACCGCGCGCTCGGGAGGGCGAGATGTTGCTGCTGGACGCTAGTCTTCATCCCTGGCTGGAAGATCGCGGCCCGGAACTCACCCTGCTCGGCTTCCTGGATGACGCCACCCGCAAAGTGCCTGTCGCCGAGTTCTTCCTTACCGAAGACGCCCGCGGGTATTTTCGCTTGCTCCGCCGCTTGTTGCGTCGTTACGGCGTTCCCCTCAGCTTCTACGGAGATCGTCATGGCGTCTTCGTTCGCAATGATGAGCACTGGTCGGTGGAAGAACAGCTCTCGGGTAAAAGACATCCGACCCAGTTCGGACGCGCTCTGGCGCAGCTGGGTGTCACCTACATCGCCGCCAACTCTCCCCAGGCCAAGGGCCGCATTGAACGTCTCTGGGGTACCTTCCAAGATCGACTTTCCAGTGAACTGCGTCTGGCTCGCGCCGCCGATCTCGATGCCGCCAATCAGGTCCTTCGCCGTTTCCTGCCGGACTACAACCGGCGCTTCGGCCGCGCCCCTCGCGAGGCCACCAAAGCCTGGCGTCCCGCTCCTAGGAATCTGGAGCGCATCTGCTGCTTCCTTCACGAACGTTCCGTTGGCAACGACAACGTCGTGCAGTGGGACGGTCGTCGCTTTCAAATTCCACCCCAGCCAAAACGCTTCAGCTTCGCCGGGGCTAAAGTGAAGCTCTATGAATCTCTGGAAGGCAAAGTGGCCATCTATTACGGCGATACGAAACTTCACCACTCCAGTGGTTAAATCCAACAGGGGGTGACATTTTCATCGGGCCATTAGGGTGACATTTTCACGTTGCTATAACAGCGAGCGACCCGGCGATCGGCGGACCCGGGAATCCCGCACCATACCCCGACCGGTTGCAGATCAGACGCTATCGGCGGTGAAAAGACCGGGGGTAACGCCGCATTCGGTCGACGTAGCAAAAGTCGACTTTTCTCTAACGTTCCGTCTCGCGTTTCCCGATATGGACATTGGGGACGGTAGAAGGGGTTGTTGTTCCGGTTTCACCGCTCTGTCGCGCCCCGGCCTGACGGTTTTTGTTACCCAAACAGGATTACCGAGACACCGCACAGGTCTATCTGGTGCTGCAGGCGAGCCAACAAAGACTGCGTGCCGACTTCAAGGAAGGATAGCTGCCGTGAAGACATTCGCAGTTCTGGGCTTACCGACCGCGAGCCGCAAACGGGTCCGCAAAAACAGATCGGGCGCACTGGGTGAGGCGCAGCGTGAATGCATTGCTCTGAGCGATCCGACGGACTGTCTGCTTGAGGCCTACGATTGCATCTCCCGACGAGCGTACGAGCATTTTCTCGCGCAGGGCCCGCGTCTTGGTGGGGAACTCGAAGACTGGCTGAACGCCGAGCGAGAAGTATTGCTGGACCTCGCCATAACGCTCGAGGATGCCGACGAGTTCGTGTACGCCCTGACGAGCATTCCTGGCGCTACAGGCGCCCGCCTGGAAGTGGGCATCGAATCGCGTTGGCTCGTGATCCTCGCGCAGACGTCTCGTCCGGAACCCGTTCGCCGCGCCGAAATCGCATCAGATGCGAAGGGTATACCTAACGTCGGCTCGGCCGTCCGCTGCGGTCGTGCGCCGAGCTCGAACCGTAGCGGAGTAGGTGTCCGGCGCCGGATCGCCGCGGGCGTCGAAGGCATCCGCCTCCGGTCGAAGTCCGCCTGCGTCCTTGAACTGCCCGCCGATGTGGACCCGGAGCGTTCGATCGCCGTCCTGTCGAACGGTCTGTTGGCAATCCGCATGCCCAAACTCAATAGCCAGCACCGAGCCAGGACCGAAGTCGTCAAGGCCTAGCGGTGGTCTTGCGGCGCTCCGAAAAAATCGGATCTGCCGTTATGAGACCGGCGCTTTGCGCGGCTGTGTCTTCCGGACGTGCCACCACAGGGCCGCGCCTGCAATCACGGATACGACGCTTGCGGCCTGTGCGTTCGTCATTCCCAAAAACGATCGCGGATTGATGCGGATGAACTCCACCAGAAATCGCGCGACGCCTGTCAGCAAAAGGTACGCGGCGAAAACGGTTCCCGCCGGCAGTCGGTCAGTCGAGCCTCGCGAGGCCAGTTGCCGCGTACCCAGCCGCCAGAGGATCCACGCGATCACGCACGCGGCGATCAGTTCGTAGATCGGGGTCGGATGCACGCGATCGGTCGTGGGCACGAGCCCGTGCGGAAAACTCATGCCCCAAGGAAGGGAAGTGGGGGTGCCGTAATCGCCGTCGCCCGAAAGCAGGCAGCCAATGCGCCCGATGCCATAGCCTAGCGCCGCAGCTCCGGAGCCCGCGTCAAAGACCTCAAGCAATGGAAACTTCTGCCGCCGCGCGAGCCATACAAATGCTGCAAATCCGGCGATCAGCCCCCCAAACCACGCCAGACCGTAACGACTGAAAAGCTGTCCCAGCGGGTCTGCCAAAAGCTCGCGCGGCGTCTCGAGCACGTGGTACAGCTTTGCGCCAACGATCCCGACGAGCGCAGGCACGGCGACGAACATCTCCGCCGTGGTCGAGTCGCGGGGGGCCAGGCCACGCCGCGCCATGTCCGCGCGCAGCAGGTAGAACGCTACCAGCATGGCCGCGGCGATCATCAGCCCGAATGTGGGCACCAGGATCGGCCCAAATCGCAGGAAGGGTATCATCGGGCGCCAGTATAGCCGATTGCCCCCAGGGACGAAGGGCACGGGGCGATAGAACTTCGAAGAAAGCAGCGGGAGAGGGGTCTCGTTGGCCCCTTGGATGGCTCGCGGGCTGCCTGCGTTACAGTCTGGAACCGCGCGATGCGCACAAACGTCTAATGTTGTAGAATTGGTGATAGGCATCGGTTGGTCCGCAGCGTTTGCGAGGTCCCAAAATGACACACTCACATCCAAAGCTGTTTTCCGGCACCGTATTCCTGGCTGGAGCAGTGACCGCAGCCGTACTGTCGCTTGCCCCCTCTGCGGCGCTTGCGCAGCGCGGGAGTAGCGCCCATATGGGCGGCGGTGGCGGTACCGGTCATCTGGGAGGCGGCGGATCGACCGCAGGGTCGCATCCGGCAGCAACGACGTCACATCCCAGCGCGAAGCCTGCAACTCGATCCGCGCCGGTAACAGATTCTCGGCGTCCGGTCTCCACATCCGCCAAGAACGGGACCACAGGCGATGCAGTGGCTCACCCGTCGCTCGCAGGCGCGCAGGCGTCGCCAGCTTCCGATGCCGCGCCACTTGCAGTACATGGGAATTCCACTGCGCCGCGCACTTCAGTGATTGGATATCCGCCAACTGAGGCGAGCCCATGGCAGGCAGCAGCACAGTCGCACTCCGGTGCCGTGAGCTTCTCCGGCCAGGGCCATGAAATCTGGGAGGATTCTCCGTCGCGCAACAGCAATAGCGCGGCCTCGAGCGGGCAATCGGTTGTGAATCAGCCACAATTCAGAGCAGCGGTCACGCCCGCGTTGATCGCTCGTCCCACTCCGCCCCACAAAGTTACGTATCCATTCGGATCGGCTCCGTTTGTTTTCGTGCCCGCGTACGGGTATTTCGGACCCGCGTATGGCTTCGGGTATTTCGGCAACGGTTTCGGCTGCAATCCATTCTCGAGTTGGGGATGCGGCGGACTGGGCTACGGTTTCGGATATGGTAGCGCCTTCGGCTATGGCGGCTACTATGGCGCAGGGTACGGTTACGATCCCGGTCCAGGGTACGACACCAGCTTGGGACCAGTCGATTTTTCTGGCGACGCCTCGAGTGACGGTTACGGACCCGATAGCTCCGGGAATCGTCCGGGTTACGATTCGAGCGCGCCGACCAACGGCGATGGGTCCTCAAACGACACAGGTGCTGCGCCGATGGTCACGACGGCCCCAGCAACTACGGACTCTGCTCCGCCGGCTACTTCGATCTTCCTGAAGGACGGCAGCAGCTTCGAGGTAATGAGCTATTGGCTTGACGCCGGAAAGCTTCACTACATCACAAACTACGGCGGCGAGTCTTCAATCGATATTACTCAGCTTGATTTGCAGCGCACCGTAGATGAGAACGCCCAGCGCGGCGGCAGTTTCACGCTTCGCCCTGCGGCTGCGGTACCTGCGCCGGATGCTGCCCCGGCTCCCGAACCTCAACCTCAGCAGTAACCGGCGCGTGTATCGAGCCCGGTCCGACAATTCTTCGCCCGGATATGTGCGGTATGATGGTCGAGCAGACTGTGGAGGAAACCTGGCTCGAAGGTTGGGTTTCGGTGCGGCATTGATGGCGGCATCGGTGTTTCTCGGTGCCGCGCAGCCTAGCCGCGCTCAGGGCAGTACTTCGCCAGCCCAGCCAGCAGGGCAATCTCAACCATCCTCTGCACCGACAGACGCCTCGCAGCCATCAGCGCCCACGCACAGCCAGCACAGCGTCACGGTCACATTCGACTACGATTTCGGGCAGACGCCCGCCTGCTCGAAGAAAATCACCAAGGGCTGCGTGCAGCAGTTTGTCGCATACGACATTTCCGCGGGCGCAACCCACTCCTCGGTGCTATTCCCGATTCCACTTCCTCCGAACCCGGTCGGCGCCGTCCACGGAATCGTCGCGACCAGCCCGAAACTGGATTTCGAGTCCGGCAAACATCTCATTTCCGTTACCGCGCAAGGCCCCGACGGAAGGCAGTCGCGCAAGAGCGTCTGCACGACCTGGGTCACAATTCCCTAGAGAAGCGTCGGAAACGGCGAGCCCCGCGCGTTTTCGTGATTCCTGGTAAACGCTGCGCCTCGTCTCCGTCGCTCGTACCGTACCCGTGCTCAATGGTCTAGAATGCCTCCCAGAGGCGACACAGGCTTGGGCACTTGGAACGCCCCCAGCGGTCATTCTCCTCACCTGCGCCACGGCAGGAGGCGACCGGTGTCGGCCTCAGCTCCAGCGTTCGTGCGTTATACGGTTCTGGCACTGGCGGCGGCGCTTGTCGTTACACTTGCATGGCGCGGCGTACGCTGGACGCTACAACCGCCTCGGATCCGAAGCGCTCAGGTGCAGTCCCCTGGCCCGCCCGTCGATGCAAACTCAAGCGAGGCCGCACCCTGGCAGCGCGATTTCGCATACGCTTTGGCTTCGGCCCGAACCGATGCGACAACGGGAAACATCGCGGCAGCCGAGATCAGCGTTGATCGAGCAGAGAGTTTCGTGACCGTGGCGCGATTGCAGTCGCTCCCGGCGCAGCCCGAGTTCATTGCCTACGCGCTCTCGGAACTGGACGAGATACTGAACCAGCACCCGGACGATGCGCGGCTGCTCGAGCACGTCACGCTTGTGCGCATCGCGCTCGCCGAGCTGGAATCGTCGGTGGCCTCTGGGGACCCGAGCAGTTCGGCGGACGACTTGCGAACCAAGCACGTTGCCATCAATGCGCCTCGCGAAATTACAGCGGGACAGACCCTGGATCGCAAGTCGTTCGGCGGAGACTACCTTGACGCGTCGCTCATGCCGGATACGGCGGAAATCCTGCTGCCGCCAGCCTCGCGTGCGTTCGTCGACAAAATCCGCGTCGAGAATTTGACGATCGCGGGCGCGTCGCAAACGCTGGACGGGATTCGCTGGCGCAATGTGACGTTCGTCGGTACGCGCCTGCGCTACGAGGGCGGGGAACTTGACCTGCAGAATGTGCGGTTCGTTCGATGCCGCTTCGGTTTTCCACCCGACGCCCTGGGCGCGGCTTTGGCCAACGCCATCGCCGCGGGCCACAAGACGTTCTCAGTCGATTAGCTTTACTGGCCGTGATGAAACAGACGCGCAGAAATGCTGGGCCAAAATTCATTGTAGGCATTGCTGGCCATGCGCGCGCCGAATCCTTCAATTGTCCGGATTGCCGCGTCTTCGTTGTCGGCTTGGCTATTGGGGCGCCAAGTGTTCGACAGGAAGTTGCTGCCGGGAATGGCTATGTAGCGAGCGTAGGCCGGGTGGTAGTTTCCATCGCGCCCGCGAGCGACGAAAGTCAGCCAGACCACATTCTTTAAGCGCGCTCCAAAGGTTTCGTCCGGCACGCGAAAATAGCGAGGATCTTCTCCCCAGAACGAGCCCAGCGTGGCCTCCATGGTGTTACTAACCGCCGCGCCCGCTACCAGAATGCCCGCCCGCTTCCCGAAGCCGTCCCAGTGGGGTCCATCCACTTTGGGGTAGTTGTCCGCCGTCTCCACGCCGGCGTACACTGCGTCACCCAACAAACGCTGCGGCTCGATCGTATTCGTCAGGACCCAGTCCACGCGCTGGCCCGCGGTGATCGGTTCGTAAAGCGCATTCTGCAGCTGATTGTTGGGACCCGGCGGAGGGGGAGGCGGGGTCTGTTGTTCGGTCTGGCTCGAGCTACCGGTCTGCCCGGGTTGGGTGTTGTTAGCAGGTGATGACGAATTCGGCGGCGGTGCAGTGCTCCCCGCTCCGGTGGCTCCCTGCGCGCGAGCGGTTGCGGCGCCCGCCAGAAACAACGCGAGCGTCAGCGCGCAGACGGCAGATCGAATCGCAACTCGCATCGTCTTCACAACTACTCCTGGTCCCGCATGCTCGCGCCCGAAGCGCGGAAAAAAAGATTAACAGTTCTCCCGCAGCAGTGGAATCACTTCTTTCCTGTATGCCATCGGTTCCGCGCATTTGTTGTCGAATTACGTCGGGGATAACGGGTAGGGACGCGCGGGCCGCGTTTTGTCGGAGGAATGGAGCGCGAAGCAACGGTTTCGCGGGACGACCTTATTTAAGGACAAGACTATTGCTGGAATTCAACGGTGAGGACGACATGCTTTGCGACTGGCCTGCCGGCCGATTGCGCAGGTTTAAACAGCCAAAGCCCAACCGCCTGTTCTGCCGCATGTTGAAGCTCGCGAGGTCCAGACAGCACTTTCGTCTGCGCGACGTCTCCCTTTTCGTCGATGACGACATCGAGCGTAACGACTCCGCTTACGTCGAGACCCTTCGCCCAGGGTGGAAGCGTCGGTTGAGGCTGCGACAGAATTCTTATTGGAACGTTGCCGACCGTGTTTGCCTCGATCGCGTTTCGATGTCTGGGTTGTCCGGATGCGACCTCTCCGGAGTCGACTTGCACCGATTTCGCGGCGGCAAGCTTCGCAGGCGCAGCCACCGCCACTGGCGGCGTCGGAATCGGTGATCCTGCCACTGCTGCTGGCGGAACGGCTGCGACGGCAGCGGCTGATCCCGGTGACGGAGGGGCGGGCGTGGGCGCTGCCGCTGCCGCGGGTTTCACTTGGGGCGCGGTCGCTACAGGCTGACTTTTTTCAGGGAAAAATACAGGACGCAGTGTGTGGCACAGGAAGCCGAGTGCAACTGCGACTACGACGCCAGCACCAATCTGGGTGAAGATCGCGTTCCGTCCGTAAGTGAGCTTGTGAATCAGTTCGGTTGTTGCGAATAGGGCTTTCTGTTTTGCTGAGAGAACAACTTTCTGTTCGGTGACGGGCAGAGCTTCCGGTGGGACGTCCTCGACGTTCTTTGTTGCCGCGTCCCGCTGGTTCTTTTCCAGCTGCTTTTCTTTTATCGCCACGAACTTGGCGAATCTTGCCTCGCGTGCCATCAAAGCGGCGAGATGCCTTTCGTCCTGTGTCTGTTCATTCCCTGCACCACTTTCCGAATGCGGCTGGGCGCCAGGGACGTCCGATGATGGCGGCAGGGCGGCGCCGGCCATTTGCTTGAGGGCGGCATCGATCTGCTCACCGGTCGGCTCGGTCTGCTCCGTGCCTGGGAGCGGCTCGACCGTCACGGGGGAAGTTTCCGGAACCATCTGATGCGCCGGAACGAGTTCTTCACGGAGAGAAACGACAGGTTGTTTCGCCGGTGGGGTCACGGCGGGCAACTGGATTTTGGACGCGGTCTCGCTCATCATCGCGAGCGTGTCTTCGGACGGAGCCTCCGGAGGCTGTTTCGGTTCTTGATCTTCGGTCGCGGCTTGGGGGAGCTCCGGACTCAAGGCAGACGGCGGTGCGTCGGCAAGCCAGAAATCAGGGTCAGCGGTGGTAAATTCCAGCTCCGTGTGACCCACCTCACCTACCGGAGGGGCCTCGAGGACCTTGCTCAGGATCTCTCGCCTGTTTTGTTCGTTATGGATGAGAACAGCCTGTCCGACTGCGAGTCTGGCCCGCAGATTCAGCAGGGCGCCGTTGTCGAATACAAGGATCGTCGTCGCGTTCTCGGTGAATAGCTCGCGCCGGCCGGTGCCGTCGTCGGGCTTGGCCCCTTTGAGGACGAGCGGAACCTCCAGGGCCTGTGCCTGTGCAATCCGCGCAGCATCAGGCATAGGTTTTGGTCCCGATTACCGGAATTCGTGACATTTCCAAGCGTCCCCCCGGACGAGAACCCACCCTAGGGCGCGCGTTTGCGCCCGCGGGACGGTTCTACCTCTATCCTGTCGCCGATGCGGGTTCGTTACAATAGGTTAGAGGTACTAGTGTGGGGTTAAGAGCAACAAGTGCCCGGGAGGTCACGGCCGGCTGGCTGAGAGCGCTCAGGGGAGGGGTAGCTGCTGCGTCATGCAATGAACGGTGCCAAGCCCCAGGACAAGGTCGCGACAGTAGACCGGTGCAATCGCCCGATCCGGGAACAGTCCGGCAAGCTTATCAAGCGCGATGCGGTCAGCCGGGTCGTTGAAAGTTGGGACCAGCACGATTTTGTTCGCGATGTAAAAGTTCGCGTAGCTTGCCGGGAGACGCTGGCCGTCAAAGACGACCGCCTCCGGCATGGGAAGCGTCTCAACGCGCAGCGCGTTGCCGTCCTGATCCTTCATGCTCCGCAGCAGAGCCAGATTTTCCGCCAGCGGCTCGTAATTGGCATCCGCGGAATCGTCGGCGAACGCGGTCACGACCGTCGATGCGTTCACGAATCGCGCAAGATCATCCACATGCCCGTGCGTGTCATCTCCCGCGATCCCTTTGTGCAGCCAAAGCACATTTGTGACACCAAGATAGCGGCGAAAGACTTCGGCATAATCATCGCGCGTGAATCCGGGATTCCGTTCCTGCACGGCGCTCAGCAGGCATTCCTCGGTCGCAAGAAGTGTTCCGCGTCCGTTTACGTCAATCGAGCCGCCCTCGAGCACCACTCGCCGCCCCTGATGCATCGGGAGAATCACGCTATCGGGGTTGTCAGCCTTCGGCGCCCGCGCGCTCGTCCGTCCCGCCGCCTCGCGACCTTGGGCCCGGCTCACCTGCTTGGCGTGAGGCCGCCCATCGAGCTGGCCAGCGAGCCGCGCGACGACCTTTGCGTCCTTCTTGTAATCTTCGTATTTTGCCCAGCCGTTGAATCCGAAATTCAACAGCGCGGTTCTTTGCTGAGCGTTGTCTTTCGTCACGACTGCGATGGGACCGGAGTCACGCATCCACCCGCGGTCGGTGGGGACGTCGAAAAACGTAATGGCGTCCAAGTCGGCTCCGGATTTTCGCAGCATCTCCTTCACGCGTGATCTGGCAGCGTGGTTCTCGACCAGCAGATTGACGCGCTCGACGCGTGTCAGATGCCTCACGATTTCCGCAAAGGCCCACGGGATCGGCGCGAATTTGCCCGGCCAGTCGGTGAGCTCGTGGGGCCATCCGAGCCAGGTCGCCTCATGCGGCTCCCATTCGGCAGGCATGCGAAGATTCAATTCGTTCAGCAATTTCGCGTGGCCTCGCCTGTCGGGGCTGCTCCGGCGCACTCAGACACCCCGAGGTTACGTCGCAGGGTGGCCAGGGGCGCCCAGGCCTCGTGCAAGGTTGGCGACGGTGGGTAGGTGTTCACTTGCCGAGCCAACGGCTGAGGATCGGTTGGTACGCATCCACGCGCCGGTCGCGCAGGAAAGGCCAATTGCGGCGGGTTTCCTCGCTTTTCGAGGAATCGCATTCGACCACGAGGATTTCTTCCTTGTCTTGCGCGGCCTCGGCCACCACTTGTCCGAACGGGTCGGCGACAAAGGAATTGCCCCAGAACTCAAGCCCGGTATCACCTGTCGCGTCCCCGCCCTCAAAGCCCACCCGGTTTACGACCGCGACATAGACTCCGTTCGCGATGGCGTGACTGCGCTGAATCGTTTTCCAGGCGTCGAGCTGCGCTGCGCCGAATTCCGCTTTCTCTGCCGGATGCCAGCCGATGCTCGTGGGATAGAAAATTACCTGCGCACCACCAAGCGCCACCGCCCGCGAGCCCTCCGGGTACCATTGATCCCAGCAGATCTGCACGCCGATGCGGCCGCAGTGTACGTCGAACGCCGGAAAACCGAGGTCACCCGGGGTGAAGTAAAACTTCTCGTAGTACAGAGGGTCGTCCGGGATGTGCATCTTGCGATATCTGCCCAGGAACGATCCGTCGGCGTCAATCACCGCGCAGGTGTTGTGGTACAGGCCCGGGGCGCGGCGCTCGAACAGGGAAGCGACGATTGCGATTTTGGTCTCGCGCGCAACGGTCGCGAGCACGTCGGTCGTGGGCCCGGGAAGAGGTTCGGCAAGATTAAAAAGGTCGGGGTTTTCTGTGCGGCAGAAATATTGGCTGTGAAACAGCTCGTCCATGCAGACGACTTGTGCGCCTCGCTTGGCGGCTTCGCGTATCTTCTCGACCGCGCGGGCGAGATTCTCCGCCGCATCCTTGGTTGAGCGCATCTGTACGAGCCCCAATACGAATTTGTCATTCATCTGCGACATCGTACCACGCGCGAAAGGCGCTCGAAATGTCTTCGTGGGGACGAGCACGGCGACGCGTGGATGCGGTTATCAGGACGCGCGGACGAGCGCGATGGAGCGTATTTGAAAAACGGCTGTTCCCGACGGGGCCAGGCGGGTGTGCGGATTACTACAGCGTGCGCTCGATATTGTTATTCGCCACCCGCGAACTGCCGTATACGCTTTTCAGCGTTGGAGGAGGCGCGACCAAGCGGACCACGTGCTGGAGCCGCTCGGGCTGGAACGGCTTGGCCATGCAGACCACGGCGCCAAGTTGATGGCTCGCCGAATAATCGGCTGGCTGCGCAGAGCGCGTCAGCAGAATGACCGGCACGCGCTGCAGGCGTTCGTTGCGCTTGATGATCAGGCAAAGGTCGTGTCCGGACATGTCGGTTGCCTCGACTTCGGCAATGAACACGGAAGGCACGGTCGTGCGCAGCACTTCGAGCGCTTCCTGTGCGGTCGCCACGATGACTACGGTATATCCGTCCTGACTCAGCATGTTGCGCATGATTTCAGCAGTCCTCGAGTCGGGCTCGACCGCGAGCACGACCGACTGGGCCTTCGCCATAGTCGGCATTCCGGAGGAGGACGCGACCGCGGCGATTCCGGGACCCAGAGCTCCCTTGCGATCGGTCTTCGCTTCCACCCTGGCAGCTTGAAATTGCACGGCAACGCTGAATTTTCCGCCCGGCTGCTCGGCCACTCGCACGATGTCGGCGATTTGCGCGGTGTTGATCGCCTGCGCGGCGGTAGAAAAGGGAAAGATAACGCTGAGCTGCTGGCCCTTCCAATAGCCGGCGTGCTTCGCCGTAAATAGCAGGCCGTCGCGCGACACGTCAATGCTGGTGCAGATTTCTTCGAACGGCTCCGGTGAGTTGATCGCTTTCACGTGAACGAGCGCGGAAATCTTCGCGCGGCGTCTGCGGCGTCGCTCGATCGCGCTGGCCTGAGCCTTCGCGGCCGCGTCTGCTTTTGCCTTTTCTTCCATCGTCGGAACTGTCGAGCTCATGCCTTCACCTCAGAGTTTGTTGCGGGTCACACCTGTTGCAAAGGACCGCCGAGTGGTTTCCCCCGCTGTCATCAATGTACCGGCCCCGTCCATCACGCGAAATAGTACGTTGGTTACAATTTCCGGCGTTTCCCCGTTCGCGCACAGTCCATAACCCTCCTGTTCACAGCGCCTTCCGGGTATTCTTCTGGACCTGTAGTGCATTTCGCGCACTACAAGGCCCCCATGGGACACACGAGTCCCGTTGCCGACACGCATACGACCTCGCATCAATCGGTCGTGCCATCCTCTGCCTTGACGTCAATGTCCCTGGCGAGACATGATTGCGACATTGGAGACAATCATGCGGAAATTAGTCGTTTTCAATAACGTGACGCTGGATGGTTATTTCGTCGATGCGCAGGGTGATATGCGCTGGGCTCACAACCCCAAGCCTGACCCGGAGTGGGACGCGTTCGTCGGAGCGAATGCAGGCGCGGGAGGCGCCCTCGTATTTGGGAGGGTCACATATGAACTGATGGCGAGCTATTGGCCCACGCCGATGGCGGCACAAAATACGCCTTCGGTTGCCGAGGGGATGAATGGGTCCGAGAAAATCGTGTTTTCAAGAACGCTTGAGGCGGTGTCGTGGAGCAACACGAAACTGGTGAAGAGCGATCCTGGGGCGGAGATACGAAAATTGAAGAATGAACCCGGGGGAGGCATGTGCGTTTTGGGCAGCGGCACCATCGTTGCGCAATTGGCGGAGCAGGGCTTGGTCGACGAGTACAATCTCGTGGTGGTACCAGTCGTTCTGGGTAAAGGCCGCACGATGTTCGATGGCGTCAAGAAGAAGCTCGGTATGAAGCCGACCAAGACCCGGGCGTTCGCCAACGGGAACGTGCTGCTGTGCTATGAGCCTGTCGCGTAAAGCAGCGAACGGCGGCGGCATTCAAGGCGCCTGGATTCCGCGCGGTGAGCGACGGTTAACGGTCTTGCGCGGGCAAAAAAAGGGGCGACCTCGCGGCCGCCCCTAATCGTCAGTGAATCGTTCGACGTCCGGAATTTATTTCTTTTCGCCACCTTTTGTACCGCCACCACCGTTGGGATGCGCATCGGTTTTGGCGTTGTGCTTGTCGTTGTAGATCTGCCGGCTCTCCTTATTCTGCTGATGCTCGATCTGGTTGTGCTCGGCGCCGGTCAGATGACCGCCATTTTCAGCACGATCGGTACGCGCCTCGTTATGGATGGCAGTTTCGTTGTGCTCGATGTGCGAAGTTTCACCCGGAGTGAGTTGTCCCGAGCGAACTCCCTGATTGATCCGATTCTGCTGGCGATCCTGACGAGCATTCACGCCCATTCCCTCCGGGTGGGACGGTGTTCCGTGGTTTACCGCGGCGTAGTTGCTGCGGTCGACCCGGGCGGCCTGCTGATGCGAGACCTGATCCGGAGTGCGCCCGAAATGCTGCTCATTCATCGCGGCACGTTCGCCGGCAGTCGGCGCGGCGCGTACGCCGCCCTCGCCATTGAAGCTATAGTGGTTGACGGTCGTGTTGTTGATCACGGTGCGATCTTCATAAACGCCGTGGAAGCCGGCGCCCACATGCCACGCAGCGGTGTTGTACATGAAGTGTCCGCCGTCCCAGCGTCCGCCGTAGAATCCGACACCGCCGTAGCCGAAGCCGTAATTAATCCCGCCATAGAATCCAACGTGCGGTCCCCAATAGCCCCCGTGCCAGCCGTAGGCTCCGCCCACGAATCCCCAGTAGCCGGGTGTCCAAAGCAGACCCGGATGCGGTGGCGCAACCCAAAGGCCGGGAGTCCAGAAGTAGCCCCCAGGACCGTAAGCCCAGTAGCCGGGCGTCCAAAGAAATCCCTCAGTGGGGCAGGGGGGTTGCTCATAGACCGGCAGAGCCGGCGGGGCCACCGTAATCGCGACACCGACGCCAACCTGAGCGTGCGATACCGCGGGAATGGCGAAGAGCAAAGCAAAGAACACAAGATAGCGAGCCCTCTGGAACGTTCGCATGTAGGAAATCCTCCGTTTTTCTGGCCCCCCTCCCACCGCACCCAAAGCGGCAGGACACAGGCAGGCTAATTATGCCGAGTATGATACAAAATCCGGATTTGGCAGCCACAAAATATGCGCGGCCTTATCCAACTCATCAAACCCGCCAGGTTCGAAAAAGCTTCGCTCAGATATGACCCACGGGCAGGCCTCGGGAGCATGCATTGGCACGCAGGAGGGCAACGGTTCAGCGTGATTCGATGAAGCGCAGGGTGTTCAGGCGAAGGGCATGTGGAGCGCTGAGGTTCGCCCACACCGCCTGCCAGGTAGCAAGCGTAGAGAAAAACCGAGCACGTTCGAAATTGCCGCCGCAGCGACGTGCGTTACTTGGGGTTCGTGAAAATCGGACGGCTGGCCATCCGAATCTCGTGCGCGCTGGGCTGCTTTTTCTTGGGCTTCTTTGTTTCGCGCTTCTTTGCGTCTTTGTTTCCCACGCGCTAAGTGTGCCACGGACGCTCAATGTTGGCTAGGGCTCCTTGGTATATTGACCTCCTCCGACGACCGGCGTAACATCCGAGGGTGTTGGGAGAAAAGCTGGGATTTTGGAGGTCGACATGAAAGCAGCGGCGAAGATCTCTTTCCCGGTAGTCGGCGCCTTCGCGACGGCGGGATTCTGTGCAATGACAGGCCTACTGTTGGCGCTGGCATTCGTCGCTCCCGCAGCTCGCGCCCAAGATGATCTTGCAGCTGTGGACCCAACCGTGCCCGTTTTGGCACCTGCGCCGCCGATCGTCGCGCCCGATGCCGTGCTGAAGATGGTGCAGGACAGGGATCCGGGTGTTGCAATCGTGGACACGCAGCCGACCGATGGTTACGCCGAGGGACACATTCCCGGCGCCATTAGCTATCCCTGGGTAATGCGCGTGAAGACCTTTCCGATCAGCCTGCCGCGCAACAAGACGCTGATCATGTACGGTTCGTGTCCGCACGACACGGAGGACCTGATTCGCCAGCTCGCAGAATTCGGTTATACCAACATCAAAGTGATGGACGGCGGCTGGTACAAGTGGGTTGCTCTAAAGTATCCCACGGCCGGGAGCGGCACTAACCCGTCGCAGCCGCCCGCAGCTGGACAGATGGATTCCGCGCAGAACAAATCCGAAAAGCCGGTCACTCCTTAAGCCAACCTGAGTTTCCTGTGAGTGCGTCACCGTGGCGACAGCCGCGGGTGAAGGTGGGAAGTGCGGAGAAGCGAATTGTGACCGGACCGACGGGGGAATCGATCGCGCGACTTCTACTGCTCGATCTCAATCTTCGCGTAGCTGATTCTCACCTGTTCAACCTCCTCGTGGGTTCCACCGCCAGTGTCGCCCGCGCGGATGGACAGGATCGTCGCGTCGTACAATTTATATCGTGCGACGGGTTCGCCGCCCGGCGACGTCACGACGATGTCAATCTCCGGATAGTGCTGGTGGCTTGTCGAGGCTCCCAGCAGCGCGAGAGATGATCGGTCCCTGTCCTTTACAATGACCACGGGTTTGTGTACGACCTTCTCGCCGCCCGCGCCGGGAGCTGCTTCGTCCGCCATGGCGGCGATTTGCGGCGCAGACGGCATCGTCGTTGTCTGAAGCAAAATCCAGCCGTTGAATCTCGGGTCGGTCGACTCTCCGGCGACCTGCCCATGCGAGGTGAGCACGCGCATGTATCCACCGTTTTGCGCGCGCGCCGTTGTGCCGGACAGAAAGCACGTGCTGAGGATTAGGATTGGCGCAGCGATTCCCAGCGCCCGACGCACGATCGCGCGACCGGGCGATTGCGGCCCGCCAGCATCTGCCGCCATCCGAGTTCCTCGTTTGTCCTGCGTAGTCATACAGCTCCTCCGACCGAGACGGTTAACTCAATTGTCTTACGAATCCTCGGGCTTGCAACCTCGGCGTGATCGGAGTGCTACGCGAAATGCACGCATTCGCGGGGACCTCGTGGGACTTGGTTGCGGGCCGGGCAGAACCGCTCAAAGGAGGAGAAACGCTCCTGCTTCTCGATCGGCACGCCGTTGTGTTGCCGTACGGTTCGAGCCTTGGCCACGCGGCGAGACACTTCCCAAGCCTTAAGGAAGCGTCGCCTGTTGCTTGATAACGTCGAGAATGATCTGCAAGCCGCGGCTACCGTTGATGGGGTTGCCACTCGAATCTACAGCGCTCGCCACAACGTTCATCGTAGTTGTAGCGATAGGGGTCGCCGTGGACGTGGTTGCGTTGCCTTTCTTGCCACAGGCGGCGAGGGCGGCTCCGAAAAGGATTACCAGCGCGAGCGCGACGCGCCCCCAATTTGCGCGCCGCCCAAAAGCCATCGGCCAGGCGCTCGACGCGCCGAGGCCAAGCATCGCAAGAACTGCCAATAGAGCAGGGAATTGCGGAGCGTGCTCGGTCCTGTTTGTCACGATTTGCAATATCCCAATAGGCCCGCGGGTAGCAGGCGCCGCAGACGCCGCCGGGCTGTTACACGGGTTCGTGATTGGCGGTGTCAGCGTGGTGGCCGTCGAAGTCGCAATCACAACTTTGAACGGAACAGCTCCTCCGACCACCGGCGTGATCGGGCACGGTGCGAAGTCACAGGTGGTAAATTCGGGCAGATTTGGGGGGCACACGAGCGTCACGGTTTCGCCATTTTGACCGAACACCCCGTCGGCAATCAGCTGCGCCATGTAGGTGGCCGAGTTGCCTTGTGAAACGGTAACTTCCTGCGACTGACCGGCCACGATGACCATGTTGAAATCGTCGCCTGTGCCAGAGAGATTTATGGCCGCGATGTCGCCGGCGGTATCGGTCACAACAACCGAGCCTTGCTGGAATCCCGTGACTAGCGGCGTGAACGCTACATTGATCGTGCACGATGCGTTGGCTGCAAGCGTCGTTGCGCAGCTCGTTCCAGTGACAGAGAAGTTTACAGGCGGGGGCGGCGGTTGAGTCGTATTGAGCGGCGGTGTAATCGTGAGCCCGGTCACCTGCGCCCCGGAAGTATTTGTAACCGTGTACGCGGTCGACGAGGTGCTGCCTGAGGTCGGCTGGTTGCAGTAACCAAAGAAATTCAATCGCGCGCAGGCGGCGGGATTGGACCCGGGCGCACTGGAGTTGAACGCCAGACCGCTGGTCGTGTTGCCCGCGAGGTACACGAGCGTCGTATCACCCTCGGCGTCGGTCGCCGTTAACTCCGCCGAACGCAGTCCTGCTAATTTCGGGGTGAACTCAACGTCGACGGCGCAATTGGCGCTTGCCGCAAGCGCACCCGTGCAAGTCGTGGTCGCGATCGTGAAATCCCCGGATCCAAATTCGGACGAAAGTCCGGGGATCGCCGCAAGCGAGAGGATTATGCCACTCTCCGGGGCTGCTGCGGTCAGCGTAAAGGTCACCGGGGCGCTTGCGCCTCCGACTGGTTGCGGGCAATACGTGTACGCGTTGTCCGCCAAGGCGCATGAATTGCCCGGCGTCGCAATTGCAAGGTTCTTGCCCGTGCCCGCGATATTGAAGGTCAGGGTGTCACCGCCAGCGTCGGTCACGGTCACAGCGGCCGTACGTAGACCGGCGACGGTGGGAGAGAACGCGAGGCCGATCTGGCACTGTTGGTTAGCCGCCAGACTTCCCGTACACGAGTTGCTGGTGATCGTGAAATCACCTGGAGCAAAGCTGGTTGCAAGGCCGGGAACTTGACCGAGTGAAACGGACAGACCACTGACTGCCGCGGAGGCGCTGACAACGAAGCTCTCTGTCGGACCTTGCGCGCCGGGGATCTGATCGCAGAAAGTATAGGCGGGACCGAGCGGGCAGCCGCCCGTCGACTGAGCCTGCGATAACACGAGATTACTCGGTCCGCTAGCCGCGGAAACTGTGGCGACCTGAGTCAGGCGCGCAGCCGCAAATGCCGCCAACACCGTAAATGTTACCGCGCAAATTGCCAGCAGTCGCCGCACCAAGTTCCCCCTCATTGCAAAAGGATTCGACGCTTTGGATTCACAAGCAGGCGTACGGGTTGCGTCCAAGCCGCTCATCATACCAGTGGCGAATGACCTGTTGCTAGTGGCTATAAAAACGGGCACTGTC
>Ga0209008_1000334_pt1 | contig 17927 bp, 18 predicted proteins | sample JacPin_JW_Ref_O3_FD_187963 | JGI IMG/M metagenome (GOLD analysis project Ga0209008, IMG submission 187963) | Forest soil microbial communities from Algoma, Ontario, Canada - Jack Pine, Ontario site 1_JW_Ref_O3 (SPAdes) (version 2) | ecosystem: Environmental > Terrestrial > Soil > Boreal...
GACGATTCAGGAAGGAGTGGATGGTGTTAGCGAGCCGGCTGGGTGCTGCGCGATCACCCCTGAGAGCAAGCTTAATTCTCAACGGGATAAATTCCGCGACTCTGGAAATGATTTTCTCGACCGTCATCGACGCTCTCCGGATGTCGCTAGCTCAATCCGCCAGCTTGTCATCGAGACGACACTTCGCGATAGAGCTCGATATGATTCTGAATCATGGCATCGCGGTTGAAGTGTTTCAGAGCGCGGGCCCGCGCTGCCGCGCAAACCGTGGCAACGATCGCAGGGTTTTCGAGGACGAGTCGCAGTTGAGTATAAAGTGTTTCCACATCCCCTGGTGCAAACTTCAGCCCGGCGCTTCCCACAACTTCACGCAGACCGCCAATGTCTGCCACGATCACGAGTCCGCCTCTCATCATTTTTTCCATCACTGCGAGCCCGGCGGTCTCTTCCCATTGCGAGGGCATGACCACGACACGAAGAGCGCGAACAGCTTCTTCAAAAGCTGTGCCACTTAAATATCCCGTAAAGGTGATTCGATCCTGAAGTCCCAGACGCGCGGCCTCCCCCTCGAGGTGTTCTCGTTCGGCGCCGTCGCCGATCAATGCGAGATGAAAACTTAGCCCATCATCACGCAACTTTTTGGCTGCTTCGAGAAGATCTGGAATTCCTTTTTCGGTAACCAAGCGACCTACGTAGCCTATCCGAGGCGGATCCACGTCGGACGTTAATTCCTCCCGCTCGCTGGTGACCCTGATTCCGTGGTAGATCGTCCGTGTGCGAGGAAGTAACAGTCTTCGGGCGACGTGGTCGCTGACTGCAACATTCACCGTAGCGTGCTTACACAGCCATCGTCTTGGGAAAGTAAAGAGGATGTTTCGCCAAGTGGAGGAGCGGCCCATTTTCGCAGTGTTGCACGCGAAGCATTTTCCGTATTGTCCGGCCATAAAGTGGCCGGGGCACACACTGGTGTCGGGGCCATAGAGAAGAAGACCGTTGGGGCAGATCGATTGATACCCATGGTGCTCAACAACGGTCGGTTTTTTGAGAAAAAACGCGAGAGCAAGTGGCAAGAGAGTGGGATTCGCGAGATGGACAACATCGGCGGATCGAATGTGATCAATCAATTTGAGCAGTCGGGGCCGACGAATCACGGGAAATGGTAACTGGGCGTCATCCATGCCATCGCGTGCGGTTTCAGTCATCAGAGTCACGCTGAATCTATCGTCTTTGTGGGCGCTGGACCATTCACATAGGCCTTGAGCCAAATCCGCCGTAACGCTCTGGATTCCTCCTACGAGCGGCAACCAATCATACGAGTAAAGCAAGAGATTTAGGGTCATGATTGGGCTGGCTCAAGAAAATCCACGAAGGCGGACGCGATCAAGGTCCAGGAAAAATACTGCTGCTGGGCCCGCATGCTTTTCTCCTGAAGCTCACGGTGGAAATCTGCATCTTGCAGGACACGAGACAGGGCTGCGCCTGCGGCCTTAGCATCTCGATAAGGAACCAGCACCAGCCCTGCATTATCGAGAGGCGTGCCATTCGTTTCGCCCGCGTAACCGACGATAGGAAGCCCACAAGCGATGCCAGCGATCGCGCTGCCGCGGCGATGGTAAACCCGTCCACGAACGCATAGCATCGCGTCCGATTGGGCGAGTACGTCGCTGACCTGAGCCGCATCGAGCACTCCCAGACTCGAAACATCGACGGGGAGTTCCCGAAAAGAGCGCGTAATCTCTTCATGCGCTTCGGAAGTCCCGCGGCCGAGAAACAGGAGGCGGAACCTGGCCCCATCTTCGATTGCTTTGCGTGCGGCGTCCGAAATGTCCTTCAATTCGTCGCGAAGATACGGCATCCCAGTCAAACAGAAAACTACGACGGTCTTTGTCCCGTTGCTTTCGCTGAGTCGAGCGTTCACCGCCGGGCAGCGCTCCGGAATATTCGCTCCAATCGGAATGAATCGTGCCTCGGACGCATTCCGCCGCAGCCACCTGATCCTTGGCAGAGGCTCGGGAAAGATGTTCTTCATTGCACTGTCATAGATCTTGCGGATAGTCCATTCTTGGAATGTATAGCGCACGTGATCGAGCCAGCTGGTGGCCTCGGGACTGAACGGCTCGTGGTATACGACAGCGCAGCGAGCGCCACTGCGACGAACAATCGCAAGCACCGCAAGGGCACCGAGAGGAATTCCATGACGCGACCACGCCAGGGCAGTGAATTGCAACAAGATCCATTGTCCTCGCCAAGCTTTGCACCCGCGCCGAAGCTCGCGAAGCGCAGACCACCAGCCCTTACCCGCCCAGTCGACCCGAACAAGGTTTAGCTCGACGCCATGCTGCTCGAGCGCGCCCGCCAACTGCTTGCAATAGTCCTGAACTCCGTCGGCAACCGCTTCGCCGCGGCCCAGGAGAGCGATCCAATTTCTAGCTGGGCCGTGTGCCCTTGGCATTGATCCCATTATAGCCACGCTTGAGTTGCACATCGATGAGCCCCGCATGCTCAAACCATTTACCTACGTCCTCCATTTGCTGCGGTTGATCATAGACAGGTGAGAGCATGTCCAGCGCGCTTAAGATTTTCACTTGCTTGAGTTCTTCGTCTGTATAGTTGAGTCGGGGCGCATGCGATATCGGGCCAATCGGAATCAAAGAACCTAAACGCGGGCCTATGGCGGGGATCCGGTAGAGCGCTTTCTTGACCTCAAACGCGGGAGGAATTGTCCAAGAAAGAAGACGATAGATGCCCTCGGCGCCGAAAGGTCTGAGGAATGGCCTTGCAATGTATTTAAGCGGCGGGAATCCGGTCGTTTTTTCGTATACATCAATCACAATTTCTCCGCCGGGCCGAAGAAATGGAACCAGACTCTGGAAGGCTGCGGCGACATCGGGGCAATGCTGCAGCACTCCCATGCAGAAAATCTTGTCGAATGATGCGGTTCGTAATGGAATTTCATAGATACTCGCCTGAAACATACAGAGCCTATCAGCGCCGGCGTTGTTACGCGAGGCAGCCTCGATTGCCAGGCTCAAATCAAACGAAACGACTTCCGCACCCGTCTCGAGCGCGATCTGCGTGAAGCGGCCCGCGCCGCAGCCTGCTTCAAGAATGACCTGTCCTTCCATGCGTGTGGGCCAGCCAGTAGTGGCGTAGAAACGGTCCCGCGTTAGATCGTTGTGCATCACGGCGTCCACTTGAAGCTTGTCGAACCGGTTCCATTGAAAGCCGAACGATGAAGCGTAGGATTCCGAAGGAACGAAACGAGGTAGGCAGCGAACGATCGGAACTTCCACGCCGCAATTGGTACATATCAGTTTTCCTTCGACGATTTCCTCGCTCGAGTTGCTCTCGGGAGCGATCGGAGCAAGTCGAAAGCTACCTTTGCATTTTAGACACGCAAATCGATCCACGAACCTACGATACACGATTCAGATCTCCTTATGGGGCAATGCCAGTACGTGATTTTCGTCAACGGATTCAAACGAATATCCAAAGCCGCCGATCAGTTCACGCCACGCCTGATCGATAGCTCGAGAATGTAGTTCACAAAGAATCCAAGGCCGATGAAAGCTTACCAGCTTCGCCGCCCCTCTAAAGACTTCGACTTCCGCACCCTCAACGTCGCACTTGATGGCATCGGGTGGAGGTGAGGCCTGCATAAAGTCATCGAGCGCAACGCAACGAGCCGGAACACCGGCGACGCCAGCTCCAACTGGGTCGAACTTCCCCACGCCATGGTCCGGCGAAGTAAAATCCGCGCTAACGAAATTCACATCCCCGCTGGCAGACCAAACGCCCATCGGTACAACGGTAATGTTGTAAAAGTTGTTGTAGGCGGCATTGCGGCGAAGACGCTCGGCAATCTGAGCGTCGGGTTCAAAGCTGAAGACCTTCCCAGTAGATCCTGTGACTCGTGCCGCAAGAAGTGAGAATAACCCGATATTCGCACCCAAGTCGTAAAACACATCTCCTGGCCGGAGTCGTTCCGCCACGACGCCTTGGCAGATTTTCTCGTTTTCGCCCGATCGGTAGTTCTGCCCGGTACGGGGATTGAGCTCGAGCCAGAGGCCCGTTGAAGGTCCAGCCTCGACCTGCGCCCATATCTTTTGATCGGAGGGCAAGGCCCGATAGCTCAATTTGTGGAGCAAACTACCTAGCACAGGCACCTTGCGAATCGACCGAATCGACTCGGGCACTCGCAACATTAGAGAGGCCATCCAGTCACGCGAGCGGAGCATTCTATTTTTCCACCACGAACGTGCCAATTACTAGGGCGTCCATTCCGGAGCTAAAAAATGTGCGGATTCCGTCAGTTGGAGTGCAAACGATCGGCTCACCGCGTAAATTGAACGACGTATTCATTACCACGGGCACGCCGGTGCGATCGCCGAACTCCCGAATCAAGCGCCAGTACAGAGGATTCACGTCACGCTCGACAGTTTGGGGCCGCGCACTTCCGTCCACGTGCGTCACCGATGGAATTACTGTTCGCTTCTCGGGCCTGACTTGCGCTGTCAAGATCATGAACGGCGAGTCCGTGGCGGACTCGATATACTGGTCCGCTACCTCGGCTAACATCGATGGTGCAAACGGTCGCCACCACTCGCGAAACTTGACGGCATTGTTCACTTTGGCGTTCATTTCCGGATCACGCGGGTCGGCCAGAATAGATCGTGCGCCGAGCGCGCGCGGCCCGAACTCCATCCGTCCCTGAAACCATCCAAGTATTTTGCCGCTGGCCAGCATTTGGGCTGCCGCCGCAGCGGGGTCTGCGACGCGAGTAGCGCGCAGCTTATAGGTCTGAATGACTTTCTCGATCTCTTCATCCGAACTTGAGGACCCCAGATAGGCATGGCGCATTTTGTGCGAAGGCAGTTTTCCTCCATCGTCCATGTAGGGAGCCAGAACCGCGCCGAGGCAAACTCCATCGTCGCTCGCAGCCGGTTGGACAAAGACATGATCCACAAGGCCCGAGGCGGCGATTTTTCCATTCGCTTTTGAGTTGAGGGCAACTCCTCCGGCGAGACAGAGATTCCGACACCCCGTTTTCTCTACGGCCGCGCGCGCCAGAGCTAACATCGCGTCCTCACATGATTGCTGAACAGCAAAGGCGAGATTCTTGTGCCGGGTATCAATCTGGGATTCGGGAATCCGCGCAGGGCCAAGCCGAGATACGATGCCGGCGATGGGACTCGAATCGTGTCCTAGTAAACGGAGCGCAGAAACTTTGTAAGGATTATCGGCCGGAATAATAAAATCGCGCAAATTGATACCTGCCTCGCCGTACGGAGCGAGTCCCATCACCTTCCATTCATCGCTGTAGGGCTGAAATCCGAGATACTGGGTGAATTGCGCGTAAAACAGCCCGAGCGAATTCGGCCAAGGTACCGTCCAGATGTGCTCGAGTCTCCCGTCGCGTCCGTGCCAGAGCGATGTGGCTTCCCAAGCTCCGCGTCCGTCGAGAACAAGCACCGCGGCGTTATCGAGCCCTGCAAATGCGTACGCGCTGATCGCGTGCGCGAGATGATGATCGATGAATCGGAAATTCGCTTTAGTCGTAGGGAATCGCGCGCGAAACGGTCTCTCACCGTTCTGCTGCCGTGTGAAACTCAGATTTCGGCGCAATGTGCTTACTAGATCCCCATAATCTCGAGGCACCGATCCGATTGCCATACATTTGAGATCGTGCTTAAGAGCAGCCGTTGCAGGTGGCCACCCGAAGCAGACGTGATCCAGTTTTTGCGGTTGAACGCCGGCGAAATCGAGGCAGGCTCTAATCGCGAGTTCAGGGAATCGGGCGTCGTGCTTCTGTCTGCTCAAACGTTCTTCCGCGATAGCGAAAAGCACCTCGCCATCTCGCGCAATACACGCGGATGAATCGTGCATCTCCGAATAATTGAGTCCCAAGCTGATCACTGAATTTGCCCCTGATTTTTTTCTAGAAGATTCAGCACGTCTTCCAGCCGCCGACCCAGAGCGTCGGTCGAATGCGCTCGAGCCACATCCACGCGCAGGGATCGCTTGGGGCTGTCCGGCGGTTCCTTGAGTGCTCGAATTACGGCGTCTGTCAATTCCTGGGCAGTCGATCCGGAGTAAATCAAATCCCCGAATTCCGAAATTGCCAAGATCGGAGTCGCGACGACTGGCAGGCCGGCCAGAAAATAGTCATACAGTTTCAAAGGAGAGCAGTGAAGATTCTTCATCTCAGAACAATCATACGGCATCATGCCCACATCGAACGAGGCAACCAACTTTGCCAATTCTTCGGGAGACCGCCAAGCCATTGCGTGCGCGTTCGGGGTTGGCAGATCATTCGATTCACCGAAATACACAAAATGCCAGTTCCCGTTCTGCATAAGGAATTCACGGAGTATTGGAAGGTTCAGGCGAGCGAAAATCGGCCCAGGGTAGCCAAGTCGCGGTCGCGGTATCGCAGCGAGTTCGGCTGGCTCTTCGCAGGATGAAGTTTCTTGAAACGATGCAGGCAAATGGATGGATTGTGGGATCCATTCAATCTTTTCACCATACCTCGCTCTGAGATCATGAAAAACGGATTGCGGGATGACCACCGTCTGATCTGACAGCTCAATCAACTCAAACTGATAGGCTTCCGGAAAGTCCATGCAGATGTGGACGAGAGGAAACCCGGCCGCTCGCATTGCCTTGCAGAGGGCGGGCATCCACTCGACGTGCGAGTACAAGAACACCGGATCTTTCAATTGGAGCGTTTTCGCTTGCGCGATGATCTGCCTGGCAACCACTTCCCACTGGAGATTTCCAACGATTGGCAGGGAACTGAACTTCGAGCCAAGATATTCGGGGACAAAACGGTGGACGCCGCGAGCCACCTCGCGCAACGGTGCTCTCGAATGATGGAACCCAGATACGGGCATCGCGCAATACAATACGCGGGCCCCCCGCGATGCGAGTGCCAGCGCAACGCGTTCGGGCACGTTGAAAACGTCCCAATCCCACGTCGAAAATACCACCGCGTCGCGCAGATGGTCATTCCTCCCTCTGGGCCGCTCAACTTCGGATCTAATGAACTTTCGCCGCGTCGCGTGTCTCGGGGTCGGGCTTGCTCTGCGCATCCCTTGCCGCTGCGGTCAAGACGTTGCGAATTTCGGCGTTCGGAACGGGCTCTCCCAGTATGCTTCGAACTCGGCGCCAGCTGCTGCGACTGTACCAGTCTCGCAATCGGTAAAAGCTTTTCGGCGAAAGCGCTAGGGTGCACGCAAGCACAACGCTTTGGAACAGCCGGTAGGCCGGACTACCTTTCTTGTATGCAATCCGAAAATCGGCTCGCTCCGTATGAAACGTCTCCCAGCGGGTACCGCCGTCCAAAGTTAGGCGAAGGCGGTTGCTTCCCACATCAAGCGGCTCAACGATTGCGTCGATAATTTCCGGACCTACCGCAGTGGAACCGAGTCGAATTCGAAGTTCTCTGGCCAATGCAGCCAGCACCATCTGAATCCGCCGCAGCTTGACTTCATCTTTCCTGCGAACCTGAAACAGGTTATTCGCGTGCAGTCGGTAGAATGTTAGGGGCTGCTGAAGCAAACCCGCGGCGGAATAAGCGGCGCTCATGATCGAGATGAATTCGTCTGCTTCTACGACCAGCGACTCGGGGACTGGGAGCACTCGCGAAAGGACATTCCGACGCATCGTTACACGGCTCGTTCCAAAGAAACACATCATCTGCCGAAAAAATCTGCCACCAGCAACAGTATCGAAACTGATTTCCCGAGCATGTTGCGGAGTCGTGGTAGTGGTCTCGCCCGTGTCGGAATCAATTTCGTAAATCCCATGCCCAACGATTCCGATATGCGGCCGGCAAGCTAGATATTCCACCACAACACTAAGCTTTGCTTTTGCCCACCAGTCGTCTCCGTCAAGAAAAGCCACGATCTCGCCTCGTGTTTCCGGGATGCCCGCGTTGAACGCGGACCCCTGTCCCCCGTTCGTTTTCCGTAACATGCGCACGTGTGGCTCAAACTTTCTGACGACTTCGGGAGTCTGGTCGGTTGAACCATCATCCACGACAAGAATGTCCACTTCGGCTCTCGGGAAATCCTGTTCCAGGACACTCACGATTGCTTCTTCAATGAAGCGCTCGTGATTGTAGGTATCGATTAGAACTGTAACGGCCGGTCTCGGCATGTTGGAGATATTCTAACCTATCGCGCACTTTTCTTTCGGCACTGCGACGTAGTTTCGGATGTCCGGGTAGTGATCCCTGATCTTGTGAGCTGCCAGGGATCCATCCGAACAGATATCGAACTACTCGAAGTCGAAGCGCCCAAGCATTTGCATAATTTCACGCGCCTTATATCCCCAAGCCTGCGTAGTGGCATCGAGCTCTTCGCGTTCACCGCCCTCCACGTCTAACTTTGCGAGATCCATTCGTTCTAGCGGCAACCGAAAGAGATAATCGTCGAGACGCGCTGTTCCCGCCGTTGTCACCGCGGCTTGGTCCGAGCAATCCGGCGGTTTCAGCCCCCCTGGGTTATATGGCCCGGTGCGATCCGAAAAAACGGCCGGGCAGAGGCGGCTGAACAAAGGGCGAGCGGCTCCGTCCTAACCGAACTTAAACGATTCTGTTGCACATGGAGGCGCAAGGGGCGGTACTCCGTTGAAGACGGTTCAAAGGCGACGACTGTGCCACGGTGCCCCAGCTTTTTTGCGGCGACAATCGAATAAACGCCGTGGTGCGCGCCACATCTAGGAATACCATCCCGGGCCGTAAGGTCTTCCACAAGAACCGCAGCTCCCGAGATCGTGACTCCAGTAGTCGAAAAAACCTCGCGTCGCATCTAAATAAGGAACGACGTATGACCACCAGAATTGAATTTCATCGTGCTCAGAAACCTCTATTCAAACTGGCACCGGGACGTAGGGCACTTTTGCCAGGCTCTGTCGACCGAGATACCAAGCGGTCATCAACCGTTCCCACGATTTGCGCAGAAAGTTTTCCACCCGGAGCGCTGCCATCGTATCCTACGTCAACGTCGCCCGGATTTCTAACGGGGAATTCATCGACCTGACAGGGGACTCTGGGGTGCGACGGCAATTTTATACGCACAATTAGCGAAATGAGCTCTAACGGACGCAGATTGTCGGTGAATATCTCTGAGAGATCGAACAGTGCATTCACAGTCTGACCGATGTGTACTGATCAAGGAGCCTAATGATCCGCCGATATTTCGCGCTCTGCTACCGGGCGCCGTTGAAAAAAAGCCGGCGACACTTTCGGTTCTGCCCTGCCGAGGATGTTTCGAAAACGCCTCAGATCGTTCCGGCCATACCACGCGAGTAACTGGTAAAAGCGGGGAGGCGGCAAGAGAAGCGCACATGCGCCGACAGTACATTCAAACATCAAATAGCCAAGAGTAGGGCGACGATAATAGGCGTGGAAGCGCTCCCACTCCGTCTGGAAGACTTTCCAACGACCGCCCGATTGACCTGACTGAAGTTTCGTCCGTTCGTGCTCGACTCTGATCGATTCAAAGAATGCCTCAGTTACGCCTGGCGATATGCCGAATTCCGCAAGTCGTTTCGGGATGTAACTTAGGAAGATTTCGGTAATTTCGATATTGCGGAGAATTTTCGCGGCGTCATTCGCTCCAGGTGCGCAGAGATTGCTCGCGTGAATCCGGTAATAACACAATGGCTGTTCGAGGATAACCGCGCCCCCCAACGCTAGGGTGAATGCGAGAATGGGAGTGTCCGCACAGAAAACAAGCTCCACGGGAAGGGGTCCGATCCGGTTCAGAACTTCGCGGCGAACGGACAGCCGACTGGTCCCGAGGAGCGTAAGTCCCCTCCCTGCGAACCGAGCCGCATCGACGCTTGATAAATCGAAGCGGCAGGAATTCGCCGGCACAATCATCTCGCGCGGAGGATCGCTATCGCGAACCTCATAAAATCCGTGGCCTACGGCGGCAATTTCAGGATTCGCTCGGAAAGCCTCAGCGATCGCCGTAAGCTTTCGTTTCGCCCACCAGTCATCCCCATCGAGGAAGGCAACGATCCCACCGCGGAGCTGGGGAATTCCGGCATTGAAGGCTGAAGCTTGACCGCCATTCTCCTTCCGCAAGTAGCGGACGAGCGGGGCAAATTTTTGGACGATCGAGGGAGTTTCGTCGGAGGAACCATCGTCGACTACAAGGACTTCAACATCGCTGGCCGGAAAATCCTGCTCGAGAACACTCACAATGGCTTGTTCAATGTAACGCTCGTGATTGTAGGTGTCGATTAAGACGGAAATGAGAGGGGCGTTCATGGGTTTAGTTGCGAGACTTCGAGTTTAGTTCCGGGCCCAAGAACCGCCAAAGCAACAGGGGCAGAAGAGCACTGTGTTGGGCGCCCTGAGAAAGCACCGACGAATTCTGTCATGATTTGTGTATTCGCCGCTACGGAAAAAGCTCAAGAAAATACGATTTCGCGTAGCTTCTAGTTAGGACGACAACTAACAGCTTGTTGAAAAACTGTTTTGGCTCGCCATTCCGAGCATCGAAGCGACGAGGAACCTCTCTTTTTGTTGGCTTTTCGCGAGCAGCAATGCCTTACTGTGCTCACAGCAGCACATTCGAGATCCTTTTTCAACAAGCTGCTAATCGCTCGCTCGGTTTGTTCTAGCGGGAGCCCCTATGGTTTTGGGAAATGGTTAAGGCGCGCTGCGTTGCCTCAAGATATCCGCGGCCCCATCTTTGGCAGGGTTCCAGATGGGTCCCTTCACCCCATTCATTCCAGGCGTTAATAAAAACCAACGATTCTGGGGCCAGGACGGAATTGTTTTGAATCCTATTCGCCACTTCCCGCAACCAGTGCTCATAGATTTGTGGCGTCGAATTAATCAGTATGTGCGCGCCGCGTTTTCTTCTTGGACTATTATCCCAGCCCGGGCACACAGAAGGTATCCGCGGGTATTCGGGAACGGGCTGCGCTAGCGCTTTCGTGACAACGTCTCCGTAGTCACAGACACAGTTGTCGAAAAATGCGGGCTCCGATGTTCTGAGCTTCCTGCGGTGCCACCACTTCCTGCGCAGGATTCTGGAGTTCGCCAGCTCGAACCAACGCGGCTGAAATTCCAAAGCGGAGTCGAATCCCAGATTACGAGGATCGCCTCGCTCGTCGCGAAAGCTCTCTACTCGAACGAGGAACAAGCCCTTCAAGCCGATGCGCTCGGCCTCTCGCCTCCACAGGTCGGTTGTCTTTTGTGGCTGGGGCAACTGCGACGCCCGATAGACCAAAAAAAGGGGCCGATCCGCGACGCGAATGTAACGAGGGTCCAAAAAGAGCGGGAGTATACTCCGGATGTGCGCCAGATCATCAGATGTGCTGTAGCGTTGTTCCAGTAGCAAGTGAGCATCTAGTCCGTCCCATCGACGTGTCCAGTTCTCATTAGCCCAGCAAAGACAGAAGGGAAAGTCAGGTTGCCCGCTTTTCCAAACCTCGTCAACCGGTCGCTCGAGAATGCGGCGACCGTTAAACCAATAGTGGTAGTAGCAAAAACCATGTATGCCATATGTAGCGGCCAGTTCCGCCTGAGCTGCTCGCGTTTCCGGAACTCGGAGGTCGTAAAAACCCAAATCGGCAGGCAAGTCAGGCTGGCAGTGGCCCGGGAACTGAGGTTTCGATCGTACGACGTTAATCCATTCCGTAAAGCCCTTTCCCCACCATTCGTCATTCTCAGGGATAGGATGGAATTGGGGTAGGTAAAACGCAATGGCTCGGACGGTGCTTTCGCGGGGATGCGTTTCTTCCATCAAGTCCTCATAGCTCGAAGTCCGAGAGATGCCGAAACCCGGGCGATTCGTGAGGTTTCAGCGTTCAGGACAGCCCGGAATCCGAAAGAGAAAGGTTTAGTTCGAAGACCTGAGAGCTCCTCGCGCGGCGCTCGAGCGAAATCGACGAAGAAGATCTAATCCTCGGGTACTGAAACGATGATACTACATCCTCTACACGACGCTGAAGGCTTTGCCCAGCCGATTGAGACTTTCAGATTCTCATCGAGATCTGCCAACGCTCCCCCGAAGGCGCTGGAGCCTCAGGAGCAGGCCGTTAGCTCTCTGCCAATTCCGGAAAGAAACCCCAGATTTCGCAAACAGATACATCCAGCGAGCTTTTTTGCTACCACTCGCTCGCCATAGAGCCAATAGATTATCGGGCGTCTCGCAATCATTCCTGCTGTACAAATACTCTGACGAATACAGCAGCATTTGGGTGATCTTTGATTCCTGACATTCTGTTAGATCTCCGAGACCAAATTGCTTCAGGCAGATTTTAAACGACTGCTTAAGCATACGCTCCGGATCGGAATGGGAGTACGAATGTTGGTGATATCTATATTTCGCTGAGGGAGTGGGAGAATAAACGAATGAGTAGTGACGCGCAAGCCGCAGCCACATATCCCAATCTTCCCACGGCAGGTTTTCGTCATACAAACCGACTACGTCGTAGCAACTTCGCCGAATCAGTGTAGTCATCGCTGGAATAAAGTTGCCTTCCAGGAGCGTATTCAGAATTTGGCCTTGCGGCATTTCACCCAGCTTTCGGTGGGCGCCAATGAACATGTAGGGCAAAGGATGTCCGTGTTCGTCCATCTGGAAGGCGTCACTATATAAAATCCCGACCTGATCCGGCTGGGATTCCATTATGTCGACTTGTTGGGCAATCTTGTCGGGTAGCCAGACATCATCCGATGCCACTATAGAGACGTATTTGGCTCTGGAGACCGCCAGCGCATCGTTGAGCGATTTGCATATCCCTGCATTCTTCTGGTGGCGGATAAACGTGCAATCTACTCGATTTTCATGTAGCCAGCGCTCGATGGTTGGGACCGAGTCGTCGGAAGAGCAGTCATCAACGACGATTAGTTCCGTGGCTTTGTAAGTCTGAGCTTTAATGCTTTCCAGGGTTTCCAGAACGAATCGAGACTGATTGTAGGAAAGAACAATCGTGCTCACCAGCGGATCAGCGATTCGGATCATCGTGAGGTTCCCGGGCACTAGCAAAGTTGGCGGATCGCCTGAATCACAATATCTTGACTCTCGGATTCAAGTTGAGGGCTAACGGGCAAGCTTAATTCCGTTTTGGCAATTTCCTCCGCTATCTGGAACTCGCCCGGCTTCCAACCTGCTCGCGCGTACGCTCCGGACAGGTGCGGCGGAATCGGATAATGAATTTGGGTGCCAATTCCGACCTTAGCTAGGGAATCCTGGAGCTCGTCGCGACGAAGATGACGCAATGCAAAAAGATGCCAGACGGGTTCTGCCCATTCGGGGACGAATGGCAATTTCAATGCAGACGTTGAGCCCAACTCATTTAAATAGCGTGCGGCAACCGCGTGGCGGCGCGAGTTCCATTCATCCAGTCTATGTAATTTTACTCTGAGAAAAGCGGCCTGTAGTTCGTCCGTACGCGAATTATGGCCCTGGTCATCATGGTGATATTTCCTATTTGAGCCGTAGTTTCGCAACTTACGAACGCGATCCGCCAACTCTGCATCGTTGGTAGTCAGCGCACCCGCGTCACCAAATGCGCCGAGATTTTTTGCGGGATAGAAGCTGGTGGCAGCCGCATCCCCCAAAGAACCCGTTCGCCGGTTCTTGTATCTGGCTCCGTGGGCCTGAGCATTGTCTTCAATGACCTTCAATCCATGCTTTTGAGCAATGCTCAAGATGGGATCCATGTCCGCCGGCTGCCCGTAAAGGTGCACCGGCATAATAGCTTTAGTCTTTGAGGTGATAGATGCTTCGATGCGTTCGGGTGCGATGTTGAATGTTCTTAGATTGGGTTCAACCGGCACGGGGATGGCGCCTGCATAGGAAACAGCGAGCCACGTGGCAATGAACGTGTTGCTGGGAACAATTACTTCGTCGCCCACACCGATATCGTAAGCTCTCAGGATCAAATGAAGAGCCTCAAGGCCGTTCCCAAGCCCTACGCAATATTCCGCCTGACAATAGGCTGCAAACTCACACTCGAACTGCTCAAGTTCCTTCCCGAGTACGTACGATCCCGAATCCATCACTCGATGATATGCGGCGTCGAATTCGCTGCGGAGCTCCTCGTAACCGGGCTTGAGCTCAAGGAAAGGTACTTTCATGGATTGTGGGCTCGAACAAATCTGTCATAGTCGCGGTAATAATCCGCATCATCGTAGAGATTTGAGGCGAGAACCATGCAGACAGAAGCCGATGAGAAATTGTCCAGTTCGCGCCAGATCATTGGACAGACATACATTCCGTAATAGGAACGGTTCAAATGAAAACGTTTTTTTTGCGTGCCGTCATCCAAAATCACGTCAAAACTTCCCGAAAGCGCAATTATGAGCTGGTGCAAATTTTTGTGGGCATGGCCGCCGCGTTCGGCCCCGCCTGGCACGTCGTAAAGATAATAAACGCGTTTGATCTCAAAGGGAACATGCCGCCCGCCTTCAATGAATGTAAGATTGCCTCGTGGATCGCTGATTTTGGGCAGGTCGATAATCCTGCATTCGGATAGACTCACGACGCAACCTCTTCCACTTTATTGTTTCCCCTCGAACGATACTGCCGGCCACAGTCACACATGCCAAGACTCTTGCGAAAAGTAAGGGTGCGGCCGCAGTGGCAAACCCAGCTTCGAAAACGTGCAGGATTACCCACGACCAGCGCAAAGTCGGTTACGTCCCGGGTCACAACCGCTCCGGCGCCCACCATCGCGAATCGTCCGATTTGAAGTCCAGCGAGAACAGTTGCATTGGCGCCAATACTGCAGCCTTGTTTGAGCAGCGTTTGAAGGCATTTCCACTGGGTATTCCTACTGCGTGGCCTAAGATCGTTCACAAAAACGGCAGCAGGCCCGATGAAAACATCATCTTCCGCTATTAAGCCATCCCAGAGAAACACGCCGGATTTCACAGTCACGCGATCGCCCAAGCGAACCTTCCCTTCGATAAGGATGTGATCGCAGAGGTTACAGTCCTTTCCCACGACAGCACCCTTGAGAACGTGAGCAAAAGCCCATACCCGCGAACCTGAGCCGAGCTTCGCACCGTTCTCGATTAGAGCATTCGGGTGAGCAAAAACCGCACCGTCAACAATGTTTGAGCGTGGCCGTTGTCTATGCATTGACATTGGGATTTTCTTGCTGACTCCAACTACGAGCGGTCTCCTAACATTAGAACGTGGGAGTCGCCTTCGCCCATTCCTATTGAGGTAATTTCATTGATTGCTCGCCACAGGTCCATGCTTCCCGTGTCGTTTCGCAAACACTTGCGTTCCAAATTTCCGTTGTATTCAATTCGAGAAACCGGGTTCCCTGCGGCTCGCTTCCAATCGATGAGGCCCTGATATTCCCAAGACTCGCGTGCCGATCTATTCATCCAATTATCTGCGCTTGTCAAGAGTGGTTGATCAACTGCCCGGCAGGCGACAGATATGTAGCCACTAGGTTTATCAGAGACATATCTTATCTGCGACTGAATACTCGCATGGGGTAAGTAAATACAGTCAAGCGGGGCAAGTCTCAGATATCGCAAGGCATAGTCCAAAAGCGGAACAGACATATACCAAAAGGTGTTCGCTTCGTCTTGCCAGCGGCCTCCGTTGTTGAATTCCATTAGATAATCAGCGCTGTGAACAACATTTGTTGACACGATGATCAATCCATTGCGCTTGACCAGAGGCCGCAACCCCGCCAAAACCATAAGCGGCGACAAGACATGATAGAGCAGCCCCGAGCAATTGATTAGGTCAAAGGAACGATTGACCTTCTTTGAGAGATCGTACATCAGGCCGACATTTTGGTACTCAAACGATAGCCCCTGGTAATGCTGGACGGCTGCTATTTTATCTCTGCAGTGATCGACAGCGTCCGTCGCTAGAACTCTTCGTGCTCCGTTACGCGCCATCAGTATCGGGATTAGGCCCTCCATGCTCCCAAGATCAAGGCACTCCATGTCGTCTACTTGACAATTACGAAGGACGGTACGAGGCAAAAGCGGAAAAGTACCTTCGTATTGTCCGTGCGTGATCACGCCGGGCAAAAGCTCGATGCTGTAATACCACCATTGGGTATAAATCTGACTCGCTTTTAGCGTCTCTACCGTGCGTGGGTATTTGACAGCCATTCGTCGAAGCGTGCTCATGAGTGGACGCAATGCCGTGGCGGAACGGAGTTGGTCTTTAAGCCTCCACATTTGGGCGCACGTTCCTGTAATGACGAATTTCGATTTTGAAGTCCCGGCCCATCGCTAAACTGGCGACGGTGTCACAGAATTCTTCGCTGTCGAAGCGGCGCAATCGCCGGAGCCGGTCGCCTCGCTGTGCCACCGCAACTTCGGGCGGACGACGCCCGGAGACTTGCCGTACCAATTACCCACTGACTCGCTCTCGACGACCTCGAAGGCGACGACGTTCTTGTGAAACAAGACACCGATCGATGTGTCCTTCACGATATGCAGATTGACATAGTACGACCCAGCATTAAGGAAGTCCCCCGGTATCTCCACCGTGTGACGGATTAGCCCTGCAGGACGGGCTTCAAAATCCGAAATGCTGGAGAATACGCACGCCTCTTCGAGATTATTAAGAATCATGGACACGTTAAGGACGGAACCCGGCATATAGTTCCAGTACATAAATTCAATTCGAAACTCCGTGTGCACGGTGATTGGATCTGTGTTCTCCGCGGGTAGGATGACCCGAACGCTCCGCAGGCGCACGCGGTCGTCGCCCGGTGCTGTACTAGCATCGTTCCAAATCGACTCTAGATTTTCGACTCTATGGTTCTGCAGGTAGTGGTTGATGATCTCGGCTGAATCTCCGCTCTCCTTCACGCGCCCTGCTTCGAGCCATAGCAAACGCGTACAAAGCGCTCGCAGCGCCGTCATATTGTGGCTGACGAAAATGATGGTGCGGCCCTGTTTGGATATGTCGTTCATTTTGCCAAGACATTTTTTCTGAAAGGAGGCATCCCCGACGGCGAGAACCTCGTCGATGAACAGAATTTCCGGTTCGAGATGCGCTGCTACGGCAAAGGCTAGGCGCATTTGCATACCGCTGCTGTAGTGCTTGAGCGGGGTATCGAGAAAGCGCTCTACTTCAGAGAAGGCCACGATTTCATCGAACTTGCGGTTAATCTCAGCCTTCCGCATTCCCAGGATCGCGCCGCTCATGTACACGTTCTCGCGGCCGGTGAGTTCCGAATGAAAGCCGGTGCCGACTTCGAGCAGGCTGCCGACGCGTCCGTGAATTTCGGCGTGGCCTTCAGTGGGGCGGGTGATGCGGGCTAGAATCTTCAGCAGGGTGCTCTTGCCCGCGCCATTGCGACCGATGAGGCCGACGACTTCACCCTGGCGCACCTCGAAATTGACGTCCTTGAGCGCCCAGATGAAACGTGAGTTTCCGTTTATGGCTGGGCCGGCGTCAGCAGGGGCATTGGCGGCGGGTGACTCCGCGCTGGGAGGGGCGTGCGAGGGGCGACCGCCTCCGCCTAAGACGCGCAGCGGCAGGCGCAAGACGTCGCCGAGCAGGTTGCGCAGCGCCGTGTGGCGCAGGCCCTCACCGAGGCGGTAGCGCTTGCCAAGTCCTTCGACGCGAATGACGGGTCCGCTCATCGGTTACACCACATCGGCGATGGTCGTTTCCATTTTCTGAAAGTACATCAGCCCGGTCACCAGGACGGCGAGCACCACGGCGGACGAAACGAGCAGCATGCGGCTCGGGGGGTACCCGGTTCCCGTGAGCGACCAACGAAAGCCTTCAATCACTCCGGCCATGGGGTTCAAGCCGTAAAGCCAGCGCCATTTCGCAGGCACAAGCGAGCTGGGGTAGACCACCGGCGATGCGAACATCCAAAATTGCACGAGGAAAGGAACCACATAACGGACATCGCGGTAAATCGCGTTAAGCGCCGAGAGCCATAGGCCGACACCCAGG
>Ga0209008_1000335_pt1 | contig 17859 bp, 13 predicted proteins | sample JacPin_JW_Ref_O3_FD_187963 | JGI IMG/M metagenome (GOLD analysis project Ga0209008, IMG submission 187963) | Forest soil microbial communities from Algoma, Ontario, Canada - Jack Pine, Ontario site 1_JW_Ref_O3 (SPAdes) (version 2) | ecosystem: Environmental > Terrestrial > Soil > Boreal...
GGCCAGGTACACCTATCCGTACCAAATGCACGGATCTGTTGGCGCATCGTGCGCGGTCGCCGACGTTAAGCCAGAGAGTGCAACCGTCTGGTCTGCAACACAGTCGGCTTATCCCACCAGGAACATCGTTGCCAAGCTTCTGGGTAGGCCGATTGATAACGTACGTGTGATTTATGTGCGCGGCTCGGGTTGCTATGGATTGAACGGTGCCGATGCCGTCTCCTTTGATGCGGCCATACTCTCTCAGGCGGTGGGAAGACCGGTTCGCCTGCAGTTCTCGCGTCAGGACGAAATGATGTGGGAGAATCTCGGTTCCGCATGTGTCGTGGAACACCGTGCCGCGCTGGCAGGTGATGGACGCATCGTTGCCTGGGATCGGGAGGACTGGGTAGCGGCAATGGGCAATCGACCGGGCTACGATCAACCAGGGAACGTCATCACCGGCATGCTGCTGGGATATGAACCCGAGTTGCCTGAGCCCCGGTCCGCCAAGCCGCCTGCTGGCAAGTTTCGCAACCAGAGCAACACAGTGCCATCCTACTTCGCAGGGTGCATTGGAGGCACCTGTGGAGGCGGCGGAACCATCCGGAGTGAACGGGCGCTGACGCATACCGTGCGTTCGCCGTTCTTCACCGGCCCACTCCGATCACCGCTGCGAATTCAGAACACGTTCGCCAACGAATGCTTCATGGATGAACTCTGCGCGCAGGCGAACGCCGACCCTGTTTTGTTCAGGCTCCAGCACTTGCAGAACTCACGAGTTATCGGCGTCCTCAAGGCTGCTGCGAAGGCGGCGAATTGGCAGGCCCGCCCCTCGCCTAGGGCGGACATCTCTGGGGCACAAACAGCCAGCGGACGTGGTATTGCCTGCGTCGCGTATGAAGGAGACAACGGCTATGCCGCGCTGGTTGCTGACGTCGACGTAGATCTAGCAACAGGAACGATCCGGCCGAAATGCTTCGTAATTGCGTTGGACTGCGGTCCGGTCTCGAACCCTGATGGCCTGCGCAATCAGACCGAAGGCGGCATCCTCCAAGGCATGAGCCGCGCCTTGGTGGAAGAGGTTACGTGGGACAACCGGCGTGTGACCTCGGTCGATTGGGAAACCTATCACAGCTTACATCTTGACTATGAGATGCCTAGCGTCGAGGCGGTCTTTGTGACGCCAGCGGATGTGCCCGCAACCGGCGCGGGTGAGACCGCCATCACAGTTACTCCCGCTGCGATAGGGAACGCTATCTTCGATGCCACGGGTGCACGCCTCCGGACCCTGCCGTTCACTCCTGAGCGAGTGAAAGCTGCGCTGCTTAGCCCTCACAGTGCCAAGAGGGCATGAGTATGAAAACTCGAAGATCCATCTCGTCCCTTCTCGCTGTCGCCTGGACCTATTGCTTCCTATTCCCGCTAATCCCATGGGTCGCCGCCCGAGGAGTGGAACGTACCAAAGCACAACTCGTTCATGAAGAAATCCCACGCGATGATGCCGGGGCGGCCGCTGCTTTCGAAGCAATCGTGCCGGTGCTCCATCACCCTCGCTGCATGAATTGTCACTCCACGGGAGATTTTCCTCGACAGGGAGACGATAGTCATCGCCACACAATGCAAATCCGTCGTGGACCAGACGGGGAGGGCGTTAACGCTGTGAGATGCAGCACGTGTCATCAAGACCACAATCTTGCAGGCTTGCGCATGCCGCCGGGAGCTCCCGATTGGCATCTGCCATCGCCTGCGATGCCGATGATCTGGGAGGGGCTCAACGACCATCAAATTTGTGAGCTGTTCAAAGATCCCCAGAGGAACGGCCATCGTACCCTGGAGCAAATTGTGGAGCATATGCACACGCCACTTGTACTCTGGGGTTGGGCCCCCGGCGACGGCCGCGCTCCAGTCCCCACACCTCAGCATGAGTTCTTGGCGAAAGTACAAGAATGGGCTGAAAAAGGAGCGGCATGTCCCGTGGATGCAAGCTCCACATCCCGGACGGTTGGGTCTCTGGTTAAAAAAATCCGCTAGGAGGATTTTCCCTGGCCGGTGAATGCTACCGTTACAAGCGATCAGTTAGAGAAACTAACGCGTCAAAGAGGTCCGTCGAGGTGAAGAGCCATGGTACCTTTCAGGCTTTCAATGCATGAGCGTTTCGACCAGATATTTTCAGCGGTTTGGTTATCATGTCCCTAATCTTTCAAATGCTGCCTTGTGGAGCTACCCCCTTGTTAATTTCGCGCTCTTTCCCGCTGCGTCCGACAACCCCTGATAACAAGTAGTCGCTCATTGCGGTACGATGAAGTTTCCTCCTATTTGGGGCGGCCAGTGCCATGCGACTACTCAGCATCCGGCTCATTGTTTCTCTCATCGTGGGCATCACGCTGGTCTCGCTCTCGTCCTCGTATTACGAGGCGTTTCGTGAGAAACGTGCCCTCAGGCGGGACCTCGAGCGACGTGCTGAGGTATTGGGCGAAAGCCTCGCGGGAAATGTGGAACGCGATCTGGAGAAGAATTCGGCGCAGGATTTGCAACGCATCGTGGAGCACTTTGGGAACCGAGAGCATCTCTCGGGACTGGCTATATACGGTCGGCACGGCGATTTGCTGGCAGTTACACGGGAGTTGGCATCAACGCTGACTACCGTTCCGTCTGTAATGTCCCAGGCATTGCGTGACAACCATGGAGTGGGCGCGTTTCAACGACTGGGTGATGCCTCTGTGCACATCTACGCTCTGCCTCTGCACCAACTCGACGAAGTCATCGGTGGCCTCGTGATTGTTCATGATGCCAGCTATATTCGGGCGGAGAGCCTACACATTTGGCGCGAAGCATTCCTGCGAGCCATGGCACATGTATTTCTCATCGTGCTGATCACGCTGTTGATTATTCGTTGGAGCATCGCCGCACCCATCGCACGTACGGCGGAGTGGATGCGAGCTTTACGAACGGGGCGGGTCTCGTCACCCCAGCACGCCGCCGATCTTGATCTCTTTCGTCCACTGGTGCGGGAGGTCGCCGCCTTTGCCGAAAGCCTCACCCTGGCGCGCTCGGCGGCCGAGACCGAAGCCCGCTTGCGGGACACGGGTGAATCTCTCTGGACGGCCGACCGACTGGCCGTGCACGTGCGCACACGCCTGGATAATGGGCGCCTTTTTGTCGTCTCCAATCGCGAGCCTTACGTGCACATGCAACGTGGCAAGGCAGTAGAAGTGATAGTGCCGCCGAGCGGCGTGGTCACTGCAATCGAGCCAATACTTCGTGCCTGTGATGGAACCTGGATTGCCCATGGCAACGGCGATGCCGACCGCGAAACGGTTGATGAGCACGACCGCCTGCGCGTACCACCGGAAGATCCTCACTACACCTTGCGCCGGGTCTGGCTGAGCAAGGAGGAAGAGGAGGGTTATTACTACGGATTTGCCAACGAGGGAATCTGGCCTCTGTGTCACATCGCCCACACCCGCCCGATCTTTCGCGCGGAGGACTGGAAATACTATCAGGCTGTTAACCTGAAGTTCGCCGAGGCGCTGCTCGAAGAGATGAAGGACGTGGAAAAGCCCATCGTGCTTGTTCAGGATTACCACTTCGCGCTGCTGCCGCGACTGATTAAAGAAAAAAGACCAGAGGCCAGGGTGGCAATCTTCTGGCACATCCCGTGGCCCAACCCCGAATCATTCGATATTTCCCCATGGCGGCGCGAAGTTGTAGATGGTCTGCTCGGCGCCGATCTGATTGGGTTTCACATCCAGGCGCATTGCAATAACTTCCTGCATACGGTGGACCGGGTGGTGGAATCACGCGTCGATTGGGAACACTTTTCGGTTAGACGTCTGGAACATCTCACCCTGGTGCAACCCTTCCCCATCAGCGTGGACTTCCCGGATGTGCAGCAGCCGGAATCAACGCTCGATTCCTACACCGAACGCTCCACTTTGCTTAAGACCCTGGGGGTTGAGGCAACCTTTATGGGTGTGGGCGTGGACCGGGTCGATTACACGAAGGGCATTCTAGAACGCTTTCTGGCGATTGAGCGTTTTCTGGAGAAGTATTCTTCCTATCAGGGCAAATTCACATTCGTGCAGATTGGCGCTCCCAGTCGCAGCCACCTCAAACGCTATCACGACCTGATGACGGAGGTGGAAGCGGAAGCCAACCGTATAAACGGGCGGTTCCAGACCGACCAATGGAAACCCATCGTCTTTCTGAACCGGCAGCATAGTCATGAGGAGATTCAAAGGTACTACCGCGCCGCGGACGTATGCCTGGTAACGTCGTTGCACGACGGCATGAATCTGGTGGCGAAGGAATTCGTGGCGGCCCGAAATGACGAAAGGGGTGTTCTGATCCTGAGTTGCTTTACTGGCGCTGCTCATGAGTTGCACGACGCCTTGCAGATCAATCCCTACGACGTCGACCAGACGGCTGAGGCGATTCGCACCGCTATTGAGATGGAGCCCGAGGAAAAGGAATTGCGCATGCGGCGCATGAGGAAGACGATCAAGGAATACAATGTTTATCGCTGGGCAGGAACCCTCATCGCGGAACTCTGTGAGCTGCGCATGGATGAGTCCGACGAAAGCAAGGAGAAACTCCGGGCGCGTTCTGCTGCCTGGGAATGAGGAGCATGTGGCTGTCCACACGGTCAATGCACTCATAGTCGAGCAGTTCATGAACGCGGTGGCACGGTCGCCGACTCTCGGCTTCTGCTCGACTATGACGGTCCTCTCGCGCCATTCTGCCTCGATCGCCAGCAGGCTCTCCCCTATCCAGGATTGGCTTCCACACCATCTGTGACGAACGTGATGTGATCGAAGACCGCATTATTTTAAAGGTGGGTTGACAATTAGTTCGCTCGGCACCTGTCCCATTGAGCCGGTTCCGAATTAGCCCGGCCAGACAATTGTGTCCCTTTAGCGGCTGGTTCGCTTGGCCGGAAGCGATCACATCATTTTTTGATAGAGTATGGGTCCAGGTTCCTGTGCTCAGCCGCGGCCTGCTTGGCGGCTGGGCGCTCGGCGGAAGTTTCAGATTCCGCTTTTCACCCTTGGGCGCGTGGCCGGGGAAACGAGACTTCGAAGGAACAACGATCGTGAATTGGCTGCAGGAATCGATACTGGTAACCGGAGGAACCGGGGCGTTTGGGAAAAAGTTTGTGGAGATCATGCTGCGCGACTACCATCCTCAGAGGTTGGTGATTTTCAGCCGCGACGAGTTGAAACAACATGAGATGAGATCTTCAGGCTTCGACCATTCCAGCCTGCGGTACGTTATTGGCGACGTTCGGGACGTGCAACGCTTGAACCGGGCGCTCTCGGGCATAACACTAGTGGTTCACGCGGCGGCGCTCAAGCAGGTGCCGGCTTGCGAATGCAATCCGTTCGAAGCGATCCAGACCAATATCATGGGCGGCCGGAACGTGATTGACGCGGCGATTGACCAAGGCGTCCGCCGCATTCTGGCGCTTAGCACTGACAAGGCGGTGAATCCGATCAATCTATACGGCGCCACTAAACTGTGCGCAGAGAAAATATTTGTGCAGGCCAATGCTTATCTGGACGCGAAAACTACGCGCTTCAGTTGTGCGCGTTACGGGAACGTGGTGGGGAGCCGGGGTAGCGTGATCCCAGTTTTTGTGGAACAGCGGCGGCGCGGGAAGATTACGATCACCGATCCGGTTATGACGCGATTCTGGCTGACACTGGAACAGGCCGTAAAATTTGTGATCCGTTGCTTCGATCAAATGTACGGCGGCGAGATTTTTGTGCCGAAGATTCCGAGCATGCGATTGGTGGACCTGGCAGACACGATCGCTCCGGGATGCCAGGTTGAGTACATCGGGATTCGTCCGGGAGAAAAATTACATGAGGTGCTGGTGTCCGAAGACGAATCGCGGCAGACGGTCGAAACTGAAGACATGTACGTGATCCAGCCGGCGCATCCGTGGTGGAAATCGGGAAAATGGGAGAATGCCAAGCCGCTTCCGGAAGGCTTTCGTTATTCGAGCGACACGAACGAACGGTGGCTGACGCGACGAGAGTTGGAAGGGTTGGTCGCACCAGAAGAGGCGGAACCGGTTCAGGCATCGGCATAGGATGTGTGCCTTATCCAGAAAATTGGGGACACTTGCAATCCATGGGGGTACGCCCGTGAGGGGGAAATTGTTGCCCTATGGAAGGCAGAGCTTGGATGACGCAGATATTCTGGCGGTGGTTGAAGTTCTGAAGTCGGACTGGCTGACTACAGGACCGAAGATTGTCGAATTCGAAGAACGGTTTGCGGCGTGCGTTGGCGCTCGATGCGCGGTCAGCTTCAGTTCAGGAACGGCCGCATTGCACGGTGCGGCGTTTGCCTCCGGATTGGGACCGGGCGATGAAGCCATCACAACTCCGATGACCTTCTGTGCAACCGCGAACTGCATTTTGTATCAGGGCGCAAGGCCGGTATTCGCTGATATCTCTCCTGATACGCTGTCTCTTGATCCTCAGAAAGTCTCCGAGAAGCTCTCTTCCCACACCAAGGCCATCATCGCGGTCGATTATGCAGGGCATCCCGCTGCGCTGGATGAATTGGGGGGACTTGGGAAGCAACACGGGGCGCTGCTGATTGAAGACGCGTCGCATGCGCTGGGCGCCGGATATCACGGGAAATGCGTTGGCGGCATTGCCGACATGACCGTGTTCAGCTTTCATCCTGTAAAGCACTTAACGACCGGCGAAGGCGGCATGGTGACAACGAATGACACGCGGCTCGCCGAGACGTTGCGGAGATTCCGTAATCATGGCATCAGCAGCGAAGCGCGCGCGCGGCAGGGATCGGGGGAGTGGTTTTACGAGATGGTGTTGTTAGGCTTCAATTATCGGCTGACCGATATTGCCTGCGCGCTGGGACTATCACAACTGGAGAAACTAGCAGCAAACCTTGCACGCCGGCGGGAAATTGCAGCGCAATACACGGAGGCATTCCGGAATTTGCCTGCGATTGTTACGCCCACTGTGCGTGAGGGCGTGAATCCGGCATGGCACCTCTATCCGATCCGATTGCAACTGGAAATGCTGTGTTGTGGGCGCGCAGAGACTTTTAAAGCCCTGCGCGCGGAAAACATGGGAGTGAATGTTCACTACGTTCCCGTGCATCAACATCCGTATTACCGCGAGCGCTTTCAGTCGAAAGAAAGTTATCCCGTGGCCGAGGGCGCCTACGAGCGGCTGATCAGTTTGCCAATGTTTCACTCCATGACGGCGCAGGATGCGGAAGACGTGATTCACGCGGTGTGTAAGGTGATGGCGCACTATCAAGATCAGGGGGCGCGCACAGGGAAGAGCCAACCCTCGCTTTGCTCTAGTAAAGCAGAGAATTGATTGGAATCGCGAATCCGTGAAAGACATGGCTCCAGCGAGTGTATGCGGAAGGTCACAAGACGTTGTCAACATGACTGAGAACCGAATTCGGAAGGCCATCGAGAAGGCGAGATAGTCCATCCCCAAAGCCTTTTCGGGACTTGCGTATGAGGAGAGGGTGACGCTTGGAGATTTACGACGGTCGATGAATCTGGGCACACTTTTGATTCGGGCCGACGCCAGTCTGGCGATAGGAACTGGACATGTGATGCGCTGCGTGGCCCTGGCTCAGGCATGGCAGGACGCCGGGGGCACCGTATGTTTCGCCGCGGCAGAGATGCCGGATGCGCTTTCGTCGCGATTGATTGCCGAAGGGGTCTCACTAAACCGGATTTATGCAAGCCCGGGTGGCCCCGAGGATGCTAGTGTGACGTGCGCACAAGCTCGCCAGGTAGGGGCCGACTGGGTCGTGATCGACGGCGATCGCTTCGGCAGTGATTTTCTGGAGACGGTTCGCGCGGCCGGCTTTTGCGTGCTCCTAATCGATGATTTCGCCGCCCGGGAATATTTTCCTGTCGATCTGATCGTGAATCCGAACCTTGACGATGATGAGGGGCCATACCGAAAACGCGGAGCGACGGCACGGTTGTTGATGGGCCCGTCATACGTTTTGCTGCGTCGCGAGTTCAGGGAAAGGTTGACAAAAAGAGAAATCCGCCAAGCGGGCAACAGGGTTCTCGTCACTCTCGGCGGAAGCGATCCTGAGAATCTGACGTCAAAAATCGTGGACGCTCTCGCGTACTGCTCCGGGCTTGAAGTCACGGTGGTGGTGGGAGCTGCCTACGAGAAAGCAAATGAGCTGCAAGAGCTGAAAACGAACAATGTCCGAGTCCTGTTCAACCCTCCAAACATGGCGCAGGTCATGAGAGATTCCGATCAGGCCATTATCGCCGCGGGCGGAACACTCTGGGAGCTTCTTTTCATGGGGTGTGCAGTATTGAGCTATTCTAGAAACCTAGTCCAAACTCGCGTGGCAGAGGCATTGTCGCAACGCGGGGTGTTGGTAGACATGGGCGAGACCCGCAACTTTGACAAGGGAGCGCTTACGTTATCGGTGAAAGAGATGGTCGATTCGCACCTGAGGCGTGAGTACATGACAAACCTAGCCCAGACACTCGTCGATGGCGGGGGAACAAAACGGGTTGTAGCTGCGGCAGCGACCCTTTGCCACAAACGAGTCTGATTGGTATCACCATGCGGTCTTCCCGCGGCAACATGATTACGTATAGAAGAATTCAAGTCCTGGCATCATGTGAGGTTTTTCGTGACGATCCTGGTCGTGGGCGGAGCAGGCTACGTCGGCAGTCATGCTGCGCGCTCTCTGCGGAATTCCGGCTATCGAATTGTGCTCTATGACAATCTCTCAACTGGGTTTCGCCGCCTGGCGCAAGGCTTCGAACTGGTAGAGGGCGACATCGCCGATGAAGCCAAGCTCCGTACAGTGCTTGCGAGGGTGGACGCGGTGATGCACTTCGCCGCCCACGCCTATGTAGGAGAGTCGGTCGAGAACCCGCGCAAATATTTCCGGAATAATGTTCTCGCGGCGCTCAGTCTGCTGAATGCTGCGCTGGACACGGGTATCCGCCGCTTCGTGTTTTCTTCCACCTGTGCCGTGTACGGCATCCCCGAGCAAATTCCGATCACCGAGCAGGCACCGCACGAACCGGTCAATCCTTATGGCGCATCCAAACTTTTTTTCGAAAACGCGCTTGAGGCTTACAGCCGCGCTTACGGACTGCGCTCGGTGAGGTTACGCTATTTCAACGCCGCGGGAGCCGATGAAGGCGGCGAGATTGGCGAGCTCCACGAACCGGAAACTCACCTTATTCCACTGGCGCTTGCCGCCTCCACCGAGAGCGGACCCGAGTTGCAAATCCACGGGACAGACTACGAGACTCCCGATGGTACTTGCATTCGCGACTACATTCATGTGAACGATCTCGCCGATGCGCATGTCCGCGCGTTGCAATACCTGGAAAGAGGCGACCAAAAGGACGGTGGGTCACTGGCCGTCAATCTGGGGACGGGCCAGGGACATTCCGTTCTCGAAGTCATGCAGGCGGTGGAAAAGGTCACTGGACGGTCAGTTCGGCGAAAGATGGGACCGCGCCGGCCGGGCGATCCTCCAGTGCTGGTGGCCGATCCGAGGAAGGCTCACACAGTGCTGGGATGGGCCGCCAAGCGCAATCTCGCCGACATCGTTGCAAGCGCCTGGACCTGGATGCAGAAAACCTCGAGCGGCTCCTGAACTGAGTTCAGGCGGGTTCCGAGCGGTTCCGAACCGATAATTGCCGCTACGGGCGGCCACATTCGCTTCTCGTCGAGTTGAGCCATAAGCCACAATATCTCCGTACGGCGCCGTTCGCCGATCAACTTGCGATCTTCAAGCGGGCACTCGAGCGGCGACTCGGACACGGCAGAACACAAGGCAACTTGCCGGTGGGCGTTGACGTTGGCGATCTCAAGACGTACTTGAGATAACCAATGCGCGATCTCACGCGCCGGAAGTCTCGCGAAGAAGTTGCATGGAATTCTGGCGGCCTCCTTTTCCGAGGCCGCCGCCAATTATCAAGGCAGTGTTTTAACTTCGTATCACTTTACCCGCGATGCAGTGGGAAAGTCCTAGCCACGGCACAAGCCGCGCGATGAAGCCATCGGGAAACTATACCGTTATAAAAGACTGGATGTGCGTTCTTGCGTCAGGGTCGTCGTGTGCTAATCTTGTTCAAACAAATTGTATCCCTCAATAGTCTGGAGGAGAGATGTCGGCGAAACGTCTCGCGGTTCTGGCTGTGCCAGTTCTAGTTCTCGTTTCGAGCGCGTTGGCGCAACTAAATGAGGCTTCCGTCACGGCCGGGCGATCTTTCGTCAGCACCCAGACGATTCAGAACCCGCCGCCGAACGACCCGAATCCCAACATTCATTTCGGGAGCCCGGCAAGCATCGCGTTCAACTACGGTCGCCTGCTCAAGCGTCATAAGATTTTCGGGCTGTACGGGGAATTACCCGTAGGGATCTATTTTCGGATGAACCTAAACACCTACGCGGACCTGATTCCAAGGGACGTCGGAGCTCTGTTCGTGACCCCGTCCGCCCGGTTGAACATTTTTTCCGGCGATTCAGTTAGCCCCTGGGTTAGCGTAGGCGGTGGCTATGGCCGCTTTCGGGAAGCCCCTTATCTCATTTGGAGCGGATTCAACCCTGGGCCGGCCGGCAACAATACCGGTGTAGTACAGTTCGGGGCTGGACTGGATGTGTGGTTTTGGCATCGGTGGGGCGCGCGATTCGAAGCGCGCGATTTCTACTCCGGAACTCCCGACCTGAACGTTGATACCGGGAGAAGCCGCCAACACAATTACTACGTCGGCGTCGGCGTCACCCACCGCTTCTAGCTGGCGGCTGCGCCGTTCGACGTTTTTCGGGAATTCGCCGTCTCGGCGGCGACGTCACTGAAACGCTCGGACGGGCTTTGAGCGACCCCCACCGACTTCTCGAAATGTGTTCAAGCAGGGTGCGAAGGCCCTGAGTGAGGCGTGGCCTTCCAGTCAGACATGTCGACCGCGCGCCAACAGAATGCGACGGCCTCCAACTCCTGCATCCCAACTGCTTCGAGACCCGCCGGACTTGGATAACTCAGCCAAAGACTTGGAAGTAGCTAACCCACAAAGCACATAGAACAGCGCAGCGTTAGCCGGGATCTGCAAATTGAAATCTACGAAGCTATGGAGCAGAATTCCCGTACACCCCAACAAAGCGGCGAGCGAGACGGCCTCATCCCATTGGAATTCCGAGCGGCGAGAGGTCGGTAGTCCGTATCGGTACAGGCACACGAGAAACCATAGCATCAGCCCGAAGCCGAGCAAGCCGGTCTCCACCAGAAGCTGCGCATAGTCGTTATGCGCTTCATTTACGAACAGGTTCGTATAGAAGCTGCGGTAACTCGGATAGACCGTTGGGAAGGTTCCCAGCCCCCAGCCCGCAACTGGCCGCCTGGAAAACATTCGCAAGCTGTCCTTGGTGATATCCATACGAATGCCAGGGCTGAGATCTCCCAGGCGTCCCAGCACCTGCACCTTGCCTAAGAAGATCAGCAGCGCCAGGATAAAAACGCACACCGACATTGTTCCCAGCACCATGCGAGGGCTTCGCCTCCTCCCGAGAGTCAAGGCCGCGAACAGTACCATTTCAAAAACGAAAGCCAGCATTCCTGCTCGCGAGCCGGAAAGGAAAATCGTGCCAGCCATCAATACCGCGCAAGCGCCGACCAAGACTCGCTTCCCTCCTCGCAGCACGTGTCCCACGCTGAGCACAAAGGGAATCGGCACCAGCATCTCCATCAGACCGGCATAGTGGTCATGGTTGACGTAACTTCCATAGATTGAGCCGCCGAACTGTGCATTATGGACCCAGAAAATTTTGCCGTTGGCGGTTAAATCCTGGGCGAGCGCAAAAAAAGCGTAGAGGGCTCCAAAAACAATCATTATGAGTGCGAATATTTTGCGGGTGCTTTCCTCTCTGATGCATTCTGCTCCAATGAGCAGCGCAATCCCATAGGAGACGTACTTAAGTGCTTCATTTTCAGTGACGTACTCATAGGCAGACCTCCGCAGCACAACCTGGGCGAGGATGAGCCCGAAAAAAAGGAGTGCCGGCAGGTACAAGGGGTTTTTCGATAGCTTCACCTGCCGGGAAACCAGCTGCTTTCCCGCCCAAACCAGGAATAGAACCGCCGCACCGGCCTCGAAGACGAAAGTCGACCACTTTTCGACTGCACCGAACGCCAAAACCGCAAAAATTAAAAGGCCGCATAGGCCGAGAACGAGCACCCATTGCAGGATCCCTGCCTCGCGACCGCTGCGGGGCTCGAGATCAATAGAATCATTCGTATCGACAAACGCGTACGATGATATTTTCAACATCACCGATCCTTATTCTATTTCTATTCTATTTCTCCACTAGCCTGAGATCGTCGATCCAAAGCTTGCCCCGTATCAGGGCTCCCGCAGGCTGGCGGACAATCTTCAGCAAGACTAGGTTGGTGTTCGGGCCGGTTTGGAATCGTGCTTGTTGCAGACGCCAGGGATTAGTGCCGAGTAAATCATCGGTGAGAACGAATGAAGCATTGGTGTAAGCATCCACGATGGCAAACCGCGGACCGCTGGCACTGTCGATGTCTTCGGTCCTGGATTCGGCACTAAACTCGTACTCGGTGTGGGGTTTTACCACGACGAACTGAAGGATTCCCGCATCGGCTGGATTTTGTCCATCGAAGGTGACGGAGAGCGATCTTGTTCCGTTATAAAACTCACTGGTGTCTATGGCTAGGGCCGCGTGAGGGTTCGATTCGTACGACCAGTCGAAGCCGCCGTTCAGCACGCTCTCCTCAAATCCACCGTTTACGATCAGGTTCTCACGAGAGGAAAGGTAGGGCTGAAGAGAGCGATTGACGCCGGCCAATTGTTGCCATGCAGTTTGTGCCGCTGCGACTTCCTGCTTCTCGATGAGAAACCGAAAATAGGGAAATGCGAGCTTCGTCGGGAACTCTTGGTTCAATCCGATCAAATGGTTCCAGACGTTTTTCGCGGCGGCTACTTCCTGTTTGGAAATAAGCAAACGAAGAAACGACAGGTACAGATCCGGTCTTCGCGGCAGCGCCCGATCAAGAATCGGATTCGCGTCTCCGGTTGCGCGCCAGCAGAGCTGGAGAGCAGAGTCGACCGCATCCGGATCGTTTGCGAGAATAACGCGAAAACTACTGAGTGCCCTTTCTTGATCACCCTGGATCAAGAAAAAGTTCGCGGCCTCCCAGGCGACGTCCGGTGTCGTAGGGTTCGCTTCCACAGCCCGTTCAACACTCCGTTCCTGCTCGCTGGTTCGGCCAGCCATCTGATAAGCGCCCGCTAAATCCAGCCAGTACCACGCTACATAGGGGTTCAAATGCACCGCTGTCCGATAGTTAGCAATAGCGTCATTGAGATTTTCGCCGGACAGTGCCAGGGTTCGGCCGAGCATTTCGGGATATTCGGCGTTCGATGGTTCTAGCCGGATGGCTTTGTTGAGATTCGATAAGTCCCGAGTCGCTGCCAGGTGGGAGGCGAGGTATGCAGGCAGCGCTAAGCGCATATACAGGCCTACGAGAATGCAGCAGGCGGCAGAAAAAGAAAACATCCGTAGCGGGGACCGCAATTCAATCGGCATCTGGTCCAGACCGGTGAAGGTACCTTTTGCGCCGGCCATGTGGCTGCATCAAAATCACAATACCATGTTACGAAACTTTGCCGGCGGTCGTAGTCTCATCTTGCGGCGAGGCCTCATCGTAGTAAAGGCGCGCGTCTCGACTGCCATAGGTGTAGTAGTAGCCGTCGCCCGAATGAAGATCAAGCGCGTTTAGGACAATGCCCATAACCCTGGCATTGACCTGCAGCAGCAGGTCACAAGCGCGCCGAAGGGCGGGTTTTGAAGTCTTCCCCGAGCGCGCAACCAGGATGACGCGGTCCGCCTCTGGAGACAAAACCACGGCGTCGGTCACAGATAAGCATGGTGGCGTGTCAATGATTATGTGGTCAAACTCATTCCGCCAGCGCGCGATGTGATCCTTCATGACGGTCGAGCCGAGCAACTCGACAGGCTGTGGCGGAATTGGGCCTGCTGGCAAAATCCACAAGTTCGGCACTTGAGTAAACGGAACGACCACGTCTTCGAACTTGTCGACTCCGCTTATGAGGGTGCTGAGGCCTCCTCGAGACCGAAAGCCAAACAGCCTGTCAACGCCGGGCCGACGGAGGTCCGCATCGATAAGCAATACGCGGCTCCCGCGCTGCGCCAAGACCAGCGCTGAATTTGCACTGATCGTGGTTTTTCCCTCTTGGGGCAAGGCACTAGTGACGAGTATCACTTTGGGTGGGGCACCAAACGCGGAGAGAAGAATCGACGTGCGGAGCGCTCGGTATGCCTCCGCTGCTTCTGACCTCGGACGTGCATACGTGACCAGAGCAGGCGCTTCAAGTTTCTCGGTCCCGGCCGACATCGTTTTCAGCCGTTTACGCAAGTAGCCGTTACTTGAAAGCTGCAGCGGTATCGACCCGAGCGCCGGCAGCGTCGAAATGGCGCTAAGCTCTTCCAAATTCCTGACAGTGCTGTCGAAGCTCTCGAGCACCAGTGCGAGTCCAATGCCGAGGCTAAGACCCAGCAGAATTCCGAGCATAAGGCTCCGCTGCACGTTGGGTGATATCGGTTGCGTCGGAGTGCGCGCGATATCGACAACGCGGATATTGCTCGATCGGAGACCTGCACTCACACCCGCTTCCTTTAGCCGTTGCTGAAGATCTTGGTATAGCTCTCGGTTCGATTCCGCATCGCGCTTTAGCACTGAGTACTCAATCGCGCTCTCGTTGAGTTGGTTAGCCTCTTGCTTCTGCTGTTCGAATGCGGTGGTCAGCAAAGTCTCCCTTTGAACTGCGGCCAGATACTCATCGCGGATCACATGCTGCATTCTCGTTTCTTCGGCTGCGATTTCCGCACGCACCTGTTTGAGCTGATTGTTCAGTTCGACAACCTTGGGATATCCGGAACCGAATTGAGTAGTAGCCTGTGCGTACTGGGTGTTGAGGTCAGCCTCCTTTTCACGCAACTTGTCCTGCATGCTGCTCGTTCCTTCGCGGGACGTTTTCGCGAATGCGGCAGGGTCCCCAGCCACAGCGAGCCTGTAATTGGACTCCTTCTGAATGCGATCGGTCTGGGCCACTGTGAGCTCGTTGTTCAGTTCGTTCAGCTTGGCCGTTACGATGTTCTGCTTCTCATCCACCCCGAGAATGCTGTGGTCTTTCTGGTACCGAACAAGTTTCTCCTCGGAGGTTTGGACTTTCAACTGAAGATCGGCGAGTTCGGTCGAGAGCCACTGCGAGGTTTGGGTGACAGACTCGTATTTTGTCTTGAAGTTCTCCTCTATGAATGTTCTTACCAATCCATTGACGATTTCGGTCGCTAGGCGAGGATCTGTATGTGTATAGCTGATTTGTACAAGCCGGGAGGTTGGGATTAATTGGACGCTCAGCCCACCGCGAAATGCGCCTAGCAAGCCAGCTGCTTTCGCTGGATCAGGTTGCATGCTCGAAACGCGAATCGACTCATCAGCGGGAGCTTGCGGGCGCGTTGCACCCGTAAAATTTGGGTCTTGGTCAAGGTGCATGGCTTCGATCACCTTCATGGCAAGAGCATCGCTGCGAAGAATCGCGGCTTGGGTTTCCAAGGTTGCTTCGTAGTCGAAGTCAGGGTTACTAGTCTCGGCGTCCTTGAATCCCAAAGCATTCGGATTTTCTGGAAAGATCGCTACCTTCGATGTGGCCTGGTAGAGGCGGGTCGCATTTAGGGTTGCAATTACAGAGAGTGCAAAAACAATGGCAAACGTGGCCAACGCCACCCATTTCCGCTTCCTAAGAATTTGCCAGTAGTGAAGGATTGAATTTTGTTGTTGAGTAAAATATGGGTATATGGTTTGAGGACCCTTAACCTGTAGCAGGTCGATCGGCGCCAGGGTTTCCATGTCGTCAGAATTGCTATGTCTTGGCTGCAATGGCATCAGTCAACCCCAGAAATGCGCACCGTGCTCGTTTTCAGGATCTCGCGGAATCGATGTTGGTGAAGAATGAGGAAATTCTACCATTCCCTCCGAGTTTTCCCGATACCGGTTTTGACACTCTCCGGAGGCCGTTACATCCTCCGCCCACCTAGAAAGTACCTGCGCCAGTGGTTTCGCGAGTTCTTTAACGGTAAAAAAGGTTCGCGAATGCACCTGGACGTAGAGTAATCCTAATGTTGGCGGTTGCCCGAACATTGTGTTCCCCGTCCGATTTGATGGCTTTTGCAGGGAAGTCCTAGATTTCGTGGGATGACGTTTGCGACAGGCAAGCGCTATGCCTGAGGCTAGCGCAGCGCGATCGTTCAGTCCGGCCAGAATGCCGATCCAGTTTTCATCCGGGACTCCTTTAGAATTGGCAACGGTCACCAAATTTCTCTCTACCTGCCCCGGGACATGAATCCGAGATCACTCACGTTCCAAAGCCGGAATTCCGACGCTCGCCGCCTTCTTTGGCCGACTCCATCCTCATATCCGTCCCGACTCGGCCGCACCAATCCAACTGAAGTAGAATCGTTCGGCGCGCCAGTTTAGAATGGTTGAGACGCAGCGCTGAACTAGCCGGTTGGGCTATCGCGTTTTATATCGGGAGGTTGTGTGGAAGGCTTAGAGACAGCTTGTGTTGTCGGCGGTATTGAGCTGGCAGAAGCGGGACTTCATCTCGGATGCGATCATGATGGCGAAACGGGCCGCTGGTATGCCCTATACGTTCGATCGCGACATGAAAAGGTTGTCGAGAGCGGACTAAGAGGCAAGGGATATGCTGCGTTCTCGCCCTTTTATCGGACGAAGCGCAGGAGAATCGACCGGATCGCTGCAATCGATGTTCCTCTGTTTCCCGGATACGTCTTTTGCCGATTTGACTCGAACAATCGGCTGCCGATTCTAACGACTCCAGGCATGGTGAGAATTGTGGGGCCGGGGAATAGGCCGGAGCCGGTGGACGACCATGAAATCGCTTCCATCCGAACCATTGCACTGTCGGGACGTCCGGTTCAGCCGTGGCCCTTTTTGAGAACGGGGCAGCGGATCCGGCTGGAGGCCGGACCACTCATGGGCGCGGAGGGGATTTTTTTGCGGGTCAAAAATGAGTACCATCTGGTAGTTTCCATTACTCTGCTCCAGCGCGCGGTTTCGGTCGTCGTCGAAAAGGACGCTGTTGCGCCGTTGTTCATAGGGGAAAGCCGCGCCAGGCCGTTTGAGAGTTAGAAAATTTATCGATTCCCCAAAACCGCCCGTCAAAAGGTCGTTGTAGAAGTCGATTGCTTCCATATGCTGGTAAATGCGTACCCCTCAAAAGTGTGGCGCCCAAAAACCTGTATAATTTCGCAAAGGGTGTTCCCCCACCGGCAAATACCCCCATCTCTCGCGTCGGCACGATCGTGCAACATTGACACGCGCGCCAGTGGGAGATACTGTTGTACTTCCCAAAAGCGGGGACTGTGCAGTAGAGGGCGGTAGCTTGTCTAAATCGATGAATTTCCCGCTGGTTTCAAACTTATTTCGGTGAGCGTCTGAGCGTTTTGGGGCCGAACTTTCCAAGTGACAAACTCAGCAACTCAAAAAGAATTTCCTCGCGCTTCCGATCCTGTGCTGTCGTGTTCCCTCTTCTTTCATCAGTAAACAGTCTATGTGCGGCATAAATGGCATCGTTGCATATCATTCGGCTTCGAGTCTGCCGGAAGAAGCTGAGCTTCTCGCTACACGTGACGCAATGCGTGCACGCGGCCCAGATGGGTCAGGTGCTTGGTGGAGTCCGGACCGGCATTGCGCCCTCGGGCATCGACGGCTTTCGATCATCGACCTCTCCGACCGTGCTTCCCAGCCAATGATCAGTGAAGA
>Ga0209008_1000337_pt1 | contig 17788 bp, 20 predicted proteins | sample JacPin_JW_Ref_O3_FD_187963 | JGI IMG/M metagenome (GOLD analysis project Ga0209008, IMG submission 187963) | Forest soil microbial communities from Algoma, Ontario, Canada - Jack Pine, Ontario site 1_JW_Ref_O3 (SPAdes) (version 2) | ecosystem: Environmental > Terrestrial > Soil > Boreal...
CCCGCCACTTTCTTCTTGCAACCGCCCGCGATCAAAACCAGAGTTACGAGGCCGAACAGCAGTGTGAGCTTGCGAAGAGAACTGCGATGCATGAATTGCCTCCTTCGGCGCCGCCGCGAGGGCCTTGCGGGTTCGCCGTAAAAACTCTTTCTTTCCAGTGCCGTTGCTGGGTTCGTCATTTCGGCGACCAGTTGGGCGATTCGTTCTGGCCTTCAAATGTCAATTGGCGAGGTTCGCTGCCATCGGCCAGCATCGACCAAATTTGCCGCGTTCCGGTGCGGGTGGATTCGAAAACCACATGCCGACCATCGGGCGCCCAGCTGGGACGTTCGTTGCGTCCTGCGTCTCGCGTGAGCTCCACGAGCTGTCGGCTCACGATGTCCATAGCGTAGATATCGTAGTTGCCGCTTGGCCGTCGCCAGCTAAATGCGAGCAATTGTCCATTTGGTGACCACGCCGGGTCGATCACGTATCCCATATCGGGGAGATTCAACTTCTCTACGTTCGATCCGTCTGAGTTCGCCAGATACAGCACCGGCGAGCCCCCGCGGTCGCTTACAAAGGCGAATTGCTTGCCCGTCTTCGGATTCCAGGCAGGGGACGTGCTCACACCTGCCGCAAACGTGATGCGGTGCAGATGCGCTCCGCTCGCATCGGAGACGTAGATCTCCGGATCGCCGTTCAAGCTGGACATAAATGCGATTTCCGAGCCGTCGGGGGACCATGCCGGCGAGCCGTTTGTGCCGCGATAGCGCGGGAACGCAATCAAGCGGTCCGACACGGTTGAATATAGGCAGATCTGCGCCGATGTCACGCCGCGGAACGGTGCAAAACAGGTGAACGCGATTCGCGTGGCGTCCGGAGCCCAACGCGGCGTGAGCGAGATGGATTTCAGATGTGTCAGCTGTTGCTGGTTCGCGCCATCATAGTCCATCACCCAGATTTCCTTGTTGCCATTGCGGGCGCTGGCATAGGCAATCTTGGTTTGCGCGATGCCGGGCTGCCCTCCGCTCAGCACGCCGATGATGTCGTCGGCAAACTGATGCGCCATGCGACGGACATCGGAGTCGGTCGCGGCACCCCGGTAGATTTTCTGCAGCGCGAGCGGAGCCGTTGGGTTATGCACGTCGGCAAGATATCCAGCGAAAGCGACGCCTGATGGGTCCGTTGAAAGATTCCCGTAGGCCACCATGTAGGCGTTTGCCGGCGCTGCCGCCCAGTCCTGTGGCTTGAGCTCGCTTGGCTGGCCTGGCACAGCCAGGGGATAAAAGCTCGGGCTGACCATGTCAACGATTCCGGAATAATCCAGGTCGGCCCACAGCACGTCGTGAAAAGTCTTGGGCAGCGGCTGCGCGAACGTCGACCGTGCCGCCGTGTCCGGCAGCGCGAGACGAACCTTGGTGACTCCCAGGCCCGTGCCGGTCTTAAACCAGTCTTGGGCGGCCGAGGGCCGCGCCGCCGATAAGATTGCCAAAGCCGATAGAAGGAACCACTTCATAAATGACGGCGCCGTACAAGTCCGTATCACCAAGCGACACCTCGTAGAATTGCTGTCTCGCCGAAAGTTAGATGATTTCATGCTCGTTTCGGTCTTGCCGAACATCCATTTATTATCCCGTGAGGTTCTATGTCTGTACCGCCAGCCGAATCACCTGTGAAAATCAAACCAGAACTCCACGTTCACACTCGATCCCTGGTATTCCGCAGGCAGCCTTGCGAGCGGGCTTGAGTCCTGCACGGCGCGAGCTGCGGAGCTGTCCACGGAAGCGTTGTTGCTTCTCTGGGTAAATTGAAGATTTGTCACCGTGCCGTCCCGCAGGATCGTAAACGTAACGACGACCCGCGGCGCTGTCGAAATACTGGGGTCCACGGTTGAGGCGAGCCAATTGCCGCTGATGCGACGCTGCACCGCTTCGACGTACCACGAGAACCGTGAACCGAAATCGCCCCCCGCTGCACCCGTAAATCCGAGACCTGCTTGCGTCGTGCCCGCGCCAAGCGCAAACGAGGTTGTAGGTATCGTCGGAGTGCCGCCTCCGCCGTAGGGAATCGCATTGGGTGGCGCTGGTGTCGGGTTTTCCAGCACCTTCGACGGCCGCGTAACATATTTTGGTGGCTTGTTACGCTCGAATTTTGGAATCGGAATAGCGTCTGGCGGAGGCTGGGGCACGGGCGCAGGCTCGGACTTGAACAGTCCCTTGGATTCATCCACCACGCGATTGGGAGACACCTCCTCGGGGCGGGGCAGCGGGATCGCGGGCACGTTTCCGACAAGTCCCACGGTGATCGATCCCCCAGGTCCTCCCCAATCGGCCTGCTGGCCATAAAAATACGCATACAGAACCGCGAGCACGCAAAGGGTCACGTGGATGATCAGCGAGATCGAGACGAAGGTTTTAAGCGTGTCGGATCGAGTTGCGGCAAGCGAAGTCATTTCACTGGGCTGTCAGTCGTTCGCTGAGTGGTTGGGTCACCACGCTCACGTTTTGGATCCCCGCCTGGCGGAGCGCGTCAACCACAGTCGCCCAGCTCCCGAAAGGGACGCTCTCATCGCAGCGCACGTAAACGGCTTGAGTTTTCGGATCCGGAGACTGTGCCACGACCTGCTGGCCGATATCGTGGATGTTCACCGGCTTATCGTTCAGGTACACGCGCTGCCCGCGGTCGATGGTCACGACCATGCGAACCTCCGTCAGTTCCTTTACCGTCTTGGTTTTCGGCACATCCACTTCGATTCCGGACTGAAGGATCGGAGCTGTAATCATGAAAATAATCAGCAGCACCAGCACCACATCAATGAACGGCACCATATTAATCTCGGAGAGCGAGGTGCCGGTCTGGCGTTCGATGGACGGCATGGCAGTTGTCTACGAGTTGTACAGGGTCTCAACCTTCGACACGAATTCCGCGGCGAAGTCGTTCATCCGTGACGCGACACCACGGATGCCATGGAGGTAGTGGTTGTAGGCAATCAATGCGGGAATGGCGGCAAAAAGGCCGGCCGCCGTCGTCACCAGCGCCTCGGCGATTCCCGGTGCGACGGCACGCAGACTTGCTGCGCCGGCGTCGCCCAATCCGGCAAACGCGTCCATCACCCCCCACACCGTTCCGAACAGGCCGATGAAAGGTGAAACCGAGGCAATCGTTGCAAGTGACGACATTCCCTTTTCCAGGCGGCGCACTTCTTCTCCCGCGACTACCTGCATCTCGACGCCGACCGCGTTTGCGTTTCTGACCTTGCCGGCCGCACCCGATGCGCCCCGGGGACCTGCGCCGCCAATCTGCGATTCCAGTTCGCGGTATCCGGCGGCATACACCGAAATCAACGGAGTGCCGCCGACGCCTGCGCGCAGAGTGTTCGGATCTGAAAGTCCGCGCCCCGCTCGAAACATCTGCAGAAACTTGGACGTCTTACCGTCGATGCCGCCGAGTTGAGAATATTTCTGGAGAATTAATGCCCACGAGAAAATAGACAAGAGAAGAAGTATTCCGAGGATGACTCTTGCCACCCCACTCGTCTGTTCCAGAAGAGTGAGGGGGCTGGCAAAAAGAAGCAGCGCCAGGCCAGAAATTGTTTCCCCCTTTTGAAAGCACGAAATTTTGCCGGGCAAAACTACCGTAGCACACGCAATCAGCAGATTCAAACTTATCAGACGCTCGAGGAAAGAATTCTGCTGCCTGACAGGACACACCAGGGGCTGCGGATCAAAGTGAGAATTTCGTAGTCAGTCCCACTCCATCTGTGTTATTTATTCCCCGTGACTCGCGCATGTTGCCGCGCCTTATACCAATTTCATATCTCGCTGCATGAATTCTTCCGGCTTTTGAGTTACACGGCCAGCTACTTTTAGCCGCATCTCGTCACGCGAACGCTCACCCGTCACGGGTGTTTTCAATCTCAATCTGGGGTCAAGGAGATTCCATGAGCGCGGCTGACACTCGATCGGGAAGTCCAATCACGTCTTTCGTGAAGCACCACTATCGCCATTTCAACGCGGCCGTCGTGATTGACGCCTCGGAAGCCTACGTGAAGCACCTCGCAAGCGGCGGCAAGATGTTCGTCACGCTTGCGGGCGCAATGAGCACGGCAGAGCTTGGGCTATCGCTTGCCGAAATGATCCGCCAGGGGAAAGTGCACGGAATCTGCTGCACGGGCGCGAATCTCGAGGAGGACGTCTACAATCTGGTGGCGCACGACCATTACAAACGCGTACCGCACTACCGGCATCTGTCGCCCGAGCAGGAAGTAGAACTCCTTGAGCATCACCTGAATCGCGTCACCGACACGTGTATTCCCGAAGAAGAAGCCATGCGCCGCATCGAGCGCGCAATCATGGAGGACTGGTACGCCGCAGACAAGTCCTCGCAGCGGTTCTTCCCGCACGAATTTCTTTTCAAGGTTCTGAAGTCGGGAAGGCTCAAGCAGTTCTACCAGATCGATCCCAAGGACAGCTGGATGATGGCCGCCGCAGAGAAGAACCTGCCGATGTTTGTTCCCGGCTGGGAGGATTCCACGCTCGGAAATATGTTCGCAGCGCAAGTCATCAGCGGCAACGTGAAATCCGCCACCACCATGCGAGGAGGGGTCGAGTACATGGTTGAGCTGGCCCGCTGGTATACGGAAACGGCTACGAAGACACCGATTGGGTTCTACCAGATCGGCGGCGGCATCGCCGGGGACTTTCCCATCTGCGTTGTTCCCATGCTCCACCAGGATTTGAAGCGAGCCAATGTCCCGCTGTGGGCGTATTTCTGCCAGATCAGTGACTCGACGACCAGCTACGGCTCGTACTCCGGCGCCGTTCCGAACGAGAAAATCACCTGGGGCAAGCTCAGCGTGGACACGCCTCGCTTCGTGATTGAATCCGATGCCACGATCGTCGCGCCGCTGATGTTCGCCTACATTCTCGGGTGGTGAGGACCAGGGATCCGAACCGCTGTTTGGCCTCAAGACTTATCCGGTTACGAGAATGTCCTGGGTTTAATCGCGCTTGAAACTCACCTGCGCGGTTTGATGATACGGCCGTCCCAAGTCGCGTGATGCCTCGCTGTGTTAAACTCAAAAAACGAAAATGAGTGAGTCCTTCGACATCGGAATCGAAGCTCTGACCGGTCGGGATCAAGTCCCGCTCGCCCTCGGCGGTCCGGGCACACCGGTTGCAAACGGCAAATCCTTCTTCATTGAGACTTTTGGCTGCCAGATGAATGTTCACGACGCCGAGAAAGTGGCCGGAGTGTTTCTTGCGCGCGGATATCGCGCGGCCGAGAGCATCGCTGACGCCGACGTCATGCTCTACAACACGTGCTCGATACGGGAAAAAGCCGCGCAGAAGGTTTTCTCCCGCCTCGGCGCGTGGCGCGGCATCGCGGACGGCAAAATCATCGGGGTGATCGGATGCCTGGCCCAGCAGGAGGGCGAGGACATTTTCGAACGCGCCCCTTGGGTCAGCCTGGTGTGTGGCTCGGCAAGCTACCGCAAGCTCCCCGAGATGGTGGCGGAGCTGGAAGCCGGGGGCCGCCGGCTGATGGGCCTCGACCTCGACACGCAGGAAACCTTCGAAACCGAAATCACGCGACGCGACAACCCGCTTCGCGCGTACGTGACAATCATCGAGGGCTGTGATTACGCCTGTTCGTATTGCGTTGTGCCGCACACGCGCGGGCCCGAGCGCAGCCGCGCAAGTGAAAACGTGCTGGCCGAGGTGCGCCGGCTTGCTGAAGCGGGCTACACGGAAATCCAGTTGCTCGGCCAGACCGTAAATTCCTACCGCGATCCGTCGGCGCGCAAGCTCGGGTTCGTCGAGCTGCTTTGCGAAGTTGCGGCCGTAGACGGAATTCGTCGCGTCCGGTTTACAACTTCGCACCCCAACGATTTCCATCGCGAGATAGTGGAAGCGATTGATTCAACACCGGTACTGTGCGATCACATTCATTTGCCCGTGCAATCCGGCTCCAGCCGGATTCTCGCTGCGATGCGTCGCACCTACAACCGCGACGAGTATCTGGAAAAGATTTCCTGGATCCGCGCCTCGCGCCGCCCGATCAGCGTGACGACCGACATCATCGTCGGCTTTCCCGGCGAAACGGAAAACGACTTCGAGGATTCACTCACGCTGCTTGATGCGGTGGGCTACGACGGCGTCTATGCCTTCACCTATTCGCCGCGCCCGAACACGACGGCTCAGACGATGCCGCACGCGATTCCCGAGGAAGAGAAGTCCCGGCGTCTCGGGGTCCTGCAGGATCGCCAGCGCCAAATTCAGATCGAGCGCAACAATAAACTGGTCGGCGCGACTTTCGAAGTGCACGTAGACACCCACCACGCCGCGCGCGCCCAGTGGGCAGGGCGGTCGACCAGCAACTTTATTGTTAATTTCACTTCGCCAGGTCGGAGTCTTCTGGGAGAATACGTCCAAGCGAGAATCACGCGCGCTGCGCCGTTCAGTCTGGTCGGCGAGCACGTGATTTGATCCAGTGGAGGCCACCATGGAGCTCGAAGTCAAGATTCGGGGTCTGATGGTGGACCCCGCTACGAACAGTCCGGTAGTGGTCCTGCAGGAAACTCACGGAAGCGGCGTCCTGCCGATTTGGGTTGGAGTTCCGGAGGCGCAGGCAATCGCCCGCGAAATCGAAAAAATCGAGGCGCCTCGCCCGCAGACTCACGATCTGCTCAAGAATGTCCTGATCGGTTTGGACGTGCATGTGCAGAAGGTAGTCGTTTCGGATTTGAAAGAAGACACCTTCTACGCTTTGATCTGGATGGAGCGCGACGGCCAGGTTATGTCCATGGATTCGCGTCCGAGCGACGCGCTCGCGCTTGCCCTGCGCCTGGATTGCCCGATCTTCGTTGAGGATCAGGTCTTGAAGAACTCGAATAAGGCCGGAGTAGTGTCCGAGAAAAGCTCCAACGAAGAATTGCGCAGATGGCTCGAAGGTCTGAACGACGACGATCTCGGCCGCTACAAGATGTAAAACTTTACCCGCATCCCTTTCCCAGCCTGTCCCTCAGAATTTGATGATCTGCAGGTATTGGTATTTTCGAAGAAAGAGCCCGGCAATCCCCGACATTGCGTCCTGAGCTGTATGTTGGATGATGCCCGGGCGCAGGCTCTGTCGCATCGCGGCAAGAATTCCAAACATCCCCCCGTAAATCGAGAGCACGAAGACGGCCTTGCCTCCCTGATAAAGGTGCGCCGCGCCGAATACGACTGCCTGGAGCGCGATGCCCGCGGGCACGTTACCGGTCCACGCCGTAAACTGCCGTTGAAGGTAGCCGCGAAAGATTACCTCTTCGCAGAATCCCGCCGAGCACACCAGCACCAGGAATACCCCGAGTTCCAGAGTCGTTTGCGGAAGCAGAAATTTCGCTGACTCCAGTCCACTGAACTGCAGAGAGAGCGAAAGCACCACGAGCACTGCGACAACGACAATCCAGAACATCAGCGCTATTCCGATGTCTTGCCAAAAGTCCCGCCAGCGCAGCCATTTTCCACCGATGATTTCACCAAGCGTCACCCTGTAGCGCCTGAGTCCGAACAGCCAGACGTAGCCGAGCAACAGGAATTCGTATATGACGGTAGAAAGATAGAGAATTATCCGACCCGGTAGTTGGACTCCCTTGGAGAGCTGAGGTTGGCCCTGCAGCACGGCGAGGCCCAACATAATAAAGATGAATAGCAGGGTGTGCCACACCCCGGCGACTGGCGTCACCCGGCCGGCAGGTATGGTCACCTGCGACGCTGGATTTTCGCTTTCACCGCTGGTCATATCGCCTCACTTCGTTCTTTTTCTCGCGCCGAAGTGTACCAAGTCCACCTGCGGCGTCCAAGCTCACCGACGAGTACGTGTTCCTCGACCGGTTTCGGTCCGGGGCATGGCGATGCGGGTCCGACTCAGACAGTTCAAGCATGTCGCATCGACGTGCGCGGCGATGTCTAAGCTGTTTCGCGTGTCAAAGTCCGGGCGGTCCTGCTGCGCGTTATCAAATTTTGCTTGCGTTGGCCTCTCCAGAATGGGTAGAGTGGGCCCTAGTCGTAGTGGCGAAAGGACTACCGGGTTCCACATATAGGCCTGGGGTTGCCATCCGGCGAACGAGGCGATCGGTTTGACCTGCGTCCTGTCCATTGCCAATCAAAAAGGCGGCGTCGGGAAGACCACTACATCCATCAACTTAGCAGCGGCCCTCGCAGTCAAAAAGAAACGGACGTTGCTGATTGACCTGGACCCGCAATCAAACGCCACCATCGCATTTTTCTCCTCGGACGAAATTCAGAATACTATGTACGACGTGTTCGCCGAGCACCCGGTCGAAATGGCGAAGATTATTCGCCCGACGAAGGACCCCAGTCTTCATGTCGCGCCTGCGCGCCTGGCTCTTGCGAGGCTCGAACAGCAGCTTGCCGGTGCTTTCGATGCGCCCTTCAAGCTGAAAGACGCGCTTGCTCCGATTCTGAAAGACTACGACTACATTGTGCTCGATACTCCACCGGCGCTGGGCATTCTTACGGTCAACGCACTGGTAGCTTCGACGCATCTGCTGGTTCCGATTCAGGCAGCATATTTCGCGATCGAAGGCACCGACGATCTGCTTGAGACCTATGGACGAATCCGTGCCCGGCCCAATCCCGATCTGAAAGTTCTCGGCGTAGTAATCACCCTTTTCGACAAGCGCACGAACATCTCGCGCGATACACACGAGCAAATTCGCGCCACGTTCGGGAACGCCCTGTTCAAAACGCGCATCAGTAAGAACGTCCGGTTGGAAGAAAGCCCGGCGTACAAGGAAACCATTTTTACTTACGCGCCGAAGTCTTCCGGGGCCGAGGAATACAAGAAGCTCGCACAGGAGGTATTACAACGTGTCGAAGAGGATCGGGTTGCCCGTCACTCTCAAGATGCGGCATGACGCGCATTACGTCGAAACGCTGACCAGCTTCAGCGGCGCGTCCATCGGACGAATGATTCCGATCGACAAGATTCGGCCCAACCCCGAACAGCCGCGCAAGAATATCGGCGATGTCCGCGAGCTGGCTGATTCAATCCGCGAAAAGGGTGTGCTTGAGCCGTTGCTGGTGCGCTTCATGCCTCGCGAGGACATGTATTACATCATCTCCGGCGAGCGCCGCTTCCATGCGTCGCAGGCCGCCGGTCTGCAGGAACTGCCGTGCATCGAGAAAATCGCAGACGACGCAGAAACGCTTGAGCTCGCACTTATTGAAAATCTCCAGCGCAAGGACCTCACGCCGTTTGAAGAAGCCGACGGTCTGCAGCGCCTTGCCGATCAATTTGACTACACCCATGACGACATCGCGAAGAAGATTGGCCGCGCGCGCTCGTCGGTCACTGAAACGATGTCGCTTCGTGTTATTCCGGATGATGTCCGCCGGGCCTGCGTAGAGAAGGGAATTGCTTCGAAGTCGCTGTTGCTGCAGGTCTCACGCCAGCCGAGCGAGAAGAAGATGCGGGAAATGGTCCAGCGCATCGTCCAGGGCGGTCTGACACGCGATGAAGCCCGCCGCGCCCGCAAGGATGAAACCGAATCCGCGCCGCGACCGCAGCCCTTCAACTTCGACTTCCAGTCGGAGGATGGCGCGTTCCGCGTCAGGCTCCAGTTCCGCAAGAGCCATGTCAGCGACGAAGAGGTTGCCGCTGCGTTGCGCACGGTACTGCGCCAATTCGAATCCGGTTCGCGGTCATCCTCGGCCGCGTAATTCGGCTCAGCGAGAGACCGACGTCAGGAAAGCTTCGTCGACAGTTCTACAAAATCGTTAGCCACGACATCAAACGACGCAAGCGTTGCCGCGGAGGCCGGGGCCGGCTTTCTGTCGGGCCCACCTTCAAGAGGACGCGGCACGTAGCCCGCCTTCAGGCCGCATGATTGCGCTGCCTGCAGATCCGGCGGATGCGCTGCAACCATCATTACTTCGTTTGCCCTGTAGCCAAGCAGGTCGACCGCCCCAAGATAGACTTCGCGGTCCGGCTTGAAGTGATGGAACAGATCGGAACCGAGCACGGTGTCCCAGGGCAGGCCTGCGAACTTGGCCATCTCGACGAGCAGCGAAACGTTGCCGTTTGATAGCGTCGCGATCACGAAATTCTTCTTCAGTAGTGTCAGTCCCTGTACCGAGTCGGGCCATCCGTTCAGCCGGTGCCACACCCGATTCCAGTGGTCTTTTTCTGCCTCCGTAAGTCCGGTAATCTTGAATTCAGTCAGCAGGTCCTCAAGAATCATTCGGTGGAGGTCGTCGAGTTTCATCCAAGGCAGCGTGCCCTTCCGCACCTTGTCCATAGAAGGTCCGTATCCGGCGCGCCAGCGGTCCGCAAAATGGCCCCAGTCAATCTGCAGGTTTTTCTCTTGCCCCCACGTCGTGCCTTCGCGGATGATCGAGCTTCGCCAGTCCACAACTGTCCCGAATGTATCGAAGACCAGCGCCTTGACGTTCGAGGGATTTGGGGCAGGCGAGTTCGGTCCCGCCGTCATCGCCATCGATCGCATCCTTCCCGAGCCCGATAGCGCGGTCATTCCTCCGAGCGCAACGGGCACCGCCAAGAAATCGCGTCTATGCATGAAAGCTCCTCCTGTTCGCGCAGTCGAAGGAGGACTGCCCGACCGAGCGTGGTTCAACCGCCCGGTAGGGTATCACGGCCGACAATCACCCGAAACGCAGACATCGAAGTACGCGACCTGTCTTGCGGCCGTACTCTCGATGTGAAGCCGGAATGTGTTCCGCCTGCTGCCGGTCCGTTCGACTGTTGTCGGCCGGTGGGGAACTGGTATTCTGTTTTCGCTGTGGAATTGACTTCCCAACAACTCGGAATTCTCAACCGTTTGCGGCAGCGGGGCTTTGAGGTCGTTGCGTTCCCGATGTACGAGAGTTACGTCGGCGTCCGAAAAGGGAACTGCGGTGCCCTGCTCTCACCGGCCGGCCCTGACGCCTTCACCTTGTACGGTGAGCCGTCTTACCTCGTTGCCGGAGGTCTCAGCGCACGCATCATTCAATCCGATGGGCACTGGTTCGTGCGCAAGAAGGATAAACTCGCGGCGAGCCCGGAGCGCACCGCCGAGCTGGATTCGTTCGCAGCGGAACTCGTCGACGCCCTCTTGCCAGTCGCCTGACCCGCGGGTTCGCCCAGAGGTTTTTATCCAAGCGCTTGCACCGACCTTCGCTATATGGCAGCTTGAATGTGGAGACGTTATCGGCATCTGGCCCATCCGGCAGAGAGCAAACCATGGCAAGCAATTCCAATCGCGATGCCCTGCTAGTTCCCGAGACTCCTTTATTTAACGCTTGCTGCCTACCGGCTGTTGACTGCGAGGCGTGGGGATGAGCCCAACTCACGAACACGAAGGCGACAGTCGGTTGCCCTACGACGTGATTTGCATTGGTGCCGGGCCCACGGGTCTGGCTTGTGCAATCGAAGCGATACGCGCAGGCATGCGCTCGCTCGTGATTGACAAAGGCGCCCTTTGCAACTCGCTCTACCACTATCCGACGAACATGCTTTTTTTTACCACGCCCGAGCGCATGGAAATCGGTGATGTCCCCATGACCACTGTCGGCGGCAAACCGACACGCGCCGAAGCTCTGAAATATTACCGCCGCACTGTCGAGCACTTCGGTGTGGAAACGCGGCTTTACGAGCAGGTTGAGAAAATCCACGGCAAGGACGGAGCATTCGTCGTGGATACGCGCACGCCGACCGGGGCGTCCCACCGGTATCACGGCAAGAAAATCATCATCGCGACGGGCTACTATGACCGGCCGAACCGCCTCGGGATCCCTGGCGAAGATCTGCCGCACGTCTCGCACTATTTCACAGATGCCCACCCATACTGGAACCAGGACGTTGTGGTCATTGGCGGGAAAAACTCGGCGGCCGAGGCGGCGCTGGATCTGTTTCGTGGCGGGGCGCGCGTCACGCTCGTCCATCGGCAGCCCGAAATGGGTAAGACCCTGAAGTACTGGGTCAAGCCCGACATTGAAAACCGCATCCGCGCTGGCGAGATCCAGGCGCTGTTCTCAACCAGCGTTACACGCATCGAACCGGGCAAGGTTTGGGTCAAGAACTCGGGACCGGAAAAGAGCCTGGCGGCCGCCCAGGTCTTTGCCATGACTGGCTACCATCCTGACTTCGATTTCCTGGAGCAGCAGGGAATTCGCCTGGATCCCGAGACCCGCCGACCAGAGGCCAACCCCGACAGTCTTGAAACAAACGTCCCGGGCATCTATGTCGCCGGAGTGGTCGTCGGTGGTCTGAAGACATCGGACATCTTCATCGAGAACGGTCGTTTTCACGGTCGCCAGATCATTTCCGCAATGACTGGCAAGGGCAAACTTCCCGAGCACGCCCCGGTAGCACCGCCCGGTGAGTGAGGCCTCAGGCGATGCTTCGGGCCGCACCCCAGGTGCGCGGTGTCGCAGAAATCACCAAAGCGCAGAACCCGGAAATTTGTTAAAGTAGGTGACTCATGCCTTCGATCGTAAGGGAAGTGGGCGAAGTATTTGTGACCCTGGTGAAGGGTTTCAGCGTTACGTTCCGGACGATGTTTCGCAAGACGACCACGGAAAGTTATCCAGACGTTCCTGCCAGTGTTCAACCCCGCTATCGGGGCATCCATGTCCTGCAACGAGATGAAAACGGATTCGAGAAATGCGTGGGATGCTTCTTGTGTGCCGCGGCTTGCCCTGCGAATTGCATCTACATTGAGGCCGCGGAAAACACCGACACACAACGCATCTCGGCCGGCGAGCGCTACGCCAGCGTTTACAACATCGACTATTCCCGGTGTATTTTCTGCGGCTATTGCGTCGAAGCGTGCCCGACTGATGCAATAACACACGGACACAGCATCGATCTCGCGCCCTACGACATCAACGCAATGATCTATCGCAAGGAACAGCTTCTTGAACCCTGGCCGCCCCGCACGTCCCCGGCCCGATAGGGCGATTCACCGCTTTTCCCAAGCTAAAGTGTTTGCGGGCGGTATTCCGAATTGGCTTATACGTGGCGGTCTTTTCGATTTCCGAGAAGCAAGTTGCGAATCAGGGGAATGCCCAGCGTGAAGGGAACGAACAGAAGATTTTTCATGAGGCTCGAGCGCTGTTCCAGCCGATCGTGAGCCGCGTCGGCTTCGATCTTCTTGCCCGCGACGACCGCATTGATGTATTTCAGGAAATCGACGCCGCACTTCTCGCACTGCCCGCCCTGCCGCTGCTCATGCTTGCAGGAAGGACATTCATAGCGCAGCGTCGCGTGGCAGCGCGGGCAGAATCGCGCGATATCGCGGGCTTCGGCGCTGCATTTAGGGCACTTCATACCCCTATGTTACCGGGAACAGGACCTGAGCGCGCCGCGGATGAGGTTTCGTGCATCCACACGGTTAACACCGACTACGCGGTGCCTGCTTGAATCCGAGAACCTACCACTTCGTGCGGAAGCGAATGTTGGGTGAGTAACCCGGCTTCTTGTTGTTCCCACCGCAGCTTTTGCGAGAGGTGTCGCCGCGGCGCACCGGACCGGTCATTTCCTTATGTTCGCGCGTCGGAGCGAGCAGTCGCACCACGTGCCCAAGCCGTTCCTGGCGGTAGGGTTTCGCGATGCACACAACAGCGCCCAGCGAGTGCGCATTGGCATAGTCACTGGGATATGCAGAGCTGGTCATCAGCATCACGGGCACGGTTTGCAACCGCGGGGTGGCCTTCACGTACGCGCACAGTTCGTAGCCTGGCAGATCCTCTCCCTCGATTTCGGCAATCAGCAGGGCGGGGGTAAACATTTCCAGGGCGTGGTGCGCTTCGGCGGCGCTGGAAAGTACGATCACTTCGTATCCCTCGGCGGTCAGATAAGTTTTCAGCGATTCGCGCAGTGCCGGGTCCTTATCCACGGCGATAATGAGCGATTTTTCCGGTTTGATCTCGGAGGAATAGGAAGTCTCCAAGGCCGCGTTTGCGTCAAGCTTGCGTCCGCCGGCGTCCACCAGGTCATCGCCGCATCCGGATCGCAAAATGACCGCGACAGAGTATCGGCCGTCGGGCATTTTCGCGACGCGCGCAACGCGGCCGGATTGCTCGGCCTGCACCGCGACGGGAGACTTGCTGTATGGAAACGTGACCATCACGGGCATGGCGACTTCAAAGCTCGGGTTCTTCGTCACAAACAACACGCCGCCGCGCGAAACGTCAAGCGTCGTCGAGATTTCGTCTGGACCGCCGTCAGTGACGTCCAGGCTGCGCACGCGTAGGGGTGCGGAAATCAGCGCGCGGCGCCGGCACCGGCGTTCGCCTTGCGACGGGGAAGCGGGTTCCGGACGGGGCTGCACGGGCTCGAGCGAGTTCGCAGATGTCGTGTCGGCTGGCAAATTGATGTTCGGGTTCTGCTGCGGAATCGAGAAGTCAAACGTGTCGCTCATTCTGATGGGCCTCGTCTTCTTTGTATGCGTGTCCGAGGCAAAACAATAGCAGCGAGGACGTAATGTGAGCAGTAGAGGAAAAGTCACATTCGGCCAGTACCGAGCGATGCGCTCCGGTGGTACCTCCGTACCATCGGCCGCCTGGTACGTGGTTGATAGCCAAGGTTTTGCGCTCGGGCCGACCCGGTGTGACGCTCAGACGGACGCGGCGATTGCCCGCTGCCGTGAAAACTCCGGCCCGGGCGATGGGCAAGCGTGGTCTGAGCTTCTGTGATGTGCAACAATTGCTGGGCGCGACAATGTGAATCGGAGTCCAGGCAACCGCGCCTCTCGGCGTGGACCTGTTCCTGGACGTGTCCGGTGCCTTCGTCCCAACAGGGGAGAAACCGTGGCGGCCGCGAAATCGTATCGGTTGTCGGTTCTGGATGTATCGCCTGTGGCGTCCGGATCGACTAGCTCTGATGCCCTGCGCAACACGCTCGACCTCGCGCAGCTTGCTGACCGGCTGGGTTTCACTCGCTACTGGCTCGCTAGATCGGAAGACACGCCCCTGATCGCCAGCTCCGCTCCTGAGATCATGATTGGCCACGTCGCGAGTCTTACCCAGCGGATCCGGGTCGGTTCTGGTGGCATGATGTTGCCCAATCACGCGCCCCTAAAAGTGGCGGAGACCTTTCGTGTCCTCGAGGCGCTGCATCCTGGACGCGTGGACCTTGGGATTGGACGCGCGCCCGGCACCGATGCCCTGACTGCGCTTGCGCTACGGCGCTCGCGCGAGGCACTGGGCGCCGATGACTTTCCGGCGCGCCTCACCGATCTGCTGTCGTTTCTGGATCACGGATTCCCGCAAGGTCACCCGCTTGAGCGCATCCGGGCCATGCCTGACGACGTAGCGATGCCGGACGTATGGCTTCTGGGTTCGAGCGATTTTTCCGCTGAACTTGCCGCCCAGATGGGACTGCGATTTGCGTTCGCGCATCACATTCAGCCATGGCCTGCGATCGCTGCGTTGCGGCTTTACCACGATCATTTCCAGCCATCGGAGTTTCTGGCAAAGCCTGAGGGGCTGATCGCCGTCTCGGTCGTCTGCGCAGACACCGACGAGCGAGCACAGGAACTTGCGCGGCCGCTTGCGCTCACGCTCTTGCGTTTCCGCTCCGGCAAAATGGGCCGTTTTCCAAGCATCGAGGAGGCCACGAACTACAAGTTTTCGCCTGAGGAACTGGAAATCGTGGAGATGAATCGCGACCGCTCGTTCGTCGGGACGGCCGAGAAAGTTCACGCCCAGCTCGCGCGCCTGGCCGATCAGTCAGGTGTCGACGAAATCATGATTACGACCATGACCCACGAACACGCCGATCGCCGGCACTCCTACGAGCTGCTGGCCCAAGCGTTCGGCCTGCCCTGAGCCACCACCGGGCCGTTGCAGCGCAAGATCCCGTCCGCAGCCGACAAAATCAGTCGGTTTCACCCCGTATTTAGCGGCAATTTGCGGTCGGACTCAGTCGCCGAGTTTGGGGCGAGACTGGTGTCAATCCACGCGTTGTTTTCCGATTTATTTCGTGGTATTATCTCTATGCGTTTGTTGCTCTTGTGTCGCTTTTGACGCGTCTCACAAGGCTGCCGGGCGAGGGGTCCGACGGCTTTTTTTTTGGCGGTCCGGGCAGGCGGGGGCACAAATAGCCTTCTAGGCGACTAACCGTCGTCTTATGAATTAATTAGGAGCAGTACCGTGGCTACAGAACAGGGCACAGTGAAGTGGTTCAACGCAGCAAAGGGTTATGGGTTCATCCAGCGCCAGTCCGGTGAGGATGTTTTCGTGCACTTCTCGGCGATCCAGTCCGAGGGTTACAAGAGCCTCAATGAAGGACAGGCTGTCGAGTTCGAAGTAAAGCAGGGTCCCAAGGGTTTGCAGGCCGAGCGCGTCACCGCCCTCTAAAACCTGTCAGGCCGTCACCGCTTTTTCAATATCCTAGGAGGGAACGTGCAGACTCTCGTCGAGGGCCAAGCTATTCGTCACGACCAATACGGTCTTGGTGTTGTCACCGAATCAAACGGCGAACGCACCACGATTGATTTCGATAATCACGGCGTGAAAAAGTTCGTCACCTCTATCTGGAGCGCGGAGCTGATTGGTGAGCCGCCGACGGATCGTCCGTTGAAGCGCCGCGGCCGCCGCAAAACCGTCAAGAAGGCTGTTTAACCGCAGGGCCAACCGGAAGATTTACCAGGAATCAAGCGGCTCCCGTCGCACCTAGCGTCGGGAGCCGCGTCTACGAGTGATGCGCTAATTAAGGCGCGACCAAGCTGCTCCGCACTGCAAACCGGATGAGCTCGCTAAAGCTCGCGAAATTCATCTTGTGCATGATGTGATTGCGGTGGCTTTCAACGGTTCGCGTCGAAACTCCCAATGCCCCGGCCACTTCCTTATTGCTCTTTCCTTCCGCGAGCAGCTGGACTACCTGTAACTCGCGATCGGTCAGCGGGGAAGTGGGCTTCCCGGTCGCGTTTACGCTTGCTTCCGGTGATCCATCGACGAAATTCTGGGCCATGGCGCTTGCGAGCTTGCTGGTGAAAAAGGGCTGGTGGCGCCGAACCCGGTCGATGGCCTCAAGCAGTTCATTATCAGCGTCGGATTTCAGCATGTACCCGAGTGCTCCGCAGCGAAGCACTTCACGCGCAAGTTCCTCGGAGAAGTGCATGCTCAGCACGAGTACGTCGGTTTCCGGCGAATGCTCGCGCAAGGCGGTGGTGACCTCCAAGCCGTTCATCTCCGGCATGGTCAGGTCCAGCAGGACAAGATCCGGCTTGGCCTTTTTTGCCAGGTCGACGGCCTCGCGGCCGTCGGCCGCCTCACCGCATACTTCGATATCCCTCTGCGTCTCAAGAATCGCGCGAAGCCCGCGTCGTACTACCGGATGGTCATCTGCGAGCAGGATTCGGTAGGGCTTGAACTGCCTTGAGGTAGTTTGAGCTTGGTCTGACGGGCCCTGGTCCGAATGTTCTGCGGAGCCTTTGGCTTTAGCTTTCATGGCGACTCCCCCGAACGAGCCCCTGGCAGCAGTCGCGGTTCCCGGCCGCTCAAACATGCAAACGGCTCGATCCACCGACTCAACCGTACTTTACCCTCTCGTCAATAGGGCGTCAAGCGAGCGACCCGGCGATTGTCTTGCCCCAATAATTATGTCACCCCTTAATGGCCCAGTGAAAATGTCACCCTATGAGCCAGGAGACATTTGCATTGAGTCAGAAGGAGCTACAACGAGTAGCCGTGATTTCATCGTGCATCAAGGGAGATCTGACGTGTGCCAGAGCGGCGGAGCTGCTCGACCTGACGCCTCGGCAGATCAAGCGTCTCAAAGCCCGTTACCGGCAGGG
>Ga0209008_1000338_pt1 | contig 17756 bp, 11 predicted proteins | sample JacPin_JW_Ref_O3_FD_187963 | JGI IMG/M metagenome (GOLD analysis project Ga0209008, IMG submission 187963) | Forest soil microbial communities from Algoma, Ontario, Canada - Jack Pine, Ontario site 1_JW_Ref_O3 (SPAdes) (version 2) | ecosystem: Environmental > Terrestrial > Soil > Boreal...
ATCCAAAAATTCCCAAACGACTGGCGGAGAGGGGTTTAAAGATTCTGGGGCTGTTTGTTCTCCTGAACGTATTCATAACTTTGGTATTTCGGACGTCCTACAACGGGAAGATAGGTTTTGGAGGCTTTTCCCTCAGCGATTTGACCGCAGTTTTCGTCACGGGCAACAATCAGGTTGCCGGAGCCGGCAAGGCGGCTGCTTTCTATGTCTTGGTTCCCATCAGCTATTTGCTCCTGCTCTCGGCTGGACTCGTGATTGTATGTAAGTTGTATCGATTTGCTTTCCAAACCGCGTTCTTCGTTTGCCTACTGTCTGTCCTGATCCTGAATTTAAAGGGGCTCCAAAGCGCAAATTTGGAACTTGTTACGATCGGCTTCCTGGGTGTGATCATTGGATATATTCCGTTCGACAAAATCAACGGAATCACCCGGCATCCCTACCTACTCGTTGCTGCGTATCTTGGCTACACAGTTCTCATCACCATCTGGAATGTCAAATATCTTCTGCAAATTGTGGGAGTCTGCCTCAGCCTAGCTTTGTTATATCTGATGGGCGCAAGCGGGAATGGACCTGGCCGAGTACGAAATCTCGTTATTCTGCTCGGAAAGTACTCACTTCTTGGTTACATTGTGCAGATTCTGATTCTTCAAGTTCTGCGCCGCGCGTTTCGGCTGGTCGAGCTGGGACCAGGCATGCTGGCCGTATCGTTTCTTGCGGCTGTTGCTCTCACTATCATAGCCGTAGTGTCGGTGGATCGTGCCAGAGTCCGATCCACCGCAGTGGATGGGCTGTACAGGACCGTTTTTTCCTAGCGGGCACGCGCGCACGATCAGGATCGATTCGCGCTTCGGGTTTCAGATCGCCAATGGGAGGCAGTAGTGATTCCCCTGATTGCAGCCGGCATATGCATGTTATTGATCTGGGAGCTTTTCCGGCTCAACCGCGATCCGGAACCCCAGACCTCCTGGGCGCTCTGGATTCCCACGTTTTGGCTCTTTATTGCCTCATCGCGCAACATCTCCGCGTGGCTGCAGTATTCCTATTCTCCAGGCGGCTCGTCGGACCAATACACCGAAGGTAGTCCTATCGATCGCGCGGTGTTGACACTGGTTCTCGCGCTCGGCGTGATCGTGCTTTTCAACAGGGCTCGGCGGGTCGGGCCGCTCCTGGTATCCAACCTTCCCGTTCTGTTTTATTTTCTTTACTGCGGCTTTAGCATTTTCTGGTCTGATTTTCCGGATGTGGCATTCAAGCGGTGGTTCAGGGCACTCGGAGATGTGGTCATGGTTCTCATCGTGATCTCTGATCCGAACTGGCTCGTGGCACTCAGGCGACTGTTCGCGCGCGTAGGTTTTGTTCTCGTGCCCCTTTCCATTCTGTTTATTCGGTACTTTCCCCAGCTGGGCCGGTCCTACACCATCGGTGGGACGGGCACATGGACCGGCGTGGGGACGGACAAGAATGCTCTTGGCATGCTCTGCTTGGTTTTTGGGCTCGCAACCATATATCGTTTCATGGAACTTCGCCGGGAGCCGGAGAGTCCTCGCCGAAAAAGGATGCTGATTGCCCAAGGTTCCGTAATCATCATGACACTGTATTTGCTCTATGAAGCCCATTCCGCCACAGCTCTCGCGTGTTTCTTCCTGGCGGGTATACCAATGGTGTTGACGTATTCCTTCAGTTGGGCAAGGCAACGGGGGATTGTGCACCTGCTGGTATTCTCGATGGTGGCAGTGAGCTTCACTGCACTTTTCCTAAACATCGGATCCGGGATGGTGGAGGAGCTGGGCAGGGATTCGACACTGACTGGCCGCACCAACATCTGGCGCTCCGCCTTTGGCTTGGTCCAGAACCCGATATTCGGAACAGGGTTTGAGAGTTTCTGGGTCGGTCCTCGTCTCAAAATGATGGAGAGACTGATCGATCAAAGCGTTAACCAAGCTCACGACGGGTATATTGAGGTTTACTTGAACCTGGGATGGGTGGGGGTCACGCTGCTGGCCATTATTCTCATAGCCGCCTATGGCCGGGTCGTACGTGATGTGCCGAGCATGTCGCAGGCGGCGAGCCTGCGGCTAGGATACCTCATCGTCGCGCTTACCTATAATTTCACCGAGGCAGGGTTTAAAATGATGCATCCTGTCTGGTTCACGCTCCTCTTGGCGGCAATGGTGATACCGGAAATTCCCGTTTCACCGGAACCGCCGCCTCGACTGGCCCCCGACCTCCCATCGCAGGCGCGTAAGCCCGAGACTCCTCGATATGCAGTTCCAGCGGGGCGGTACCTCGAGCGGCGTTAATCGTCGCGACAACTTGCGCCCCATAGGGGCACCAGTTGGACAGGCTTCGGGGCGTCTAATGAACGACTATGCTGAGATTCGTAGGTGGCTGTGGGGCGGCTGGAGGAGGTGGGCTAGCCACCGATCCGCCATAGCAACTGGCTGCGTTGAATGAGAGTTCGCTACCGGTACCGTCCGGCACACCGCCCATGACGTTTAAGTAGCAATTTAGCGCCGGGATAGCGTTCACGTGGCCACCCCAGGCGGATGCTGTAAGCGAAGTGCCCGAGCACTCTGAATTCGAAAGCGCTGGCATGCCCGCATACTCACCCGCCGAGTTCAGCGTTCCAGAGCAGACTCCGACATTTCCACCGGACACATCGGGTCCAATGGCCGGCCAGGAGTTTGATCCCCACCATGCTGGGCGTGCAGACAAATAGAATGACGGAGGCAGAGCCGGCATGCCTGCGCCGGTGTCGCCCTTCGTTGGAATCGAGTTGGGGTAAGTGTTCGCATTAATTGGGATCTCGGAACCGTTGGCACAGACGGAGCCAAATCCCGCGTCAGAAGAATTCCCGCACCATCGCACCGATCCGGTGACTACGTCGTAGTTGCCCCACAATAGAGTCGTGGAGAACACCAGAGAGTCGTTGGGGTTCGGGGGGGAGGTCGCGCCATTCCCGACGCCAATCTGGTAGACCGACGTGTTGCTGCCGAGAGAGTTGTAAGCGTTATGAAAACCTGCGGTACCGGAGACGTCCCCGACAAGATTTCCGTAGCGGCCCCACGCGCGGGTGAATATTGCGTTGGTCGCCACATTGTTGATATTCGATCCACACTGTCCGTTGGCGCAGGAGTCCCAGCCCAGTGTCAGATTTCTGAACCAGGTAATCATGTTGGCGGTGCCGTGGTCAGAATCGTTCACCAACTGGTTGGTTACGTTCCCCTCGTACAGATCGAAGCCGTTCACGGCATGCTCGAATGTTGACCCGCGCATGAAGTCGTTCTGGAAATTGTCGTTGATGATGTAGTTGTAGGCGATGACGTTACCTGAACTTGGACCGTCAAACACGATGGGAGCAAATACCTGCGTAATGATATTGTTCTGGATCGCGTTCTGGCCCGCGCCTATGAAACGTATCGCATAGGAGTCCGAGCCCGTCGAATGGTAGAAGTAGTTGCTCTGGATGGTGCCGTGCTCCATATCGGAACCGAAGAAAGCGTATTCCGAGAAGTTCGAGAAGCGGCAGCCGGTTACCCAGAAATCGAAGGCGTTCCAGCCGTCGATCAGATAGTTCGCACCAATGTTGCTGGCGTCCATCGAGAGGTTTTCGATACCGATCGTGCTGACAGGCTGGATATACCATGCGCGCGGCTGCTGCGCGGGAGTCCAGTTCGGGTAGATTAAGGCGTCGCCCAGCGTGACGACATTGCCTGAGACATTGGTCGCGTAGGACATCTCAAACTGACCGCGTTCGACATCGTTGTTCCCTGGGCCGTCGTTTGAACATCCTGAGATGCCGTTGTATTGGTCTTCGCAGACAAACAGGTTGCCATTGTCGATAGCGACTCCGACAGGATTGGCCGACGGGCTTGCCGCAACATAACCGGTATTGCTCTGCTCCAAAACTACCAGAGTTGGGTTGCTCGAATTGATGCCAGACGCGCTCGAGAGTGTGACTCTATTGGTACCCTGCGCGTAACCACCGGTCCAGCTGACAGCGGTCGTCACGCCTCCGCGAAGATATTGTGAGTCCGAGGAAAAGAAGCAAATCACCGCACCGCCATCTGCACAAGAGGGCGCACCGGACGGAACCAGAAACGTGGAGTTGGCACCGGACCCGCGCAGCACAACGTTGCCGGTGTTCGGAAATAGGATTTGACTGCCGCCCAAGCTATACGTACCGGGCTGGAGCAGGACGTAGGTTCTGGCAGGCGCTGAAGCAAGAGCAGCGGTGATCTGTGCGCCGGTGGCCGAGGAGCCTGCTGAACTAACCTGATTGCAGGCGGAAGTAACGCATTGCGTCCAGTTCGTGTCCGGAATACCTCCCACGACGCCCGCGCCGGACCAGGTGGTCGCGCGACTGGAGCTGATGATCCCGGACCAGGGTGCTTGCGCTGCGACCGGAAATGAAAACAAAATGATGGAGAATAACAGAACCCACTTCCTGGGTATCATACTTAGGTAAGCTCCTAATCCGACTCAGAAAAACAAGTTCCGAACAGAGTGACGGAAGCTACGCCGCAGGGCCTGGAGCATTCCCCCCATCATCTTGAACAACAGTAATCTCGACTGGGCAACCGGGCTACTGTCCCTACGAACAGTTTTGGGCCAGTCAACCGGAACAGGCTGGTTCCAGGAGCCTGACCGGTTAAAGAATGTGGCGCCCGTCCAGACCTGGCCTGCACAAGCATCAGGGGCGGCCGGATTCCACATTCACGGAATCGCCAATTGTTGCTCCTCGGCCCTTCCCTGAGCGTGGGAGCAGATTCACTCGCTGTTTAGGATACGACACATCGGTTTCCGGGGGTAATCGGTTGCATGTACAATTGGTACTGGACAGAATAGCAAAACGCGCGCTTTAGTCGCATCAAAACTCAACCTAGGATCGGGATACGCGCCGCCAGTCGGAATTGGAGGGGCGCAGGTATCAACCACTACGATGACAAAAACAGCCAATTACGATGATCCGTCGGTACTGAACGAGGAATTCCTTGAGGAGTACAACACGGACGATAGTCTCCGCCGATACAGCAAGGAAACCGCAGGGAACGGGATCAGTTATCTGCTGGACCACGATTACCTGCAGATCTATCTCGACGTCATCGAGAACCATATTCCGAAAGCAAGGCGGCTAAAAGGCCTTCGCCTGTGGGAGTTTGGCTGCGGGGCCGGTATGAATCTGTTGCACCTGGTCTCGGTGCTGGAGCAGCGGGGGATATCGGTCGAAACCGCCATTGGTACGGACTTCTCGGAAAAGTTGATCACCGCGGCCAACGAACAGGCCAAGAAATATCTTGCTCCGGCGTTGCAGCCAAAGGTTCGATTCTGTGCTGCAAGACACGAGAATCTAATCGAGGACGCCTCCAAAGAGCTCGCGCTCAGCAAGGACGCTCTGCTCGGATCTTTCGACCTCGTGTTGGGCGTCAATACGGTTCGATACTGTCATCGATTGATGAAGGAAGACGAGGTCGCGGCGGCCATTAAAACCCTGCTCGCCGACCGCGGGGTCTGCGTCGTCATCGACATGAATGACAGGTTTCCAGCGTTTCGCAGCCGCGTTCGCGATCGCCTGGCCAAGGACGCGAAGGCCTATTACCTGCCTTCTCTCAACGAGTATGCCCGCCCTTTCCAAACCGCGGGCTTCCAGATTCTCAAGCGAGAGAACTTCTGTTGGATCCCGCACTCTGCTGGGTCCGGGCTTACCGGGGTTATGAAAGCGCTCACCCCGGTCTTGAACACGATTGCTCCCAGCCGCGCAATGCGCTCCCTGGTGGTTGCCCAAAAGACCGGGAGCGGCACCGGCAACCTCTGATCCGGATTCCTCGATCGGCAGGACATCTAGGAAATCAAGAATGCCCATGCAGGAGCATCCGGCATCCGGCTCCGACGGCGGTTCCCATTTAGGTGTCACGCCGCCATCCAGAGCCGTGGTGCTCTCGGACGAGATATTCTCATCGGACGGGCGGAAACTGACGGTTCTCCTGGATTTCTTTGGAATACCTTGGAAGACCGTGACGTCCGGCGAACTGGCAGGCGAGTGCGCGGGTGTCGCGAAAGATCGCGGTGAGAGAGTCTGCATCCTGAGCTCGGCTCCCAGTATGGCTGCCGCCCTGGAAGGCATCGTGGACTCGGCCACGGCCCTGCCCGCCTGGATGTCGAGCGCGAGCTCGGTGTACATCTATGGTTTCCAACAGACGGCCCAGTGCAGGGGACTGCTGCGATTGCTGATGCGCGGGGCCGAGGGTGAAATCCGAAAACCGACCGGAACGGAAGTTGCGGTGAAGGTCACCAACGATTTCCCCGACCTGTGTGGTCCCCTGTCGGGGATCCGGGCCTCAGTTCAAGTGACGGACAAGGACCGCTGTTTCGATTTGCAATCGAAGGCCGATGAGGTCCAGAGCATTGTCACAACTGACTGCGGTGGTCTGTTCGTTTCGGCCCTGCGCAGCGGAGTCCGGTTCTTTTTGAACCCTTCTTCCGCGGTCATCGACATTCAGGCTCCCGCAAAGAGTTATTTCGACGTGAAAGAGCACTTTTGCAGTGCCGTTCCGATCGCGATGTATCTCAGGTGGGCATTTGCCGGCACTTCCTGGACTGGGACCGAGACCCGGGGATGCCTGATTGTGGATGACCCCAATTTGAAACCCCGATACGGATTCCTGCGATTCAGCGACGCGCTGGACCTGATGGACTCACACAATTTCACGACGAGCATTGCGTTCATTCCATGGAACTGGCGGCGGACGGACCGCAAGACCGTACGCCAATTTCAATTGCGCAACGACCGACTATCTCTCTGCGTCCATGGCTGCGACCACTCCGCGGGGGAATTCGCGACACGGTCGACCGCCCTGCTAAACCGCAGAATCAAGACTGCAATCGAAAGGATGGAGTTATTGTCCCGGAAGACGTCCCTGGAGCCCGATACCATCATGGTGTTTCCTCAGGGGTCGTTCTCACCAGAAGCCGGGCGGGCGCTGAAGTTGAACGGTTTTGTCGCAGCTGTGAATACCGAAGTGGCCCCATCGGGCGGAGCCCAGAACGATACGACGATCGCCGACCTTTGGAGCGTTGCGATCATGAAGTACGGAACATTTCCAATCTTCACCAGGCGGTATATCACCCACGGTTTGGAGAACTTCGCATTCGATGCGCTGTTGGGCAAACCCTGCCTTTTGGTCGCGCATCATGAAGTCTTCAAGGCTCGTGGTCGGGAACTTATGGAGTTCATCGGAAGACTCAATTCGCTGAAATGGACTGTACGCTGGGGTTCTTTGGGAGACGCGATTCGCCATAGCTTTAGGTCTCGCAAGGCTCCCGGGGGGGCGCACACCATCCGGATGTATGCCGAATGCCTGGTCATAGAAAACCAATCGGCTGAGTCGCAAAAAGCCATCGTGAAGAAGCAAGAGAGCGATTACGACTGCGTACAGGCGGTCACGGCTAATCAAGAAGCCGTCGCCCATGTGTGCGAGAACGGTGATCTCCAGTTCGCGGTGACGACGCCCCCGGGTGAAAAAACCGAGATTCGCATTGTCTACTTTGACAAGCTAGAACTCGACCCGGATAGCGGTGGCATGGCTTACAGAACTAAAATACGTATCAGACGCCATCTTTCGGAGTTTCGGGACAATTATGTTTCTCAGAATGATTTGTTGTATGCGATTGCGGCCAAACTCAAACGACTTTTGAGCTAAGGTCCCCAGGGCCGTTCGGTCGCACTTGGCCGCCAAGGCGATCATGCGTGCGCCTTATTCGCTCATCGCTCTTAGATCGGTAACTCACACGGAAACTATGGCTTCGCTGCGTTTCGGGAGAGAATTTGAAACCTTTTGATACAACTGGCAAATTCCAGCCCACGGAGGTCGGCGGGGGCTTGCGTCGCCGCGCCGTGCGCGGTGCGGGGGTGACGGTATTTGCCCAGGGGTTGGTATTTGGCGTCCAGCTGGTCGCGACCGTCGTTCTGGCCAGACTGTTGATGCCTTCCGATTTTGGCGTCGTTACGATGGTTACCACGTTCAGTTTGCTGCTCATGAGCGTTGGCCAGAACGGCTACGCAGAGGCCATTATCCAGCGGGAAGAGATGGATCATTTCCTTGCGAGTAATCTGTTCTGGATCAACTCCGGCCTGGGTGTTCTCCTGGCAGTCGCATTCGCAGCCGCGGGGCCTCTGTTGGCGAGGTTCTACGGCGACCCGCGCGTGGCACCAGTTGCGGCTTGCGTGGCGTTAACCATATTCTTCAACAGTACTTCGGTGGTGCACGTTGCGCTGCTGAAGCGGGCCCTGCGCTTTTCAGTGACGTCAGCCATCGACGTTGTCTCCAATATCGTTTCGGTTGCGGTGTCGATTCTGTTTGCGTTGACAGGGTGGGGATATTGGGCGCTGGTGGCAGCCGTCGTGGCCCGGCCCCTTATCCAATCCGTGGCCGCCTGGAGTCTGTGCAGGTGGCTGCCGGGCGCCCCGCGTCGCGTCGCCGGTACTGCGTCGGTGATGCGCTTCGCCTTACACGCCTATGGCCGCTTCAGTTTCAACTACACGACCCGCAATACCGACAACCTTCTGGTGGGATGGCGCTTTGGTTCGGCTTCGCTGGGTTTCTACAAGAAGGCATACGATCTGTTTCTTTTGCCGGCGAACCAGCTCTTTATTCCGGTCTCGGACGTGGTGCTCTCTACGCTGAGCCGTCTGGAACGCGGATCCGCCGAGTACCGGCGATATTTTCTGAACGGGCTGTCCATCCTAGCGTTTGCAAGTATGGGCGCCGGAGCAGTGCTGACCCTGGTCGGAAAAGACCTGATTCGATTGCTGTTAGGGGCCAAGTGGTCGGAAGCGGGCCATATCTTTACATTTTTTGGTCCGGGCATCGGGATCATGCTGGTCTATTTTGCCACCGGGTTGATCCACCTTTCGATCGGACGAGCGGATCGCTGGCTTCGGTGGGTCATACTGGAATTCGGTGTGACGGTTCTGCTTTTCCTGCTCGCGCTGCCCTGGGGACCGGTTGGCATTGCTTCGGCGTGGAGTGCCTCTTTCTGGATTCTGTTTATCCCGGCGTTCTGGTACGCAGGGAAACCGATTCAGTTCGGGGTTGCGCCGATTCTCGGCATTGTCTGGAGGTATGTTGTTGCATCCTTTCTGGCCGGATGCGCGTCGGCCGTGATCATCCGCGAAACACCCTCTCTGATAGCGGCCCCTGGCATTCTGGGAGCTCTCGCACGAATTACCGCGACCTCGATGTTATTCTCGGCCCTGTACCTTGCAGCCGTCATATTCCTGCATGGCGGACCGGCCCCTCTTCAGCGCCTGCTGAGGCTCTTGCCCGATATGCTTCCAGTAGCCCGATCTCGAGAGCCGCTTTCGACGTCCGGAGCTGTAACACCGAGTCGCTCGAGTACCTGCGAGGACACCGGCGTCGTGCCAGATGGCTTCACACCACGTCCCGAGGAAGCGCAATGAAGTCATGCAACAAGATCGGACCGGGACCGAGTCTGATCTCGTGTGGCCGAGCCTCGAATACCAGCAGGAGGAGCTAGATGTCTTTTCTGAGTCCTTGGTCGAGATTAAGAGGCTATTACCAACGCAGGGCCGCAAGTCGGGTGTGCAGGAGACCGTTCCTGATCCGCGCACAACGGCCTCTGATCTCCTTCACCTTCGACGATTTTCCGCGATCCGCCTTGTCGGCGGGCGGCGCCATCCTGAACCGCTTCGGTCGATCCGGAACGTTTTACGCCTCATTCGGTCTTGTGGGCAAGGACACTCCCAGCGGTCAAATATTTGTTCCGGGCGACTTGACCACGCTTCTCGAGCAAGGACATGAACTGGGATGCCACACTTTCTCGCACTGTGATTCCTGGGATACGACAGCGGAAACCTTCGAGACCTCGATCGTGCAAAACCGCGCGGCTCTGAATCGGCTCTACCCCAGTTCTGAGTTCAAGACATTTTCCTACCCCATCAGCCTGCCTCGACCACGCACCAAGTCGAGGGTCGCAGATTATTTCCTGTGCTGTCGTGGTGGGGGCCAGACGTTCAATACCGGTCGCGTGGATCTCAATCAGCTGTCGGCTTATTTCTTAGAGAAAAGCCGAGACAATTTTCAGTCAGTCAAAGACATTATCGACCATAACCGCCAGGCAAACGGATGGCTGATTCTTGTGACGCACGATGTATCTGAAAGCCACACTCCGTTTGGTTGCACCCCGGAATTCTTTGAAAAGGTCGTGCAATATGCCATGGATTCGGGTGCGCAGATTGTTCCGGTCGTCGAAGCGTTGGAGGTCCTCGGTGCACCAGGAGCCGAGACGGCTCGATTCCATCGGCCCAGTGCTCGCCCGGCAATCAGCGTCACGACGAAAACAGCCAAAGCGAAGCCTTTGGTGTCGATCCTGGTACCTGCTTACAATGCCCAAGATTGGATAGCGGATACATTGCGTTCGGCGATTTTGCAAACCTGGGATCGAAAGGAAATTATCGTTGTCGATGACGGTTCGACGGATCAAACCTTGGCCATTGCACGCCAGTTTGAGTCAGATTCGGTTCGTGTCGTCGCACAAAAAAATCAAGGCGCCGCATCTGCCCGAAACAAAGCACTGGCGCTTTGTCAGGGTGATTATGTTCAGTGGCTGGATGCCGACGACCTTTTGGCTCCGGACAAGATCGCCAGGCAAATGGCGGCCTTGGATCAGAACGTAAGCAGGAGGACACTTCTTTCTTCCGAATTCGCAAAATTCCTGCACCGATGGCAGCGTGCGCAATTCATCCCGACCGGATTATGGGAGGATCTGTCTCCCACCGAGTGGCTCCTGCGCAAAATGGGGGACAACCTGTTCATGCAGACGGCCACGTGGCTCGTGAGTCGTGAGCTGAGTGAAGCATCCGGTCCATGGGACACGCGCATGTTATCCGACGATGACGGTGAATATTTCTGCCGAGTTCTACTCAACAGCGATGGGACGATATTCGTGCCGGATGCAAAAGTATATTACCGAGGCTTCCGATCAAGCAGCCTGGCCTATGTGGGCAAATCGGACAGGAAGCGCGACGCGCTATGGCTGTCCATGCAGTTGCACATCGGCTACCTCCGATCGCTGGAGGACACTCCGAGGATTCGCGATGCCTGTCTAACCTACTTGCAACGAAATCTGATTAACTTCTACCCTGAACGAGCGGACATCATCCGCCAGGCAGAACAGGTGGCGGAAGATCTGGGCGGGCAACTGAGACCCCCGCAACTGTCCTGGAAGTACTCCTGGATTAAGTCCACCTTTGGCTGGAGAGCCGCGAAGAACGTTTCGCTCGAGATGCGCAAGATCAGGTGGTCGCTTGAAAACTCGCTCGATCGTGGGCTGTGTGACCTCGAAACTCTGACCGGCTCGGCCTACGACTCTCGACAACCTACTCGTATGCTGAGTGGAAAGCCGATCCGAGGTGTGCGTTGAATAGCACCGACAGCCCGAATCGCACCGGAACGACCGGATTGGCAGCTGGCATCTCGCGCGTGCTTTGCTGCGCCGCCGGGCCGGTTCCCTCTCGCCGAAGTCGATTCGACGGTGGTTGGCGGCTGGCATGAATCGGCCATCTTACCGGCGGACGATGGGCATCTTGTGTATGGCCGTGATTGTCGTGATCTTGGTTGCCGGCCTGTGGCCGTTTCATTCGCCCAACAATGATGTGACCTGGCTCGCAGGCGAAAACGGCCTCCGTTTTGGAGTACACGGCATCGCTCTGGGATCGGGTGCATTCAAGACCCGGAGCTCCGACAACAGCGCTTCCGGGAGCCTTGAAATCTGGCTCGAACCGGCCCGATCCAGGTCAAGACGTACCATTCTTGCGTTCGCAGATTTTGGGCCGACCCCGGCTTCATTTATGCTCCAACAGGGTACGGGGAAGCTAATTCTCCAGCGGCGCAATACAGATGATCAGGGTGAGGCTCGAACTGCGGAGCTGGTGATCGCAGGTGCGCTTGCTGAGCAACAACGCCGGTTTGTAACCATCACTTTAGGGCCGCATTCGACGTCGGTCTATCTCGACGGTGTGCTGGTCAAGACCTCAGAGATTCAAGGGAGGGCAGCAGGCGCTTTCGACGGGCGCCTGGTGCTCGGTACTTCCGTGACCGCGAGCGACAGCTGGTCGGGCGAGGTCTTGGGACTTGCGATTTACGGACAAGAACTGACCCCAGCGAAAGTTCTTGGGAACTACCAGGACTGGACCCAATACCATCGACCAGTGCCGAGCGAAGACGAACAGCCCCGAGCGCTGTATCTGTTTAGCGAGCGCGACGGTGGCGTCTCCCATAACGAGCTGAATTCGTCAACGGACCTGATCATTCCGGCGCGATATCTGGTATTGCAGCCGGAGTTTCTGGCGGTGCCCTGGCGCCATTATCACGCCACTTGGAGCTACTGGGCGGACGCTGGTATCAACATCGTTGGCTTCATTCCGTTGGGCGTTTTTCTTGCGGCCTACTTCTCAACAATGTGGTCGACGGCTGCCGCCGAGATAATGGCCGTGTTGCTTGGCTTTGTGACAAGTCTGACGATTGAGTCTCTGCAAGCATATCTGCCCACCCGGGACTCCGGGATAAATGACCTCATAACCAATACGTTGGGTACTGCGCTCGGAGTGCTGTTATACCGAAGCACCTTGTTTCACAATCTCATGAGGCAGCTTTTCGATACCCAATCCCGGACGAGCGCAAGCCGGGGCAGCGAAGCCGGAACACCATTTTGAGCTACTAGAACTGCGGGTCGAGATTTATCTTCAACGAGTCGTGACCGGGAGGCAAATCAAATGGCACAGTGTGACGTAGCAATCATCGGCGCAGGACCCTATGGGCTGTCAATCGCAGCGCATCTTCGGGCGCTGGGCGTCGATTTCCGTATTTTCGGGAATCCGATGCATACCTGGCTGACGCACATGCCCAAAGGCATGCGGCTCAAATCCGAGGGTTTTGCATCCTCGCTGTATGATCCGAATTCGACTTTCACCTTGCAGGCCTACTGCAAGGAAAAGGGCATCGCCTATTCCGACATTGGCCTACCTGTTCCGCTCGAAGTATTCGCTTCCTACGGCCTGGAGTTCCAACGGCGATTCGTGCCCGAATTGGAGAATAAGCTCGTCACCTCCCTGAAACGATCCGGCCACGGTTTCCGGGTGGGCCTGGAGGATGGGGAGACTATTTCCGCGCGCAGGGTCGTGACGGCAGTCGGCTTGACGCACTACCGGTATGTTCCGCCCAACCTGGCGGCTCTTGAGGGGGAATTTGTCACCCATAGCTCCAGGCATAATACCGTCGATAAATTCAAGGGGCGTGAGGTTGCAATCGTGGGAGCTGGGGCGTCGGCCCTGGACTTGGCGGCCCTGCTGTATCAGGCCGGCGCACATGTCCAGGTAGTCGCGCGCAAACCCGTCATCCGATTCCACGATCCGCCGGAGAATACCGAACCGTCATGGTTCGACCGGCTCCGCAATCCGGTGACAGGAATCGGACCGGGTTGGAAGTTGTTCCTGTGCACGAACGCGCCACTTGTTTTCCGCCAGATGCCTCAAGAATTTCGGCTCGCTAAAGTGCGGCAAGTTCTCGGTCCCGCGCCTTGCTGGTTCACCAAGGCAGAGGTGGTTGGCAAGATACCCTTGAACGTTGGTGTTACCGTCACCGACGTGAAGGTTCACAACGGCCAGGTCAGTCTTCAACTCACCGACAGCGCTGGCACGCAAAAGTCCTTGACGGCAGATCATGTCATCGCGGCAACCGGATACAGGGTCGATCTCCGGCGTCTGGCCCATATGGATTCCGATCTCCAGGCCGGAATCCGTTCTGTTGAACATACACCCGTGCTGTCTTCAAACTTTGAGTCCTCTGTTCCAGGCTTGTACTTCGTTGGCGCGTCTGCGGCAAATACCTTCGGGCCTTTGTTGCGGTTCGCTTTTGGAGCCGGATTCACTTCACGAAGACTCTCGCGACATCTCGCGAAGTCCCGGGATGGCTTGCAGGTGTCACGCGAACCAAAGGCAAACGTCGAGGCAACCAACCGCGACGAGGTTGCCGTTCGCTAGTGGTGGGCGAGGTCCCCAGCACTCGATCCCAATGACAACCGTCAATGTCAGCGGCGCGGATCACCTCGAACGGGGCCAGTCCGCCTCGACAGAGTGCTTCTCCTGGCCTGCCGATCCGCGAGGAACGTTGCTCACGGCGAATGTCCCGCGAAACACACATGTTGGATAGCGATCTCGTTTCGGAGAACCGGGCACAAGCAGGTCCAAGGGTCCTGGTGACGGACACCAACCGGTGGCCTAGCCCTGCACGCCTTGCAATCGGCCTGTCGAAATTGGGCTGCCGTGTTTCCGGAGTTTGCCCTACCCGTGGCCACCCGCTGTTATCCACACGCGTTGTTCGGCAAACGTTTCCCTATAGCAGCCTTCGTCCGCTCGAGTCGCTGGCGGCTGCGATCGAAGCAACTTCGCCCGATATTATTGTTCCGTGTGATGATCGCGGAGTCCAACATCTGCACGAACTGTTTGCCCGTGCCCATACGGATGGGAAATCCGGCGCAAAACTGGCGGCCCTGATCGAGCGCTCCCTCGGCGCCCCAGCAAACTACCCTGTCGTTTCTTCCCGTTACGACCTCCTCAGGATCGCCCGCGAGGAAGGGGTTCGAGTACCCGATACGGCCCCGGTTAAGAGAGCGGAAGACCTTGATTCCTGGCAAGCGGGACATCCGTTTCCGTGGGTACTGAAGGCCGATGGGACGTTTGGCGGACGCGGTGTGAAGGTCGCGCAAAACCGAGAGCAGGCCGAGCGATTCTTCGCGGAAATGAGCCGGCCGCACCGGTTTGCTCGAGTCTTCAAACGCCTGATCGTTAACCGCGACCCCTTCTGGCTCCGTCCTTGGTGGAAGCGTTCGCGGCCGGCTATTGTTGTGCAGTCTCACATTCAAGGCCATCCGGCGAATTCTGCCGTGTTTTGCTGGGAGGGGCGCGTATTGGCCGGGGTTTGTGTCGAGGTGGTCAGTTCGGACGGATCGACCGGTCCGGCCATTATTGTTCGCGTTGTGGACAACCCTGCGATGATGTTCGCAGCAGAACGGATAGCGCGTCGATTGGGTTTGTCCGGATTTTTCGGCCTCGATTTCATGGTTGATGAAGCGGACGGTGAAGCGTATCTGATCGAAATGAATCCGCGCTGCACCCCGCTTTCTCATCTGCAGCTAGGGCCAGGACATGACATGATCGAGGCGCTGAGCGCCCAACTTTCAGGCCGGCCGCTGCGAGAATCACCCCCGGTCACGCACAATGACGTTATCGCATACTTTCCACAAGCCTGGACCACCAAAAGCCCTTTCCTTGAGTCCGGTTTCCTGGACATCCCACAGGAGGAGCCAGAATTGGTCAAAGACCTCCTTCGGCCTTGGCCGGAGCGGAGTCTTCTGTATCGCCTGGTATCGAAGGTGAGCGCAACTACAACAGCGGTAGCCGGCCGTAAGGCTGCTAGGCACGGTGTTTCAAAGATATGAATGCGCGCCCAACAATCCTCTCTCGTCAACAACGAACCTGATTTTCGACCCAGGTAAATTTCTGCGGCAGGGTCAGCGCCAGTTCCCTTGTAGATCGATTCCCTACACATTCGGGTGCGCTTCGACCAGCCGGCCCGAAGTACCGACTACCCGATTTCTGCCCGCAGCAGGAATGACTTAGAGATCTGAAAATCGCTGCCGTCTGACCAAGGCCAGCGAGCGAACCCGACTCGTTCAAACAACCGAAGACGCCGATGAAATTCTATCAAGTTGATCCCACACGAGACCCGCGATGGGCGGACTTCGCCAACCGACACCCTGAGGCGTCCTTATTCCATTCCGTACCCTGGTTGAAGGCCCTTGGGCGCACTTTCGGATATGAACCGGTGGCCTTCACGACATCGTCGCCGACCGAAGAGTTGAACAATGGGCTGGTCTTCTGTCATGTTAACAGCTGGCTCACAGGACATCGCTTGGTGTCGCTCCCTTTCTCAGATCATTGCGAACCCCTTTTCGACTCGGCCAAAGACCTAAGCTTCCTGATCCGCTACCTGCAAGCCAGTTTAGAGCGTAAGGAGTGGGAGTATTTGGAGGTTCGTCCGATCAATCTCGATTTCGGCCACACCGACAACGGGGTCGGTTTCCTACCAGCGGCAACCTACTTCCTCCACACGCTCGACCTGCGTCCAGAACTGGAGGTCCTGTTCCGGAATCTTAGCAAGGAGTCCGTTCAACGCCCGTTTGAGTTGGCGCAAGAAGCCGGTTTGGTTGAAAAATGTGGTGCCTCGGGTGACCTGCTAAAACAGTTTTACAGCCTGTTGGTGAATACGAGGCTTCGAGACGACGCTCCGTCACCGCCCTATGCCTGGTTTCGGAATCTGTTGGACTGCCGTAGTCTGGCACCCGAAATCCGTATTGCGTATCGGGATGAAATTCCGATTGCCGCCATTCTCACGTTGCGATACCGGGATGTCGTCTATTACAAATACGGCTGCTGGGCGGAGCGTTTCCGTCCATTGGGGGCAATACCCTGGCTGTTATGGAGGGCCATCGCTGCGGCGAAGTCGAACGGAGCAACGGAATTTGACTTTGGGCGGACCGAAGAGAGCAACGACGGACTTGTGGCGTTCAACAATCACTGGGTCCCCTGTCCGAAGCGATTGGTTTGTTGGAGGTACTCTGATAGTTCCCAATCTCACGATTCGGCGGACAGCTGGAAACTGAAGATGGCGAAAGGCGCGTTTTCTTACGTCCCGAGCGGATTATTGACGATTACCGGAAAATTGCTGTATCGCCATATTGGCTAGAGATCAGGCCTCGCGGTGTGCCGCTCGAGTTTGATTCAATTTCCAGAACGTGCTCGCGCGGCAAGCGCAATGACACGAGCCCTATGACCTTTCATGAAACCAAAATACCGGGTGTCTTCGAGATTCTTATCGAGCCCAGAGGCGATGATCGCGGTTTCTTTGCGCGAACCTGGTGCCAGAGGGAATTCGAAGAACACGGACTGGACACCAAGCAGGCGCAATCCAGCGTCTCGCTGAACACGCGAAAGGGAACACTGCGCGGGATGCATTATCAGGCGGCGCCTTTTCCGGAGACCAAAGTGGTGCGTTGCACTCAGGGAGCGATCTACGATGTAGTTCTGGATCTGCGTCGCGAGTCGGGTACCTTTAAGAAGTGGATTGCGGTCGAGCTGACGGCTGAAAACCGGAGTATGGTCTACGTGCCTAAGGGATGTGCCCACGGCTTTCTGACTTTGAGGGACAACACCGAGGTTTTCTATCAAATCTCGGAATTCTACGATGCCCCGTCCGCGCGGGGAGTGCGGTGGGATGATCCGGCATTTGAGATCGTTTGGCCCGAGAAAGTAGAAGTGATTTCAGAGCGGGACCGGACCTACCCGGACTTCAAGTAACGCTATGAGCTTGCTGAAAACATTCGATCAAAGCGATCCCCGGGAAGTCGGCCGGGAATTGCACCGATTTGCGAGCGAGCTGTATCCGATTTGCCGCAGCATCACCGGCGATGGCATCAGGCGAACCTTGTCGATGATCGGTCACCGCATTCCGCTTAAGATCTTCGAGATTCCAACCGGCACTCCCGTTTTTGACTGGACCGTACCGAAAGAGTGGAATATTCGGGATGCCTACATCAAGGGCCCTGACGGCACACGGGTCGTGGACTTCCAGAAGTGTAACTTGCACGTTGTGAATTACAGCACGCCCGTACACAAGACG
>Ga0209008_1000339_pt1 | contig 17751 bp, 14 predicted proteins | sample JacPin_JW_Ref_O3_FD_187963 | JGI IMG/M metagenome (GOLD analysis project Ga0209008, IMG submission 187963) | Forest soil microbial communities from Algoma, Ontario, Canada - Jack Pine, Ontario site 1_JW_Ref_O3 (SPAdes) (version 2) | ecosystem: Environmental > Terrestrial > Soil > Boreal...
TATCAGACGCTCTCCTGCCGGGTATGGGCGCGCGCGGCGTTCTATCAGATGAGCGGGGCGTATGGTTTCCGCGATCAGCTTCAGGACGTTTTGGCGCTGACCGTTTCCAAACGAGCGGTTACCCGCGAGCACTTGTTGCGTTCGGCCGGTCGCCAGTTCGCTGAAGGCGACGTACAGCACTGGTGGCACCCGCCTTCCGGCCGTGGAATACGGACGCGAATATCGGACGATCTGTTGTGGCTGCCCTACGCCGTCATCCAGTTCATCGAAGCCACCGGAGACATGTCCGTGCTGGAGGAGGGCGTTCCGTTCCTGGAAGGCAATGTGTTGTCGGAAGGACAAAGCGAGTCGTACTTCGAGCCACGCGTTTCCGATACGCGCGCGAGCTTGTTTGAACACTGCGCGCGCACTCTGGATTACAGTCTCGCTGTCGGCGAACACGGCCTGCCTTTGATGGGAACCGGAGACTGGAATGACGGCATGAACCGCGTAGGTCAGCAGGGCAAGGGCGAGAGTGTATGGCTCGGGTGGTTTCTGCACATCATTCTATGGGAGTTTTCGAAGATCGCAGATGCGCGAGGCGAGCACAAGCGGGCGGAAACCTGGCGGCTTCACGTCAGCGCGCTAAAGGCCGCGCTCGAACGCGATGGCTGGGACGGCGAGTGGTACCGTCGCGCCTACTACGACGATGGAACACCGCTCGGCTCTGCCACCGACTCGGAATGCCGCATCGACTCGATTGCTCAGTCCTGGGGAATCATCAGCGGCGCGGCGGAGCCGGCGCGCGGAGTGCGGGCTATGGCTGCGGTCGATCACCATCTGATCCGGCGAGCGGCCGGGCTGACCCTGCTCCTGACGCCTCCGTTTGATCACACCTCTCATGATCCCGGGTACATCAAGGGCTACGTTCCGGGAATCAGGGAAAACGGCGGCCAGTACACGCACGCCGCGGTTTGGACGCTGATCGCTTTCGCGGAACTGGGGGACGGCGACAAAGCGAGCGAGCTGTTTCAGGCGCTCAACCCGATCAACCGATCGAGCTCACGGGCCAGCATCCAGCGGTACAAGGTCGAGCCATACGTAGTCGCTGGCGACATCTACGCAGAACCACCGCACGTGGGGCGCGGCGGGTGGACTTGGTACACCGGGTCAGCCGGCTGGCTCTATCGGGCGGGAATGGAGTGGATTCTGGGGTTTCGCGTGCGCGGCATGACGCTGAGCATCGATCCGTGCATCCCTCGAAACTGGCCCAGGTACTCGATGAAGTTCCGCTACCACTCATCGCTCTACAGCGTTCAGGTGGAGAACCCCTCGAGTGTCACTCACGGAGTCGCGCTGACCGAGGTGGACGGCAAGATATTGCCCGGCTCGGCGGACATCTCTCTTGTGGATGACGGCGGAAATCACGTCATTCGCGTCGTACTGGGCTAGCTGCTCCTGCGGAATTTAGTCCCGGGACTGCGCATTCTGAAACGATCGCTTGACGGAAAACGGCCTAGATACGATCGGCCAGACATTCCCGCAATTCCTGCCGCGCTCGCGAGAACCGGATCTTGACAGCCGACTGAGACAGATTCAGGATTTTCGCTGCGTCCTTGCTCTTGTGTTCTTCGATGCCAAGCATCCAGACGACCACGCGAAGTGTTTCGCGAAGGCCTCCGATTGCTTCCCGCAATGCCTCATAATGCTCCCGTTTCGCATATTGAACTTCCGGTTGCGCCGTGTCCGCAGCACAAATCCGCTCGATCGGGTTCGGCCGCTGTCCGGAATCGGAGTCGTAGGTGTCATAGGTGAGGTGTGCGTCCTCTGAGCGCCTCTTGCGCATCACCATCAAGGCTTCGTTCATGGCGATTCGAGTAAGCCAGGTCGAGAACTGGGAAGCTCCTTGAAACTGCTTAATATTGGCGAAGGCCTTCAACAGAGTCTGCTGGGATGCGTCCTCGGCGTCCTCCCGATTGCGGGTGATCCTCAGGGCCACGTGAAACGTTTTGCGCATGTGGGGTTCCACGAGTCGCGCAAAAGCGGTTTGGTCGCCTGCCTGGGCCCGCTTTACTAGAGCCTGCGTGTGGTTCATTCGTGCGTCACTCAAAGCCCTGCGCACCTCTGTTCCGGCGTCTGATTGCTGAGTGACCTGGTCGGCTTTCACGGATGTACCTCGCATTTGCTGGAGTATGAACCGGATATCAGAACTGCCGCTGCCACCGCGGCTATGAATGGAGTCGCCAAACAGGCCCATCCGGGGTGGCAGTCGGCAAATGATTCGTCAAGTAAAGTTGAGCGGTTGCCTCTGACTTCTTGCTCCCAATCGCCTAGAAGGTTAAACAAATCCGCCCGATCCAGCCATCGGTGTCGCGCTGTAAGGAATAGGGGAGATTACTGTATGTCCTGATGACACGGGAGGAGCCGCCTGGCCGGCCCGCGCACCAGGCGGCACAGGCTGCTACCGGTAGCTCGCAGCCTGGAGTGCGAACATTTCCGCATACAGCCCGCCTTCTTTGACGAGCTGATCGTGCTGGCCTTGCTCTGCAATCCCGCCCTTTTGCAGTACCAGAATCCGATCGGCCATGCGGACCGTCGAGAACCGGTGAGAAATCAAGAGCGCCATCTTGCCCGTGGTGAGTTCCGAGAAACGCTCGAACACCTCGTTTTCGGCGCGGGCATCCAGAGCCGCGGTCGGTTCGTCAAGGACCAGCAGTTGGGCGTCGCGCAGGTAGGCCCGGGCGAGCGCAATTTTCTGCCACTCGCCGCCGGATAGATCCACGCCACCTTCAAACCGGCACCCCAGCGGCTGGTCGTAGCCCTTGGGCAGCTTCTGAATCACGCTCTCTGCGAACGTCTTGATCGCTGCGGCGCGGATACGGAACGGATTGTGGGCATCCTCGATCCTGCCAACCCCGATGTTTTCAGACACGGTCATTTCGTAGTGGACGAAATCCTGGAATATGACGCCGATCTCCTTCCACAAGTCCTCGAGGTTATATTCCCGGAGATCCACGCCATCGAGCAGAATCTGGCCTTCGGTCGGGTCGTAGAGGCGGGTCAGGAGCTTCACGACCGTGGTCTTTCCCTGTCCATTTTCGCCAACCAGCGCAACACGTTCTTGCGGCTCGATTCGCAGGTTGATCCCGGACAAGATCTTGCGGCGATTTCCCGGGTAGGAGAACGAAACGTTCTTGAATTCGATGCCCTGACGGATCGGGCGCGGCGCCACCAGCGCTCCTGGTTTCGAACGAATCGTCGGTTCGACGGCAAAGAAGTCGACCAAGTCGGTCAGGAACAGGGCCTGATCGGCGATGCCCGAGAACGTCGTGAACACCGCCTGAATCCCGGCGCTTGCGCCAGCAATCGCACCTGCCAGGAAGGTCAACTGGCCGATTGTCAGCGCGCCAATGACCGTCTGGTAGATCACGAACGCATATCCGCCGTAATAGCCAAGCGTCCCAAGCACGGTCAGCAACACTCCGAAGACGAGTTTGCGCCGCGCGAGCCCGACGTTCTGGCGGTGCAACTCATCGGAAAGGACCTTGTAACGTCCAACCAGGAAAGGACCGAGGCCAAACAGCTTCAGCTCCTTGGCGCTTTCCCTGCTGCCGCCAAGGATTCGGAGATACTCCATCTGTCTTCGCGCCGGAGTCTGTTCGAAGCTCAACGAATAGCCAAGGAAAGCAAAGTGCGTCTCACCCAGGAAGGCCGGCACGACGCAAATAATCAAAAAGACCAGCAGCAGGGGAGAAAAGAAACCGATACCGATCGCCAAGCTGACCGCACCGATGAGGTCCTGAATAAAGCGGCCCATCATCTGGACCAGCATCACGCGATCAGTGCCCTGGGCGCGCGCTCGCTCCATTTTGTCGTAAAACAGCGGATCCTCGTAGCGGGTCAAATCCAGGCGCGAGGCGTGCTCCATGATGCGCGTGCTGATGTGCCGGGTAAACTTGTCGGCGAGCACGGTGTCAAAGTAGCCGAGCAGGCGTCCCAACATCGCAGACATGCCGGCGAGCACAAATTCCAGGGCCACCAGCCACCAGAATGCGTGTGGCAGCGCGGTGTGATACCAGATGTGACGATCAATCGCGTCGATGATGATCTGCGTCACTCTCAACAGACAGACGGGAATCACCGAGACGACGACGCGCGCGGCGCTGCCCAGAACAACGACCTCGGGCGCGCAGGTCCAGACCATCCTCAACACGGGAGGAATCTTGCGCAGAGCCCTCAGGCGCTCACTCCATTTCGCTTCCGGTTTTGATTCTTGAGCCAGGACTTTTTCGTTCATTGCCAGTTTCACCCCAGTGAATTGCCCGCCCCTAATGCTTGACCCGATCATGCTACACAGCATCTATAGCATTCGAGGTACCATACCGAACAGGCCTCAAACCACTCGTAATGCACGACTTATCTAGACTCGAAGTTCCAGTAACCATGATTTTTTTCATGCTCAAAGCAATTTCTATCTAGAACAAAAAGAGAAGGCCATACCTGAAAATCTGCAAGGAGGCCGCGGCATTCCTGGTTGCGCGGGCCTCAGACGGTTTTGTCCTTCGAGTAACAGAGCCGTTCGAGGTTGCACTCAAGGCATTTCGGCTTGCGCGCCTGGCAAATTCGGCGCCCGTGCCAGATCAACTGATGGGAGAACAGTATCCATTTTTCCTGCGGAATGATCTTGATCAAATCCTGCTCGATCTTCTTTGGGTCGGTGTTCTTTGACAGATCCAGGCGCCGGCTGAGCCGCTGCACATGGGTGTCGACGACCACACCGGAGGCAATTCCAAACGCCGTGCCCAGTACGACGTTCGCCGTCTTTCGCGCCACCCCTGGAAGAGTAAGGAGTTCCGGCATCGTCTTGGGCACCTCTCCGCGAAATTCTTCGACGATCTTTTTGCTTGCCCCCATGATGGATTTCGTCTTGTTCCGGAAAAAACCCGTGGGGCGGATGTCCTGCTCGAGTTCCTGCGGGTTCGCATAGGCGAAGGCATCCGGTTTCGGATATTTCGGAAACAGCGTCGCGGTGACGATGTTTACGCGTTCGTCTGTGCACTGGGCCGAGAGTATTGTCGAGATGAGCAGTTGAAACGGGTTGTCGTGCCGCAACGCGCAGGTGACTGCCGGATACGCCTGGTCGAGTCCCTTCAGGATCGCCCGAACGCGCGCCGGCTGCGTTCCCTTTCCGGAGGTCTGCAGTCGATGCCTGCTCGCGGATTTGGGCGCAGTCGCCGGTCTTGGGCGAGGCAATTTTTTCTTTTTCCTGGGACCCATCGAACGAAAATAATAGCACAGCTGGGACTTATAGCTCGATCTGTACGCCCTTCCAGAATGCCACGTAATCCTTGATCTGAGAGGCGGCGGGCTTGGGATCGGGGTAATACCAGGCGGCGTCGGCGTTCCGTTCGCCGTTCACCTCAACATCATGGTAGCTCGCAGTTCCCTTCCAGGGGCAAACCGTATGGGTTTCACTTGACCGAAAGTATTCGGCGCGCAACGAATCCGGCGGAAAGTATTGATTCCCTTCGACAACCACGGTACGACTACTTTCGGCGAGAATCGCTCCGTTCCACAGGGCTTTGGCCACTTTTAACCTCCGGTTTGTCTCAGACCGCGAAGAAGAGATTTTGCGCAAGCGGCCACTCGGCGTCTAACCACTGCCCCGCACAACGATAACCGGAGCGTTCGCCCATCTGGACGACCTCCTTCGGATCGTATTTGTGCGAGCTTTCTGTCCAGATCGTTTCACCCTCGCGAAGATGGAACCGGAAACCGGACTGGCGAATGGTCACGCGCTGCCAGATGGTAGAGCGCAGGTGCATTTCGATCCTTCGCTCCGCTTGGTCCCACCGTACAACGTGCTCGAAATGCCCGAGATCGAAATCTCCGCCGAGTTCCCGGTTGATGCGCGCAAGCAGGTTCTTGTTGAATGCGGCGGTGACGCCGGCCGGATCATCGTACGCCAGGATCAGCGCCGGAACTGGTTTTTCCAGATCGGTTGCGAGCAGCAGTGCATCGCCTTCGCGCAGAATCGATCGAACTTCGCGCAGGAATTGATCGCCCGCCGGCCGATCGAAATTCCCGATCGTGCTTCCCAGAAACAGCACGAACAGCCGCTCTTCGTCCTTTCGCCTTGCGGCGACTTCCTGCAGGCCGTCCAGGTATGCGCGCTCGAAGCCCACCAGGCTGACCAAATCCATCTGTCCCAGCTCCTGCTTGCAGCGGAACAGGGCGCTGCCGGAGATGTCGATCGGGTAGTAGTTCACGCGTTGTCGCCTGGCGAGAGCTTCCAGCACCCAGCGCGTCTGCTGGCCGCTTCCGCTACCTAGTTCTGCGACCACCACCGGCCCGGGCACGCGGTTGACGATTTCGCCGGAGTAACGCTCGAGCATGCGCATTCCCGCGCGGCTCAAGCCATACTCCGGCAAAAGACAGATGACGTCGAACAGTGCCGAACCCACTTCGTCGTAGAGATACTTGGAAGGAAGTTCCTTCTGTCCCGGGTGGCTCAGTCCGACCACGACGTCTGAGCAGAACTCCGACACGACCTGACTTGGTGAGAGGGCCGAAGCCATTCGCGGTGCCGACGCCATAACTTATTCCTCCACACAACGGAATGTCGCGTACACGTGCGGGTAGTGCGGTTGGAACCAGTTGCGGAAGGATCGGCGCAGCATCGATTGATCGGTTCGCGGCGATCCGCCCTTCATGACGAAGTGCTTCCCGTCGAAGAAATCCGCCGAATACCCTGGGTAGAACGGGAACGACTCGAACCCCGGCAAGGGGCCGAACTCCGTCGAGGTCCATTCCCACCCGTTGCCGATCAGATCCGAAACGCCAAATGCGCTTGCGCCGGAAGGATGCGCGGCGACCGGCGTGGGATCCCAGCGCTGGTGATGAAAATTCCCGCGTGTCCAGTCCGGCGGGGCTTCGCCCCACGGAAACGGGCGCTCGCTGCCGTCCGGTGCGCCATAGGCGGCGCGGTGCCACTGCGCCTCGGTCGGAAGCTTCCGTCCGGACCATCGGGCGAACGCGCTTGCTTCGGCGTAGGTCACATAGACCGGGCAGGACGGCGGCAACGGGATCGTTCCAAACATGGCTCGGAAGTCCCACTCTGTCACCGGCTCGGCGACAAAGGAGTTCAATCTCGGCTTCCAGAAATGCGGATGCGCAAGGCCGCTTCGCTGCTTCCATTCCCAGTCTTCGGGCTTCCAGTAGCTGGACTCGAGGTAACCACCGGCGCGCACGAACTTCAGGTACTCGTGGTTGGTCACCGGAAAAGCGTCGACCGAAAAACCCGGCACCTCGATCTGGTGTGAGCCGAATTCATTGTCCCAGCCGAAGCCGTCGGGCAAATCCCGTGATTGACCGAGCGTAGCAATTCCAGCAGAAATTGCGATTTGCCGAGGGCTCGGAGCGGGACGCAAGTCAGCGAGTGTTGCCCCTTGGGCGATTTTTCTGCCGACCGGCAGGTTGTGCAACAGATACGCAAGCGTCTCGGCGTGCATCAGGCGGTGCTCGATTGCAACATTCAGCAGGGTTCCGTCAGCGATTTCCCGCACCGATGAGCCTGCTTCCCCGGCGGCGTATAGCGCATCATCGAGCGCCGTTCGCACTCCCTGGTTGTAATTCTGAACGCGTGAAATGCTGGGCCAATCGTCGGGCGTATCGGTCGGCAAGCCGTCACCGATCGGATCGATCCCGAAGGCAAACAGCTTGTCCAATTCCGGCTCGCGCGATTTCAGAGCCAGCACAGGACCGAACAGATTCCAGTCAAAAGCCTCCAGATGGCCGAGATAGAAGATCAGACGATGCCGTTCGGGGACCGGGCGATCGTAGACGGAGCTGTCCGGCACCATCTGCAGCACGGCGTCGGTGCGCGCACGGGCTTCTGCCATGCGGGACAGCAATGTCGGATGAAGCTGCGGCGCTAACCGGGACGTCGCCATTTGTCACCTCAGTGGTAGGGGGTTCTCTTTGTACTCCCGCAGGGGGCCCCGGGCAAGGGATATTGTTACGGAACATTGGATGCGACAGCCTGGGCGAAAGTGTCGGCTATTCAACCGGGGTCAGCAGAGCCACGAGCCTGCGAAATGCCTTGCCCCGATGGCTGGCGAGATTCTTTTCCTCGGCAGTGGCCTCGGCCCAGGTGCGGCGGCCATCCGGAAAACAGAATATCGGATCGTATCCGAATCCGTGTAACCCGTGTGGCTGGTTAGCGATCAGGCCTTGGGCGAAGCCTGAAACAACAGCGAGCGTTCGGCCCTGCCGGGCAATCGTGATGACGCAAACGAATCGTGCGCGGCGTTCCTCCCCGGTCTTCCCTGCCAGTTCGCCGAGCAACTTCGTCGCCCGCTCGGCGCTGGTTGCGTTCGGTCCGGCGTAGCGCGCGGAAAGAACTCCGGGCGCCCCCCCCAGAACGGGCACGACCAGTCCCGAGTCGTCGGCCAGTACGATCTCGGATGTGTATGGACTGTAATGTAGCGCCTTACCGGCGCTGTTTTCCGCAAACGTAGGCGCAGACTCGTCAAAGGCGGGAAGATTGTGAAAGTTCGGAAGCAGATCAATTTCCAGGGTTGTACCGGCGGCAAGTTCGCGATACTCGCTGAGTTTGCCGGGATTGGAAGTCGCAAGCAGCATCCGCACGGGCATTTTTTTCAGACCGGCTATCGCGCCCGGCTGCGGTAGTTCACGCGCACCAGGTTCTGCTGCAACTTGCAGAGCTCGCGAATGCCACCGGAGGCAAGACCCAGAAGCTCGTGCAACTCCTCGGTTGTGTACGGGCGCCCCTCGGCGCTGGCCTGCACCTCGACGAACCGGCCGTCCCCGGTCATCACGACATTCATATCCACCTGCGCGCGGGAATCTTCCTCGTAGGCTAGGTCGAGCAGAGCCCGGTCATCCACGATCCCGACGCTGGTTGCCGCAACGGAATCAAGAAGCGGAACGGCGCGGAGCATGCCTGCGGCGACCATGCGCTCCAGAGCCAGTGCCAGGGCGACGAACGCCCCGGTGACCGACGCGGTTCGCGTGCCGCCATCGGCCTCGATGACATCGCAATCAATCCAGACCGTTCGTTCGCCGAGCGCCTTCAGATCGGTCGCCGCGCGCAGCGTACGTCCGATCATCCGCTGGATTTCAAGAGTCCGTCCGGATTGGCGCCCGCGAGTGGACTCGCGCGGCGTGCGCTCTTCGGTTGCGCGCGGGAGCATTCCATATTCTCCGGTCACCCAGCCCTTTCCGGTACCCTTCATAAACGAAGGCACGCCGTCGTTTACCGTAGCCGTGACGATGACCCGGGTGTGGCCCGCTTCGATCAGCACGCTGCCTTCGGCGCTGGGGATGAAATCCGGAGTCATCTTTACCGGCCTCAATTCATTGGCTGCGCGTCCGTCTGCTCGCAAGTACTTCTCCTTTACCTGCTGACCGCGTTGGTTCGCAAAATCAGTTTGACGACTGGTGCCGGAGGTGTCAACCGGGTTGACGCGCCCTAACGAGGCGCAGCTGCAGGCGCGGCGGGCGGATTCAGATCGAAAAAGCCCGTGAGGTCCAGGTTGCCTGCGAGCGTATCCACTTCCTGTCCGTGAATCAGGATTTTCAGGCGGCGCAGGATTGGCACGTTGCTCTCAAGTGTCCGTGCAATCGAGTTCACGGCCATCTCCTCGCTCAGTATTCCCGATGGCATCTCGGAGGAGAGAGCGTCGGAGAAATCGGCGATGGCCGTTCCGTCGGGAAGAATGTAGAAGCCCAAGAGCACTGTGTCTGCGGGAAGGGTGCGCTGGCCGGGCGTCGGAGGGTTCACGGTCAGTTCGTGAAGCAGCTGCCAGGACCGTTGCACCGGATCGGCTGAGAGCGGCAACTGGACCTGAACGGGTGCAATTTTGTCCGCCCCAGCGGCCCAGAAAATCTTGGCGTTTACGGTGACGTCGGTCGGCGTGGAAATCGGTGGCGCCAGAACCTCGTGGCGCGCTTTTTCATCGGCAGCTTGGGATTCGGCGAAGCGCTGCATGCGCCGGTGCAGACTGCGAAAACTGATCAACCCGAGCACGACGGCAACGACCAATATTCCGATTACGATCTTCATGGCGCGCGGCATTATCGAGATCCTTGCGAGCTTGACGGGCGCAAGGCCTCCGTTGCGAGTGCAATCGCGTCGGTGAGCGGTCCGGCTGAGGCGGTCAGCACGCTCGGCGTCGGCATGGACACACTGGATATCTCAATCGCTACAGCGGGAGATGTGACCGAGCGCAGCACGCGCACCGGAACCGCCGTGGCAGCCGCAGGAGACCCGGTGAAGGCTTGCGCCAGTTCGCCCTGAATCAGATCCGCGAGGCGGTGGCTCGCATCAAGAAACGGCCGCTGCGCTTGGTCCCACTGCAATAATCGGGGCGGCGCGGGATTCAGACTTTTCGCGTCTGCCGCGGTCCCCCCAGGTGCGGGCACAACGGGCGCCGAAAACTGGGTGTAGTAGGTGCGCACCGTGCCGTCTGCTCCGGTCGATGCCACGTGAAGGCTGACGAAGATGACGTCGCGGAAGGCGTTGGCGACGGCGGCACGATCGTCGTAGGACGGATTGGAGTCATCGTTGCGGGTCAGGATGACGCGATAGCCGCGCCGCTCGAGTCCGGCGCGCACCGATCGCGCAATTTGCAGCACGACGTCCTTCTCGACCTCGGTTTCGCCACGCGCCCCTGTGTCGCTGCCGCCGTGCGCAGGATCCAAGACAATTACCGGCCCCGTCGGAGCGGGCGGTTGTTGGGCAGCCTCCGGGACCGGTGCAGGTGCCGGTGCAGGCGAAGTCTGCGCCGCAGTCAAGTGTGGCCCGGTTGCGAAAACGGCCGCAGCGAGGATGAAACCTACAACCAGAAGAGATTTCCGCACGGCGCAAAGGATATCAGAAATGACGCAGCGTTCGGCGGCCAGTCGGCTGGTGGCGTTTGAATCCCATGAGGTCGTCAGGCTGGAGTTACCTGGAACAGGTGGGCATCGAACGCACCGCGGAGCACGAACAGCCCGATACGGCGAAGTTCGTCCGCATCTCGAAGATAGCGGACGTCATTGAGCTCATCATAGAAAACATATTGTTTTGCGGGCAGCGGGCGATTGCCGAAGCGTATGCGTCCCTGGGAGGCCGACCCGGCAAGGTTCACTGCGATGATCTTCCACGCTTTTTCCGACTGCCATTCATACGCGACGAGGTTGCCTGCGGTGCCGTCGCCTTCAGGCGCGACCGGCAGCAGACTCCACGCACCGGCGTGAAAAGCAGCGTCTTTTGTGATCCGCAGAATTTTTGCGAAGAATGCCATGCCTGCAGCATCGGGCGGCTCATCCACCGCGATTCGTAGCGTGATCGGGAGTCGGATCTTCGAGCCTTCCAGCTCACCCTGATGATAGAACCGCATGCCCGGGAGCGTACCCAGGAGCGTGCCGACCGACGGTCGCCGGTTCTTGCCGAACACCTCGGCACAACGATCCTCATCGTGATTTTCAAGGAACCGCGCGAGGTGGCTCTGATAGGAAACCGGGGCACCCAGAAGACTGTGCAGTTCCGGCATCCGAATATCGCGCACGTCGTCATACAGGACTTTGTCATACGCGAAGGAAAACCCGAGATCCAGCAGCCGGGACTCCGTTCCCCAATAGGCTTCGGCCAGAAGTATCAACCGGGGCAGGGCCGCATGAGCCTTGGCCCAGAACTCCTGCTCCGGCCTGCTTTCACCTCGCAGAAGATGGCCCCAGATTTTCTCGAAGATGTCGCTCAGCTGGAGCATGGCCATGTCGCAGCGCACGCCGTCGCAGTGTTCCGCGATGGTGCGCAGGTCAGCAAGCTGCGCCGCGCGCATGTTCGGCGAAAAGTGGTTGAGCTGCGCGACGTCGGCCCAGGCGGGAAAATAGGGATCGCGCCCCAGGGCCGGGAAAAAAAAGCCCCGGGGCGTCTCGATACGGTGAAAGCTTGCGGCATCGCGCTCGAAGTCTGCAGCTGTGCCCTGGACATAGAACTCGGGGTGCTCCCGCGTCCAGGGATGATCGAGCGCCGTATGATTTCCTACGAAATCAAGAAACAGCAAAATTCCCCGCGCATGCAGCTTCGAGCGGACCAGATCAAGCGACTCCCAAGTCCCGACGCGGGGATCGGGCGTGTATTGCGCAACGGCATAGGGTGAGCCGATGACATCGTCCGGCTTCCAACCCGGGAGGGCGCGATCGTACAGCGCCTTATTCCCTGGATCGGCCAGTGCGATCTGGCGCGATTCCGGGCTTCGCCGCCACACGCCCATGAGCCAGAGGATGTCAAATCCCAGACGCGCCAGTGCGTCCCACTCCGAATCGGGAACGTCAGCGAGCCGCACAACGCGGCCGAGGCGGGTGGACAGCTTTTGAAGCCACGTCCAGGTGTTGATCTCATAGAGGTGCGGGTGCGGCCGCAGCGCGATGGACTTGGGCGACACAATCGCAGGAGAGCTCACGCGACGAGGCTAGCACGGCAGATCAGGTGCGAGAAGCTCGAAGCTATTGCTTTTGGGCTCCTTCAATGAAACCGGCGATGTTGTTTTTCAGCTTGATGCGATCCTCGTCGTGAAGATAGATCATGTGGCCGGAATTGTAATACTGCAAATGGACCCGGTCCTGCACATGTCCTGGCAACAGGGCATGATCAATTGTGTATTCGGTCGCGAAGAACGGAGTAGCCATATCGAAATAGCCGTTCTCCACCTGTATTTGCAGGTGCGGATTGTCGATCAATTCCCGGATCAGATCTCCGGCGACGGTGGGTGCACCGGGAAAGAAGTTGCCGGGACCGGCGTTGTGCTTCCAGTCCCAGGCCTGGCCCGGCTCATTGGGAAGGATTTTGTAGGTCTTGTCCTGCCCGAATTTCAAATCTTCGCGGATATAGCTGTTGAACGCCGAAGAGAACGCTCCGACAACAGCCGTGTAGGAGGGGTCGAACTCGGTATTCTCGGTGAGCTGGTCATACGTCGGACCGGTATAGCGGGCATCGTAGCGGCCAATGGTGAGCCCGCGGCTTCGCAGGATTTCCGCGCCAAACTGCCCCAGGGTTGCGCGCAGCTCGGCTTTGATCCAGAAGTCCTGGCTCAGTCCGGTGAAATCGGCGAGTTTGCTTGCGATGTCCGCCTTGTCGGCATCGCTGAGCTTGGAGCCCTGCATGAGCGCGGCTGAATATTCGGTCGCCGCGAATTTGCGCGCGCTCGCGACAAAAGCCACCAGGTCGTCGGGCCGATTTTTCAGCAGTTTGTAGTACCACGCCGTCGCCGCATAGGTCGGCAGGTAGAACATATAGGGCCGGTCGTCGCCCGGACTGAACGAAAGAGTCCCGACATCGATGACGTTTGAAATCAGGACGATACCGTTGAGATACATGCCGTCGTTTGACTGCAGATAGTTCCCGAGCGCAACCGAGCGAAATGTCCCGTAGCTTTCACCGATCAGAAACTTCGGTGAATTCCAGCGGTTGTTGCGGCTGACGTAGGTCGAGATGAATTGCGCAAGCGAGCGAACATCAGAATCCACGCCCCAGAAATCCTTGTCCTGGGCCTTTCCGACGGCGTGGCTGAATCCTGTGCCCACCGGATCGATGAACACCATGTCGGTTTTGTCCAGCAGCGATTCGGTATTGTCCACGACCTTGTAAGGGGCTGGAGGGGTGGCTGAGGCGTTTTCGGTCGCGACGCGGCGCGGGCCGAACGCTCCCATGTGGAGCCAGACCGAAGCCGAGCCGGGGCCGCCGTTGTAAATGAACGCGACGGGGCGCTGGCTGAAATCCTTGACGTCGCTGCGCGTATAGGCGGTCGAATACATCAGGGCGGTGGGCTCGCCCTTATCGTCCTTCAGCAGCGTTGTGGACGCGATGGCCTTGTAGTTGATCGTCTGGTCGCCGATGCGGATCGAGTGATCGGTCGCAGAGGATTCTTCCTTTGGCTGGGTGTCGGCAGCCGCCTTTGCATCCGCGGGCTTCGTATCAGCAGGCTTGGAATCCTTCGCGGGCTCCTGCGCGGCAACTCTTGCGCCGTATCCGGGAATCAGCAGCAGCGCAAGCGCGCCAAGAACCATCGTCCTCGTCATCGGTCGTCTCCAATTTACTGAGTTTGTTTGACACAGGCCGGACTGATCAGAGTAAGCGTGATGCTTTTCGTGTCCTCGTCCGAACCGGAAACGGCGACCGGCTCCGCTTCGATGCGAGATGGCGGCGGGCAATCGGCACTGCCGTGGCCAGGCGCCGCACGCCGGGGCGTCAGGTCCTCCCAGGCGGAGAGCGTGTAGTTCGCCGATTCCAGGAGCGTGAACTGATAGCCGCCGCCCGGGAGGTTCTGCGCGGACGGGTTCTCCCCTGAATTCGCTCGGGCCATCACCGTCACGCTTCCGGGCGCACGCGCGCCCTGCCATTTCACTTGGACGTGAAGAAGACGGGTTGGATAGCCGCCCGCTACCTGCATATTCACCTTCAGGAGCTGCTGGCCATCCTTGAGGGTGATCGGACGGGCTTCGCTTTGATCCGCCACGCCGGGATAGAACGCACGGGGATAAGGCGCATTGGGATCCATGCGGTTCGCGCGATTGAACACCAGGATGTAACCCCCGGGTCCCACATGGTCCAGATTAAAGACGCCCTCGGCGCCCTGAAATCCCCACAAGCCGGGACGCGCATCGTCGTAGCTCCCGGCGCGGTACAGCTCGACGGATGCAAGCGCCAGCGGCTTGCCGTCCGGGCCCAGTACGCTGCCCCGGATGTGGCCAGTCGGCAGCGCATCGACGTCGTATTCGTAGCATGCTCCGTTTGGAATCTTGAACGGCGGAAGCCCTCCGGTGAGCGACTTGCGGGTCAGTTCCATGCGCACCGGAAGGCGCGCGGTGAAGTTGTAGACGCCGGCATGCACGTCATAGAAGGAATAGACGCCGTCGGAATTCGAGCTGGTTTCAAAGCGGTCATCTCGCGAACGCAGCTTCAGGGAGATATTCGGGAGAACCTCGTCGGGATCATCCGGCAGCGCAAGAAACGGAGGCTCTGAGCGGCGCAGCACTCCGAAGACGGAAGCGACGCGCTGGCCGTTGCGCATCGCGCGAAGTTGTGGAACCAGCGCCCGGGCCTCACTTGCCGGTCGCGTGCCGCCGCAGATTGTCGCAAACAGACGGTTGTCAACTCCCTGGTGCGTGAAGACGACATATTGCTGGCCCTGCTTGAACCGATAGCCGCAATCGCCGTCATCCCCGCCCGAGAAGATATCGATTTCAGCCGCAGGTCCAGAAGCGTCGGCGGGCGCGAAGCTTTCGTCAATGTGGAAACGGTAGCGTGTGAGGCGCGAAGCAACGATGTCAACCGGAGCGCTTTGCTTTGCCGAGGCATCGGGTGTGTCGGAGGAATCAGGCGTGCGGGGAGCGGCATAGGCGATGTCCTCAACCGCCGTCACGGTGCCCAGAAAGGCGACGTCGTCTTTTTGCAGGCCCGGACACTGGCCGGGCGCCTGCTCGGAACAGGTACACGCCTTTGAGGGAAGCGACAGGACCGGGATCAGAATCACCAAAGCCATCAGGAAGCGTCGAATCATCGCGCATATCGTACATTCTTTTTGGCGCGATGCGAAAGGGCGCGAAACATTGCTACACTCAGGCGGCCCGAGATGGAATCCGCCGACCAAGAGCGCAAGCGGGATTGAGTTGGTTTCGTGCTAAACTTTTTTGCGAATCAAAACAGCAGTCTCCCGCAGTTGAGTCATCCGGTTGGGAATCTTTTCGTCTTTATGCTGTTTGGCTCCCGGGCGCAAGGCACCGGTTCGCGCCCGGCCAGGAACGCTTTCGCAACCGACGAGGTGTAGCGATATTCGCGATGGTCCAATACGCCGTTCTCGCCGTCGCCGCGATTCCGTTTATCTATTACCTGCTGGCCATTTACAGCACGGTGCGATTTTTCCTCGAAGCCAGGCGCCACACCGCTGTGAACACCGATTTCCTGCCGCCGGTGAGTTGCTTGAAACCGATCAAGGGTCTCGACGAGGGCGCGTATGAGAACTACAGAAGCTTCTGCCTCCAGGATTATCCGGAATACGAGATTCTGTTTTGCGTCGATCCGGACGATCCCGCCCTCCCGCTGCTGGAAAAGCTGGTGCGGGAATTTCCCGAGCGAAACATCCGGTTGCTGATCGGTTCGGGCCGCGACGCGATTAACGACAAGGTCGGCAGGCTTTACCGGCTGACGAACGAAGCGGCATACGACATCTTCGTCATCACCGACGGCGACGTGCGCGTCAGACCCGACTATCTTCGCAGTGTGGTCGAGCCGTTCCGGGACCCCAATCTCGGTGCGGCAACCTGCCTGTACGTCTCGACCAAAGAAACGACGTTCCTTGAAGAACTGCAGTCCATCTCGATGATTTCCGACTTTTTTGCAAACGTGATGATCGCGTGGAAACTGGACGGCGTCAAATTCGCTTTCGCCCAAACGATTGTCACGACGCGAAAGAACATCGATGGCTTCGGCGGATACCAGGTGCTTGAGAACCGCCCTGCAGATGACCTGTACATCGGGCGTTTTGCCTCCGAACAGGGCCTGGAAACGAAGCTGCTGCCCTACGTTGTGCAATCGGTTGCGGATTTCCGGTCACTCGGCGATCTTTTTAACAAACGGGCGCGCTGGGCGACCGTGCAGCGCCACATGCGGCCCTGGGGACATGTCGGTCTGATCTTCACCTGGGGATTACCGTGGGCTTTGGTGGCGGTCGCGATCCGGCCAACGGTTACTGCAGCGATCGCCTACCTGGGCGGCTATTTGCTGTTTCGATGCGCCATGGCCTGGGTGATCGGAACCTGGGGGATGAAGCAGAAAGGCCTCTGGAAACAGATGCCTCTGATTCCCTTGTGGGACGTGATGGCGTTCTTCATTTGGCTTGCGAGCTTCGCACGCAAGACCATCCGGTGGCGCGGTGTCGACTACTTCCTTCGGGAAGGCAGACTCGTGGCTGCCACTCCCAGCGCCGTCGAAGGCGGTTCGCATTGAAATCCCTTCTGTCAGCCCCTGAGCCAAGAACGTAATGGAGGATCAAACCAGCACTGGGACGAAATACCGGCCGCCAGCTGACGGATCAAGCCGAGCCATATATCCAGTCGTGCTCCTTTTTGCAGCCGTTGTTTACCTGGGTTGCATCCTTTCTCCGCCTTCACTGATGGACGACGTGGATGCCGTACACGCCCAGATCGGGCGCAACATGCTTGCGTCGGGCGACTGGGTGACGGCGCGCCTCGATGGTGTGATTTTTCTCGACAAGGCACCGCTGGTCTACTGGCTGATCGCCGGATCGTACAAAATCTTCGGCGTCCATGACTGGGCCGCGCGGATCCCGATCGCTCTGTCCGCAATCGCTTTGTGCCTGCTGACAGCGGCTTTTGGCGCATGGGCCTTTGACAAGCGCGCGGGGCTTTACGCGGGTTTGTGCATGTCGACGTGCATCGGGCTGTTTCTGTTCACGCGGGTTCTGATTCCGGATGTGATGGTCACCTTCACGGTGACCCTGGCGATGTGGGCGTTGCTTCGGGCTGTTGACGAGCAGGAGCCCCATCCACGCCTCTGGGCGTTTGTGCTGGCCGCAAGTCTCGGCACCGGCCTGCTGCTGAAGAGCCTGATCGCAATCCTGTTTCCGGTAGCCGCGGCGGTGATCTATCTGGGACTTACCCGCCAGCTGATTTCCGCACGCACCTGGAAGCGGCTCCATCCCTTCACGGGACTCCGAGTCGTGCTGCTGATCGCAGCGCCCTGGCACA
>Ga0209008_1000345_pt1 | contig 17580 bp, 9 predicted proteins | sample JacPin_JW_Ref_O3_FD_187963 | JGI IMG/M metagenome (GOLD analysis project Ga0209008, IMG submission 187963) | Forest soil microbial communities from Algoma, Ontario, Canada - Jack Pine, Ontario site 1_JW_Ref_O3 (SPAdes) (version 2) | ecosystem: Environmental > Terrestrial > Soil > Boreal...
GAGGTAGGGGACTTGGCCCATTCCTGCCACTTCGTAGGTGGGCGAGGTGACTAGCAGGTTGAGCACGTTGCCGCGCGCGAATTGCAGGGCCCAACTGTAGGGATAGTAGATGGTCTGGCGGAAGAGACCGTTGGCGTTGGTCATGATTGGGGCGATTACGTTAACTAGCTGCGCGAGGCAGGCGATTTTGATGCGGTCGGCGTTGCGGATCAGGGTGTTGAGAATTCCTCCTACTAAGAGCGCATCTTCGAGGTTGTAAATTTCTTCGAGAAGATGCGGAACTTCGTGCTCGTGTCCGTTCATGGCGTCGCCTCGGCGGGCGCGATACCAGACATTCCATTCGTCGAAAGAGAGCCAGAGTTTTTTGGGCGAACGCTTGTGGCCGCGGACTAAATCGCAGACGGCCAGGGTTTCGGAGATTTGCTGCTCCATGCTTAGGTTCATGGCGAGGAACTTGGCGCTGTTTTCACCGGTCTCTTCGGGAGTGTTGCCGATGTAGCGATGGAGGGAGAGAGCGTCGACATATTCGTAGCATTGTTCGAGGACTTCGCGATCCCATTCGAGATAGGTGGGCATGCCAGGGCCACTTGATCCGCAGGCGATCAGTTTGAGAGAGGGGTCGACGGCGCGCATCTGGCGGGCGGCGTCCTGGGCTTTGAGGCCGTATTCGGCGGCGGTCATGTGGCCGATTTGCCAAGGACCATCCATCTCATTGCCGAGGCACCAGTGTTCGACTTTGTGGGGCTGATCGACGCCGTGAGAGCGGCGGAGGTCGCTCCATTTCGTTCCCTTCTCTATGTTGCAGTATTCGACCAGAGCGGCGGCTTTTTCGGCGGTGCCGGTGCCCAGGTTGAGACCCATGAGCGGGCGCGAGCCTACTTGCTTCGACCAGGCCATGAATTCGTTGGTGCCGAATTGGTTGGTGTCGAGGGTGTTCCAGGCTTTGTCGAGAATGCGCGGGCGCTCTTTCTTGGGGCCAACTCCATCGAGCCAGTTGTAGCCGGAGACGAAGTTTCCTCCGGGATAACGAATGATGGGAACGCCGAGCTGGTGGACTTCGTCGATCACATCTTTGCGGAAGCCGGAGCTGTCGGAGAGGCGGGAGCCGGGATCGTAGATCCCTTCGTAGATGGCGCGGCCCAGGTGCTCGAGGAAAGAGCCGAAGAGATTGCGATCTAAAGGAGCGATGGTGCGGCGGGAGTCGACGTAGATTTGAGCAACGGCGGTTGGGATGAGCTGCGTCGAGGGTTGGGCCGAGATTTGCGCGAAACGGGAACCATTGGTGGAGCAGGCAATTCCAGCGGCTGCGGCTTGCTTCAGGAATTGGCGGCGGTTATCGGAAAACATTGTGCAGTCTCCTCGGGGGGATTGTTCGCTCGTTTTCTATTGGGTGTTGGATCACGCTTCTATTTCGCTCATGGTTCTACCTGGTGATAGAGACGATAGGTAAGGTCGCGAGTGGCGGCGGGATGTGTAGGTCATGGGGGAGCCTGCCTGCTGCGTACGGGGAGCGCTTTTATTTTATTCGTAGCAAACGTTTTCCGAGGCTTTCTATATCATCTGTAAGCGGCGTGGGTCAAATGGGTGCGGTGTTGGGGATCGTCAAATCTGACGTCCAGTTGCTGCCGACAAAAAGCGGGTCTCCCTACGTGAGGGTCGCGGGTGTGAGAGATGCGACCGTGAGAGGAAGGAGAGTTGAGACGTTGCTACGATTTTTGTTGAATGGGTGGGAACGACTGTCGGCTTATTGCTGCGTGACTCTTGCGCTGGCTTGTGCGGGAAGTGCTGCCGGCGGGGTGGGCGGGTTGGCTAGCACTCCGCCTATGGGATGGAATTCCTGGGATGGATATGGGACCACTATTAATGAGGCGGATTTCAAGGCCAATGCGGAGTGGTTGGCGAAACATCTCAGGGCTTATGGTTGGGAGTATGTGGTGGTGGATGCGGATTGGTTTGTGACCAATCCGGTGGCGGAGGGGAATTCGAAAACGTTTCAGTATGTGATGGATGAGTACGGGCGGTATGTGCCGCCGGTGGGGCGGTTTCCTTCGGCGGCGGGAGGAGCGGGATTCAAGCCGCTGGCGGAATATGTGCATTCGTTGGGGCTGAAGTTTGGGATACATATTCTTCGTGGGATTCCTCGGGAGGCGGTGGCGCGGCAGCTTCCGATTGAGGGGTCGAGTTATGGCGCGGGTTTTCGGGCGGGCGATGCGGCAGATGTGGGGGATGTGTGTCCGTGGAATTATGACAATTATGGAATTGATGCGAAGAAGGGGGCGGGGCAGGCTTATTACGATTCGATCGCGCGGCTCTATGCCAGTTGGGGAGTGGACTTGGTCAAGGTGGATTGCATTGCTAGTCATCCTTATAAGGGGGATGAGATTCGGATGCTGCGCGAGGCGCTCGACAAGACGGGGCGAGCGATGGTGCTGAGTTTGTCGCCGGGGCCGGCTTCGCTGGAGAAGGCGGAGGAGATGGAGAAGTATGCGCAGATGTGGCGCATCTCGGACGATGTATGGGATGTGTGGCATAGCGAGGTGGCGTATCCGCAGGGGGTGGGAGATCAGTTTGCGAATGCGGCGAAGTGGGCGGAGTGGTCGCGGGCTGGCACGTTGTCGCCAGGGCATTGGCCGGATGCGGATATGCTGCCGCTTGGTTACCTTGGTCCCGCTCCGGGATGGGGGAAACCGCGGGCGACGCGGTTGACGCATGATGAGCAGAGAACGTTGTTCACGCTGTGGTCGATGTTTCGTTCGCCGCTGATGATTGGCGGGGATTTGAATTCGGCGGATGAGTGGACTGCTGGGTTGCTGACGAATCCTGAGGTTATTGAGGCGGATCAGCATTCGATGGAGAGCCGGCCGGTGATTAGCAGCGAAAAGACGGTGGTCTGGCGGTCAAAAGCGGCGTCTGGTGGGGGATATTACGTGGCGGTGTTTAATATTTCGGCGGCGGCGGAGAAGGTGAGATATGGGTGGAAGGATCTCGGGCTGAGTTCGAAGAAGTATAAGGTTCGCGATTTGTGGGAGCGGAAGGAAATGGGGTCAGCCGAGGCGATTGCGGTGACGCTGGTCTCGCATGGGTGTGTTCTGTATCGTGTGACGGAAGAGGATCCCGGCATGAGGTGATTCTAGAAAATGGGAAGAATGGGCAATTCGGGGATTTAACGGCGCGAGAAAATGACGGCGGTTGAAAAAACGCAAGGTCCCTCCACTCCACTCCGCTTGGCTTCGCCTGCGCTCCGGTCGGGATGACAGAGTTCGGGGGGCTTAAACGCAGCGCTGAAAGCGCTGCGCCACCCACAGGCCAAAGACGCACTCTAAGGACCAAAGACCACCCAAAGGTCGAAGATAGGAAAGATAGGACTGCGGGGTTTTGCGGGCGATTGATTAATGGTAAAGTGCTGGGCGACGGGCGTTTTCTTGGTGAGTAAACGTATGCTTGGAATTCTTCGATGTCGGCGATTTTTGATTGGGCAATACTTGGGGCGGATTTGGCGATCCTCGGTGCGGCAATCTTGGGTCTGGCGGCGATGGGCTTGCATTTTACTGGCTTCGTTTTGCTATGGGCAGAATCGGGTTCCGCTGCAGGCGGATTTGGTTAGTGTGATGGATGCTGGGCGCGTCAAGATTGGCGATGTGGTGCTGGCCAAGGTGGCGGCGAAATGGGAGAGTCCGGAGTGCGCGCTGCGGGAAGGGGCGATTCTGAACGGGCGCATCGTGGCGCAGACGGCGCACTCGAAGACGGAAAACGATTCGCAGATTGCGCTGCTATTTGATAAAGGGCAGTGCGGCGGGAGGGATATGAAGCCGCTGCCGATGACGGTGTCGGCGGTGCTGGGGATGGATCCGGTGCGCGAGAAAGACTCATATCAAAATGAGCCCCTCAGCGAGGCAGTTGGGGTTGGGCTGGGGGCGAGCCCTGGTCCGAATGGTGGTGGGCCGAGCGGAACTGGGGCATCGTCGAGCGGCAAGCGGAGCGTTTTGCAGGCGGCGGCTACGGCTTATGTTTCGCCTCCTGTATATAAGGGGCCGACGACGGTGCTGCCGGGGATGGTGGTTGGCATCAAGGGAGTGAAGTTGAATGTTGGCGGCGGGCCGGAGGGCAGTTCGGTGCTGTCGCTGGCTGGGCACAATGTTCGGCTGGAGGCGGGCGCGCAATTTTTGCTGATGCCGAACTTGAATGCGCCGGGCGCGAATGTCCCGGTTGGTGCCGCTGCTACTTCGGCTTCAAATTCAACTTCAGCTTCGAATTCGGTTGGCACCGCGGCGAAATCTCCAGAGATTGAGCCGGCGGACGAGACGGAGATTTGTTCGCCTCCGCAATGCAGTGTTGCGCTGGCAACCAGCGAAGGGGAAACGAGGAACGCGGCTGCGGCTGCGACTTCGACCTTGTCGCTGAAGGCGCTGGGCTATATGCAGACGCGGCCGGATCATGAAATGTACAGGTTCGATTATGGCTCGGCGATTTGTTATCTGGGCGCGGGGGATTTGTTGTTTACTTTTAATCCGCATCGGCTGGTTCCGCGCAATGGACCGGAAGTGGATTTTGCCAAACTGCGTGTTATACGGGCAGTTCTGATCGATGTGCACGATCAGAGGGTGGAGAAAACGGTGGAGTGGAAGGTACCGGACTCGCAGCAATATCTGTGGCCGATTGGAGGGGATCATGCGCTGGTGCATGTGGGACGGGAGTTGCGGCTTTACGGGCCGGGACTGAAGCAGGAGCAGAGGCTGGCGCTGGATGGTCCGCTGGCATATGTGCGGACGTCTCCTTCGGCGAAATATTTTGCGGTGGGAGTGATTAAGGAACGGCACTCGCATGATGTGCACCAGCAGTTGGCGGATGCGGAGCAACGAGAGCCGGAGGAGGATGTAGAGGTCAAGATTCTTGATGGGGACCTGCATGCGCTGGCGACGGTGATGCGGTCGTCGCGGTCGTCGGCTCCGGTGTTGTCGGACGACGGGGAGATTCAGGTGGTTAGGGCGGGCAAGGGCCGATGGCAGATTGTGGAGGAAAGTTGGGATACGCAGAAGCGCGTGCTGGCGAGCGTGAATTCGAGGTGCACTCCGCAGGTGACGACGTTGCCGCCGGATTTGATATTTGTGATTGGGTGCGATCGACAGACGCCGAATAAGTGGTATCGCATGCTGCGTCCGGATGGGAAGCCGGTGTTGAAAGGGTCATCGCCGATGACGGTGTTGGAACACGCGACGAGCGGGATGGCGGCGGGGAGCGCGTTCACGATTGGCATTGCAGAGGCGGCGAAGTCGGTGGGGACGGATGCGGCGTTTCGAACGTCGGATGTGGCGGACGAGCGAATTGCTGTGTATAGGAGCGACACGGGCGCAAGAATATTTGCGGTGACTGTTCCTTCTCCGGAGCCGACGGTGCAAACTTTTGGGCTGTCGCCGGACGGTGGGCAGTTGGCGGTGCTGGCGGGGGATCAGATTGCGTTTTACTCTCTGCCGAGGGCGGGGCGCAGGTAGAGATCTGTTTACAAGTGAGTGAGGAAGTTGTTGATTGGCGCCAGTTGCGGCGCTGGTGAAGAGGCTGCAGCGAACGTGGTCGGCTGGCGGAGAGTGCCACCTCAGCGCCTGAAGGCGGAGTCAATCCGGAGCGATGATCGCAGCGCTAAAGCGCTGCGCCACCCCAAAAGCAATATCGACGGCGAGTTTCAGTGCAGCGTTGGAGGGGCGAAATCGCGCGGAGGGTGGGGGTGGAGGCATCTGTAGGAAGTAAGTGTGTTCTCGCGGCAAAGGAGCACTGCGCGCCCAAAGGCAAAGGGCTGGCGCTTGATGCTTCGTGGGGTTGGCCGTAATCTGGCGAGGATGAGATTGCGAATTGTAAACGGGCTGGTCAGCGGCGTTCTTTTTGTTGTTTGTGTTTGTGCTCCTGCCTTGATGATGGCGCAGAATGCGGCCAACCCTTCCGCGGAAAATTTATTGCTGATTAAGGACGCCGCGCAGGCGATTGCCGCGGGGGATTTGCAGCGAGGGGAGAGTGAACTGTCGGTTGTGCTGGCGGCTGCGCCGGATGATTTTCGCGCGCTCGATCTTCTGGGGGTGATTCGGGCACAGCAACAGCGCGAGGCGGAGGCGGAGAAATTACTTAAGCGGGCAATCGAAATCAAGCCTGATTTTGCCAGCGCGCATGTCAGTCTGGGAATGTTGTATGTACAAATGGCGAAGCCGGATGATGCGGTGCCGCAGTTTGAGGAGGCGCTGCGTCTTGATCCGGAGCGGACGGATGCGCGGGCTTCGCTGGTGAGTGTGTGGCATGGCGAGGCGCGTGCGGCGGCGGGAGAGAACGATCTGGAAAAAGCGTTGGCGTTGTTGTTGCAGGCGCGCAAGGAAAATCCTAAAGACGCGGACGTGCTTTACGACTTTGGCATGGTGGCGCTGCGCATGTCGCTTTTTGCCGATGCGGCGCAGGCGTTTCAAGCAGCGCTCGATCTTCCGAACGATGTTCAGAACGACGTTCGGAAGGATGATGGCAACGCCTTGTATGGATTGGGGCGGGCGCAGATGTCGATGGCGAACTTTGAGGGTGCGCGGGTGACTTTCAATCGCTATTGCCAGGTTCGTCCGGCGGACGCGTCGGGGCACTTTGCGTTTGGCATGACGCTGGAGGCGCTGCAACGCGTGGGCGAGGCCCGGGGTGAGTTTGAAAAGTCGATTGAGTTGCAGCCGGCGCAGACGGAGTCGTTTTTTCAGCTGGGACGGATGGAGCTGGAGGCGGGGGATTTGCGCGCGGCGGAGGCGCAATTTAATCGCGTGCTGAAGAGGGATCCACATCATGCGGGAGCGCTCGCGGGGATGGGGAGATCGAAGTTTGAGCAGAAGGAATATGAGCAGGCGGTTGATCTGCTGGAGAAGGCGGTCACGGCCAATGCCGGGTTGCGCGAAGCTCATTATTATCTGGGGATGAGTTATGGGCGCGTGAATCGGAAAGATGATTCGGAGAAGGAGTTGGCGATCGCGAGCCGGCTGGAACATGAGGAAGTGGAGCAGCATCAGAATATGCTGCGGATTATTAATCCGGCGGCGCCTAAGAAGTGATTGCTTTTGCGGCGTTTGGTGAAATATTTGTCGGGCGCGGTCGACCTCGGTGGCTAAAGCCGTCGATTCGAAACAGTTTCTTATCGCCGCGCTGAAGCGCTGCGCCACCCAAAGGCAAGTGCGAAGGAGGAATTGCTGGGCCGCATTAAAACGCGCTGGCAAAGAGCTTGCGGGCTTCGCCCGCTGGGCAGGTGAGGGCACCCTTCGACAAGCTCTCCAGAAGCTAAACGAGCAAGTCGTTTAGTTTCTGTCAACACTGACGGTTTGCAAAATACCGTCCACGGCTCAGGGCGGGCTCCGCCCCTGCGTGAGGGTCGCGGCGCTTAGTGGTTCGCGGGATTGCCGGCTTCTAGAGCTGCTTTGGGCCATCCGTCGATCCAGGCGATGGTGGAGATTTGCAGGTAGGCGGCGCCGGTCTTGCCGTCGTAAGCGTGGAAGACGATGATGTCGCCATCTTTTTGCTGGAGGATGGACTCGCCGCCAGGGCCGAACCAGCGGGTGTTGCCGAGGAGCAGAGGAGTTCCGCCGCCTTCTAGCATGGAGGTTCCGGCGGCGTCGATGTAGGGGCCGGTCACGGAGCGCGCCCGCGCGACCATGGTTTTGTAAGTGCTCTTGGTGCCGCGGCAGCATAAATCAAAAGAGACAAAGAGATAGTAGTAATCGCCGTGCTGGATGATGAACGGCGCCTCGATCGCTTGCCAGTTGCCAGGAAGTCCGGGGGGATTGGGGGCGGGATTTTCGGGACGCTTGCGGGTGGCGATGGAATAGACCTTGGTGTCATCGGGCGAGAGCAAACCAGTCTTAGCGTCGATGCGGCGCATTTTTATGCCTGTCCAAAAGCTGCCGAAGGAGAGCCAGGGCTGGCCTTTTTCGTCGAGGACGAGATTGGGATCGATGGCGTTGAAGTCGTCTTCGCGGCGGGATTGCAGGACGAGGCCGTGATCGTTCCAGTGAAAATCTGGGCTCTTGGGATTTAGGGTTTTGTTCGTGAGCAGGGCGATTCCGGAGGTATTTTTGCCGAAGACGGAAAAGGCGTAGTAGAGATGGAATTCACCGTTGAAATAAGAAATGTCGGGGGCCCAGAGTTCTTTGGTGGCGGGACTTTCTTTCTTGATCCAATCGGGAACTTTGTCGAAAACGTTGCCGCAACGATGCCAGAGGTGGAGATCCTGCGAACAGCGGATGGGGAGTTCGCCGTCGCGGGTGGGGCCGTTGGCGGTGCTGAAGAGATACCAAGTGTCGCCATCCTTGGCGATGGAGGGATCGTGGACGAATTCGACGTCGCCTTCGACGTTGATGACTTGCGGGGAATTTGGCAGATTGTCTTTGGCGACTCCAGAGCACGGGATGAGAAGGCAGACGGCGAGGAACGAGGTAATTTTGCTTCGCATGGAGTGCAGCCTTTCGCGAATAGAAAGTTATGAGGGACTTCCGCGTCGAAGGAGAAGATATCAGAAAGCGTTTACTCAGCGCCAGCGGATTTGGCATTGGCGATGATGGATTGGACCATGTCTCCTAGCTGCCGGGTGGTGAAGTCGTTGCCTTCGAGGTTGGCGGCTAGTTTGCCTTGGCGATCGATGACAACGGTGTGGAAAGAATGGACCAACAGGCCCTCGTCGGGGTAGAAGGCCATGTCAAATTTGCGACAGAGCCGCTGAATGTCAGGGAGCGGGCCGGTGAGGAAGTGCCAGGTGCGGGCGTCGGCCTTCCAGGTGCGAGCGTAATTTGCCAATGACTCCGGCTGATCATGCTCGGGATCGATGACGATGGTGAGCAGAATGAGATCGCGGCCCATCTGGCTCGGGAAGCGGCGTTGCAGAAGGCCGAAATTGTTGGAGAGAAGAACGCAATAATCGGGGCGTGGGCAGCGGGTGTAGATGAAAGTGATGGCCACCACCTTTCCGGAGAATTGAGAGAGGGAGACGCGCTGGCGGGTCTGGTCGGTCAAGGTGAAATCGGGGACGGGCTGGCCGACGTGGAGGACGTCGGCGGCGGAGCGGGTCGCGATGGCTTGCTCCATTAATTTGTAACGGCGCGCTTGCGTGGGATCGAGATCGAGGCTTTCGAAGGGATGCGGGCGGACGTTGTCGGCGTAGGAAGAATTCTTGTCGACGACCAGCGAGAAGTCGATGGCGGTGCCGGGTTCGAGGTGGTCGAGCGTCTTCGGATCGCGGACGGGGAAGGACATGGTCATGGCTTCCATGTATCCGGGAATTTCTTTGCAGGAAACGGTGATGGTCTGGTGCGATTGATCGACCTGGATGAGGATTCCGTTGGCGTCGTACTTTTGCGAGGCGGACAGGGGGGCGGCGCCGAGGACCAGTAGAGCTAAGAAGAGGACGTGATTTTGTCTAATTGTCATCGCCGTACCGCAGCGGCTAAAGCCGGCTTTCAAATAAGTCCCATCGTCGCAGCGGTAAACCGTTGCGCCACCCAAAAGCTCGAAGAGAGGTGCTGCGCCACCCGAAAGCAAAAGCGGTGCCGAGCAAATCTAACTTATGAAGCCGGCTTGGCTTGGTTCCGTCTTCCATATTATTTCCCGGGTGATGCGTTTGGCCGTTGAGAGAGCGTGGCTTCTCTGGCTGCGCCACCCAAGCGGAATGGGTGACGCTCTAGTTCCACATAATCTTTGGCGAATTCTCTGATCTCGAGGAATTGGTCGCTTGCTACGTTCGCGAAATTTTGTTTGGAGCGGCTGGCGGGCCAGGAAATTTCCAGGTCGAGGATGCGCGCTGATTTTCCCAAGCCTATATGTTGCGTGAGCGGTGAGGCGCCGAAGGAGCCTCCGCTGCCTACGGTGCGGTAGATAGAGCGGGTTGTCTTGCCTTGATTTTCAACGGTAACTTTGATGCGCGCGCCAATGGCGGCGCGGTTGCTCTTGACGCCTACTAAGTGGAGGCTGATCCAGTCGTTGCCGTTGCCGGGATTTTCGAAGAGACGGAAGGCGTGACTGTCGCCGGGTACGGCTCCGCCGATTTCGGTGAGCAGATCTTCGTCGCCGTCGTTGTCGATGTCGGCGAAGGCTACGGCGTGTCCTTTGTGTAACTCGCCGGTGCCGGAAGATGCGGTGACGTCGGTAAAGTACTTACCTTCGTGGTTATGCAGCAGCATATTCGGCATTAGTGAGGCATAACTCGGATTGCCCGTGCCGAGATAGATGTCGAGAAAACCGTCATTGTCGATATCTCCAAAGTTAGAACCCATTGGCATGGCCACCTTATCGAGACCAACTTCAGCAGTTACATCGCGGAAAGTTCCATTGCCCAGGTTTTTATAGAGCTTGAGAGTTTCGGCGTTGGGAGATAAGCCTAGATAACTCCGGACTGATTCATCGACGGAGACGTAGTAGCTCGTGACAAAGAGATCCGGCCAGCCGTCATTGTCGTAGTCGAAGAACCAGGCGGCGAAGCTTTGCCAAGGCTTCTGCACACCCGCCTGCTTGGCAACGTCGGTGAAGGTGTTGTCGTGATTGTTGTGATAGAGGAAGTGGTCGCCATTTAGGTTGGAGACATAGAAATCGACATAGCCGTCGTTGTCGTAATCGGCGGCGACTACACCCTTGGTGAAGGCGATGCGATCAATTCCTGCGGAGTGGGAGATATCTTCGAAAGTGCCGTCGCCGCGATTGTGAAAAAGCTGGCTGGGCTTGTTTTCGTTACCGACGAATAAGTCGAGATAGCCGTCGTTATCAATATCGGCCCAGACGGCGGTTTGCGTGTCGGTTGCGGGCTCGGCCAGGCCAGCGGCAGCAGTTACATCGGTGAAGGTGCCATCGCAATTATTTCGCAGGAGGGACTTACGCTGAGGAAATTCCCAGGCTCCACGCAAGACTAAGATGTCGAGGCAGCCGTCATTGTTGTAATCGGTCTGGATCATGTTCAGTCCGCCGAGTTGGTCGCTGAGGCCGGCCTGGGCGGTGCGATCGCTGAAAGTGCCATCTCCATTGTTGTGGAAGTAATGCATGGGGGCGCACTGGCCGAAGTCGGATGTAACGATGTCGAAGAGGCCGTTGCGCTCGAAGTCGTCGACGATGAGGCCGCCGGACATGGAGTAGAGATTGATGCCGGCTTCGGGCGCGACATCGACGAAGCGGCCGACGTCTTCGGCGGCTTCGAAGAGTGAAGGTGGGATCAGATATTTCTGGGGGACGCCGGAGGGATATTTTCCCAGGGTCATGTAGGCGAGATTGAGCAGCCACTTTATGTCGAGAGCGCTGGGAGTGCGGGCGAGATATTTCAGCAGATACTCGATGGCTTTCTCGGACGCAGCGGGCTTTGCATAACTTTGATTGGCACGGGGTGGGAAGATGCAGCGGTCTCCCGGGTGGCGATAGACGTCGTTATCCATTTCGGATTTGTGAAGGTAGGCGATGCCGAGGACCTCTTCGAGTTCGGGCATGGCTCCGCTGAGTTGCGCGGTCGCGATTTGGTAAGCGGTTTGCCATTCGGCGATGGATTGATCCATCTGGCCCTGGTAGGCATAAACATTGGCTAGGGCGTAATGCATCTGGATGAGATCGAGAGGGCGGGCGTCGTGGGCCACGCCTTCGGGATTGGCGGGGTCGAGACTTTTTTTGATGGAGTCGATGACCGCGGCGAGCGACTCTTTACGAATATTGCAGAGGGCGTAGAGGTCCTGGCTCCAGCCTTCGGGCTTTACGAAATCACGAAAGGCCAAGTCGGCTTCACCTTTGCCGCTAACGTTCGGCGCGTAACGGATTGTGCCGGTGGCGGCGGACGGGAGAATGCGGGCGGGACTTGTGTTTTGAAGGGCGTTTTGCTCGCCGGGGGTTATGACTTTCATGATGGCATAGCCGGACGGTTCGCGGACGACGGCGGTGATCTGGCCGGGGACGAGGCCTTTGAGGGCGTCACGCAATTCGGAGCGCAAGGTGGAGGGAGCGACGCGGCCCATGTATCCGCCGTCGGAGGCGGTGGGATCGATCGAGAGTTCGCGGGCGAGAGTGGCGAAGTCTTCGCCGGCTTGGAGGCGCTGGAGGAGGTGGTCGGCCTTGGCTGGGGAGTCGACTACGATGATGCGGAGGTCGAGGGGGATGGGAGAATCCTGGGCTAGTAGGAGGTTGTTCGTCGGGCATAGGAATAGTGATGCATAGAGGAAGACTCTGAAGATTGCGGTCGCCATGGGGCGGGCGCCGGAGTTGTTGGAGCTGGCCGAAAGAGAAATCATCTTGATACAAATCCGTTGAGCCTGAGATTGACTCAATCATGCCACGAGCTTGTGGCGTGCGTGGCTACCAGTCCGGGGAAAAATATAGCATTCATTCCAGCAAACGTATACTATCTGCGCGGCATGGTGGGTTGCGACGGGGTGGTTGCGGGCTTCGCCCGCCGGGCAGGTGAGGGTACCTGCTCCTACGCGAGAGCGTGGCGGCGCGGGGATTATTTTTGCGCTACTTTAAGGATGAGCCGATGATTGGACGACGGGATTTTCTTCGCAATAGCTTGGCTAGTGCTGCATGCGTTCTGCTTGCTGGGGGCGCTTCGCGGCTGGGTTGGGGCGAATCGAAGTTGGTGGATGCTCGGATTGAGGTGCTGACGGGTGAGCCGCTGGGAACGATTTCGCCGAATATTTACGGACACTTTGCCGAGAACCTTAGCGGAGTGATTTATGACGGAATCTGGGTGGGCGCTAACTCTAAGGTGCCGAACGTTGATGGCATCCGCAAAGAATTGATCGATGAGATGCGGAAGATTAAGGCTCCGGTGGTGCGGTTCCCGGGCGGATGTTTTGCGGACAGCTATGACTGGCGCGATGGAGTTGGGCCGGCGGACAAGAGGCCGCGGCGGACGAATTTCTGGAATGGCGGCGAGACGAGCGCGGCTCCGGCTAGCCATAGTTACGATCCCAATCAATTTGGCACGAACGAGTTTGCGCATTTTTGCAAGTTGATTGGGGCAGAGCCTTACCTGGCGGCGAATTTGCGCAGCCTTCCGGCGGAGGAATTTTTTCGCTGGGTGGAGTATTGCAATTCTCCGGCGGGAAGCACAACGCTGGCGGATGCGCGCGGGGCGGGCGGTTTCAAGGACCCTTTCAATGTGCGGTTTTGGGGAGTGGGGAATGAATCGTGGGGCTGCGGCGGGAATTTTACGGCGCAGGAGTATGCGGTGGAGTTCCGGCGATTTACGACTTGGGTTCCGCGATATGGGAAGGAAAGGGACGAGTTGTCATTCATCGGCTCGGGGCCGAATGTGGACGATTGGGCGTGGACACGCGGATTTTTTGAGGAGATGGCGAAGAAGGGGCGCTGGCAACTGCGCAGTGTGTATGGGTGGGCGTTGCATCACTACGCGTGGAATTTGAGTCGCGGGAAGACGCGCGATTGGATTCAGGGAAAAGCCGATGCGTTGAAATTCGACAGCGTGGATTGGTATGAGCTGTTGCGCGAAGGCGATCGCATGGAAGGATTGATTAACGGGCATTGGCAGGTGATGGGCGAGGAAGATCCGGAGCACTCAGTGAAACTGGTGGTGGATGAGTGGGGGCCGTGGTACAAGCCGGGGAGCGCGGCGACTCCGGGAGATCAGCTGGAGCAGACGCCGACGTTGCGGGATGGCGTGTTTAGCGGGATGACGCTGGATTTATTTAATCGACATCCGGAAAAGATTGCGATGGCGAATTGCGCGCAGCTGATTAATTGTTTGAACAGCTTGTACCTGGCGCACGAAGACCAGTTTGTGGTGACTCCGGTGGGACACGTGTTTGCCATGTATGCGGCGCATCAGGGCGGGCAGGGATTGCGGACGATTTTTTCGGCGCCGACGATTGATTATGACCGCGATGGAAAGCCGGCGTCGTTCTGGGGGCTCAAGGGGTCGGCTTCGCTGCGGGACAAGGAGATGACTTTGACGGTGGTGAATCCGCATGTGAGCGACGCACGCGAGGCGGAGATTGTGGTGCGGGGCGCGGGGATTAAGGCGGGATCGGCTACGGTCCTGACTCACTCTGACATTCATGCGCACAACACGTTCGAGGATCGGCGGGCGGTAGTCCCGGAGACCAAGAGCCTGCAGTTTGCGGGGCAGGGTTTGCGGTATACCTTTGCGCCGGCTTCAGTGACAAAGCTGGCGTTGACGCTGGCATAGCGGATTCGTCGCGGCTGTTTACCGCAGCGGCTGAAAGCCGCGATTCAGGGCGGAGGAATGATCGCAGCGCCAGCCAAAAGCGGAGAACCAAGATTATTGTTCACGCGATTCAGTTGCGGGATGGAGTGGCTTACCTTTTTGTGAATCCGCTGGAGTGGCCGAATGATTGGCCGCAGATTCAACCTTGAGGGACGAGGGAAGTAATTTCGCAGATGCACGGGGGTGTCGCCCGCAGCGGCTGAAGCCGCGAATAAGGACGCGGCTTTATCGCAGCGCTGAAGCGCTGCGCCACCCAAAAGCAAGGGCCAAGTGGGGAGCCGAAATACGAGTAGGTCGAATTATGGGGGGAGACTAATGCGGACTTATTGCTGGGTTGTGCGATGGGTGGTCGCGCTTGGGGTGATTTGTTTTTTGGACTGCGCTTGCGCCTTAGGCCAGAATGGGCCTTGGGCGGCGGATAGGGCCAATCAATGGTATGCGCGACAGGCTTGGATGGTGGGGAGCAACTACATTACCAGCACCGCGATCAATGAACTCGAGATGTGGCAGGCGGATACATTTGACTTGCCGACGATTGATCGCGAGCTGGGATGGGCGCAGGGTTTGGGGATGAACACGATGCGAGTGTTTCTCCACAATCTTTTGTGGCAGCAAGATGCGCAGGGTTTTCTGCGGCGCATGGATCAGTTCGTGGAGGTTGCAGACAAGCATCATATTCGGGTCACGTTTGTGCTGCTCGATTCGGTTTGGGATCCGCGGCCGCATCTGGGCAAGCAGCCCGCTCCTAAGCCGCACGTGCATAACTCGGGATGGGTGCAGGCGCCGGGGGCCGATCTTTTGAAAGATGAGTCGCGCTGGAATTCGGAATTGAAACCTTACATCGTGGGAGTGCTGACGCATTTTCGCGATGATCGGCGAGTTTTGATGTGGGATCTGATGAATGAACCGGACAATGAGAATCCTGCGTATAGAAGCACGGAGCTGGCTGATAAACCGCCGCGTGCGTTGAAGCTTTTGAAAGAGGAATGGAAGTGGGCGCGCGAGGTCAATCCTTCGCAGCCGCTTACGAGCGGAGTGTGGAAGGGAGACTGGGCGAATGATGCTGCGCTTAGCCAGATGTCGCGGTTTCAATTACAGAATTCCGACGTGATCACTTTTCATAGTTACGATCTGCCGGAGGTGACGAAGCGGCGGATCGATTCGCTGCGGCGATTTGGGCGTCCGGTGGTGTGCACGGAGTACATGGCGCGTCCGCTGGGGAGCACGTTTGCGGCGATTTTGCCGCTGTTGAAGAAAGAACATGTCGGCGGTGATAACTGGGGATTTGTGAATGGGAAGTCGCAGACGATTTATCCATGGGATTCGTGGGAGAAGACTTATACCGGTGAACCGGCGGTGTGGTTCCACGATATTTTCCGCCCGGATGGAACGCCCTACGATGCTAAGGAAGTGGAATTGATCCGCCAGTTGACGGGGGCGGGCGCTGTGGGCCGGTGATGATTAGGAATCGAGTTTCGATCACGCTGGCGGCGTGCGTCGTGATTGCGGTGGTGGTGCTGGCGGAGGACCGGATATTTTCACAGGGCGGAGCTGCGGCGTCTTCTCCGCAAACCCCTTCTTCGCAAACCCCCGAACAGTCATCCGCGGATTCATCTGCTTCTGCTTCTGCGCAGGCGGCGCCGGGTGGGCAGACGCAGGGAGCGGTATCTAGTGGCGGCGCTCATGCGGCGGTGCTGGATAGTGAGAAGCGGCCGATCACGGCGGGCGGATTTGTCGACAGCGGACCGATTATTTTTCAGGATGTGGCGGAGAAGGCGGGGCTGACGCGTTGGCGGCACGTGATGGGCACGGACGAAACGCGTTTCATTCTGGAGACGGTCGGTTCGGGCGTGGCGCTGCTCGATTACGACAACGATGGGTGGCTGGATATTTATTTCGTCAATGGATCGACATATGACGCGATGTCGGGGAAGGCTACGGCTCCTCATGCGGCGCTGTTTCACAATAATCATGATGGGACTTTTACGGATGTGGCGGCACAGGCCGGAGTTACGAATGACCGGTGGGGTTTTGGGGTGGCGGTGGGGGACTATGACAACGATGGCTGGCCTGATTTGTATGTGAGTAATTTTGGCAAGAATCGTCTGTACCACAACAATCACGACGGAACCTTTACCGATGTTGCGGAGAAGGCTGGAGTGACGCTGGGGAACTGGTCGACGGGCGCGACGTTTGGCGACTATGACGGAGACGGGCGGCTCGATCTGTTTGTTCCGGGATACGTGCATTACGACAGCGAGCATCCTCCGGTGCCGGGATCGTCGGTGGTGGCATTTTCTACGTGCGAGTTTCGCGGGTTGAAGGTGATGTGCGGGCCGCGGGGATTGAAGGGCGAGGGCGATCACCTTTTTCACAATAACGGGGATGGAACATTTACCGACGTCAGCGAAAAGGCGGGAGTGGCGGATGCGAATCGCTATTACGGGCTGACGGCGGTGTTTGCCGACGTGAATAACGACGGCAAGGTGGATTTGATGGTGGCGAACGACTCGACACCAAACTATTTGTATGTGAATAAGGGCGACGGAACTTTTGAGGATGCAAGTTATGCGTCGGGCTATGCGCTGAATGAGAATGGGCGCGAGACGGCGTCCATGGGAATTGCGGTGGGGGATTACCTCAACAATGGTTGGCTTGATCTGTATAACACGGTTTTCTCGGATGACTACAACCCGCTTTACAAGAACGAGGGCGGGGGGAATTTTAGCGATGTGAGTTATCAGGCGGGAATTGCGGAGGTGACTATCCCGTTTCTGGGATGGGGCACGGGTTTTCTCGATTATGACAACGATGGGTGGAAGGATTTGCTGGCGGCGAATGGGCATGTTTATCCGGGAGTCGATCAGAGCGACTGGGGCACGACGTTTGCGCAGCGTCCGCTGCTGTTTCACAATTTGCGGAATGGAAAATTCGAGGTCGTGCCGCCGGTGAGGGGGACGGGGTTGGCAGCGGTGTTAACCGCCAGGGGAGCGGCGTTTGGCGACTTGTTTAATGATGGCAAGATCGATGTGGTGATTAACCAGTTACACAATGCTCCGGCGCTGCTGCGGAATGTGGATTCGAATAAGAACCATTGGGTGGGGCTCAAACTGATTGGCGGGCCGAAGAGCCCGAGGGACGCGATTGGCGCGACGGTTTATCTGACGGCGGGCGGGGTGCGGCAGCGGGGCGATGTGATCAGCGGCGGAAGCTACGCTTCGTCGAATGACTTTCGGGTACATTTTGGGCTGGGGGATGCGGTTAAGGTGGAGGGCGTCGAGATTCATTGGCCGAGCGGCGCGGTGGAGCGGCTGGGGCTGCCAGCCGTGGATCGGTATTATCCGGTGGAAGAGGGGCGCGGGATTGTGGCGGGGGCG
>Ga0209008_1000346_pt1 | contig 17532 bp, 19 predicted proteins | sample JacPin_JW_Ref_O3_FD_187963 | JGI IMG/M metagenome (GOLD analysis project Ga0209008, IMG submission 187963) | Forest soil microbial communities from Algoma, Ontario, Canada - Jack Pine, Ontario site 1_JW_Ref_O3 (SPAdes) (version 2) | ecosystem: Environmental > Terrestrial > Soil > Boreal...
ATTCTGATGTCGCCAAGAACCAAAAACCAGAGCCTGGCTATTGTCGCCGATCGGGAATTCTAATTGTCGTTGCTCGGGAGGTATGATTGTCGCCCATCAGGACCCGTAGCATATGCCGCTCCGGCAGCGCCTCAAATCGTCTGCTTTTGGCGCAAAGCTGACCCCACTCAGTCGCGGTGTCCAATGAATGTGCGGCGACTATTCCTGGCAGGAATGGCTGGGGAGATTAGAGTGGTTGGTCTCTCACGCCACCTCGGTTGTAGCAGGGGTAGGACCGCAAGAAGCTAGCATCGAATGAACCATTCCTTCTTGCACGCCAGATTTAATCAGCCTCGCCGCCTGCTCGGCCACAACGGGATGGCTGAAATAAGAGCCTTGCCCTTCGCCGCACCCGTGGCGCTGAAGGAAGTCGAGCTGCGAAGCCGTCTCCACTCCTACTGCAATGACTCGCTGCTTCAGACTTTTTCCGATACTGATCATGGCGCCGACAAGGGTTGATCCCTCGGGATCCGCCGTGATCTCCTGCACGAACGATTGACCGACTTTCAAAGTGTCCACCGGAAAACGCCGCAGGTAGGTAAAGCTGGAGTAGCCCGTGCCAAAGTCGTCGATGGCCACCCGTACCCCCATCGCCTTCAGCGCTAGGAGTGTCACAACAGCAGACTCCGCGTCCTGCATCAACACGGTTTCGGTTAGTTCCAGCTCTAGATTTTGCGGCTCCACCCCGGTAGCGATCAACGCGGCCCGAACTCCTGACAGAAAATCCTTGGACTGGAATTCGACTGCGGACACGTTCACAGAAATCGGTACAACCCCGAGCCCCGAATCGTTCCACTCTCGGGCTTGTCTGCATGCTTCTACTAACACCCATTGTCCGATGTGTAGAATCAAACCGGACTCTTCCGCGATTGGTACGAAGCTCGGCGGAAGCAGCATTCCCCGCTCCGGATGTTGCCAGCGGAGCAGAGTTTCCATTCCCGTGACCAGACCTGTCTGTAGATCAATCTTGGGTTGGTAGTGCAGCAAAAACTCCTTCCGCCCGAGAGCGGAGCGCAAATCCGCTTCCAACGACACTCTCTTTGCCAGTCGCGTGGTCATGTCTTTTCGAAACGATTGGTAGCTATTGCGACCGTGTTGCTTGGCTTCGTACATCGCGACATCCGCCTGACTTACCAGGCTTGCAGCGTCCTGTCCATCGGCGGGGTAGGTGCTACCCCCAATGCTGACGTTAATGCCCAGACTTTTGTTGTCGATAATATGCGGTGACGCTATCGCTCTTAGAATCTTTCGCGCAGTGACCGCTGCGTCTTCGGCGCACTCCACTTGAGAGAGTAGAATCAAAAATTCGTCTCCGCCCAGACGGCTTACCGTGTCCGTCCGCCGGATACAAGCCGTTAATCGGCCAGCAACCGACCGCAGCAGTTTGTCCCCGACGCCGTGGCCCAGTGTGTCGTTGATTCTCTTGAATTGATCTACATCGACAAACAGCACCGCGAGTTGCTTGCTTTGGCGCTCCGCCAGTGAGATCGCTTGGGTCAAGCGGTCGTCGAACAGCGTTCGGTTCGGCAGATGAGTCAGGACGTCATGTTGTGCCACACGCGACATTTCGAGCGAAACGGCCCGGGCCCTGCTCACGTCGCGGAACGAAATCACTGCCCCAATCGTATCCCCATCTCGGTCATGGATAATCGCTACTCGGTTTTCAATTCCAAATTCCAAGCCGTCTCGTCGAATCAGCGTGCAATTTGTACATTTGGTCGTAGCGATCGCGCTTTTATCTCCTTGCGTGACAATGACTACGACATGGGGAAGGACCGCGCCGCTAGCACTATCGACAAGTCTGAGCACTTCTGCAACCGGACGTCCCACGGCCTCCTCTCGAAACCATCCGCTCATCTTTTCTGCGAATCCGTTTAGATAAGTGACGTTGCCGTGTATATCCGTGCGCACAACCCCCTCTCCAATCGAGTCGAGCGTGATGGTCGCGAGTGCATTTTCCCGACAGAGTGCCTCGGCCGCCCAGCGGTCCATCATCGTGCGCACCGTCCGCCTTAAACGGTAGCCATCGGCTTGCTCCTTGAGCAGGTAATCTTGGGCGCCACGCTGTACCGCTTGCCTAGCCTCTCCTTCTTCATCAGCGCCACTCAAGACCAAAATTGGCACACCAGGCGCAGCCTGAAAAAGCTTATCGAACGTCTCGACACCTTTGCTATCCGGCAGGTTCAGATCAAGGACTGCCGCCCCGACCCCTCCGTCACACAGTCGCTCAATGCCGCGAGAAAGTTCGGTAACCCACTCCACCTCGAACCGCTCTTCCGTTACGGAACCTAGTTCGCCCAAAACTCTGGCAGCCGCATCCGCGTCAGACGCAATCAGCAAGACACAATCGTGGCCCTTCGTATTCGTATGCGATGCCGTAAATTGGCTCCTGTGGCTTGTGATCAGACCGGGGCCCGCGACAATGCCGAGCGATCTAGGCTATCCTCGCTACTTTTGCCAACTTCGCTGTCGCGACTACCTTGGCGGCATCCGAAGCCATGAAGCGCAGCATCTGCTGCTTCAGTTGCGCGTCCACCTCGTCCGCGATCGTCACAACACAGGGAAGCACGGTATCGAATTCCAGGTGACTCTGGCTTTTGTGCAACGTCGTAAAAATGCTCACCTGGAGCAACCGAGATTCCTCCACCGCCATGGCTACCGTATAGCCCTGTTGAGCCCGTAAATCTCCGTGGTGAGCCGCTGCCTGCGAAATCGGAGCCTTGGTTCCGTCGTCCAGACGTAACCGTACAATGACATCACGTAGAAGCTGAGGGAGATGGCCCGTACGATCCTCATAATTCAAAGGGACCGCAGTTAACTCGGGCTCCTTCTCGACTCGCATGAGCCATTCCTGAATTACGGCATCGAGGTCACGTTCGAGAATATCTGCCACACTCTCAATAGTGACGGCGCCGGCACTCCCGCCGACCGCGTGCGCAGAGTTTGTAGACTTAGCCATGAGATCTCCTTGTGTTCAAATCTGGTTCATCAGCATTTTTTAATGCTAACAATCGCTAGAGGACGTTTCTGTTCAAGAGTGATCACTTCGGCCCAGACTATGGAATGACCAGCGTTTGAATGCTATGTGCCCCTCAATAGGAGGCACGAACATATGGAGTTGACTGATTGCCAACAGTTCGAGCAATTACGCCAACGGTTCATAGAGCGGTTCGGAGAGTAAGCCAAATGGAAATAAAGTGTGTTGCTTGCTCGGAGAAAGCAGCTTCTGAGACGGTTGTGCTCGTTAACGGCATCTGCGCGAAATGCGGCACTGATTACTCCGAAATGGTGGCTGTTTGGAATATCATTGCCGCGAAGAGCGCTGCTGCAAAGAAAGAACGTAACAGGGCTAGAGGTAGGCAAGTCATGCCTCCCAATGTCTGCGCGTACGTCGGCAGTGAAGTTGAGCCATTGTTACGCTCGCTACCGCGCGGTGAAGATCGGTAGCCACGTTTGGTTGGAGGCGGCATTGTGAAAGAAAATAGAGCAAGGCTTGCTTCGTAACGTCGACGGCTTTCTCATACTGTCCCTCTGCGGATAACACTGTGCCCAAATTGCCGTACGTTGGCCAGTTCCGTGGGTAGCTCTCAATCGCATCCTGAGAGGTCTGGGCCGCTTTATCCAGTTCCCCGGTTACGTTCTGATAGTAGACGGCAGCAATTGCCAGCTTCTCCCGTTCGCTGGCATGTTCCCGCAACTGGAACGCCTTGGTGTAGTACTCGCTGGCGCGTCCCGACTGACCCATACTGGCGTAGTCGTTGCCCATTACTGCGTAGCCCATAGCAAAATTCGGATCAAGCTCGATGGCACGCTGATGGTAAGGCAGGGCTGCGGCGTAGCCTTTGTCGTTTGCGGCCATTCGTCCAAGGGTGTACGCTTTCAGGGCTTCCAGAGAAGACGTGGTGGACTCGGACAGCGGAACATCAAGCTTCTGCACCGTCGCCAGCGATTCGCCCAACTCAGTGCGAAGCTTCGATGCCGCCTCGCCCAGCGCGTCCAGCACCTTCTCTTTGGAAGCCGCCGTCACCTGCTCCTCAGCCAGCGGGTCTCCGCTCTGACAGTTCACCGCCTTCAACCCCAGCACATATTGGTTACCCAGACTGGTAATCGACCCGGCAATGTACGCGTTGCTGCCCGCCCGCTGGCAAAGTTCACGCGCAACATCGGGCGTGAGCTTGGTGTCGCGAGGGCGTGTCATCAGTTTCAAGGTCGCCGCGACCTTGTTGTCGGAAAGCACATTCAGAAACGGTGACTGGTTGAGAGAGACGCTGAGCGCGGTCTTGAGCGTGTCATCGAAGACCGGATCACCCGTGCTGTTGGCGAAATCGGAGAGTACGATGGTGTCTTTGTCGGTCAGGTGGTGCGCGGTCTGGCGGGAGCGGAAATAGAACGCTCCCGCGATTACCACCGCGACAAGAACAACGGTGGCGGGAACTATAATCTTCCAGAGTTTCCTGCTTGCGACCGGAACTTCGGCGACCCTCGCAGTACCCGATGAAGGAGACGGAGCAGGCGCAAGGGAGGAGCCGGATGGCGGCGACGGCGGTTGTTTGACCTGAGAGCCGCCTTCCTGTGCGGCTGCCACTGTCCCTGAACTCGCGGCTCTAGCCCGTCCCGTCTCGGTATCCCGCTTCAGCCGTTGCAGGTCGGCTCGCATTTCCGCCGCACCCTGATAACGCAGATTGCGGTCTTTCTCCAGAGCCTTGTTGATGATGTCCTCAAGCTTGGGCGGTATATCGCGATTGAAGCGAATAGGCGGGGGCGGATCGGAATTCAATATTGCGTTGAAGATCAGCGCCGTAGTTTCACCATGGAATGGCAACGCTCCCGTTGCCATTTCGTACAGAACGGTACCGAACGAAAACAGATCGGTTCGAGCATCCAGTTCCTTGCCCTTTGCTTACTCCGGGGACATGTAGGCGACGGTTCCAAGCGTAGAACCGGGACTAGTGAGATGATCAGCTTCCACCGAACCCGTTTGGGTGTTAAGAACCGCAATCTTGCTCGAAGAACTCGCTGTAACCATGACCTTCGCCAGCCCGAAGTCGAGAATCTTGGCGTGCCCACGCTTGGTGACGAAAATGTTCGCGGGCTTGATGTCGCGGTGGAGGATGCCTTCTGCATGGGCTGCATCGAGCGCGTCCGCAATCTCGATGGCGAGCGGTAGAATCAACTCGGTTTCCAGCGGTCGCCCCGCGATGCGGTACTTCAGCGTCACTCCGTCCAGAAACTCCATGGCGATGAAGTGTTGACCCTCTCGCTCGTCAATCTCGAAGACCATGCAGATGTTGGGATGGTTCAGGGCAGAAGCGGCCTTAGCTTCGCGCTCGAAACGGCTGAGTGCCTGCGGGTCTTTGGCCACGTCGTCGGGCAGGAACTTAAGGGCGACGAAGCGACTGAGTTTTACGTCCTCGGCTTTGTACACCACTCCCATACCGCCGCCGCCCAGCTTCTCAACGATGCGGTAGTGCGAGATGGTCTGTCCGATCATGGGTGGCGCAGCACTCCGAGTGCAACGCAACGCAATATTAAGGATGTGAGGAAGCGGAGTCAACGACGGGCACAACGATGGAAGCGGGAAAGGGCAAATCCCGTGATTTCAGGCTTTCCCGATCCCTCGCCTGCCCCGCTGGTTTGCAAGGGGTCAGATTTTGAATCCGTTTTCTGCGGCCTTTCGCCCCCTGTTTCGCCTCGGCAGGAGATGGTCAGCCCTTATACCTTCTGAGGCGACGAATGATGACAGTCAACGACGCCGCGTCAGTGAAGCAGAGAACATTAGCGCCGACCGGGTGGGGAGATTCCCGTGGCGCTTGGTCTGGGGTATGCTCAGATACCCCGTCGCCTTTCGCGTTCCGAGCAGATCGCCTACAGTGTTTACTGTATTTGGCATCTTTGGGCAGAATGACTAGCATAGGGCGGCAGTTCTCGCTAAAGCCGCCAATCGCGATGCAGAGCGGGGACTGCCAGTTTTGTTCATCAGATTGAACTTAGCGCTCTGACCGAACACTTCACCAGTATTCGACGACAACTTAGGGTGGTTCGGTCGTCGCCAGAGGATATGAGCGAGTCGAAGCAAGCGGAAGAAATAACGGGTCTGTTGGCTGCCATTGTAGCCTCCTCCGATGATGCCATCATCAGCAAGAACCTTGATGGCGTTATTACGAGTTGGAATAAGAGTGCGGAACGGATATTCGGGTACTCCCCTGAAGAAGCCATCGGGCAACACATCACTCTAATCATTCCAACAGAACGCCACGCCGAAGAGTCAGACATTCTCGCCCGTGTCCGGCGAGGGGAGCGGGTTGACCATTTCCACACCGTCCGCAGGCGGAAGGATGGCAGCCTCCTCGATGTCTCACTGACCATCTCACCCGTGAGGGATTCATCGGGGCGTGTAGTTGGAGCCTCGAAAGTGGCGCGGGACATTACAGCGCAAAAGCAGTCTGAGGTAGCATTGCGGGAAAGCGAACAACGCTTTCGCGTGATTACGGATGCTTCGCCCATCTTGGTCTGGATGTCTGGGACGGACAAGCTTTGCTATTACTTCAATAAGGGATGGTTGGATTTCGTCGGGCGCACTCTCGAACAAGAGTCAGGCAATGGCTGGGCGGAGAACGTGCATTCAGAGGACTTCGACCGCTGCCTGCAAATCTACGTTAGCAACTTCGATGCCCGCCTTCCATTTGAGATGGAGTACCGGATGCGGCATCACACGGGGCAATACCGCTGGATACTGGATCGAGGAGTGCCGCGCTATACGCCGGATGGAACGTTTGAAGGATATGTTGGCGGTTGTCTCGACATCCATGACCAGAAAGAGGCAGCAGAGAAGATTCGGATTGCCGATGACATGACGCGCCTGATGAAGACGCAGGATGAAGAACGACGGCGAATCGCCCGCGAACTACATGACAGTGCTGGGCAAACATTGGCGGTGCTCAGCATGGGCCTCGCGCAATTGGTTCACCGGGTAGAGGGCATCGCGCCGGAGTTAGCAAGAGAGGGAAAAGAGATCGAGGCGATGGTTCAGCAATTACATCGCGAGATACGTACCACGTCTTACCTGTTACATCCACCGCTGCTGGACGAAAGCGGTCTCGCGTCCGCGCTTAACTGGTATGTAGAGGGTCTGGCAGATCGCAGTGACATAGCCATCACGCTCGAAGTTGCCGATGATGTTGGAAGATTGCCAAGCGATATGGAGCTTGCAATCTTCCGACTGGTGCAGGAATGCTTAACAAACATCCACCGACACTCTGGCAGCAAGACCGCTCTTATCCGAGTAGCTTGCGAAGGAGAAAGTGTCCGAACAGAGGTTCGGGATCACGGAAAAGGCATATCGCCCAAGCGCTTGTTGGACATTCAATCGCACGGCTCCGGCGTGGGGATCAGGGGAATTCGAGAGCGTATACGTCAATTCCACGGAGAAATGAAAATCGAATCGAATGGTTCAGGCACCGCTGTGATTGTAAGCATTCCGATGCCCAAGGAAGCCTGTTCAGCAGATAGTGAGCGGCTGCAAGCTGCGGTGTAGATACCACTGACTAGGGAACATCAGTCCCTACTGTCAATCATGCTATCACCAGCCAACTCGGTCAGGCGCACTCAGCTCGTCTCGGTTACGTAAACAGGCGCGGCTGTTGAAAAAGGAACCAAAGCAGTAATTTCGGTCAATTTGAGCGTCTTCCGCAAACGAAAATTCAATAACTTACAAACAGATTTCGCTGTCACAATTCCCGGAGAAGAGTTTTTCAACAGCAAGGGGCCCGGCCGGTGGTCGGGGCAAAGCGGAAAGGAACTTGTCTTGGCCGCGCCATTTCTGCATCCTGAGATGGAGCGACAGGCAATGGAAGTAGGCCGTAGTGGCAGTGGTGGGTTGTAGAAGACCGAACAACAGCGTGGCTCCAAGTTTCGTGCGCAGAGCAGTGGTTAACAGTTGGCGTGACCAACTGATTCCGTTTGGAAGAGTACCTTCGATTGCACAGCTTGGCCGTTGCTTGCAGCTCAGGAAGCGAGCGACCGGTGAACAAGAGACAGGGCGATAATCTGCAGCCGTCGAAGGCGAAACCCAAGCGGCGGAAGCGAAACAAAGGGATGTGTTTGGAAGACCGGCCGGTGTTGGAGCCGAATGCAGCCGGTGTCGACGTTGGCGCACGAGAAATGTTTGTAGCCGTACCTCCAGGGCGGGACGAGAAACCGGTGCGGGTATTTGCGACCTTCACCGAAGATCTGGAGCGCTTAACCGATTGGCTCGAGCAGTGTGGGGTGACGACGGTGGCGCTGGAATCCACCGGGGTGTATTGGATTCCCCTGTTCGAGATTCTCGAACAACGAGGCATCCGCCCCTGTTTAGTGAATGTCCGCCACATGAAGAACGTACCCGGACGGCGCACCGACTGGCACGAATGCCAATGGTTACAGTTTTTGCACTCGGTGGGATTACTGCGAGCTGCATTTCGGCCGGGGCAGGACGTCTGCGCTGTGCGGACAATACTTCGGCATCGGAACGAATTGGTCGCAGCGGCCAGTCAACACGTACAGCACATGCACAAGGCGCTGACGCAAATGAACCTGCAAATCCATCATGTCAGTGACATCACCGGGTCGACGGGCCGTGCCATTGTGGACGCCATTCTGGCTGGACAACGGGACGGCGCAGAGCTCGCCAAGCTGCGGGATCCACACATCAAAGCCGACACCGAGACTATCCGAAAATCACTGGAAGGCAACTGGCGGTCCGAGCATCTGTTTACGTTCGGTCAATCACGTGATCTGTACTGCATCTATCAGCAACAGATCGTAAACTGGGATCTGGAAATCGAGAAGATACTGCAGAGGTTCGCTCCGCGCATCGACCCCGTGGCAAGGCCGCTGCCACCGGACCGGAAACGAAATCGAGCCGGAAGCAAAAGGAGAAGGAAGAACGGGCATCCCCGCCCCGAGTTCGATCTGCGTACCGAAGCCTACAAACTCTTCGGAGTAGATGTCAGTCAAATTCCAGGCTTAGAGGAAAACGCGTTGCCCCTGTTCAGTGAGGTCGGCCGCGACATGTCGCGGTGGCAGCGCAGGAAACTTTGTTTCCTGGCTTGCACTCTGTCCAGACAACGACATCAGCGGCGGGAAAGTATTGTGGCGAGGAGCCCGAAGGATCAAGAACCGAGCTGGCCATCTATTCCGCATGGCCGCTTATGCCCTTCATCGCAGCCCCACGCCCTTGGGCAACTACCTGCGTCGAATGAAAGCCAAGCTGGGCCCCCAAGCTGCCACCATGGCAACCGCCCATAAGATCGCAGTGATCTTTTACACCATGATCAAAAACCAAGTCGAATATGACGGGACCATTTGGGATGCCAGAGACGCCCAGAGGGAGAAAAGGCTGGAAGCAAAACTCAAACGGCAAGCCAAACAACTGGGCTACGAACTCGTTCCCATCGAGCCCAAAGCTGCATAACCAACTGGTTCAGGGCGAGGGGAGTTCCTTGGAAGCCACAGGCGATAGCGTAGATTGACCTCCGTGATCGCAACCGCGAAGATGATGCGTGATAGGTGTCACGCTTCGCAGCTTTGCAGCTTATTGGCAACGCGCAGCCACCACCACAACCGGGCAGAAGAAAATGCCCAAGCGCCAGCCGGACAATGGCGACATTTCCCAAACAGTTAGCGACAGCAGAACAGCAAATTCGCGGGTCGTAAAAACCTGCGGGGCCTAACAGGCAGGTTCTCCTGTAGGCCCCGGAAACTTTTCTTTTCTTAAGGTGTTGTTCTGCATGGTGCAGCAGATAACTAACTCTAGCGCGAGTCGGTAATCGCGAACAGATTACTGAAGTGCGTCGTTCTCCTCCACGTACCTCTATTTCTGCGGCCTCGCCGTTAGACGCATCGGGATGATAGGGCTACTGTTGTTTGGGTGGCTTGCTGTTACCCGGTGCCCAGTCATTGGCGCGGGGAGGCTGGGACCGTCCAACATGTCTCCGTTGACCCACGATTGATCCGGTGAGTGCTGCAGGCATCAGGACTGAGACCAGACCACCTGTTCTAGACGGGACCACAATGTTTCCGTCAAGGCAACTTTGTTTTGTGGTGAGCCGAACGGTATCACTTTCCCTTTTTGCTCAGGCGCGATCCACGTGGTTGCCCTTTTCCTGAAGCTGCTAGGTACGTAGAACTCAATGATTTTCGCCATAAATCCCCCTTTGTTGGAGCCAGCAATGGGAAGGCGTTCCAAATCGTTGCCATCCATTTCTCTAGCCTCTCACTTCCTATAGTGTGAATTGGGTTCGAAAAGTCTCGTCGAGATGAATTTCTTCAGACCAATTCAGGCGGCTTCACACAGGCTCTATGGACGGTGCCAGAGATCAGGAGCATGATCACACTTACTTGCGGGATTTGCTCACCTCCTTCTGACCGAGGTTGGATGAGCCCAGTAAGGGGGTTCGGAAATCGGGGAAGGTTTCCGAACCCCTCAAAATACCAAGGAAGGGTTTGGGCACGTCACCTTACTGCAATTCAGATACACGCCATTCACCTAACTTCGCAACTCTCCTTCAGGCATACCCAGCACCCAGACCCTCTTCCCCTTCAGCCAGCGGCATCCGGAATACAGACGGTAACCTCACATAGTTCATATGGGCAATATCAAGGGCGAGATTGCGAAGCACACCGGCCTACCTACCTAGCGGTAACAGGGGTCTTCCGAACCCCAGTGTGATCCAGACTCACGATCACAAATTGCGAGAGGTCAACCTATGCCAACAAAGCTGTCACAATGCTGAGCCATTCCGTATCCAGCGGCTCCCCGCACACAGGCTTGCCCGCCCGACCATACCAATAGGCAGCGTTCTGCTGATCGCCCTCTTTGCGATGCAGATAGGCGTGCACCCAACTACCCGCAGGGCCTTCGTCCTGCTGAGCGGATTCGTGTGCCCGCGTCCAATCGCCCTTGGCATCCCACCATAGTCCGGCGAGGGCGAATGAGAGTCCGTCTGGCGGCTCGGTCGCGGTGAGCGATTGGCGAAAATCTTCCAAGATCATTTGGGTATAATTCCTCCCGATGGAGGCGACATGGGATATGTTACTGAAGATCGGTAACTCTGTTCTCGCGCTGTGCCTGAGCCTGCTGGCGGTTTGCCAAGCTAACGCGCAGAACGCCGCACCCCCGAGTGGGCATCCCCTCCAAGGTCTTAAGACCGTTCAAATTGAACCCACACTCGTGCCCCAATTCGGAAACCGTAAAGGTGCCCGATGCGCCTAGCCTTGTTCAGGACAGTCTGAAAAATGCGCTCAGCGCTGCGAACATCGGACTCGCAGACAGCGCCCCAGTTCGGGCACAGATTGTTCTCGACGAATTCACCGCAGGGAACACAGCAGAGAGGGCGCTTCTTGGCATAGCCGCCGGGCGCAGCAGCGTGACCTGTCACTTGGTTTTACATGACGCCGATGGGAAAGAACTTTCAAGCGCTGAGGTTCACGTTGTCAGCAACGTCGCCTTCAATCCCCTTCAAGGTAATGACACGCGGTGAAGACACGCGCTACTCCGTTTTGATAAAAAGCTCCGCGAAGAGATTGCGCGAATGCAGTAGATGATCCGAGCCTAACAGCTTTCATGAGACACTCCTTCCGCCACTCTGGAACCCGCACCCACTGCCCAACTCACTCTACTCCTATACAATCAACAAGCTGTCAAAATACCCGAGGGGGTAACAATGTCGAATCTAGATAATGTATTGTGGGAGCTTCGCGAAAAGCGCAGCCACGCGCAGGTAGAAATTGATAAGTTAGACCAATTAATTTCTGGGATAGAGTCTTTGAACGGTGCGGAAGCAGCAGCAGAACCTAACAACACAGCCCATCCGATCCGAATAGTATCCGCAGCTTCGCGGCGAAAAATGGCGTTGGCACAAAAGGCACGATGGGCAGGTATTCGCAAACAGTCGCAGCCAATAGCTTTGGTAGCGAAGTCCACGATCTCGGCTCCAGCAAAGCGCATCATGTCCGCATCAGCACGACGGAAGATCGCGGCGGCGCAAAGGGCGCGTTGGGCGGCGTTCCGAGCGGCGAAGAAGAAGAAGGCGGCTTAGTAGCTTGGGGAGCCTGCTGCGGCGAGTGTGCGGCAGGCTTTCTTTATCCTTACAAACAGAAACGAGGAACTCCGTGAAGAAGATCGCACTTGCTGTGTTGCTGTTCTTGTCCGCGCACGCATGGGCCCCGGGGGAGACCCCACCCCGGACGACTACACCATCAATATCCACGTCAGTTCATCGAGCATCGCCACTGGCGGCGGACAAGATTTGAGCGTAGTCATCGATGGGAAAAAATATGAACTGGCGTGCGAATGTGCTACTGGCACGCTTTTGGCACTCGGAGACTTTAAGGCGAAGCTCGTTAAGGACGAGCACAAGACCACTTACGACTCCATTCGAGTCTACGAGTTTCTGTTTGCGGACAAGAAAACCAGAAGGTTCGAGGTCATAGGACAGACGGAGTAGCATTACTCCGCGACGGGCTCGCTGCCAGAGACTCGATTTCCGCGTGGGACCGTATTGGTTTCATGCCGTGGCATATCACGAGGCAACGGGGTTTTCGATTCCAAGCGCAGCGAAAGTTATAAGTCCGACTCATTTCGTTGAGCGCACAGGAGAAGATTGCTAAGGCCGAGTAGCAGTTTTAACCGACAAGCACGAATCTCCAACACTGGATTGACCAGCATCCCGCTGCATTTGCGGCGATCTTCCCGATCTACTTTCTTTGCATATGGTTTCTGGTCGCTTTGGTCATCAGCTTCGTTGGCGGTTGGTTCTCTCTGGCGAGACTGTATCGCACACGGGTGCCGTTCAATGGGTCAAAATGGAGAGAGCAGAGCGGACAGATTCGTTGTCTGACGAACTACAACCGCGTCCTCACGCTCGGAACCAGTCAGGAAGATCTGTACTTAGCAAGCATGTTCCTGTTCCGCTTCATGCACCCACCGTTGCTTATTCCATGGAGCGAGATCAATGTGCGAAGGAAGAAGGGCTGGGTGTTCGAGTTACGTGATCTTTACGATGGGGTACGACCTGGCAATCCCTTTGCGGATTCGCGGCTCGCTGGGGGCGAAGCTCCGGGAATCGGCGGGGAGCTATTGGCCTATTGAGGAGACGTGAATTTGTCGGAAACTTCACCAATGGAGTCTTCGGTGATTTGCGCTTGCAGTTGTGGAGTGCAATTCGCTCGCTCTAATAAGTCAACGTTCCAGTTGATATTGCATGGAGTTGTGCAAGCTGATCTGGATTGGGCAGCGCCTCCATGGGGAACCACATTTCGCGTTCCTCGATGTGAACTCTCACATCCACTTCGCCGTTCGGCAGGGAGCACTTGCGATGCACAGGTGATGGCGAAGGGACCTCCAAGGGCGCAATCGTCAGCGATCCGATACTCTTGCCAAGTTTGTAGTTGTAACGAAAACCGCTATGGGTGTCGCCGCTCCGACTGAGGATTTGTGCTCCATTGAGGCCAAGCTGCTGGTACATATCGTCATCGAGAGCAGCCATGAGCGGCGTCCACTTGTCTGACCGCATAACGAAAAACGCATCGAATCCTCCACCATGGGGAACAAATTCCTTGCCCGCCGCGCCGCTCATATGGGGTCCCAAAAAGGACGAAGATTCACAGCACCGGAATCGTTCGATTACAGGTAGCGGCGTGTAGCTCTTGAGAAACGTACTGTCCGTTTCCGGTGTCGGATACAAGGTACGGGAACGTTCCCACGCCACCAATAACGCGCCCGCACTCACGGTGACCACCACGACGACAGTAAGGACGGTCAGCACCAGCCCAATCAAGATCAACCGATGAGATTTTCTGCCAAATTTCATGGGCGAACCTCGCAGGGCGTAATCATACCGCTTTTCCGAGAGCCCTACTACCTTGGAACCGAAAATAGCTCTCACCCGCAAGCCGACCCACGCCCACAATGGTCGGCAGACTGGCCCGAAGAGCCCGCAGCGCCTACGAGTCGATCTAACCGACCTGAGCCCCTCAGATAACCCAATTCCACAAGAAGGGGCTTTCCAGTGTTTTACGCATCCAGAGCCCTCCCCGCATGGAAGGGGACATTAGGCGGCTTCGCAGCATTGCGAAATCGTGCTACTCTGCTGCGTTTCCCGAAGTTATTCGTCTGATGCTCTCTCTCGTGCGCTCATCCCTCGCCGCCGCTGTTCTGCTCGTCTCTTTGCAACTGATGTTTAGCGATGACACCAAGGCTCCAGATATCAATCCGGAGCTTGCGGCTGCTGACCAGCTTTATCGAGCGGGCAAATTCGCGGAGGCCGAGGCCAGCTACCAAACGCTACTCAAGGCCGATGCGAAGCTCGTGCCTGTGCAGGTCGGGCTGGTGCGGGCAATGTTGCGGCAACAGAAGATTGACGAGGCGTTGGACGCCGTGAATACCGCCTTGGCCGCTCAGCCAAGTACGGCAGCGTTGCTGGCGGCGAAGGGAGATGTGCAATTTCGTCTGGCACAGATGTCGGAGGCGGAGTTGTCGTATCTGACGGCGAAGAAGCTCGACCCCAAGGAAGTGCGAGCATATCTTGGGCTGGCGCGGTTGTACCGATCCTACTCCCTATACCGCAGAACCTATGATCAGCTACAAAGCGCCCACGAAATCGCTCCTGACGATATCGAGGTTCAAAGGGCGTGGCTGAGCATGCTTCCGCGAAAAGAGAGACTGGCGGCAATGGAGGCCTACCTCGGAGGCCCCCATCCCGATAATGAAGAAGAAACAAAGTGGATGACGGAGTATTTGGAGTTTCTAAGAGCTACAGCAGATAAGCCCGTTCATGGGTGTGGGTTGGTCAGCAAAGTGGAGCAGACCGAGACCAAGTTGGAGACGATGTATGGGGCGGACGGACATCGCATGCGGGGCATAGGCTTGTCGGTTAAGCTCAATGACCGGAATGTCCATCTTCTGCTTGATACCGGAGCGGGCGGGATTATGGTGAGCCGCAAGCTCGCGGAGAAGGCGGGATTGATCCGCATTTCTGCGGTGCACTACGGAGGCATCGGCGACGAAGGCCTGCAGAGCGGCTACACGGCGGTAGCAGATCACATCCGGATCGGCGAACTGGAATTCCAAGACTGTGTGGTCGCCGTAAGCGACAAAGGTTCGGTGGGCGATGAAGACGGGTTGATCGGGGCCGATGTGCTCGGGGCATATCTCATCGACATTGACCTTCCGGGAATGCGGCTCAAACTAGCTCCATTGCCGAAGCGCCCCGAAGACACGGTTGCCCCGAAGTCGCTGAACAGCGAAGGCGAGGAACAAGCGAATGCCGAGCGGAAAGAAGATAGCGTGAACGAGCCCACTTCGCAGGATCAGAAATCTCCCAGGCCGATATCGAAACCAGCGCAACGCCTGCCCAAAGATCGTTACATTGCGCCTGATATGGCGGACTGGACGAACGTTTTCCGATTTGGTCACAGCATATTGGTGCCAACTAGTGAGCCGTCCCGGTGATTTCGTTAATACGAATTCGCTTCTGAGGATCGGTGTAAGTCCAGCGAAAAGGTTTTGCTGATTTGGCATAAGCCTCGATGTACTTGCGTAGCTTTCGTGCCAGATCAGCAACCGAAGTGAAGACGCCGCGGCTGATCACATCGCGCTGGATCTTGGCGAACCACAACTCCACCTGGTTCAACCAAGAGGAGTAGGTGGGAGTGAAGTGAAAACGTACTTTCGGATGTTGCTGCAAGAATTCCTCCACCGCTTTGGTCTTGTGGGCGGAAAGATTATCCAGCACGATGTGGATTTCCTTCGCCCACCGAGTCTTGCTGAGCAACTGATCCAGAAAAGCGATAAACTCGGCGCTGGTGTGACGCTTGGCCGTCTTGCCTTCCACTTTGCCGGTCTTCACATCCAGCGCTGCATAGAGTGAAAGCGTGCCGTGACGGAAGTATTCGAAGCCATGCCGTTCCGCTCGCCCCGGCGACAACGGCAACACCGGGTCGAGCCGATCCAGAGCCTGAATCGCCGTCTTTTCATCGAGACAAAACACAGCTGCATGCTGCGGCGGATTCAAGTAAAGACCGATGATGTCAGCTGCTTTGCTTTCAAACTCCGGATCGTTACTGGCCATATATCGTTCCAGTCGGTGCGGTTTCAGTTGCGCTTGCGCTAGAATCCGCTGCACCGTGGACTTGCTCAGGCCCAACTCGCTCGCCAGTTTCCGGCAGGACCAGTGCGTGCTGCCGTCCTCCGGCTTTTGCTGCACTCGCCGGATCACGCGGGCTTGCACCTTCGGCGTGGCGGCACGTGGCTTGCTGCCCTGATGACGGCCCTCCAAGCCCGCCAATCCGTCTCGTTCGAACCGCATCTTCCAACGGGCGATGGTGGGCAAACTGGTTTTTAGACTTCTGGCAATCTCGCGATAGGTAGTACCGTCGGCCAAAGCCAGGATGAGTCGCGCGCGAAACACATCTCCGGCAGGCAGGGTTCGTGACTGCGCCCAGCGTTGTAACTCTTCTCTCTGTTCGGGAATCAGTTTGAGCAAGCTTCGATTATCCGTCATATCAATTAGACGGTCGAAGCACGATTACGTTATCACTGGGACATCATACTAGTTCCTCGACATCACATCCCGCATTCAGGCGGTATTGCAAATCCGCAATCGTTCCAGCCAACTGCGAAATTCGGTTGCCATACCATGCAGCCTTGGTCGGCTCCAACTGCGACCACTTGGCGTCGGTGAACCCAATCGCGTCAGACCCCTGCCGCTGCACATACACTTCGAGGATTGGCACGTCCCAATGGAAGTCCGCCAGCACGTGCGCTGCTTCGTGGATAGCTGCCGACCGCACCCGGAAAAGGGAGCGCGGCTCCAGTCCCGCTTTCCTCCTACGTTTTGCCTCGCCCATTAGTCACTCCTTAGTTTTGGCTTGGTGGTTACTGAATCCGAGATTGTTTCCTCTTTCGCTGCTCCCCATTTTTCGGGTGAGCGGAAATTCAACTGGGCGCAGCTTAGCTTGGTTGGGACGCGCAGGGATATAAACGGAAAACCTAGACTGGGGGAAATGCAATTACAGAAGATCAGGAATAACGCGAGATGGTAAGTCTATTCTTTCGAAGGTGCTGCTCGCCGGGATGGCCTACATCCATCCTGTAGAAAACTGCTGCTGCGCATTCCAGCAAGGTCTTCTTCGCTCGCAAAACCGGAGAGTCGGATGGATCGGCACGATAATGCGTGTGCCGCCGATGGTAATTACTACGCCAGATGCGATGATCGACTTCGCCGTAATTAGTTCCTAGCATCACTGACAGTAGGTTTGCAACTGTTTTATCGTGATTCTTATTTGTGTGGTCGTGGACGAATCGCACGAGCAGCGCCTTTGCTAGACTGAGGTAGAAGTCCGACTTGCCCCCGAGATATCTTGCCGAGTGCTCAACGAGGGAAGCATATTCTCGGAGATGGTTCTGCAAATCCAAGAATTTCGCAAGCGTACTGGGTTTTCCGCTTTTTACTT
>Ga0209008_1000347_pt1 | contig 17480 bp, 8 predicted proteins | sample JacPin_JW_Ref_O3_FD_187963 | JGI IMG/M metagenome (GOLD analysis project Ga0209008, IMG submission 187963) | Forest soil microbial communities from Algoma, Ontario, Canada - Jack Pine, Ontario site 1_JW_Ref_O3 (SPAdes) (version 2) | ecosystem: Environmental > Terrestrial > Soil > Boreal...
GCCGCCGGAACTCCAATTGCCACCCCGATCGCCAGCAGCACCACTGCCTCGCGCAGCACCAATCGCCCGATATCGCCACGCATCGCGCCCAGTGCAATTCGTATTCCGATCTCGCGTGTCCGTTGCACCACGAGAAAGGCAAGCACGCCATAAATTCCGATGCATCCAAGCAGCGCGGCCACCGATCCAAACGTGAGTGACAATCCCGCCACGATCGCTTCGCCGGAAAGATCTTCGGCCACCACGTTCTCTTCGGTCTTCATATGCGCCGTCGGGAGCGACGGATCGATTTTTCGCACGGTGTCACGAATCAGCGCGAAAAATGATTCGGGCGGCTGCGACGTTCGCACGTAGAACGTGGCCTGCCCCAGCGTCTTATCCTCAGCCAGCGGCAAAAACGCAAAAGGCACTTTGTCTTCCCGCACGTGCGCGTACTTTCCATCCTTAACAACTCCCACTACTTCCACGTCGGTCTTCACCCCGTTACCCGTTCCAAATCCAAATCGCGTTCCTACCGGATTGCGGTCCGCCAGGTATCGTCTCACGAACGTTTCATTGACGATCGCGACCTTCGGGCCGTCCAACGTATCTCTCGACGAAAATTCCCGGCCCGCCAGCAACGGCACTCCCATGGTGGAGAAAAAATTCGGACCAGCCTCATTACGGCTCACCACCTGATCCTCCGGATCTCCATTGCGGACCTTACCTTCAATTTCGACGCCACCGGTGTTGCTCGTGCCGCTCAGCAACGACACTTGCGCCGCGCTCACTCCCTGAACGCCGGGAAGCGCCGCCAATGCTTCGGTCAATTGATTCGTGAATGCCGTCGTGCGCTCCGGCGTATAGCCGTTCAGTGCCGGCGACACGGTGAACTGAATTACGTGATCGGCCTTTAATCCCAAATCCACTTTGCGCAGATTCCAAAGCGTCTGGGTCATCAGCGCAGCGCCGCTCAGCAAAAGCACGGTGAGCGCCATTTGCGCCGCCACAAACACTTTGCGGATTCGCACGTGGCCCGAGCCCGACGTCGAGCTGCGATCTTGATCACGCAGCACCGCATTCAAGTCGCCTCCGGAAAATCGCAGTGCCGGTGCGAGCCCAAAAAGAATTCCCGTTCCGACGGCTACCGCAAAGTTGAAAATCAGAATCCGCAGGTCCAGACTCGCCGAAAGTCCCTCGATCCCTTGGCCGCTCGACGCTATCCGCGTCAGCGTGTCGATGCCCCACACCGCAACGAGTAGACCAGCAAGTCCTCCGGCCAGGGAAAGCATTACGCTCTCGATCAACACCGCGCGCACCAACCGCCCTCGCTCCGCTCCCAGCGCCCGCCGGATCGCATACTCGCGGCTGCGCGATGCACCTCGCGCCATCAGCAGGCTCGCCACGTTTGTGCACACAATCAGCAGCACCAAAATCACCATGCCGCCAAGCGCTAGAAGCGGCACTTGCGCGTCGTTCTGCAAAGTCGGCCGCCCCTGCGAGCCAGGCATCAATATCATTTTGCGATCGATGAACAGTTGCCGCCGCGCTTCGGACGCCCACTTGGTGGTCTGCGCCGCCTGCTCCGCCACCTGCGCGTGATAGGTCACTTGCAGCGACGCCTCCGCCTGCTTCATCGACATCCCCGGCTTCATCCGCCCGATTAGCGGAAGCCAGTAGTCGTCCCACTTCTCGAGCGACCACTCGTTCGGCATCGCCTGCGCCGCCATCGTCAGCGGAATGAAAACGTCCGGCGACTCGCCGGCCTGCACGCCCTTGAATCCCTGCTGTGCTACGCCGACGACGGTCATTGGCGTTCCGTTGATCGGCACGGATTGGTTCAAAACCTGTGGATTGGCGCCGAAATGCCGCTTCCAGTAGCCGTTGCTGAGCACGACGACGGGATTCGCGCCGGCCGCCTGTTCATCATTCATCGAGAAGACGCGCCCGAGCGCCGGCCGGACGCCGAGCACTTCGAAATAATTTCCGGAGACGAGCTCGCACTCGGCAAGTTCCGTGTCGCCTTGATAAGTGACGCTTACACTCGTGACGTAGCGCGCCAGCAATCCCGTGAGCGCTTCATTTTTTTCCCGCAGCGCCTTGAACATCGGATAAGAGAATGTCTGCCCCTCGGGACCGCCGTCGCCCCAGCGGCTGCCGCTCACGTCGCCAGGCGAACGCAGCACCACGAGTTGCTCCGGCTTCTGCACTGGCAGGCGCCGTAGCAGCACTTGATCGAGCAACGAGAAGATAGCCGTGCTCGCGCCGATGCCGATCGCTAGAGTAAGGATCGCGACGATGCTAAATCCTGCCGATTTGCGCAGAGTACGCAGCGCATAGCGAAAATCCTGAATCACGTTGCTCATTTCTGCCTCCAGACCTGACTTCGCGATCCCAATCGTTTTGAGGCTACTCGTATCGCAATGCCACCATCGGATCACTCATAGCGCAGGGCGACCATCGGGTCGACTCGCATCGCGCGGCGGGCTGGCACGTAACACGCTGCTAATGCGGCGCCGGCGAGCACCACGCTCACCACCACGAACGTCGCCGGATCGAACGCGCGCACTTCGTACAACAAGCTGCCGAGATATCGCGTTAATGCGAACGCGCCGATCAGTCCGAGCGCAACGCCGCAAACTGCCAAGCGCATGGTGCGTCCGAGAATTAGTCCGCGCACGTCTGCCAGTTGCGCGCCGAGCGCCATGCGGATGCCGATTTCTTGCGTTCGCTGGTTCACGGTGTAACTCGTCACGCCGTAAATTCCGACTGCGGCGAGGAGCAGCGCGAGTCCCGCGAACGTACCGATCAGCACCGCCGCAAATCGGCGCGGCGCAACTGAATCCGACAGCAGTTCGTCCACCGTCAATACTTGCGTCACCGGCAGGTTCGGATCGAATTTGTGGACCACGTCCGTGGCCGCAAGTGCCAGCGTGGAAGGATTCGCATCGGTGCGAATTACGAGATAGGGTGTCCAGCCGCCGCTGAAATAAACGTCGAGCGTCGGTTCGGCGTCGAGACCGAATTGATGAACGTTGCCGACGATGCCGATGATGGAAAACCAGCATGGTTGCGGCGCGAGCGAACATATATTGATGCGCTTGCCGAGGGAATCGCCGTCTGGCCAGAAGCGGCGAGCCATCGTTTGGTTGATCACTACGTTCGTTAGCGTCCAATCTGCTTGATCGAAGTTGCGGCCGTGCAGCAGCGGAATATCGAGCGACGCGAAATATCCCAGGCTGATATTGCGAATTTGCGCGACGGGCCGTGCGCCTGCCGGAGGGACCGGTTGGCCTTCGATCACGAAGCGCGACGCTTGCCGCAAACTTGATGCGAGCGGAAGCACGTCGATTCCGCCGGCGCGCTTTACTCCGGGCAGCGCTTGGATTTTCGCGGCGAGTTCTTCGAATTGCAGCGATTGCTGCCGGCCGAGATCGTTTTGTTGGTCGTTCGACAATTGGCTCAGTTGCGACGCGGGAATCGCTGCTTGCGGAATCTGCATGGTCAGCACGTGATCGGTAGAAAATCCCGCGTTAACGCTCACTAATCGATGGAAGCTGCGCAGCAGCAAGCCCGCGCCGATCAGCGGCAACAAAGCCATCGCGATTTCTGAAATCACCAGGAAATCGTGCGCGCGGCGGCTACCCAGTCCGCTTGAGCCTTTCGATCCTTGTTTGATCACGCTGCTCAAATCGGCGCGCAGCGTTTGCAATGCGGGCAATAGACCGCACGCGATGCCCGTGAGCACGCAAACGGTGAGCGTGAATGCGAGTACGGGACCATTCAGCGAGACGTCATGCACCACTGCTAGATCTGCCGGAAGCGCCGCGGTTAATGCGTCGAGGCCGATGCTGGCCAGCAGCACTCCGATCGCGCCGCCGATGAAGGAAAGAAGCAAACTTTCCGTGAGCAGTTGCCGCACCATCCGCCAGCGATTCGCGCCCAGTGCGGTGCGCAACGCAATTTCTCGCTCGCGGCTCGCATTCCGGGCCAGCACCAAATTCACAATATTCGCGCACGCAATCAGCAGCACCAGCCCTACTGCGCCGAATAGCACGAGCAGCGTGCGTCGCAGCTTTGTCGCCGACGGATCTTCGAAATGCTGCACCGTCACGCCCCAATTTTTGTGCGTGTCGGGAAACGCCTCCAACTCATGGTTATTGAGCGATTCGATTTCGGATTGCGCTTGCGCGACGCTCGTGCCGGGCTTCAGCCGCGCGAGCACCGTGAAGGGATGATGCACGCGGCCCATCAGATCATCGGCATATTGCCCGCTGGGCAGCCAAATATCGGGCCAGCTCTCCAATTGAAAATCGCCCGGCAGCACGCCAACGAGCGTGAATCGCTGGCCGTCCAGAGTGACTGTTCGTCCGATCGCTTTCGGATCGCCGCCGAAATGGCTCAGCCAAAATCGATGGCTCAGCATTGCTACGGGCGAGCTGCCGGTTTTGTCTTCGTCCGGCGAAAAGGTGCGACCCAGCACCACGTGAACTCCGAGCATCGGAAATAATTCTGCCGTGGAATAGCACGCTTGAATTCTTTCGGTCGCGCCCTCGCCCGTCATGTTGAAACCGGAAGAAATGGCCACGTACGCGCCCATATCCGAAAAGCTGCGCGCTTGTTGCCGCCAATCTTGATAATCGCCTGGAGATAATCCGAGTTGCGGCCAGACAGGTTTGTAGCTATTCGAAATTTCGACCAGATTTTCCGAGTGCGGATATGGAAGCGGGCGCAAGAGCACGCGCTGCACCACGCTGAAGATCGCGGAATTCGCGCCAATGCCCAGGGCGAGAGTAAGGATCGCCGTAGCCGCGAAGCCGGGCGACTTTCGCAACATGCGCAACGCGAATTTTAAATCTTGCAAAAACCCATTCATGATCGTTCCTAAATCCCGCCCAACATTTCCCCGCGTGCGGCGTTTTGCGGTTCACTCCGAACGTAGGGCCCGATCTTTGGTGGGCTTCTTCGTGCACGATCGCGCACAATTGCAATCGCGCCGAACCCCGTGGCCGAAATGCGGGAGGGTCTAAAGCACCCTCCCCTACAAAACCTACTCGTAACGGAGCGCCACCATTGGATCTACTCGCATCGCGCGGCGGGCTGGCACGTAACACGCCGCCAACGCTGCAGCCACCAATAGCCCCGTCGCAATCGCAAACGAAACTGGATCCGTGGCCTTCACCTCGAACAATAAACTGCCCATCAAGCGCGTAGCGGCGAACGCGCCCAATAATCCGGCGGCCGTCCCTGCGCTAACCCACAACAATCCTCGCCGCAGCATCATGCGCATCACGTCGCCCGGCTGCGCGCCGAGCGCCATGCGAATTCCGATTTCGCGCGTCTGCTGCGTAACGCTGATCGCAATCACGCCATAAATCCCAATCAGCGCCAGCAATAATCCGAGCCCCGCAAACACGCTCAGTAAAATCGACTGAAATCGCGGCGTGGTGGACCATTTGTGAATCGATTCATCCATCGTTCCTGCACTCGTGAGCGGTAGGTCAGCGTCGATCGATTGCACCACGGAACGAAGCGCCGGCAGCAGGGCGTTCGGATCCGATTTCGTGCGGATGAAAAGTGACACATCACTCGAACTGGCCTGCGCCCATGGAATGTAGACTTCGGGACGAGAAGGAGCAGTGGGGCGGACATCACGAACGTCTTTCGCAATTCCGACGACTTCGTGCCATTCCGGCTTATCCTTTGGATCCGTATTGAAATTGATGCGTTTGCCGATTGCATCCGCATTGGGCCAATAACGGCGCGCGAACGATTCGTTCACGATGGCGACGCCTGCTGATTTCGCAGTGTCCGCCTCAGAAAAATCGCGCCCTCGAACGAACGGAATCTGAAGAGTGGCGAAATATGCAGGCGTCACGTATTGAGTTTCGAAGCTGGGACTCTGCGCCGTCGTGTCTTTCGCAGCACCTTCGATTTCCATGAAAGAAAGCATCATCTGCCCGCCTAGTACGGTTCCACTCGCCGCGGCCACGCTCTCGACCGGCAAAGTTTTTGTGCGTTCCATCAAATCGTTCAGAAATGTCAGTTGCGATTCCATTGTCGCGTACTTCGAAGTAGGTAGAGACACGCGGGCGGTGAGCAGATGATCGGTGCGGAATCCCGGCTCGATGTGTGTCAAGCGCACGAAACTTTTGATCAGCAGCGCCGAGCTAGCCAGCAGCACTAGCGCGAGGCTCACTTCCAGCATCACAAGCGCGCTACGTGTGCGTTGCCGTCCGCGCGTTCCCGTTAATCCGAATGGCCCAGATTCCTTGAGCGCTCCGCCCACACTCGTTCGCGAACTTTGTAGCGCCGGCGCCAGTCCAAAGAGCACGGAGGCCAGCACCGAGACGCCCATCGTGAACGCAAAGACCCATCGGTCCATCCGCAAGTCTTCAAGCCGCGGCGTATCCGGCGGCGCCAGATGCCGGAACGCATCCACGCCGTACATTCCCAGCAGCCAACCCATCGCGCCGCCAATCATTGCCAGCAACAAGCTCTCTACCAAAAATTGCCGTACGATTCTTCCGCGGCTCGCCCCCAGCGCCGAACGCACCGCAACTTCTTTTTGCCGCGCGAGGCTGCGCGCCAGTGCGAGACTACCCACATTCGCGCATCCGATCAGCAACACCAACACGACCGCGCCCATCAGCACCAACAATGCCAAGCGCGAATTTCTCGTCGTCTCGTCTTGCAGCAAATTCAGGTCGAACTTGATGCCCTTATCGTCTTCCGGGTAGTGCTGGCTGAAGTTGGCGGCGAAAGAATCCATTTCCGCCCGTGCCGTTTTCAACGAGACGCCGCGCTTTATCTTCACCAACACCGAGTACCCGTGCATCGAGCGCGCATCGTGTTCTTTAGGCGTCAGCGCCAACGGCACATAAACTTTTATGTCGTTAAAACGGAAACCTGCGGGCATCACTCCGATCACGGTGTAGGGCTTGGTATCGAGGCGTATCGTGCGGCCAATTACTTTGGGATCGGAGCCGTAGCGGCTGCGCCAAAGCGCATCGCTCAAAATTGCGACGCCGTCTTTTCCTGGAACGAGTTCTTCATTTGCAAAAAACCGTCCACGCGCCGGTGCGACGCCCAACAGCGCAAATAAATCGGGGGTCGCCCGCGCAGTATCTTCCACCGCAGGTTCGCCATCGCCGGAAAGATTCATCGTGTCTTCTCGAAATATCGCCGTTTTGTCGAAGACATGATTCTGGGCGCTGACGTCGGTGAAGTCCGCCGATGAATCGCCCAGACGGAACTCGGGAAAATACGGCAGAATCGTGCGCAGATACGCGATTCGCTCGGAATCGGCATAAGGCAGCGGCCGCAGCAAAGTACTATTCACTACTGTGAAGACGGCGGTGTTCGCGCCAATTCCCAGCGCCAACGTAAGAATAGCAATCGCCGTAAAGCCCGGCGATTTCCGCAGCATCCGCACCGCATATCTAAAATCCTGCAGAATTCCAGTCATATTGGAGGCCTCTACTCATATCGCAGAGCGATCATTGGATCATTCATATCGCAGAGCGACCATCGGGTCGACGCGCATCGCTCGCCGCGCCGGAATCACGCACGCCGCCGCCGTGACCAAACACAACAACACAGATACCGCCGCGAGCGTCAGCGGATCCGTCGGCTTCACTCCGTAGAGCTGCCCCTCGATCAATCGCGTCAACGCAAACGATCCCGCCAATCCAATCACGATGCCAACCAAAGCCGGCGCCATCCCCTGCCGCAAAATCAATCCCAAAATATCCCGAGGATTTGCACCGAGCGCCATGCGAATTCCCACTTCATGGGTTCGCTGCGCGACCGAATATGCAACCACTCCGTAAATTCCAATCGTAGCCAGCAGCAATCCGATCAACCCGGCAATGCTCAACATCAGCGCCGTCCCCTCGAATCCAATCAGCGAACTCTCGATGGTCTGCCGCATCGTCTGCAAATTGCTCACGGCAACCGCCGGATCCATCTTCACCACCGCCGCCTGAATCGTAGTTCCCAGCGACTCGGGCGCAGTGGCCGTGCGAACAAACAAAGCAATCCGCGATCCCTGCGTCTGTTGGAAAGGCACGTAGTAGAAGGCCGTGGGTTTCTCCGACATCGACTGGTATTTCGTATCCGCAACCACGCCGATTACTTCATCCCACTTATCCGTCTCGCCTTTGATGCGCTGCCCGATCGCGCTTTTTCCGGGCCAATATTTTTTCGCCAACGTTTCGTTCACGACGGCCACGCGCGGCGCTTTCTCATCGTCCGCCCAACTGAATTCCCGACCGGCACGCAATGGCAACCCCAGTGTCTGGAAAAATGCCGGCGAAATCATGTCAAAGCCGACGGTCATCGATTCTTCTTTGAGCGCCTGATAGCCATCGATCGTCACCGTCGTCGAATACGTGTACTGCTGCGCCACCGGCCCTGCTTGCGCGACGGCCGCAGACTGCACTCCAGGAATCGAGCCGGCGTTTTCTATCAACTCCCGCAAGAAAGTCTTCACGCGTGCCGGGTTGTAGCCCGCCGCGGACGTGTCCACGGATATTGACAAAATGTCATTAGGCTTGAATCCCAAATTCGTGGCGCGCGCCGCCAGCACGCTGCGGAGCAACAATCCGGATCCCACCAGCAATATCAACGACACCGCCACCTGCACGGCGACCATTCCCGCGCGCAGCGGCGATTTCCTCGAGCGCCGTCCGCCCTCTTCTCCCTTCAGCGCGGGCACCAAGTCCACTCGCGAGGCCATCAACGACGGTGCAAGCCCAAACAAGATTCCCGCCAGCGATGCCACCACCAACGTGAAACCGAATACTTCCCCGTCCAGTTGCGCATCAAGACTCAGCGGCACACCAAACACTTGAGGCGGATGCGCCAAAAAATTCGTAACCCAAGCCGCCAGCAACAATCCTACCGTTCCGCCGACGAGAGACATCAACACACTCTCGCTCAGCAGTTGCCGGATCAATCGCCCGCGCCCTGCTCCGAGCGCCACGCGTATCGCAATTTCCGTCCGCCTCGCCGTCGAGCGCGCGATCAATAATCCCGCCACGTTCGCGCACGCGATCAACAACACAAATGCCACCGTCCCCGAAAGCATCGCCACCACAGGCAAAATCGCCGGCGCCGCTCCGAAAGGAGTTTTCCAAATAGGCAAAACGGCCGCGGTGTCGGTTAAAGAGTCTTGCCGGTCCGGATTCGATTTGTTGTACGCCTGCAAGTTTACCGTCGTCGCCGCCTGCGCCGTGGCCACCGTCACTCCCGGCTTCAATCTTCCAAACGCAAAGAGCCAGTTCGTCCCCGACTGCTCCAAAATATTTCCTCCGGCAACTTCCACCGGCAGCACCACGGGCTGCATCATCGTCGAGACATACGCCTGTGAGGGCACTCCCACATTTGCGCCGTGAAAATCCTCCGGCATCACGCCGATGATAGTGAACAGTCTTCCGGAAATCGCCATGGTGCGGCCCACTGCCGAAGGCTCGGCGCCAAATTCGGTCTTCCAAAGTTTGTGGCTGATCACTACGAGAGGATGGCCCGACGGCACTTTGTCGTCATCCGGAGTCAGCGTTCGGCCCAGGTCCGCGTGCACGCCGAGCGCATCGAAATAGTTTCCGGTCACCACTTCGCCCTGGATTTGTTTGGTCTCGTTGCCGATTTTCACCGTGAAAATGATCTGGCAATCCGCAGCGAGTGTTTGCAGCACGTCGTTTCTATCGCGCAAATTCCGATAGACGGGATAGGAAAGCGGAAAAGTGTCGCCTGTAGCCTGTCGAGTGCCGACCGAAACGATGTTGTCCGAGTGCGCCACGCCCGAAAGCGGCTGCAGGATCACAGCTTTCACGATGCTGAAGATCGCGGTGTTCGCGCCGATCCCCAGCGCCAGCGTAAGAATCGCCACGATCGTGAATCCCGGCGACTTTCGCAACATGCGCACCGCAAATTTTACGTCCTGCATCAAAGCGCCCATCGAATCCTCCGAAATAATTCATGCCTCGAACCGACACAAAACCGACTACGCGCAGTTACTCATACCGCAGCGCCACCATCGGATCGACTCGCATGGCGCGCCGCGCCGGCACCCAACACGCCACCAGCGCCACAACGATCATCAACATCGCCACCGCCGCAAAAGTAATCGGATCATTCGCGCTCACGCCAAACAACATCCCGCGCAGCAACCCCGAAACCGCGAAAGCTCCCGCCAATCCGATGGCCGTTCCCGTCAACGCAAGCCGTAGCCCTTTCGCCACAATCATCCGCAAGACTTCGCGCGGCTGCGCTCCAATCGCCATCCGGATTCCAATTTCCCGCGTTTGCTGGCCCACCGCGTAAGCCAAAGTCCCGTAAAGTCCCACTGCAGCTAGCGTCAGCGCCAACAACGCAAACGCCGCCAGCAATCGCGCCGAAAATCGCGGCTGACCGATCGATGCCGCAACCACATCATTCATGGGCCGCAGCGCCGAGAGCGCTTCGTCTCTATCGATCGAATTCAATGCATCCCGCATTGCCCCCGCCAGCAGCAACGGGTCGCCCTTCGCGCGCACCACAAAATTCACCGAGTTCGACCCGCCCTGCGCTAGAGGCAGATACATCTCCGGCGGCTGCGGCGAGTTCAGCGCGAAGTGATTCACTCCGCCAATCACGCCGACGATCGTTCGCGCCTTCGTCCCTTCTTCTTCAATCAATAATTGTTTTCCGATCGCGTCCTGCCCGCCGAAGTACTGCGTCACGAACGGCTCATTCACTACCACCACGGCAAGCGAATCTTCCGTGTCCGCCTCCGTCACCCAACGTCCCTCCAACAAAGGAATGCTCATGGCCTTCAGAAATCCCGGCGTCACTCGCCGCAAATCCGCGTCTTCACTCTGATTCGGCTCGTAAACTCGTCCGGCAATCTTGAAGAAGTTGTCGTTGAATTGACCGGCGAGGGGTAATTCAGAAGTCGCTCCGGCCGCTTCCACTCCAGGAAGCGTCGCAATTCGCTCTTCGATTTGCCGCACTAGCTTCGCGCGACTCGCTGCGGTTTTGTACACCGCGTCATTGATGGAGAGCCGCGCGGTCGCCGCGTTGGCCGCGCGAAATCCGGGATTCACGCTGCTCAATCGCCAGAAACTTTTCAGCAGGAGTCCGGCGCCGGCCAGCAACGCGAGCGACATGGCTACTTCACCGATCACCAGCACCGAACTCGTGCGGTGCCGCTCGACGGGCAAACCGGCGCGGCTGCTCTCGTGAAGCGCCGTTTCAATACGAGCGCGTGACAGAAAAAGTGCGGGAGCCATACCAAAAACCAGCGCGGTCGCCGCCGAAACGCCCAGAGCGAGGAGCAGAACGCTGCCGTTCACTCGAATTTCGTCGAGTCGCGGAAAATCCGCTGGCGCAAGAAGCCGGAGCGCACTCACACCCCAAACCGAAAGAAAAATTCCCAGCGCGCCGCCGAGCAATGCAATCACCGCGCCTTCGGTCAGCATCAATCGCGCGATTCGCCAGCGTCCCGAGCCGAGCGCCGCGCGGACCGCAATTTCTTTCCTCCGCGACGTTGCCCGCGCCAGCAAAAGAATCGCCACGTTGGCGCACGCAATCAGAAGCAGCACTCCCACCGCCGCCAGCAAAACCACCAGCGACTTGCGCACTCCATCGCCCACCACCACGTCGCGCAGCGCGATGAGCCGCACGCTCCAGTCCTTGTTCGATTGTGGATATTCGCTCGCCAGCCGGTGCGCAATCGCGTCCAGTTCCGCTTGCGCTTCCTTCAGGCTTACCCCCGGCCTCAACCTTCCAACCGTTCCGAGAAAATGCCCGCGGCGGACGCTCATTCCGGGCGCGAGCATCGGTGCCGGGACCCAGATTTCGGCCGCCGAGAGCGAGGGGATGTCGGCGGGCAGCACACCCACAATCGTTTCAGGCTGCCCGTCGATCGTTACAGCACGGCCGATGACGTTCGGATCGCTTCCGAAGTCGCGTTGCCAGATTTTGCGGCCGAGGATTACAACTTGCGGCTTCGAAGTCTGCTCGTCCGAGGGAATAAACACGCGCCCGAGTAAAGGCCGCACACCCAGCGCATCGAAGAAATTCCACGAGACAAAATTGCTTCGCACTTGCTCCGGCTTCTCGCCGCCTGCCAGATTTGAATCGCCGTCCGAGATTCCGATGGCCGCGAATTGCTCGAAGCTGCGGCTGCCCGCTCGGAACTCGGAAAAGTCGCCAGGCGAAATCGCAGCCGAACTATTCAGCGGAAAATTACCGAAGCCCCAAACCAGCCGGTCGGCCTCGGGAAATGGCAATGGCCGCAGCAACACCGAATCGACGACGCTGAAGATTGCGGTATTCGCGCCGATTCCCAGCGCGAGGGTGAGAATCGCCACGGCCGCGAATCCCGGCGATCGTCGAAGCATGCGGAATGCAAGCTTGACGTCCTGCAACAGTGAGTTCAACGATCAGCTCCCGACGCTGTAAAGTTGCTCGACCACGCTCGCGCGATCTCCTTGCTCACTCGCCAGTTCGCAAAATTTCGCGCGCGGACAAAAATCCGCGACCGCGCAAACGAAATTGCGCGCCGCGTCCGAACGCACCTTTAGCTTTCGATCTCGCATTGCGAGTTCGATTTTCTCCGGCTCGTTGCGCGTTGCCCGCGCTGTTTTTTGAAAATCGTTAGACGCTTTCGACGCGCGTGCCGACTGTGTCTTCGACGATGCGGCCGTCGAAGAGATGAATGGCGCGATCGGCGATGCTGGCGTAGCGCGGGTCGTGGGTCACCATGCAAATGGTGGCGCCTTCCCGGTGCAATTGCCGCAAAAGTTCCATCACGGCTTCGCTGTTCTTCGAGTCGAGGTTTCCGGTCGGCTCGTCTGCGAGCAGGATTGACGGTTGGCCGACGAGGGCGCGGGCTACTGCGACGCGCTGCTGTTGACCGCCGGAAAGTTGCGAGGGGTAATGCTTCATGCGGTGCGCCATGCCGACGCGTTCGAGCACTTCCTGGACTCGTTTTTTGCGATCGGCTGAGGGCATGCTGCGGTAGGTGAGCGGCAACTCGACATTTTCGTACACCGTCAAATCGCCGATAAGGTTGAAGGCCTGGAAGATGAATCCGATTTCGCGATTGCGGATGCGCGTGCGATCGGCTAGCGAAAGATTTGCTACTGCTTGCTTGTTGATCCAGTAGTTGCCATCGCTTGGCGAATCGAGCAGCCCGAGGATTGAGAGCAGAGTGGACTTGCCGCAGCCCGACGGTCCGGCGATGGAAACGAATTCGCCGCTGCGAATTTCGAGATGCACCCCCGCCAGAGCATGCGTCTCGACTTCATCGGTGTAGAAAACTTTTGTTACGCCATCCAGATTGATAAGGGCTTCGCTGCCGTCTGCCATTTTGTGTGCTCCTCGAATTTGAGTCGATCGGCCGCTGCGCTCTGCGGTGCGCGCGGCTATTTCAATTTCATCGAGCTATTTCAATTGAATGCGATCGGAATTGTCCCATTGCGACATGTCCGACAAGATCACCGTGTCGCCCACCTGCAAGCCCTTTACTATTTCCACCGAATTCACCGAGGTCCTGCCCACCTGAACTTGAACGCGATTCGCTTCGTTCGCATCGTTCCATGCAGTGTTCGTTTTGAAAAGGCCGATGGTGCTATTCGCTTCACCGTGCACCGGACGTCCAACGAAGAGAACGTCGGTAAGACGTTCGAGTTCGACCGTGCCTTCGACGCTCAAATCCGGACGCGCGCCGGAAGGAAGCTCGCCCTCGAGTGCGCAATCCACAGTGACCGTGCCATTCTGCACCGCGGGATCGATGCGGCTTACGTGGCCCTGAATAATTCCGTTGTGCGTATCAATCGTGGCTTTCTGCCCAATCACGATATCTTTCGCCTGCGTTTCGGCGATCTTCAGTTGCGCTTTCAGATGTTGCGGCTGCGCGACTCGCGCGAGCACGGTGCCCGCGGTGACTTTCTGTCCCACTTCCACGTCGAGTTCCTGCAGCATGCCATCAATTCCCGGCCGGATTTTCAATTGATCCACTTGCGATTTCTTGAGCTCTCCGAGGGCGTGCATCTGATCGACTTTGGCTTGCTGCACCGCGATTTGCGCGTCAATCGAATTCGCGAAAGTTTCCACCTGCTTTTCGGCGATCTCGTTCTGCTTCGACAGTTCTTCTTCCGCCACTTTCGACGTTCTCAAAATCACGTCCGAAGTCAGGCCCAGCTTGAAAAGTTCCTCGTTTGTCTCTCTCTGGATTTGCGCTTGATGGAAGGCGGACCGGACGACGGCGGCTTTGGCCTTCTGATCCATCAATTGATTCTGGAGTTGCGCCTTCAAATTGTTCAACTCGGCTTCCGCGCCTTTGAGCTGGTATTCCGCATCGAGCGCGGCTTGCTGCAGCTCGGGATTGTTCATCGTGAAGATGACCGTGTCCTTTTTGACGGGAGTGCCGGGGAGAAGATAGCGCTGGGAGATTTGACCATCGGTCTGCGCCGGGATCAGGAGAATCGTCTCGGGAACCAGGGTGCCCAGGCCGCGGACCTCGCGGAGCATGGGGCCGCGCTGAACGGTGCCGGGCCAAAGGGTCGCCTTGTCCACGCTCGGCGCCGCCGGCTTCAGCGTGTGGAGAGCGCCAGTAATAAGGACTATGGCGATCACCGCCGCTACGCCATAGGCGATTTGGCGGAAGCGTTTTTTCTTCTTAGCGTCTGGCCGGGCAATATCCAAAGAAATGTCCTCGCAAGAGAGTAGGGCAAGTGTCTTGCCGCTTGGCGTGGGTTCGTAAGCACCGTAATACCATAGGCTTAGGAGAGTGGCAAGGGTGTGGTGATGGGTTTATTTGCTCGCTCATGGGACTCAACCGTCCCGGAACCGAACATGCATTTTGGGGAGTGCTTTGGCGAAATGCGTGGCGCATGTGGAGAGATACGCGGATTTGATGGGGGTAGTTCCCAGGGTGATTTTGGAGTTCCGGTGGCCGGGATGTTCTGGATTTTCTTTCGGTTGGCATTCGCCTTAACCGCAACATGTTGCGATTAAAATCGGTTGTAAGTTGCGGAGAATAAAGGGCGGGGATGGTTTTTAATCGCAACAAAAATGCGGCGGGCCGAGGTGTGGTTTTTGGTTTGGCTCGTGTTTGCCGGGGCGGTTGGGCTGGGGCCGAACGGCGGGAGGGTCTGAAGAACCCTCCCCTACTGGGTGATGTGGGACTGATTGCCAATGCAATTCCTCAGCGGCGCGCCCGCGTGGGCGGACTCGGGGCGTACAGACCCGGTTGTTTGCCTGGGGCTGCGGACGTACACGGTTATTTTAATTTGGATATTTACTATTTGTCAATAGTACGGGGAGGGAAGGCAGAGGCTCAGTTTGCGGTAACGCAGGCGGTCTCGATGGGTCGACGCGACATTGGCTCGAAAACTTCCCGCATGCAGCCTCAATAGCGAGATCGAAAATGAAGGGCAGCATTGGGTAGTGAGCGTCGCGGCGCGAGCGCCGCTGTCTGTTTCTAGCGCTAAAGCGCATTGATATAAGGCGGCTTTTTCCGGAGCGCTGAAGCGCTCCTTCCCCGCATAAATGCGGGGGCTGCCACCGGGGCCGAAGTGCCCAGCGCTAAAGCCCATCGTTGATATCTCAGGGCTGAATCAGCAGCCCTGATCCGTAATTGCGGGAGTCTTTCCGGAGCGTGCGTCAGGAATATCGTCCTATTGCAAGATGTCCACGAGCGCTTCCAAAGCGGACTATAATGTGCCGTGATGCGCCTCATTGCCGCCATCGCCATATTACTAGCCGGCACACCTGCCCTTGCTTCGCCTTCCGACCCGTGTTCACTCGCATCGACTGTCACAGATGCTAAGGTCACAATTAGCATTCCCAACGGCCGGACCTCTTTTCGAGAGGGCGAGATCATTCCGCTGGTGCTGTCGTTTACGTCCACGTCGGACAAACGCTACTGGGTCGACAACCGCAATTATGACCGGAGCGGTCGACTCACTTCCGAGGCCTACTGCATCGAACCCGAGGCACGCGATCCACTTGCCGACTATTTCCGTGACGGTCTCTTCATAGGAGGAGGGCTAGGCAACACGCAGCAGCTTTCCGAAAAGCCATTCACCGCTACCGCCGAACTGAACGAGTGGAGACAGCCTGGACCGGGACACTATCGGCTGCACGTCGTGAGCTATAGGGTGTGGCGTCCACCGGATTCGGGCGAAATGACTCCCTACGGCCGCGTCTCGCCGACCCTGCGCTCGAACACGATTGAGTTCGAAATCATCAAAGCAGATGCGGATTGGCGCGAAAAGCAATTGCAGGACGCGACTGCGGCTTACCAGAACGCGGCTGGCGACACCCAGAAAGAGGCAGCCCGCAAACTGCGTTTTCTGAACACGAAGCCATCGGCGGAGACACTCGCAAAGCTGTTCTGGGGCTTGAACGACGAACCCAGAGGATGGGATCTGATGTTCGGGCTTTTGGGCTCGCCTTTCCGTGCGGAAGCGATTGCGGCCATGCAGCGCGAAATTAACAATCCCGATCATCCGATCACGCAAGATTTTCTGCACGCGCTGACCAATCTGCAGCTCAACGCCGATACCTTGTGGGACCCGCCGGCGGACGATCCCGCGCAGCCGGAGCTTTTGGCGGAGTACTGGGACAAAAGGCAAATGCATGAACGCGAGCTGATGCAGGCTGCGAACGCGCAAACCGTGGCGGCTCTGCCGCAGAAAACAGGCCGGGCGCACACCCTGACGGTGCTGGCGCTCGCCGAGTCCTCTGATCTGCTTAATGTCTCGACCACATCGCAAATTCGGCAACAGTTGATCGCGGAGTGGGGGAACCTACCGGAGGAGAAGAAGCAGGAATTGATTCAGAATCGTTGGCCGGTCATCGCTGGGCCGGACATGTTGCCCATCCTGGAAGACTTTGTATCGCGTCCGGCGCCGCGCTCCCGGACTTTGGATGCGAGGGCCCGCGATGCGGCGATGCAACATATCTACGAGCTCAGTGCGGACGAAGGACGCTCGTTAATTCTTGGGGACCTGCGTGACCCGCGGGCAGAACCATCCATTTCGCTGGTCAAACTGCTCTCCATCGAAGAGGTCCGGCCGATCATTCAGGAAGCTGTCGGAAGAATTGAGAAGAGCGACGCTCGTCTGCTCGACTATCACTTGGTCGAACTATACGGGGACGCCTCAGCGCTGGCCGGAATGAAGACTGTGTTTAACAGCCGCCTCGGTAAATGGGGGTGCGATCCGCAAACCGCCATGTTGCGCTACTTCCTCAGAGTCGAACCGGAATTCGGAGCGGACGCGGTGGAAGCTTCGCTCGCCGCGAGGAAATCGACCGGCTGCTACCGTTCCCTGTTACAGGAATTAGGAGACGCTCTGCCCAAGGTCGAGCCAGTGGCGATCAGCGCTCTCGACGACACTGATCTCGAAGTCGCCAACGATGCGGCGCTGGCATTAGGACGTTGGGGCGCGGCAAACGCAGAGACGGCACTGTGGACTCGACTCAAACGCTTTCATCAGGAATGGCAG
>Ga0209008_1000348_pt1 | contig 17429 bp, 18 predicted proteins | sample JacPin_JW_Ref_O3_FD_187963 | JGI IMG/M metagenome (GOLD analysis project Ga0209008, IMG submission 187963) | Forest soil microbial communities from Algoma, Ontario, Canada - Jack Pine, Ontario site 1_JW_Ref_O3 (SPAdes) (version 2) | ecosystem: Environmental > Terrestrial > Soil > Boreal...
CGAGTTGCAGCAGTTCGCTCATCTGCGAATCAATCAAATTATCGCAACCGGACTGCTGATAGCGGACCAACTGCTTGCGCAAATAATCCTTAATCTGTGCATCGCCCGGCGCCTTCAAAGCAATCGCGCGCGACAGAGCCCAGAATCCTTCAATCGAAAGTGGCGGAGTTTCTTGCAAGTAGGCGACGCCCAAGCGGTATTCAGACACGCCGTCCGTTGGAACATTTGTAAGCGCAGACTTGAACGAAGTCGCCGCAGTCGGATAATCCTTTGCTTGCAGTTCGGCGAAGCCCATGGTGTTGTAGAAGAGCGCGGCCACCGGCTTTTTCTGATCCGCGAACTGCTGGTCATTCATGTTATCAGGCTTGGGGAGACTATTGAGCGCGTCGAGGCCCGCCTGCGCCGCGGCTTTGGCCTTCGCTAACTGATCGTTCGCGTCGGCTGCTTTGGGATTGTAGGCAAATTCAAACACGGCGCAGCGCGTATACAGCGCTTGCACTCGCGCGGCCACGTCGGCCTTAGGATCGCTCTCGGCAATATATTTGTCCGAGTATTCCACCACTTTGGCGTAATTCTTCAGCTCGTTGTAAGTGCTCCAGTACATCTGATCGATGTACTTCATCAAAGTGGACTTCGGAAATTTGGTCACGAAATCATCGAGGCACTTCAGCCGCGTCTGCCCATTCGTTTCCGCGCGGCACGCCTGGAAGGCGTTGTATTCGGGGATCGTGTAGGCTGGCTGCTGCGCTTGCGCGTCTTGCGCGGCCGCTGGCTTGGCCTGCCAGCAGAGGAACAGCGTCAGTGCCAGCACAATTCCTCTTGCGGCCTTACGCTCTCGCTTCATTGTTTACCTGCCTCCTCGGACAAAGTAACTTTCAAGAGCGACTGCGACGCGACGGATTTTTTGAAGTCGCCGAGAAGCAATCACCTAGGCAAGCGGTCGAAACCAAAGGAATTGCGACCCCTGCAGGGACGTGGATTAGAAAAGCTACGGGATTATAGGAAAAGCATTTCGGGCGTGCAAGGCTAATCGCGCCTGCCTGCCGCGGCAACGCAAACTGCGCGCGTCTCCCGTCACTTTCACACCCTGATGATAAGATGGTGATTGTTGCGCGCGTGTCGCCTGGAGGAATTTCGCCGATGGGAACTGCGGACGTGTCGAACAAACCGCTGGCTGGAATGACGGCGCTCGTGACCGGCGCGAGCCGCGGCATCGGTCTTGCGATTGCGCGGCGGCTTGCGAAGCTTGGCGCACGGCTAAGTCTGTGCGCGCGCGATGCTGCGCGCCTGGAAGCCGCGAATGCGGAATTACGCGCCGATGGTTTTGAGACGCTCACGATGGTTGCGGACGTCACCCACGCGAATGAGATTCAGAATCTTGTCGATCGGACGCATCGCGAACTGGGTCCTATCGAAATTCTCATCAACAATGCTGGTATCGGCCGATTCGGTCCCGCGCATCAGATGACGGAAGCCGATTGGGATGCTGTGTTAGACACCAATTTGAAGTCGGTGTTCCTGGTTACGCGGGCTGTGGTGCCCGGAATGATCGAGCGCAAGCGCGGGCAGATCGTGAATATCAGTTCGCTGGCTGGCAAGAATGCGTTCGCAGGAGGCGGAATTTATTGCGCGTCGAAATGGGGATTGATGGGACTAACGGGTTGCATGGCGGAAGATCTGCGTGCGCATGGAATTCGCGTGTCTGCAATCTGCCCAGGCAGCGTCGCTACCGATTTTTCGCCGCATACAGGCCGCGATACTTCAAAATTGCTGCAGCCTGATGACGTGGCGCACGCCGTGGCGACAATCGTGACGCAAGCGCCGCAAAGTTTCATAAGCGAAATCGATCTACGCCCTACGCAAAAACCATAGCGCGATCTGGTTTGACAGGTCCGTCAGCCTTTGTCAGCCGTCGATGAACGCCTTTAATCTGGCCAACGCCTGATCCCACTGCTCGGAGACGCGTTCCAAGTACTTTCTTATTTCGTCGAGCGGCTCGGGAACGAATTCGAATCGATTTTCGCGGCCGGTCCGCACGTTGCGCACGATTCTTGCCCGCTGCAGCACGCGCAGATGTTTGGTGATCGCCTGCCGCGTGAGTTGAGAGCCTGCGGTAAGCTGAGCGATCGAACGTGGCTGGCCGCCGCTAAGTTCGGCTACGAGCGCTAGCCGGGTCTGGTCGCCCAGGGCCGCGAACACAGGCGCGAATTCTTGCGGGATGCGGCTCGCTTCCTTACGGCTTCTTCGCGACATAGCTCTCAATATTCTTCATTTGTTCAGCCCATCCTCCGTCGTTCATCCTCAGAGCATCAGCCAGCCGTTCGCTGGGGATTTTTTCGAATCCGGACTCAGTCACCACCAGCTGCGTGCCGCCAGGAATCTTTTCTAGCTTGAATTCGACGAGCGTGGGTGTCTCCTTCGAGTAGTCTTTCTTGGGATCGACTGCATACGGGTGCCAGGTAAAGGAGAACAGGCTTTCAGGTTCGATCTTTTGCACCACTGCTTCCCATTTCACGTGCTCGTAGCCGGGATAAGTGATGTGGCCGCGCGAAATTTCGCCCGGGACGAATGGACCGTCGAGTTTCACGCGAAACCACTCGCCGAATTCGCGGTAATCCGTGAGCGCGCGCCAGACGCGGGAGACGGGAGCCTTGAGTTCGATTCGTTTTTCGATACGGTGAGTCATGATTAGGCAACCTCCGGGTTGCAGATTAGCGCAGGGCGGAGCTTCATGCAACCTTTAAGTTGCGCTTTCTTTACCGCTGGCAGCTCTCCCCTTGACATTCTACTGAAAGCAATTTACCCTCACCTAGAATGTCTACTAAAGAAACGCTCCGTGAGCACCCACTCGACAGTCTCGACGATGACATCCGTCTGCACATCGAGATCGAAACGCAAGACAACATTGCGCGGGGAATGGCGCCCGAAGAAGCGCATTACGCTGCCATGCGCAAATTTGGCAACGTAGATCGAATCAAGGAGGATGCGCGCGAAGTGTGGAGTTTTGTCTGGCTCGAGCAACTGCTGCAAGACATCCGCTACGGCCTGCGCATTCTGCGAAAAAATCCCGGATTCACTGCCATTGCGGTGCTCACTCTTGCGCTGGGCATCGGCGCGAACACGGCAATCTTCAGCGTCGTTTATGCGGTGCTTCTGAAGCCGCTTCCGTATGCGGAACCGAGTCAACTCTTCAATGTTTTCGAAATCCAGCCGCAAGAGGGTGTGACTTTCACGGGCATGTCGTACCTGAATCTTGAGGAGCTGCGCGAACAAAATTCCGCATTCGCCGAAGTCGCGGGAACCCAGCAGCATCAACTCACGCTTACAGGACACGGCGAGCCGACAGTCGTTAACGCGTCAATCGCCACGCCGGAGTTATTTTCACTCTTTGAAGTAAAGCCGCTGGCCGGCCGCATCTTCTACTCCGACGACGGCAAACACGGCGCCGCTCCGGTCGCGATCCTCAGCGAAAATCTCTGGCGCGGCATGTTCGGCGCTGATCCACGAATCATCGGCAACACCATCGAACTCGACAAGCGTTCCTTCACCGTAGTCGGCATCATGCCCGCGTCATTTCGTTTTCCAAACGTGAATGAACCCGACCAACTCTGGGTTCCGCTGGTGCAGGATCCGGTTTTTGGTCAATGGATGGATCGCAGAGGGGGCCACTGGCTGCGCGCGACGGCGCGATTGAAGCCTGGAGTCTCGCTGGCCCAAGCGCAGTCAGAACTCGATGCTATCGGAGCGCGCCTCGCCACGGAATATCCGGCTGAAAATCGCGGTTGGATGATTCGCATGATGCCGTTGCACAGCATGATGATCGAAAATGTAAAGCCAGCGCTGCTGGTACTTTTTGGCGCGGTAGGACTGGTGCTTCTGATCGCTTGCACCAATCTCGCCAACTTGCTTCTTACTCGGGCTACTTCGCGGGCGCGTGAAATGGCTGTGCGCAGCGCGCTTGGCGCCGGCCGAAAACGCATCGTCCGGCAATTGCTTACCGAGACCGCAGTTTTAGGTCTGCTCGGCGGCATCATCGGAATTGGATTGGCCTATTGGGGCGTTCAGGCGCTCAGCTCGTTGCTGCCGCCGGATTTTCCGCAGCTCAATGCGATCCGAGTGGATCATTTTGTGCTGGGCTTCGCGCTGCTTCTGGCGATCGTGGCGAGTTGCACTTTTGGCTTGGTTCCGGCACTCTTTGCGGCCAATTCGAATCTGCAATCGAGCCTGCGCGAAGGCGGCGCTCGTTCCGGCGAACTCGGAATTCGCCGCCGTGCCCGGAGTTTTCTGGCCGCCGGCGAAATCGCGTTGGCCATGGTTCTGTTAGTCGCGGCCGGATTGCTTTTGCGCAGCTTCACCAAGTTAATGGCCGTGAATCCTGGCTTCAACGTGCAGCACACCGTGCAAGCCAACATCGATCTTCCGATAAGCCAGTACTCGACACCGAAACAATGGGCCGATTTTTCGTCCACGTTGCTCGCAAATATCCAAGCGGAGCCCGGAATGCAAGATTCCGCCATCGTAGTTCCCCGCCCCATTGGCGATGGACAGATCAATCTCGCATTTGAAATCGCCGGCAATCCCCCACTCTCTGCCGGCACATCCCGCACCGCCGACTACGTAACGATCAGCCCGGAATATTTTCGCGTGATGGCTATTCCGCTGCTCGGCGGCCGCGCGTTCGACCGGCGCGACATTGCACCGGCGCCGTTCGTCACGATAATCAGCCAGCAGATGGCCCGCGCTTACTTTCCAAATCAAGACGCGTTGGGGAAATGGATCACTTTCGGCCTGCCGCCCGAGGGCCCAGTCGCCCGCCAAATCGTAGGCGTAGTGGGTGACGTGCGCGATGTCTCGCTGGGGCAGAATCCCGGGCCGATCATGTATGTGCCTTACGCGCAGTCGCCATTCTGGGGAGCGAATCTAAACGTCAAAACTACGCTGAGCCCCGAGAGCGCGGCTACTGCGATTCGCGAACAAGTTCGTAAGATCGACAAAGATTTACCTGTGACTGGAATCGCTTTGCTGCCGGAAATAATCGAGGCGTCTGCCGCGCAACCGAAATTCCGTACACTGCTGCTCAGCTTGTTTGCCGGAATGGCGCTGGTTCTCGCGGGGATCGGAATTTTTGGGGTGATCTCTTACTCGGTGTCGTGCCGTACCAACGAAATCGGCATTCGCGTGGCGTTGGGCGCTACGCGGGCTACGATCCTGCGAATGATTTTGCGTGAGACGCTGGCACTGGCTGCGGCGGGCCTGATCGTTGGCATCCCTTGCGCATTAGCGGCTAGCCGCCTGCTCGGCCACATGCTATTCGGAGTATCAGCGAGCGATCCGTTGACGCTGGCCACAGTAACCATCGGCTTGGCCGCAGTGGCAGCATTAGCGGGCTACATCCCAGCCCGCCGCGCCATGAAAGTCGATCCGATGGAAGCGCTGCGCTACGAATAACCGCGGCGGCCGCTCATTCTACAATCTGTGACTTATGTGTTGGGATACCACACCCGGTCTTCAGAGAGTGTGTGAAGACTGGAAAAACATAACCTCAGCGCCGGGACTTGCGGCATGACTGAAGTCGTGTCCTGACAAAACATGTCCGTTTTTGAACAAACCATTCAGGCGGATGCAAATTTATATTTCCCGCGCGCTCATTCCGAGCGCAGGGCTGACATTACGTCGATGCGTGCAGCGCGCGCGGCCGGCAGAACTGACGCGATTACTGCTGCAGCCAGCAGCACAATCGCCGAAATTACCACCGGCCCGAAATCGGGCATGCGCATTCCGACCACGTAGCTATTCGCGAAGCGCGCGATTATGTATCCGAACACGCCACCGGCGATGATACCCGCGGCGGCCATCACTGCGCCTTGCGAAATCACGCTAGTGAGCAGATGCCGCGGCTGCGCGCCCAACGCCAGCCGGATTCCAAACTCGCGCGTCCGCCCGCTCACTGAAAACACCAGCACGCCCGCTACTCCAATCACAGCAATCGCCAGCGCTACTGCCGCGAAGACGCCGAATACCAGCGCGTTCAAGCGATCGGGAGTGAGCACTTCGGCGCGCACGTCCTCAAGCGTGGCTGGGTGCTCGACCGGCTGGTCCGCGGAAAGATCGCGAATAATGCGAGTGATCGGCGGCACCAATGCATATGGATCGCCGTGCGCATGAACGAACATCCGGCCGCCGCCAATTTCCTGCTCGAACGGGTGATAGATCGTCATCGCCGGGCCAGGCACCACATTCTCGTCGTCCGCATCCGCCGTGACGCCCACGATTCGCCGCGGCCCGGTGTCGACGTCAATGAACGCCATCACCGGATCGGTCCACATCAAATGATGCCCCACCGCATCCTGACCGGGAAACATCCGCTGCGCCAAACTCTGGCTCACAATTACGACGCGCTCGGTATCGGCGCGATCCGAATCATTGAAATCGCGTCCGGAAAGTATCGGAACGCCCACCGCCGCAAAAAATCCCGGCGAGACGGTGCGAAATTCCGCGCGCGGATCCTCTTCGACGCCGCCGCGCACGTGCCCGTCAAAGGAATATTGGAATCCCGGTCCAAAAATTCCCTTATCGCGCCAAGGCACGGCAGTTCCGACAGCAACGCGATCCACGCCCGGAAGCGCAGCGATTTGCCGCATGGCTTCGCGGTAAAAGCCCTGTATCTGCTCCGTGGTGCGGCCGTAAGAAACGATCGGCACATTCAAAGCCAGCACGTGGCGCATATCAAAGGCCGTACGCGCCTCCTGCAGCGACATCAAAGTTTTCAGCAACATTCCCGCGCCAGCCAGCAACATGAACGATGCCGCAATCTGCACGACGGCAAAAATTCGCAAACGCCGGCCAGTGCTTCCGGTGATGCGCACGCCGCTGCTGGCCATGTTCATTCCATTTGCGCCGTCAGCCGTAGGCAATCGCGGCACAAAAGCCAAAAGCACCGACGCGATTATCGCCAGTCCGGCACCAACCCAGAGCATGCTTGAATCCACGGTGAGATCGAGCGCGCGCACCGAAAATCGCGAAGCGTAACGCGCCAAAATCGAGACCATCGGCCGCGCGATCAGCACTCCGAGCACCGCGCCCGTGCCGCATAGCAGCAAACTATCTGCCAGCAATGTGCGCCGCAGCGACGCGGTGCTGGCTCCCAAAGCGGCGCGCACTGAAAGTTCGCCTTCGCGGCGCACTGTGCGCGCCAAAATCAAATTCGCGGCATTCGAGCACGCGATTATAAACACCAGCCCCGAAGCCGCCAGCAACACCCACAGCACAGTTTTCGCGTTCGAAGTAACTTGGTCGCGCAAGCGCACCGCGCTCACACGGAAATCGGATTGCGCCGAATAAGTTTCGGGATGCGACTTCACCATTGCGGCGTGCACCACATTCAATTCAGCGCGCGCGGATTCCAGCGTCTGGCCGGGCGCTAGGCGTCCGAAAAGTTCGGTCATGCGATGCACGCGCCCGGTCACCATCGTCGCCGAAAGATGGTGCGGGCTGGTCACCACGTTGGCGATAATTTCCGTATCGGCCGGATACGGCACTGACGGTTCCAACACGCCGACAATCGTTGCGGGGCGCGCGCCTAAACCTCCCGAATCCAGCTTGATCGTCTTGCCGATCACCGAAGGATCCGACTTCATCACCGTAGTCCAGAACCGGTAAGTCAGCACGGCCGCGCCTGCGGCATTCGGACCGTCATCATGCTCGTCGAGCAAACGCCCCAGCACCGGATGCAGGCCCATCACTTCGAAATACTTTCCGTCCACCACCCCGGCGCGCACTTCGCGCGGCTCGCCAAGCCCAATCATGGTGAAGCCCGCCTGCGAAAAATCGCCAAACTCGCTGAGGGTCTTCACTCCCATCTTCATATCCTGAATTTCGGGGACAGAAAATGTGGTGTTCCCAACACCAATCCCGTGCGCGCTTTGCCGGATGTAAATCAGGCGATCTTCGTCGCGATTCACCAGCGGGCGAAGCAACACTCCACGCACTACGCTGAAAATGGCGGCATTCGCGCCGATACCGAGCGCCAACGTGAGAACAACGGTAATCGCCAGTCCCTTGGTGCGAGCCAACGAACGCACTGCCACTTTTAAATCGCGAAGAATCAAATCTGAATTGAACATCGCCGTGGCCCCCGTGACGATATTTGCAATCCGGGAGAGACCCGGAAGGCCGGCCCTGATTGTCTATCAAAACGAGGAACAAATTCCACAAAAGCACCAACGAACCTACATAGAAATAGACGTGATTCGCGGGCGAAAGAGAGCATCCACACTGCGCCCGCCCGCGCGATGCAAATCCCCAAGTCCCGGCAATCAGGCAATCACTGTAATCGCAGAGACCGTACCGCTGGCGTCCCGCCGGCTCTTACGAGCGCGATTGCCGGTGGAGGCATGATCGAGGCCGAAGCAAGCCGCAAATAAAACCGATGGGTTGGTGTGTTCTAGTCCGCCCGTGTTACCTGCCAGTGGCGCGATCATGCTCGTAAGAGCCGGCGGGACGCCAGCGGTACGGAGAGCATGCACTTCTACGTAAGTATCTCCGCATCACAAATCCCGAGTTCCCTTCATCGCCGCGTCGCGCCGCCCCAAACATGGATGTACACTCAGAGCGTGCCCGACCTGCCAATCCCGGCGCCCGCGGCTGTCGAATCGTCCTCGGCCCTCGACAAGCTCAAGAATTTTTTCCATACGCTAAAGCAGCGCGCGAGGCGAATCCTATGGCGCTCGCAAGATCGCTGGCGCGTGCTAACCGCGGGTCTCGAGATCGATGAGCTCTGGACGCGCTTCAAATCCGAAGCCCACGAAAGCTCGCGCCTCTATAAGCAGGATCTCGACCGAGGCAAATCCCAGGAAGAACAGTCCTGGAAGCGTCCCTTCAAAATCTTCGGGGCTCTGGTCTGGAGCGTTTTGAAAAAACTCTCTCCGGCCCGCCGTTTATTTTTACTCTTCACTATCCTGCTGGCATTTCTAGCCGTAATTAATTTTCATTTTCTGATTTTCACTCAAGAAATCGAATTCATTCTGGCATTCGGCGGATTGCTGATTCTTCTGATCCTGGTGATCGGCGATCACATCTCGATGAAGCGCGACATCGAAATCGCCCGCGAAATTCAGCGATGGCTGGTGCCGCGCAAAGCTCCGGATGTTCCCGGAGTGGATATTGCCTTCGCCACTCGCCCGGCCAAGACTATTGGGGGCGATTATTACGACGCATTTCGCCGCGCCAGCGACGGTCCTCTGCTGATTGCCGTTGCCGACGTTTCCGGTAAAAGTGTTCCCGCTGCAATGTTGATGGCCACATTTCAAGCGAGCCTGCGCGCTCTTGCCGGCGTAAGCGGTTCGCTCGCCGACCTCGCAGGCGGCCTGAATCGACAAGTCTGCGCCAACAGCCAGAATGGGCGCTTCACGACTGCATTTATTGCCGAACTCGATCCTGCCAATGGAAATCTCACGTACTTGAGCGCGGGACACAATCCGCCGATTCTGCGGCGGGAGGATGGCAGGATCGAGCGTCTGAAATCTGAAAATATTCCTCTGGGAATCGAGATAAAGGAAATTTATAAGACGACCGTAACGCGTCTCGAGCCTCGTGATTTATTGGTGATTTATACCGATGGAGTCACGGAAGCCAGAAACGAAGATCAGGAGCAATTCGGGGAAACCCGCCTGATGGCTTTGCTGCCGATTGCAGGCGATGAAAAATCCGCGCTCACGCTCTCAAACGTGATGCACGTGCTGGACGAATTCGTAGGCGCCGCTCCGCAGCACGACGACATTACCTGCTTGATCGTCCGCCGGAACTAAATCCCCTCTCGCATCATCGCATGCAAGGGGACACATGACCGACAAAAGCAACGCGCCAACAAGAAACGCACTCACCGCAACAAACATTCAACCCGGCGATCTACCACCACAGCCGGAAACGCCCGGTCCGCTACCACCGCAACCAGAGATTCCGCCAACAGGCCCAAAGGAGCCGGGCCTACCAAAACCGGATCCCGATCCGATCCCAAATCCGGAGCCAAACCCGGGAATTCCACCAGGCCTACCCTCACCAATAACAACGCAAAGCGTTGCACCGAACGTAGGGCCCGGTCTTTAGCCGGGCCTGTTCAGGCACAAACGGGCCGCACACTTAGCTCTGTGCGTGAGTCCATCTCGCCTTCAAAGTTTTTTCAGCAACACCAAAATAAGCAAAATCACGAGCACCGCACCCAATCCGCCGCTCGGGTAATATCCCCAGCCCGTGCTGTAGGGCCAGGCGGGTAAAGCCCCAAGCAGCAAAATCACGACGATGATAATCAAGAGTAATCGTGGCATGTGAACCTCCGAAAAGCGCCAGCATATTCGACTGCGAACCAGGCGAGCGCAATACAGGCAAAACCGTAGACGCGCCAGATCGCGGCGCAGGCCGTTGGCACGGTCCAGCCCCTACGAAAGACGGATACGTGTCGCATTGACGGCGCATCGGGTATCCGGTGCCAGAATGTAAGGCGGAGTGTGATAAAGTAAGGAAATGAGAAAAGCGTTAAAGAAGCAGGCGAAGATCACCAGTAAAGGGCAGATCACCGTGCCGCGCGAGATTCGCCGCGCTATGGGCGTTGGCCCGGGCGATAAGTTGATTTTTGAAGAGGACGGAGCTGCGATGCGCGTTCGGCCGGTTCGCGAGAAGAGCGCATTTGCCAAGTACCGGGGAATCGGCATTCCGGGATGGCCTTCCGGGAGAAAAGCAATTTTGCAAAAGACTCGAGAGTTGCGTGGGCGATGATGACCGCGGTGGACACGAACGTGATCGTTGCGTTGTGGGATCCCGACGCTCTACTGAGTGGCGCCGCCAATGTGGCGCTTGATGAGGCCGTCGGCCGGGGAAGACTGGTCATATGCGGTCCGGTGTTCGCGGAACTCATGGCCTTGCCGCGACGAAACGAGTCCTTCCTTGATGGATTCTTGCGCGATACCGGTATCTCGGTGGATTGGGAGCTCGATGAATCGATCTGGCGCACGGCCGACCAGGCGTTTCAGGGGTACGCCAGCCGGCGCAGGCATCAGCCTGCCAGTCCACGCCGGATTTTGGCCGATTTCCTGATCGGTGCGCACGCGTTCGAGCGTAAATGCCGGTTCCTCACCCTGGATCAAGGTCTTTATCGGGCTGCTTTCCCCCGCCTCGAAATCCAAGCCATCTAATCCGACGCGTTTTTCGGTGTTCTTGCATTCGACTACGAAAATAGAGTTATATTGCCGTTCGAACTAAGCGCGCAACGCCTGAGGAGGGATTATTCCGTGAGCCAACAACCCCGCAATTTCACAACTGTCGCCCTAATCTGCGCCGCGATCATGATCTTCGCCATCTCAATCCTCGCACAGGAAATCCCGGCGCAACTTCAACCGCCGGCGAACGAACAGCTTCTCCAGCAAGTCCACGCAAAAGGCGATCAGGTCTACACGTGCAAAAATGACGCCGCCCAATTTGCCTGGACGCTAAAAGCTCCCGACGCACAACTCTTCGACAAGGACAACAAACCCTTCGGCAAACATTTTGGCGGGCCATCGTGGCAAGCCAACGACGGCAGCAAAGTAACGGGCAAAGCCGTGGGCAACGTGCCCTCGCCCGATGCGAATTCCATCCCGTGGCTTCTAGTCACAGTTGTAAGTCGCGATGGCAACGGCGTCCTCTCCAGCGTCACAAGCATCCAGCGCATCAACACCAAGGGCGGAAAAGCTCCGACCTCGGGCTGCGACGCAACACAAGTCGACAAAGAACTTCGAGTGCCCTACACAGCCGACTATCGCTTCTACGCCCCAAGGCAATAAACGCCGTCACGTTGCCTTTGTAGGGGAGGGCCGGGTCAGCCCTCCCGCGACGCCCGCAATACAACGTCGCTCAATTTTCACTGAATAAGTTCGTGGGTGAAACGGTCGCGCCCGGCCCAAAAGGGACACTTGGGGCATGACTTCCCTGTAGGGTAATCTATGCCCTCTTCGTGGGGGCATCCGATTATGCGGTCGGCCATAGCGATGGACTTGGGGGCATATTTCTTGATGAAATCGCTCACCTGCTCGGCCACTTTAATGTTCGCGCGGATATCCGTGCCTTCTGAAAACCACCGTTCGAGTATGTCCGGATCCTTATCCTCGTCGTTGGGTATGATGGCCACGGCAATCTTCGTGGCGAGCTCGGCAGTCGGGCCATAAAACGCAATCGTAGCGGCAGGATAGCCGCGAAACCCCTGTTTGGGTTTCCTAGCTAGCCAAGGCGACGGTTTCCACTTGTTTCCCATTGCAATTCCTCCCCCAGAATTAGCCTCCAAGCGTTAGTAGCGGTGCCCTTTAGGGCAGCATCTTACACCTCGATGCAAGCCGCGAAGACGCACGTCCCAGAACCTCGCACCCCGCTACTGCGAATCTTTTCCTGCTCCCAAGCATCCAATCGTTTGATGTTAAACGATCTCGACTTCCGGGCTTTGACCTAGAATGCCGTCACACTACAGAGGTTCCGCGGCTGAACTCCGTGCGCTGAATGCGTACATCAATCTGACGCGCGCGGTGAACACGCTGAACTCGGCTCTCGGGGCGCAACTCGAAGCGCAAGGACTCAGCGTCAGCCAATTCGGAACGCTTGAAGCGCTGTTCCATCTGGGCCCGCTGTGCCAGCACGAGATCGCGGAGAAGCTGCTGAAGTCCGGCGGCAACATCACCATGGTCATCGGCAACCTCGAAAAGCGCGGATGGATTCGACGCGAACGCGTGGCCGGCGATGGGCGCATGATTCGCATTCACCTGACGCCGGCAGGCCGCCGCCGCGTGGCAAAGATTTTGCCGGCGCATGTAGCGGCGATCACCCGCGCCATGGGCAATCTGAATGGCGGCGAGCAGGACGACTTGCGCGCTCTGTGTCGCAAGCTCGGCCGCGCTGTCCAAAATGATTTGTCAGGGCACGGCTTCAGCCGTGCCGCAAAGACGGCTGAAACTCGTGGCTTTAGCCGCTGAGGTGCGTCGTTTCGATTTATCAAATTGCGTAGAACAATGCATGGAAAAAGGAGACTCTCATGATTCAAATTCGACCCAGTGAAGAACGCGGACGCGGCCAACTGGATTGGCTCGATTCGCGCTTCTCGTTTTCGTTCGCGGATTATTACGATCCGAAGCACACCAGCTTCCGCTCGCTGCGTGTGATCAATGAAGACAAAGTCGCGCCAAGCGGGGGCTTCGGCATGCATCCGCATCGCGACATGGAAATATTGACCTACATTCTCGATGGCGCGATCGAGCATCGCGACAGCATGGGCAATCGCGGCGTGATCCGCCCCGGCGAAATCCAAAAGATGAGCGCGGGAACTGGAATTCTGCACAGCGAATTCAATCCATCGAAAGAAAAGCCCGTACATCTTTTGCAGATTTGGATTCTGCCGGAGAAACAAGGACTGAAGCCCACGTATGAAGAGCACAAATTCACTCCCGGCGAGCTCGATGGAAGGTTTCAACCCATCGCAGGGAAAGAAGCTCCGGTAAGCATCCGTCAAGACGTGGAGCTGCTGGCCGGAAAATTCGCGGCCGGCGAAACAGACACGCGCAAAGTCGGCGCAGGACGCCACGCGTGGATCCAAATCGCTCGCGGCGCAGGCAAGCTGAACGGAAAATCAGTAAAAGCCGGCGACGGCGTGGCAATCTCAGATGAGTCCGAAGTGACATTCGAAGCCACCGAGCCATCCGAGGTCCTATTCTTCGACCTCGCGTGACATTGATCCGGTGCCGCGACGGCTGCGTCTCGCAAGGGCGCAACTCGCGGCTCCGGGCCGCGCTCGCAGCGAGTGACTCGGCGCCGAATCTGGCTGAAATCCAGCTGCATCTGAAGTAGCATTGGCTCTCGATTCCGAGGAGGAATTCAAAATGCAGATTCGGAAATGGATTTTCGCCTTCGCAATGCTGTTCGTCGCTGCGCTACCCGCAGCCGCTCAATCCGCGCATGCCGACATCATGAACGCTTCTGGCCAGAAAATCGGCGACGCTAAATTCCATCAAACGAAAGAAGGCGTAAGTATTTCGGTCAACGTCAGCCAGATTCCCCCGGGTAATCATGGAATTCACATTCACGCGACCGGACAATGCGTCGCTCCAGACTTCAAGACCGCCGGGGCGCATTTCAATCCGGACAACAAGCAGCATGGCGCGAAGAATCCAGCGGGCATGCACAACGGCGACTTGGGCAACATCATGGCGAACGCTGAAGGAAAAGCCAAAGCCACATTCGTCGATTCGCATGTGACGCTTGGTGACGGCCCCAATTCACTGTTCCCGACTGGCGGGACGTCCATCATGATTCACGCGCAGCCGGATGATGAAACTACGGACCCTTCGGGCAATTCAGGCGGGCGCTTCGCCTGCGGCGTAATTCAGAGATAACAAGCAGCGGCCGATAGTTAGCAGCGCGGCTCGACGGCGAACGTGCGAGGGCCGCGCTTGCGGGATGTGTGTCGCCAATTAACTTCAGGAGCAGCACGCAAATGGAAAAACGAGCTGAAACAACTTATCCGATTCACGAGGTTCTCGAGCGGCGATGGAGCCCGCGGGCATTCGCCGATCGTCCCGTCGAAGCGGAAAAGCTGCGCAGTTTGTTCGAGGCGGCGCGCTGGACTGCGTCGTCGATGAACGAACAGCCGTGGTATTTCATTCTTGCTTGCAAGACTGAGCCGCAGGATTTTGAGAAGGCTGCGGCGTGCCTGATGCCGATGAATCGAGCTTGGGCGCAGAATGCGCCGGTGCTTATTTTCACCGCGGCGCGAAAAGCATTTTCGAAGAACGGTCAGCCGAACCGCGTTGCGATTTACGATCTCGGGCAGGCCGCTGCGAATCTGGTGATGCAGGCGACGTCGCTCGGCCTTAGCGTTCATCAGATGGCAGGAGTCGAAGTCGAGAAAGTGCGCGAGACTTACGGCGTCCCCGCGGAATACGAGCCGATGACCGCCATGGCCGTCGGTTATCCCGGCGATCCCGAAACGCTGCCTGAGGAACTTCGCCGTCGCGAAGTGGCGCCGCGTACTCGACTGCCGTTCGAACAATTTGTCTTCTCGCACAAATGGGGGAAGCCGGCTTCGTTGCTCGCCGGGAAAGATTGACGCGCGATCGTCGATTCATCCCATGCGCGGTAGAACTATTCCTTGTTGGGCTTGATACTTTCCTTTTTTGTCCTTGTAGGACGTTTCGCAGATTTCATCGCCCTCGAAGAAAATTACCTGGCAGAGTCCTTCGTTCGCGTAAATTTTCGCGGGGAGTGGCGTGGTGTTACTGATTTCCAGCGTCACGAATCCTTCCCACTCGGGCTCGAATGGCGTCACGTTGACGATTATGCCGCAGCGGGCGTAGGTGGATTTTCCTACGCAGATGGTTAGCGTGCTGCGGGGGATGCGGAAATATTCCACCGATCTGCCGAGCGCGAAGGAATTTGGCGGCACGATACAGACCGGACCTTGAAACTCCACGAAAGATTTCGCATCAAAGTGTTTGGGGTCAACTATGGACGAGTTTACGTTGGTGAAGATGCGGAACTCGTCGGCGACGCGCATGTCGTAGCCGTAAGACGAGACGCCGTAGCTGATTACGCCCTCGCGCACCTGGCGATCGGCGAACGGCTCGATCATTTTTTGCTCGACTGCCATGCGGCGAATCCACTTGTCGCATTTCACGCTCATGAGCAACTCCTTCGGGGCCGAAAATTTCGAAAATGGCAGCGCATCTTAGTACGGCGGGGTACGCTTGACAACCTGCAACCCCACTGTCTAGCATAGATTTTGCCGCAGCCGGAGGCACTTGTGATCAAACTCGACATCGTCAACGCGGTCGTTTCCAAAACGAATATTACCCGCAACAAGGCCGAGCAGGCGGTAGAGACCGTCTTCGAAGCCATGAAGAACGCTCTCGGCAAGGGCGAGCGCATTGAGCTGCGCCGCTTTGGCGTCTTCAACGTGAAGCCGCGGAAGACCGGCATTGGCCGCAACCCGCGCACCGGCCAACAAGTGGAAATTCCTCCTGGCAAAGCGGTGCGCTTCAAGCCGGGAAAAGAACTTCAGGCGCTTGAAGACGGGACTCCGAAAAAAGCAACGCCGCCGCCGAGTGTGTAGTTCCGGCGTTTCGTTTCAGGGTATCTCGTATTCTCGATTGGTCACCTCCTTCCTATGAGTAGCACCGGAAACGGGCACAGTCATGTGCCGGCTGAAGTTATCGAGTTTCAGTATCCGCCGATTGCAGAAGTTGTTCTGCGAAAGCCGCGCCGCCGGCCAATCTGGACGCCGCTGATTCTTTTTCTCCTCACTGTGATTTCGACGCTGGCTGTTGGCGCGGAATTTTCAATTTCGTATTCACAGAATCGCGAACCTTTCTCGGGCGACGAAAATCCATTCGTCACCATGGCGCGGCCTTTTCAGCATCCGGAGTTGTTGGCGCTTGGAATTCCCTTCTCTTTCACGCTGCTTGGCATCCTGCTTGCACATGAACTTGGTCACTACTTCACTTGCAGGAAGTATGGAATTGACGTTACTTATCCTTATTTCATTCCGGCGCCGACGATTCTGGGAACGTTTGGGGCGTTCATTCGGATTCGCTCGCCGATTCCAACTCGCAAGGCGCTTTTTGATGTGGGATTGTCGGGGCCGGTGGTCGGATTTATTTTCGCTGTGCCGGCGCTGTTTTTCGCGATTGCGTATTCGAAGATCGTGCCCGGTATGGGGTTGACTGATCCGACGGGACTGCGATTTGGGAATCCGCCGTTGGTGAAGCTTTTGATCGCGATCTTGCGCCCGAATACTCCTGCTGGGGATATTCTTTTGCATCCGGTGGGGCGGGCGGCTTGGGTTGGGCTTTTTGTCACTGCGCTGAATTTGCTGCCGGCCTGGCAATTGGATGGCGGGCACATTCTTTATTGTCTGACTAGCCGGTGGCATCGGCGGATTTCGCTTGGTGTTGGAGCGATTATTCTGGCCATGGGCCTGCTTGGAATTTGGCGGAATCTTTTTTGGGTTGGTTGGATCATGTGGGGAAGTTTGTTGGTGATCTGCTCGTGGTTTTTCCGTCATCCGCCGTTGATGAATCGCTGGGAAACGTTGGATCCGAACCGGCGCATGTGGGCGGTGTTTGCTTTGATCATTTTTCTGCTTTGTTTTACGCCTTGGCCTATCACTAATTCTTGATCGGTTTGAGCGTTCTAACCGAAACATGGGTTCATTTAAAATTCTTGTAAGTTGTTGAAAACAATCGGTCGGGGTGCGTTCTAACCGAAACATACTTGAAGGGGGCGATTTTGATGTTTTTGCCCTTCGTGGTCCGATTTCAGTTCGCGAATTTTCGAGTTGTGACGCGCGGCGGGCTTGAGTTTGTGATCGCGAATTTAAAGACAGCATGCTTTTCCCGATTAGAACGGCTCTCCCTACCTTCGAT
>Ga0209008_1000353_pt1 | contig 17124 bp, 20 predicted proteins | sample JacPin_JW_Ref_O3_FD_187963 | JGI IMG/M metagenome (GOLD analysis project Ga0209008, IMG submission 187963) | Forest soil microbial communities from Algoma, Ontario, Canada - Jack Pine, Ontario site 1_JW_Ref_O3 (SPAdes) (version 2) | ecosystem: Environmental > Terrestrial > Soil > Boreal...
CAAGTCAGTCGCTGTGGACGTTGCTGCACTCAGGGCGATTCCGGCATTGCCGGACGATTGGCTCATCTCAGGCCTCGTTTATGACGTTGCGACCGGACTTGTCGAGGTGGTCGTACCTGCAACGCCAATTCGTGCCGCGAAAGCAGCCTGATGATCGAGACCGCGTAAGGGCACAGGCGTCACCGGCGCAGGAACTGTGTGGCAACTGACTCCGACGAGAGATAACGGAGCAATGGAAGCTGTCAACTAGAGCGTCGCCGGCAAAAACAGGGCAAAACCCTTAGCCAGAATGTGCTCCGCATCGAATGGACGATAGGTATCGGGAAACGCGCATGGAGCCATGGATTTCTGAGTCCATCTGATCCTGGGATTGTGGCGATATGCCGACTCAACAGTACCAATGTGCCCGAATTGCCTCTAACTTCCTGCAAGAGTGAAGCTTCAAAGGCTGGAAATCTTTTGATTTCACTACTTCTGAGGCAAGTCTTTGAAGGGCATGATCATGTAAAGCTCTGAATGCCCCGGCAGATGCGAAACGTAAATCTGGCCCGTCGAGCCGTCGCGATTGAACTTTGCGAGATCCTCATTGTGAGGCGTAATGATCATTACGTGAGGACCCACGTGATACGTGTGATCGGCGCTATGTGATGTTCCATGCAGATCCGGGACCCATGCTCCAGAGAACATGTACATTACTCCCATCTGGTCGATGTGCACGGGCCGGTCAGCGAGGCTGTCTTTGATCCATTGCATCGAAGTCTTGTCCAAACACATGGGTTCGTCATGAGGATACCCTGGAATTCCCGGCAGGCATGTCCAGTCGCTCTTACCGGCTCGCAAAACCCTGTATTCAGCGTTCGGATCCTTCGGATTTGCGGGCCAATCGGCAACGACCGCGTCTTTAGTGATAAATTCCGGTGCTGCCCGCAAAGCATCGGCGATTTTTTCTTTATCTGTGGATTGAGAAGGTCTCATATCGTTTTGTGCCCAAGCAGTGAGCGAAACTGCAAGTGTAGCGGCGGCGAATAGTTTGAACATACCTGTCTCCTACCGGAATGGATGCACATCTCATCTTCTCGAAATCGATACGCATTCAAATCCTAGGAACGATGGGCGCAATCAGTCTTGTCGGAAACTGCTCAGTCATGGCCTTTTCTGCTACGACGCCATTCGCCTGGACTCTCCCCTAGAATGCGCTTGAAGGATCGACTAAGGGCGGGTTGATCGGCAAAACCGCAATTCGTTGCAATTTCTGCGAGTGTCAACCGCGACGTTAGCAGGAGACTCTTAACCGCATCTATGCGACGTTCCACAAGCCAACGATGCGGGGGTCGTCCGAAGGTCCGCGCGAAAGCACGAGAAAAATGACTTACGGACAAGTTGCATTCGGCTGCTACTGACGTCAAAGGAACATCTCCAAACAAGTGCGCGTTCAGAAACTCTTTCGCGCGTCGAGCCTGCCAAGGGGCTAGCTGTCCTCGCATGAGGATTTGTGAAGCTGGAGCTCTGCCGTAGACATGGGCGGCATGGGAAAGTATCGCTTGACCGATGTAATCTAGAAAGACTTTCGGTGCAGGCCCGCAGCTCTGAATTACGGATAGAACGGTCATCCCCAAGTGTTTGAGCGTTGTATCCATCTCACAATGGCGCCAATTGAGCGTATTCACGACGGGAGTCCGGTTTTCGTAGGCAAACTCTTCGAGTGCCATACGTGGTATATAGAACTGCACGACGTCGATAGGATTGGGAAAAAACGCAATTGGGTCTTGTTCGAGATCAAGGATCGTCACTCCTCCCGAAGGCCGTTTCCCGGTTGGCACCAATTTGCCAGAGAGCCACAGACGGCCGCCTTGGTTCGCACGAAGATGCAGGTGGATTGAAAGTGCCTTTTCTAACGGAATAGGGCTGGTCAAATCGGAAAAGCCATTCGGCGCGTGGAGTCTAGTCACGGCCAACGCGGATCTGCCAACCCCCAACGTCGCATGGGCTGGCGGCTCGTTCAGATGTAAGTATTCCGCCATTCGTTCCCCGTACGCACCGTTTTCGATCATGGGCTGCACTCCTCAACACGACAGTCTTCCTGAACAAAGTTTACCTCTTCACTACGGCTCTATCGACAGATCCTGCAAGTCAGGCAGCGCCACGCGTGAGTTTTGCGAAGAGACTGTCGACCGCCTTGGCTGGCACCCTTTTGCCGCCGCTTTTTTGCACCTGTCTCCTCCGATCTAATGTCTCAGCAACGGGAAACGCCTGTGGTCATCTACGGGCCGACTCCCGGATGGTCGGCAAACCTAACCTTGGGATTCGCTTAGACGGCCTTCTTGACCCACTGGATACGGACGCGTAGTATCGGCCCAAACTGCGGCGCTTTCTGACTGTTTCGGCACAAGCGACGCATCTCGTTGCTGATCCGCGATGGCCATGCTGGCGAAGCGCAGCTTCCTGAAAATGCAATGCGGCAAGTTGACACACCCCGTCGAGAACCCTCCCGCAGATGGGTGGCGCATCCTCGCTGGCCCCTCATTTCGATAGCTGTTTGCGTTGTCTCGCTCACTTTACTTTTAGCACTATTCAGGACCAAGCTTCGGGCGCTCGACGTATTCTCCGCCCTGTTGCTTTTGGGGGCCGCTGTTCTTACTGTCCTGATTGTCCTCTACACCAGATCATTACGGCGCGCGCAACAAATACAGCTCGATACCGAAGAACGGCTCCAAGAGATGGCAGACAACATTCAGGAAATCGTCTGGATGATTGACGCGGAGACCAAGAAGGCCCTCTACGTGAACGCGGCTTACGAGACGATTACCGGCCGTTCGTGCCAGAGTCTTCTGGAAGATCCGTCTTCGTACGAAGATCTCATCCATCCCGAAGATCGAGTTCATGTGCTTACAAAGCTTGGAGAGGCAACGCAGACGGGACACTTCGATGAAAGATTTCGGATCGTGCGTGCCGACGGGGAAGTGCGATGGGTGACGGTGCATGGTTTCCCGGCACGGGATGACGCCGGCAGAATCTACCGTCTCGTCGGAACGGCTCAGGAGATCACTGCACTCAAGGAAGCAGAGGAGAAGATTGCCAAGCACCTAGCGTCAGCCGAGTCCGCAAGGACAGAATCCGATGCTCTAAGCAAGGCGACTCTCGCGCTGACCGCAGATCTGCGGATGGACTTCGTCCTGGACAAGCTACTTCAGTCCTTGTTGGAACTAGTCCCAGGTGAATGCGCACGTGTGCTGCTCTTAGAGGGCGACACACGGCTTCTTGTGGCACGAGAAAAACTCCGTCACGACGTTCCCAAGAAGGCTCCGGAATATCCACTGACCCTCGACGCTGCAGACTCCCCGTTCCTGTTGCGCATATTGACGACCCAGAACAGTGTCTTGCTTGCCGATAGCAAGAACGAAAAGGAATGGCCCAGCTTCAAGGGCCATACTGACATCCGATCATGGCTGTGCGTGCCGCTGGTTGCGTCCCAGCAGACCTTGGGGCTTCTTTCGGTGGGCCACCCCCAGCCAAACACCTTCACTCAAGACCACCTCCGGCGGACGCAGTTATTAGCGATACCCGCTGCGGCGGCGATCCAGAATTCTCGCCTCTACGAGCGTGCTGAGATTTATGGGTCCGAGCTTCAGCGGCGTCTGACGGATCTTCGCCAAACAGAGAAAGCGCTCGAACAGTCAGAGCAGGGACGTAGGGTATCTGAGGACAAGTTTCAAAAGGTTTTCCGTTCCAGCCCGATTCCGTTTTCCATCACGACAGTCAATGAGGGGCGATTCGTAGATGTGAATACCGCATTCGAGCGGCGATACGGCTACTCCCGTGCCGAAGTGATCGGCCGTACAGTCGGCGAACTTAGGATTTGGGAAGACCCAAAGGATCGCGCATTGATGATCGCACAACTCCAACAACGGGGCCCCATTCGGAACGCAATCACCCGGCTTCGCACCAAGTCCGGCGAGGTCAAGACCACCGCGTATTCCGCAGACAAGATTCAATTCGACGGTCAGTCTTGTATTCTTGCCGTTTCAGAGGATCTTCCGGACAACGATAAATCGTTCAATAACTGACCATTCCGAAGCGCCGGTCCTTCATCACGAACCTCCAGGTCCAACGCCTTCCTAGTTGCTGTCCCGAATCCGGGCCACCAAACAGAAAACCAATCATTCTTGTACGGAAATCGATCAGAATATGGACTGCCTCGCGGGACGAAGCGTGAGATGTCAACCACCTGGGGGTTTGAGCAATGTTCCCCAACCTCGAAGTCCGTCACCTGCACGCAGTCATCGTCTTGGCCGAAGAACTGAACTTCACACGGGCTGCGAACAGATTGCACATAACCCAGCCTGCGCTCAGCAAACAGATTACCGACCTCGAAGCAGAGCATCGATTTCACCTGTTCACTCGCGACACACGACGAGTTGTGGAACTCACGGATGCCGGACGTGCCTTCGTCGAAGAGGCTCGCTCTGCGCTCTTCCATACGGAGCGGGCTGTCCATCTCGCTCATGCTGCGCACGACGGGTCCAATAGCGTTTTGACGATTGGGCACTCACCCTTTGCCAATCACGATTGGATTTCCGTGATGCTTGCGATCCGGCTTCCTTTATATCCGAGACTCGGAATTCGGCTAATGACTCAGTTTGCAATGGAGTCGGTCCGGAGCGTCCTTGTAGGCGAAGTGAACCTCGCCCTAGTGACGGCGCCACCGCAAGATTCCCGGATCACCGCTGTATCATTTGCTCCGGCTCAACTCTACGCTGCACTTCCAGAGACCCACCCGGCTGCTCACAACGAACCCCTGGTTCTCCGGGATCTGGCAAAGGACAAGTGGATTCTGTTTCCGAAACGGGTTCATCCACTTCTGTATGAGGCAGTCATGGACACAACACGACGTGAGTCCATCGCCCCCAAGCACGCTCACAATGTCATTGCGCCACAGCAGGCAGTGGACCTAGTATCCGACCACGTAGGGGTCGCCATCCTTACGCAACCTATGGCGCGAGGGATTCATGCTGACGGTGTGGTCGTAAAACCGCTTTCCGATACATCGTTGTGCTTCCAAACGTGCGTGATCATGAGAGCCGATAATGAATCCCGGCTCGTAAACGAATACGTTCGAATGTTCCTCCGCAATTACGCGCCCCAGCGCGTGCCACCAAAGCAAGTGCAATTGTCGCCCCCCGCCCGAGTTTTGGGCTGGAAAAGAGCAACCCCGCCGTCGCGCCCTTGAACAGGACCGCGTCACTAGTGCGGACAATGCCGCGTCCGAGGCTACCGGGAACCGTCTCTCTTCTCCATGTGCCTTCCGTCTGTTCGCTCGCCGCATCTCTGAGCGTCGTTTTCGTCATCATGCGCCTCTTTGCGTGACCCAATAATGGACGAGTTGCACGATGCTTCCTCATCTATGCCCCTGTCTTGCAGTTCAACTCTTGGTAAAATCTCTCCCAATCGTCGATGCGTGGAAGTTTTCCGCCATTTCCTTCAACTACATCCTTGAACACATTGCAGAGGCATTTCTGGCGGGCAGCACCGCTTCCTTCCTTTATGAAACGGTCTCGACACGCTTTCAATCGGTCAAGGATGGCTTGAACTTCGTCTTCGGAATATGTTGAGAAGACCTGACTGACCCGTTCTGCTTCAGCAATCGTATCCTTTTCTTGACGGTGACGTTCGTACGCCTTGCGAACATCGGCTCCCAGAGTGATTCCCTCAAACAGAGCCTTGGTGTAAGACAGAACTTCTAACCACAAGTGGAAGGATGCCATTCGTCACCTACTTCCGAACTCGGCTTCAGATCATACGCTCCCGGCTTCTCGTCGAAATCCCTCGTCAATCTCCGTCCATCCACGGCATCCTAGCATATCTTTCGCCTTTAATTCGCCATCGCGCTTGTGCTACGCTTCAGGAATCACAAACGAGGGGAGCAAGCAAAATGGGATTCTGGGATGAAGTTCTGGCAATCTTCCTAGGAGACATCTTTGCAAGCGTGCTCCTCATCGCGCTCTACGTCCTGATTCAGTGGTTCTTGCGGGCTACCGATGTCACCATTTCTTACAACTGGAGCTTTACAGGCCCAAACTTCTCTCCGAATTTCGACATCCGAAACCGATCTGGATCGAGAACTTATTTGTTGGCGAACATCGCATACAGCAGGAACGACGGACGAGAGAAGGTTTGGTTCGACAACGATTCGATCATGGATGCAGAGTTACCACCAGGGAGCATTCGAGGACGAAAGTTCGAGATCGCACCCGTCAAAGGGGTCACTACCGCTCCAGACGCGATGAACCTTGAAGTCACTGTTCGCATTCAGAACGGACGTGCATTTTGGTTGAAAGGTAAAGGCCCAGGTCAGATGAAGATGGGTCGGACTCAACACATCGCATTTTGGCTGCGTGACCGATTCGAGAAGGCTGCAATACCGTTAGAGTAACCCAGATATGCAATTTGCCGGGGAAGATGCGGAGCGGTTCGCTGTCATTCACAAACTTCTGAGAAAGCATCAACTGCAAGTCATGGGATCAGTGTTCAACTCCCAAGCGGAAGTCGATAGGGCTTGTGAGGGCATCAGGAGTCGCGGATGGGATTCAGTTGGGTGGAGAAATGGAGCACCCACGGTTTTGAGTTTCCGCTTGTTAGAAATCGCCGATAGATGTGGGCCACCCGATGGTTCTAAACCCGCTTCAAATCCTCAACCGCCCAATACCAGTCCACTTCAGGTGATCCGAACGGCCCACCCCGTCTTTCCCAGTGATAGTAAGCGTGGACCGCGATCTCCTCGTGCGAGATAACAAGCTCGGTCGATTGGTCCTTGGGTGGCGTTAGAACACTGGCGTAGGCGGTCAGTGTATCCCACATCACGAGTTCGTAGAGTGCGGACAGGGGATCGTCTTGCGGGCCTCCCCTTCGGATTCGCAATCCCGGTCCCAGATAGACGGGACCCAAAGCAAAAGCGGCCATCAGTTTACGGACGTCTTCAGGAGTTTCAGTCGGGAAGAGTACTTCTATTTCGTACGGAGACTCAACAATCCGTCCACCGGCAAGCCAGTACTCGCATCCGCGAACGATCTTCTTTACCACAACGTGAATGCTCTCAGCCGGTATCGTGATTTGCATCTGTGAACTCACCGGGGCCTCGGGATGCGGGCCTAATCCCGGAATTATGTGCGGTTGTATATCGGCTGAGTATGGTCGGGCGTCATTCAGGAGTTTGCGCCGTTGAGCGTCGCGGTGCCGCTTTTCTTCCTCGCTGAGACCCTCCACTCCGATGCCGATAGTTCTTCGTACACGTTCGTACAAACCTTGCGCAGCGGGCTTCGTGGGATTGATGCAACACGCGAGAAATAGCAGTAGTTCCTTCTCTAACTGACCAAAATATCCGTTGCAGCGTTCACAGCTTGGTGCGGTCCATCTTTGGACCTCGTCTGGGGTTGTGTCTGGATACCAAGAACTGGGAAACACATGATCCTTCGTCGCGTCAGTCAGTTGTTTCCGACAATGGATACACCTACCGTCACTCTTCGGGCGTTTAATGGCCGGTTGGCGTCGCACAATAGCAGAATGCTCCTTCTGAACGCGGAAACGCAACGACACTCATGTGCAAACGCCCCTGTCGAATTCGGTCTAGTGTCTGGGGGCGTTCGGCTGGCTCCGGCATTCAGATTTCGCGCGAGCAGGCGTCGCCGTCGAGGCTGACCCGCAACAAGATTCTGGGAAGTCGGCAAGGGAATCTGCTTGTGAACCTGCTGCCAGCGAAGGCCTCACAACGACGGAAAAGTCTCTCGTGTTTCTCTCGTGTTAGCTCACGACTCAACGGCGGCCCGCACGAATACTGGGGCTGACCCACACGTTTGACGCGCCCTCACGAGTGTAAGCTATTGATAATGTAGGAGGATTTGCAAATTACGAATCGGTTGTTCTACCAACTGAGCTACGTCGGCTTGTGGTTTGACCGTTTCAGGTTTATCAAATCACCGCCGCACCGACCGGAGACCGCTAATGCAGAAAGAAGGCTGTCGGCAACCCTAGGATCAAGAGGGAGAAACGTCGGGTTAAATTCAGGAGGGGAGGAGCGGACTGAAAACCGCAACCAGCCCTCGCGCGCTACTTCATTCGCGGGTTCCCCACGTGCCCGAAGTTATAGAAGGTCTTGCATTGCGGGCAACCGTTGTGCCCACTTCGCCCACCGGCCCCCATGCTAACTATGTGGACGAGCTTGCGTTCGACATCCCAGCACCGCGAACAGTAGCCACGCTGTTCACCCTCACGGAAGACAAGATCACCCTCTCTGAAGACCTCTCCAGTGAGTAACAATTGAGCCTTAAGCTCCTTGACCTGGTGATCAAGTTCTTCCGCGCGTTGGCGGAGTTCGAGATTCTTGCTACTTAGCTCAAGAGCTTCGATGTTCGCCCGTGTCGCAGCTTGTACCAATTCCGGGTTGGCTATTTTGGAAGCCAGCTTTACAATCTCTAACGAAGTGTCGATCAAGCCCATTTATGTTCTCCCCGGCATGACAATCGCGGCCCGTCTCTCATCGTCCATAGCAACAACGAAAACAGTTGAAATTAAGTATCTCGCTATGCCTCGATATCGGGAGCCCGTGTGCACTTGTTGTTTCCAGTAATGAGAAACGAGTATTTCCCGAGACAGATGCAGAAGTGATACATTCGTCAAGTTTATAGGACAATTAGTGCGAGTCGATAAATTTGACGACGACTCTATTCATCGCATTCGACAGGTCAGCCCAGAAGTGTTCACGCAACAATGGCGCGATACGGCAGCTCTCAGGGGGCACATGACTCCGGGTGGGTTGAGACCGCCACAAAGGCGAATCTCGCGAAAATTCTAGAGATATGGCAATTCGTCAACACAAGAAACGTGACTGGTTTGACCGCGGAGCAGCAGCCTACGCCTTCGTCCGCGCTGAGCAGCGGGGTGAAGCAGTCTACCCGTGTCCGATCTGTTTGACGCTGTTCACTGTAGATGCGCTTGCGGACGGACGACTATCGTCGGAGCACGTTCCTCCCGAGTGCGTTGGTGGACACGAGTTGGTGCTGACCTGCAAACGCTGCAACAACTCCGCTGGTACGAAGCTCGATGCGGACGCAGCTGTGAAGGAGTCGGTGCACTCAGCGATGGCTGGTACGCGCGAACACCGCGAGAGGGTGAAAGCTGCGGTCGGCGATTTGTGGTTGAACGCCGAAGTTCACCTATCTGGTGGTCGGTACTCTTTGGTTGTACCGCGCCATGTCAACAAGCCGGGCACGGCCGACAACTTGAAGGCGGTGGTCAGGCCGGGCAGTTCGATGACCGTTCAGTACCGGCGTTTTTCGGAACTCGGCGCAAAGATCAGTTGGTTCCGGGCGGGCTACCTCGCCGTATTCGCCGTCGCGGGATACGCATTCGCGCTGGACCCGGCGATGGAGATTGTGCGTCGTCAGATTCTCGAATGTGATGAACGTCAAATGGTGACCTTCACGTCTGAAGTGTCAGAAGATATTGCACTGTCAGTTCACAGGGTGCTCCGCGTGCGGGCACCGGACTGGCATCGCGGTTGGGCTGTGGAATTCGGTCGCTATTTCGTCCATTTCCCGTCCGCCAGAGATATGGACTTCTACGATCGGATGGCTACTTGCGGAAGCGCTGTGACGCCGTACATGACTACGTATGAATACGTCGGCTGGCCGACTGAGCCGACGTTCGGGCGCGCGGCACCACCAGGCGACACATCCACTGATCGGTGCGTAATTCGGTGGCCAAGCATAGCGGGTATTTGAGCTGGCCATAACGGAGATCAACGTCGGGTTCCGCGCATCCGCTCCGCCTTGGCTGAAGCAGAAGCAGCAGTCGCAATCGCCACCTCTATCCATCGGTCAACACTAGCCGACTTACCATTACCAATCTGCCGCAGCGAGCCCGGAAAAGTGGGAACGCCGGTCGGTTCGGTCTTCCCGCCCAGCGAAGTGGCAGATCCTGACGCATGCTAGTGTCTGGAGAATGCTGTAGATGGGCTCAGGTCCGAGCCCGTTTCGCTTCCCTTGAGGTCCATGCGTTCAATAAGACCGTTCGCGATGGTATAAACGTGCCAGACTTCGCTATCAGAAAGGACATCACCACCAAGGCTTTTCACGAGTTGATGAACTTTGACGACGGTAATGCCACCTTCCTGGTCGATTACCTCAAGTGGTTCCACGTGAGGATCAAACTCTTTCCACTGACGAGTCCAGTAGGACCGAATCTCTTCTTTCCCGACGACACGGCCGCCTTCCGATGCCTTGGGCCAGCTAACGTTCTCACTCATGAGCGCCAGGGCGCTGTCGATATCGCGACGATTGAAGGCAGAGTAGGCCTGAGCTATCAGTGTCTGTGTGTTCGCCATGAATCCTCCTGATTAGATACGTGTACCTTAGCCTGAATAGAGCAGGTACCCGGATATGGCGCGCATAGCTCGCTGTTCGGTGGCTCGCGGACTCGCGCCGAACGCAAGGCCGAGGTCCACTACAGCGCGGAGTATAGCCATGAAAACCCGTTCTGTAACTCGCGAAGCAGGCATTGCGATCTCCTTTTGGTGATCTCGTAGCAGCTGTAGAAGGTTTGCATGAAACGCAGAATCGTCAGCTTCGCTTCCGAGCCTTTCCTCTTCAATTTCCAACACACGGTTTAGCCCAGGGCGGTAGTAATGCGCGCTCACCAGCGCCCGAACGACTAACCTGAGGCGCGGCTTCAGTCCGTTTCCTTTTCCATCTTGCACAGCCTTTACGACGGTATCGTGGAACGCCTTCTCAAAACTGCCAATCAGGGCGAGGACGATGGAGTCCTTGTTCGGAAAATATTGATAGAGGGATCCAATGCTCACTCCCGCTTTCGCTGCAATCGCGTTGGTATTGAATCCACGGAGTCCGTCTGATTCCAAAATGCGAGCAGACGCTTCCAGAATGACATCTACTGTCTCCTGAGACCTCGCCTGCCCCGGCGCTTTGCGGGCCTGCAGCGTGTTCTTGCGTCGCCTGCCTCTGCCGTCCAGAACGCGAGTTTTATTTGTGAGCATTTACTCGTATTGTACATGCAGAAAAAGACATGCCAAGGAGCAACGAGAAACTCCAACAGAAATGAGACTGACATGACAAATGATTCAAGAGTTATACCGCACAAACTAAACTCTCGATCACTTCGGATTGTTCGAGCAGCCATGGGCGTGATGACCCTCATGGTTCTGACTTTTCCCTTCGCGCGAGCAAAGGGCAATGATGGGACTGGGTCGGGATTGCTGTTGGCTGTCAACCAAGGTGAAGCCACACTCGGCATTGTCGATCCGGAGGCGGGCAAGCAGGTCGCAACGATCGCGGAGGGAGGTGTGACTGGTCACGAGGTGGCGGTGTCCTTAGACGGCAAAACAGCATATGTCCCTATTTATGGTGACTCCAGCGTGGGGGAAGCGGGAACGGATGGCAGAGACATGGTCGCAATCGACATTGCGGCCCGCAAAGTCGTCGGCCATCTTGATTTTGGACACGGCGTACGTCCGCATTGCGCGGTGATAAACCCTAAAGATGGGTTGCTGTACGTCACGACAGAACTCGACCAGACGGTTACGATCATCGATCCCAAGACCTTGCGAGTCGTGGGAGTGATTCCGACGGGCCAGGAACAATCCCACATGCTTGTCATTTCGCATGATGGACGATTTGGCTACACGGCGAATGTCTCGGCGGGAACCGTGTCCGTGCTGGATATTCCGGGACGCAAGTTGATATCGGTCATACCTGTCTCCACGAAGGTGCAAAGAATCTCGATTTCCGTCGATGACAAATGGGTATTCACGGCTGATCAGGCAAAAGCGCAGTTAGCCGTGATCGATACCGCTACGAAGAAGGTGAAGACGTGGATCCCGATTGCCGCTCCAGGATACGGCACGGCGAGTACTCTCGACGGACGATGGCTGCTGGTCTGCGTTCCCGATGCATCCCAGGTAAGCGTTGTTGATCTGAAGACGCTGCGCGTGGTTCGCGCGATCGCCGTACCGAAAGTGCCACACGAGATCGTAATTTCGCCCGATGACAAAACTGCCTATGTGTCCTGCATTCGGACCAAAAAAGTTGCGGCGATAAGTCCCTCTGATTGGTCGGTGAAGAGCCTGATCGAGGCGGGAGAGAGTGTTGACGGAATGGCGTGGGCTGCTCGCACACGATGAGCCACACTCAATTTAACAACCGGAATCGAGATCAATTTACGAAAAGCAAGAGTTATGAAGGCAAAGTCATAAATGAGCAAACCATGAATGAACAAGTTATGAGTAAACCACCAGCGCATTTGAATTGGACTTCCGTCGTTCCGCCAATGAAGTACGCGAACGTGCCCACGGTTGGCGCACGGTACTGGACCGCCATCTCCCTGGCAAGCGTTTTTGGTTGCAATCTGGGTGATTTCGTTTCGCTCTACTTGCATTTGGGGCACTGGCTCGGTCTCTTTCCGTTGGCATTAATCTTCGCCGCTCTTGTCGTCGTCGAACGCCACTCCGTGTTCACTACAGAGGCGTGGTACTGGGCCGTCGTGATTGTGCTGCGAACTGCTGCAACCAATATTGCCGATCTCGCCACGCATACATTCGCATGGCCCTACCCGCGGGTTATCTTAGGTTTGACGGTGATACAAGCTCTAGTCATATTGCTAGTTCTGCCCCGGCTAGTTCAGACCGCCAGTGATCGAACTGGACGGCCTGCGACAGACGGCTGGTACTGGATATCTTTGCTGACTGCCGGCGCATTGGGCACTGCCATCGGAGACTGGGTTGCGGAAGATCTCCATCTTGGCACGGGAGGCGGGACACTCATGCTCGGCGCAGTGTTCGCGGTCATCCTTGCCCGTGGAAGCAGGTCGCGCTGGACAACCAAAGCCAGCTACTGGCTCGCGATCATCGCTGTGCGATCGGCGGGGACAACAGCAGGCGACTGGCTAGCTTTCCGCGGGGAACCGGGGTTGAGTAACGGTCTTCATCTGGGCCTCCCGCTTAGCACCGCGTTTACCTGTGCGCTATTTGCCGGAACTCTCTTCCTGTGGAGCGCTCGGCGGCCGCACTCAGGCGCTGCGCAATGACAACTATCAACCAAACTCAAGTTCAGGATCTATTGTTTCGCCTCTATGCCGAGGCTCAGGCGAACGATTCCAAAGTTCAAGCCGAAGAGCAAGCTCTCCTCGCCGCCGCAGGAGGCATCGTCGATGATCAGGCTCTTCAGTCGATCAACGACCGAACTTTCATGGCCGTTGCCCCCGAAGTTGGCAGGCTGATCTATCTGCTGGTCCGCAGCCATCGGCCTGCGCTCGTCGTGGAATTTGGTACTTCGTTCGGGCTATCTGCGATTCACATTGCTTCAGGACTTCGCGACAACTGCTTCGGCCACTTGATTACGACGGAGCAGAGCGCAGCCAAGGCCTCTCGTGCGGCTGTACACATTGAGCAGGCCGGTTTGTCGGACCTCGTGGAAATCCGGCAGGGCGATGCCTTTCAGACACTCTCCGAGGTGAAGGGAATCGACTTGCTGTTGCTCGACGGATGGAAGCCACTTTATCTCCCGTTGCTGAAGCAATTGGAGCCAGCACTCACTCCGGGCTGCCTGATCATTGCCGATGACGTGATCAGCTTGTCGGCGAAGGTCGCGCCTTATCTCGCGTATGTGCGCGACGCTGCAAATGGTTACGTGTCATGCGAGATTCCTCTGGATGATGGGCTCGAATTGTCGATTCGCTCGGCATGAGATGCCCAGGGCTACGCGGACCACCGAACAAGGGAGCCACTTCAACGGCACACTATTTCGAAGATCAAGAGTGAAGAACACACTGAGCGATAAGGAGCTTGGATATGAATACGCAAACGCCAAAAATTGCTTTGATCACCGGCGGTAGCCGTGGGTTGGGACGTAACACTGCCGAGAGCCTATCCCGTAAGGGTATCGACTCGGTGATTACCTACAACTCCCGCGCTGATGAGGCCCGCAAGGTCGTGACCGCCATTCAAGCCGAAGGCCGCCAGGCGGTTGCCTTGCAGCTCGACACAGGGGCAGTCGGAACGTTCATCGGGTTCGCCGAGAAGCTTAAGCACACGTTGCGGGAGACCTGGGGACAAGATCGCTTCGACTTCCTGATCAACAACGCAGGCACATCTCACCACAGCTCCTTCGAGAAGACAACCGAAGAAGAGATGGACATTCTTTACAACGTCCACTTCAAGGGTGTCTTCTTCCTGACACAGAAACTGCTGCCGCTCATCAACGACGGTGGACGGATCATCAATCTGTCGTCAGGCCTCACTCGCATCATATTTCCTGGCAGCGCCGCGTATGGTTCGATGAAAGGGGCCATCGAAGTGCTCACGAAGTACATGGCCAAAGAATTGGGGCCGCGCAGGATAACAGTCAATGTCATCGCACCGGGTGCCATAGCCACCGATTTTAGCGGCGGCATGGTCCGGGACAATCCCGAAATCAACAAGCGTGTGGCCGACATGACCGCGCTGGGGCGTGTCGGAATGCCCGATGACATCGGCCCGATGATCGCTTCGCTGCTCTCCGATGACAATCGCTGGGTCAATGCCCAGCGCATTGAGGCCTCGGGCGGCATGTCCATCTAGAACACCACGCAATCTGTATCGGAGAAATTCTCCATGCAAACCCCGAAAGACCGCATTGCCCTCGTTACTGGGGCCAACAAGGGCATCGGCTTCGAGATCGCCCGCCAGCTTGGCCAGGAAGGGCATCACATTCTTATCGGCGCACGCGATCGGGGCCGGGGCCAAACTGCCGTGGCAGAACTCGGGAGCAAAGGCTTCGTCGCTCGCTATGTGCAAATCGATTTGACCAAGTCGGACACAATAGGGGGGCGGCAGCCGATATGGCGCTTCGAAGGCCGCACTGAACATGCTGACCGTTCAGCTCGCTGCCGAATTGAGGGACTCCGGCATTAAAGTCAACTCGGCCGATCCCGGATACACGGCCACTGACCTCAACGGGCGTCGAGGACTTAAGACCATTCCAGAGGGAGCAGCGGCGGCAGTTCGTTTAGCGCTTATCCCGGACGAAGGTCCCACCGGTGGCTTCTTCAACGCGAGCGGCCCGCAACCGCAGCCTAGCCGACTGATCGTGACTCAGAGAGTACATTGGCGATCATGCACTCACCGAGATCCGCCGGTTCAGATCGCCGAGACGAAACAGCGCGATGGGTCAGGGCCGGGGGTTCGCGGCCGTCTCGGAGGCCCGCGCCAGGGCTTGCGTGTCGACATACTCACGGATGTTCGTCACTTTGCCATTTCGAACGGTAATGGCGAAGACCCAATGGTCCTCGAACGTCTTATTCGTGGCTTTGATTCTCCCCCTAGCGAAGCCGACGACCAGAACCCGGTCTCCCTCCGCTATGAACTCGGGGGGTTCTGGGTACGAAGTTTCCACCGTTTCGTTAGCCTTCTGAACTAAGTTATTCAGTCCAGCGTGCCCGCGGTGCGTGCCGGCCAGCGGCCAGTCCTCGCCCGGAATGATCCACTCAATATCTTCGGCAGACAACGCCAGCAGATCTTGCTTGTCGCGGCGGCCGAGTGCCGCAAGAAAATTCTTCACAATCTGGACATTCTTTTCGGTGCTCATTGAAATCTCTCCTTTTCCTCTACATCAAGTGCGTCCGATCTAATCCGACGTTTCGGAACCATCCTTCTTCGGGCCAAATCGCACGGTCGTAGATTGATTACTGCTGCTTCTTGAACAAATCCTGGAAGATGAGCTGACCCCAAGTGCGGCCGCGTGCGTGCACCAGCGCGCCACCCTCGTTGAGCTTTCCCAGCTTGACGGGTGCGAACCCGAGTTGTTTGGTCAAATCCGCCACGGGAGAGATCGCGTCCTCGTCATCGCTCGAGAGAAAGACGACACGATGGCCCCCTTCGACGACCGGGTCGGTAGCCAGAATGGCTGCACCTAGGTGATTGAAACCTTTCACGAGCTTAGCGCCGGTGAAGGACTTCGCGACGAAGGCGGAGGACAGGAGGCCGCCCAGCTCTTCAGGGGGAACTCCAAACGCGTTCGTCGCGTCGATGACCGTCTTGCCTTTCCAGCTGGGCAGGGCCTTCGCAACCTCGCGATGTTCCCCGAACGGGACCGCCAAGATGATGGTGTCGGCCTCAAGTGCATCCTGCAACGACCTGGCGACGACCGTGGGTCCAATCGCCCGAGCCTGCGGCGCCAAAGCCTCAGGCGGCCGGCGACTCGCGACAGTCACGTTGATGTTTTTGCGGGCGAACGCGTGGGCGAGGGCCTGGCCTATCTTGCCGAATCCGACAATCGCATAGCTCATAGTGCTTCTCCGATCCATGTTGATATTGATCCCAACCGCCGACTTCAAATAGCCGAGAAGCCGCCGTCGACATTCAACTCCACCCCGTTCACGAAGCTCGAATCGTCGGAAGCAAGAAACAGCGCGACCGTCGCGATTTCCTCAGGTTGACCCATCTTTCCCCGCGGGATCAGGGATTCGAACATCTCCTTCGCTTCCTTGGTGAGAACTTGTTCCTGCATCGGTGTGGCGATCGGCCCCGGGCCCAGCACGTTCACCCGGATATTCCTGCCCTTCAGTTCGTTGAGCCACGTGCGTGCAAAGGAGCGCAATGCCGCCTTACTCGCCGCATACACGCCGAAACCGGGAAAACCCTTCACCGAAGCAACGGATCCGGTCATGATGATCGATCCGCCATCGTTGAACAGCGGCAATGCCTTCTGAACCGTAAACAGCGTTCCGCGCGTATTCAGGCCGAAGGCCGCATCAAAGTGCTGCTCGGTAATCTCGCCCAGTGGTAAGGCCTCGCCCCTGCCAGCGCTCGCGAACAGGATGTCGATCTTGCCCTTTTCCCGCTTGACCGTATCGAATAGGCGGTCGAGGTCGTCGAGATTGGCCGCGTCACCGCGCACGGCGGTCACGTTTCGGCCAATCAGCTTGACGGCCTCATCAAGCTGCTCCTGCCTCCTACCCGTGATGAAAACGTAGGCGCCTTCTTCAACGAAGAGCTTGGCGCTCGCCAGCGCCATGCCGCTCGATCCACCCGTGATGACTGCAACTTTTCCTTCAAGCTTTCCCATAATTACTCCCTTCGCTTGA
>Ga0209008_1000354_pt1 | contig 17078 bp, 13 predicted proteins | sample JacPin_JW_Ref_O3_FD_187963 | JGI IMG/M metagenome (GOLD analysis project Ga0209008, IMG submission 187963) | Forest soil microbial communities from Algoma, Ontario, Canada - Jack Pine, Ontario site 1_JW_Ref_O3 (SPAdes) (version 2) | ecosystem: Environmental > Terrestrial > Soil > Boreal...
CCCATCCGAGTAACGATTATTTTTGGAATGTCCTGATTGCCTTGCTAACCGTTCGCAGCGCGTGAGGTTGAACGTTTCCTGCCACCGCCGGCGGCCGCTTGATAGGTTGGCTTACTAATTGTCCTTTGACCGTGGGTTCCGGGAGCGTGTGCTCTAGCCTTCATGGCATATACAGCGACGTCCGCTGCACCCATAAGCGTATCGATTCTTACGCCGTCTCTCGGATAGATAGCGACGCCAATACTCACTGAAAGCTTTGGCTTTCTGCCGTCGTGCGCCAGGTTGGCGCAAATTCGTCCAGCGACTAAATTTGCCGGTACTTCGCCGGTCTCAGGCAGCACCAGCGCAAATTCATCGCCGCCAAAGCGCGCTGCCGTATCCATATCCCGGCTGGAATTGCTCAACACATCGGCGAGCCGGCAGAGTGCCTGGCTGCCAACCAAGTGGCCGTGGGCGTCGTTTATTTTCTTTAGTCCATCCAGGTCAAGGAATAGAAGCCCGAACTCGCGTCCGGTGCGTTCGGATCTTTTGATCTCGGTATCAATGACTTCTACCAGATGGCGATAATTAGCCAGCCCCGTGAGCGGATCTTTGGTGGCTTGCTGCCGCAAGCTATCCTCCAGCTTGCGCTGTTGGGTAACATCTTCAACGATGATCTCGTAACTGTTTTTCTCGCCGTCGGTGGTAACTCCGCGTCCGCTGAGCCGAACCTTTAGAGGCGTGCCATCCTTTCGTCTCCAGTCAACTTCAATAGAGCCTCCGCCATTTTCGTTTCCGGGCTGGCCCAACAACTGTTCCCGTTTGTAGGAGTCGCACAGAATGTCCCGGGCATGAGTCGCCGCCAGGAGCTCCTTTCGAGATGAATAGGCGAGCATGGTGACCAGCGCTTGATTCACATCCAGAAACTTGCCTTTTTCGCCGCAGCGGCATATCCCGTAGGTTAGGTTTCCAACTAGGGCGCGATAACGTGCCTCCGAATGGCGCAGCTTTTTTTCCGAGTGATCGCGCTCTTCGCGTAGATTGTTTTCGCTGAGCGCTCGGCGAATTGCTATAGGCAGGTGACCAAGGTGGTCTGTATCAATACAATCGGCAGCGCCTCGCGTAATAAGGTCCGCTGCTATTTCCGGTTTCATGGTGTCGGACAAAAAGATAACGGGGATACGTCTTTCCCTCGGCCGCAATACTTCCAATATCGGTGGACCATGTCCGTTGCGCGCTGGATACTTGGCTAAGACCACGTCATAGCATTTCGAGTTCAGATGTTTGAGGAACTGCTCCGAACTCGAAACAAGATCTGCGCTGACTTTGCAGTGCGCCCTCCTAAATTCCCGTACACATTGCTCCACATCCGCGGCCGCACCGTGAACAAACAGCACGCGCAAGGCCCGCCTTCTATTTGCTGACCCATGCAGAATCGGAGCAAGCACAAGCTCCTTGGTGTGATCTCGAGAGGTTACAGTCATCGAATGCCCGGCCAGATCGAATGGATCGTCCCACCGCTCCTGGCCCCCAAGAATTGAAGGTTCCCCATTGAGCAAAGTAGCCCAGCTGCTATGGAGGGACTGTTCAAAACAGCACAGTTCTTACTTTTAGGTATTTACTTTTAGTACACAAATCAGTAAGGGCCGCAAAAGTTACACACTTCCCATTTTGGGATTTACTTCTACTTGCGAAGGTAACGGAGAAGTAGATGGTCATTGTTGCGAGATACTAGAATCGGCGAGCGTTAACTGCTACTTACAGAAACAAAAGGGAATACGCACTCTAGCCTTCGCAATAGCTGCGCCTGAACTCGCCACACTCAAACGTGGCTGAAGAGTAGCGGCGCGCCTAGCTTATGGGTGTACTTCGGTCTATATCGATCGGTGTTATAGAGCGACGGCACATCGACCTTGCGCGACCCCGACGAAGAATCCGGCAGCGACGTATGGGCATAACAGCCGTTTTGGATTCCGACCATGCGGCCAGTCACGCCGTCGCGAATCAAATCCAAGGCGATGTTCGCAAACGTTATTGCCACGATCTTGTCGATGGCGTCGGGCTCCCCGCTGCGCAAATCATAGGTTAAATCGCTGGCCATGGTTTCTTCACCTGTTCGCCGCTGTAATTCTTCCGCCAGGGCGTGGCCGATGTCCGCCTTTTTGCGATGGCCGTAAGCGTCAGCCTCACCCAGCTCATCAACCTGGCCTTCTTTCCAGACCGCGCCTTCGGATACGACAACCAGAGAATAGTTGCTAGGATTATTTTTCTTGTCTTCCATCAAGAGTTCGGTAACGCGGGCGAGGTCGAATGGATATTCAGGAATCAGACATCGAGCCGCCGTTACATAAGCCGTGTAAAGAGCGGTAAAACCTGCATCGCGGCCAAAGATGCGGAAAATCCCGATGCGCTCATGAGAACCCAAGGTCGTTCGCTGCCGAGTGATCGCTTCTTTGGCGCGCGTGATCGCCGTGGAGAATCCGATGCAATACTCCGTGCCGTGAACGTCGTTATCCATCGTTTTGGGAACGCCGATCACTGGAAATCCGGCGCGCGAAAGCATTGTCGCGAAGCCCAGCGTGTCGTCGCCTCCAATGGCGATCAAACAAGTTATTCCCAGCCGTTCCAAATTCTCCACGACGATCGATGTGAAATCATAGTTCTTCCCGTCGAGAGGAAGTTTTTTCAATTGTTCGCTCGAAATATGTTTGGGAACCTTGGCGCTCGCGACGCGGCTCGGATTTGTGCGGGAAGTATGCAGGATCGTGCCGCCGGTGCGGTCGATCGTCCGCGTATTTTCACGCGTCAGGTGTCGATGGTACAAAGTGTCGGCATCCGCTTTCTCCGCAGGATTCATGTGCGTCAGGCCTTGCCACCCTTTTCGGATGCCGATCACGTTTCGTCCCATTTCGCTTGCGCCGTACACCACGGACTTGATGACCGAGTTCAGGCCTGGGACATCGCCGCCTCCGGTCAATATCCCTATATTCTTACTCGCAGTCATTGCTTCACTGCTCCTTTGCGGGCTTTAAACCAGACACAAGACTAACGCATTCGGACGGTCGCACAGAATGTTTTCATCCGGCAAGGAAAGATGAAGCTCTAATCGTGTGGCGAATTAGGGATGCTGGCGTGCGTTGGTTGCGGCGAACGCTGTGGAGGCTGCGGCGATGACTCCGTGGCTTTTGGCGCTGATGATGCAGGTGGAGCGTTCGGCGAGATAGAGGTGATGGGCGATCCGGGTTTCTGCGGCTTAGGCGGCGGAGCTGCGGCGCGCGTTTCGGTCAGGCCTTGCTCGGCGGCGTCGGCAGGCGGAGCCGTGTCGGCCACGTCCACTTGAATCTGTTTGCCTGTAGCAAGCTTCTCCAGCGGCACAACGTTTGGAAATTCCTCTGTCGGCGTTCCTTGTATGGCTTGCTGCATGAACTCCAGCCAGATGGGCAGAGCGGCGCGAGCACCGGTTTCTTTCTTGCCCAGCGAAATGCGCTTGTCGTCATTCCCGACCCACACTCCGGCGGTGAGTTGCGGAGTAAAGCCGATGTACCAGGCGTCGGTGAAATCGTTCGTGGTCCCAGTTTTTCCTGCGGAGGGCCGGCCCAAATCTTTGGCGCGTACGCCGGTGCCAAACTGCACCACTTCTTCGAGCATGGCGACCATAGTGCGTGCGACTTCCGGCGGAATCACGTCGGTAACTTTCGGGCGGGGTTCTTCGAGAACGGCGCCGTCGTAAGAAGTGACGCGGCGAATGTAATGTGGCTCGATGTGAATGCCGTCGTCGGGGAAAACGGTGAAGGCAGACGTGTGCTCCATCAGCGTGAGATCGGAAGCGCCGAGCGCAAGCGGAAGATACGGCGGCAAAGGACTCGTGATTCCGAATTTGCGCGCGAGCTCGATCACATTTTGCACGCCGACGTGGTCAAGCAGTCGCACCGCCGGCACGTTGCGCGAATCAGCGAGCGCGCGACGATAGGTAATGCGGCCTTCGAATTTGTTGTCGTAATTGTGCGGAGAATAATTTTGGCCGCCGGAGCGGAAGGTGACAGGCTCGTCAACGACCGTGTCGAAGGGCGTGATGCCTTGCTCGAGCGCGTCGGCGTAAACGTAAACTTTGAACGAGCTGCCGGTCTGTCGCAAAGCTTGCGTGGCGCGATTGAATTTCGACTCGTCGAAACTGTAGCCGCCAACCATCGCTTTGATTTCACCGGTGGGATTGTCGATGGCAAGCAAGGCGCCTTGCGCCGCGGGCCGTTGTTCAAGCTGTACGCGTACGGTATTGCCTGAAACTTCCTTGATAGAGACGCAAACAAGATCGCCCGTTATCAGCAATTGCGCGGGGGACTTGCGGCCGGTCCATGAAAAATCGGCGGGCGTAAGCATCGCGTGATATTGGCCGATCTTTATGGTGGCAAAGGTGGGTTGAACGGCGGTGACTAAGCCGGTGACGTAATCCCCCTTCTGCAGCGAACCGCGCCAATCTTCGTTTTGATATTTGTCGAGCGATCCGAGACTATTTTTCAAAATATTCGGCAAGTTTCCGCGCCAGCCGTGACGGCGATCGTAGGAATGCAGGCCGTCGCGTACAGCCTGGTCCGCGGCTTTCTGCATTGCGGCGTTTAGCGAAGTGTAAACGCGCAGGCCTTGTTCGTGAACGGCAGCGGTGCCGTAGGTATGTTCGAGATATTCGCGAACGTCTTCGACGAAGTAAGGAGCGAGGTCGTTGCGTCCCGTGAAAATGTGCAAACCGAGCGGCTCTTTTGTGGCGGCCACAGCTTGCGCCGTGGTGATTTTGTGGTCGCGAGCCATGAGCGAAAGAACAAGATTGCGGCGCGCGAGGGCGCGCTCAGGATGGTTGACTGGGGAGTATATCGGGCCGCGGATGATTGCCGCGAGCGTGGCGGCTTCGGAAAGCGTTAGCTGTCCCACCGGGCGGTTGAAATAATATTCGGAGGCAGCTTCGAAACCGTAATTACCGGCTCCCAGATAAATCTGGTTGCAATACATGCTGAAAATTTGATCTTTGGTGTAATGGCGCTCGATCTGGATAGCCAGAATGGTTTCCTGAATTTTCCGGCGCAAGCTGCGGTCCGAGCGGTTCAGAAAAAGGCCGCCGCCGAGTTGCATGGTCAGCGTGCTGGCGCCTTCCGCCATGCGATGGCTGGAGATGTCGCGATAGGCCGCTTCGAGAACGCGCGGGATGTCCACGCCCCAGTGTTCGTCAAAATGCTGGTCTTCGGTGGTGAGCACCGCGTCTTTCAAGACTTTTGGAATTTGCGAGTAAGTGAGCAGTATGCGGCGCTGCAAGGCGAAGGTGCCGATAGACTGGCCATCGTCGGCATAGAGTTCGGTGACGACATTGGGACGGTAATCTTCGAGTGCGTGAATCTCGGGCAGGTCGCTGGTGTAAACGAAAAGCAGTCCCACGGCGGCGCCCACAGCGATGGAGCACAACAATAGAAATGTGAACGCGAGGCGGCCGAAGAGCGTCCCGCCCGTGATTTTCATGGTTGCGCGATAGAACCGTTCCATGTTCCTCCATTCTATCGCATCCGCGCGGAGGCTGAGGTAAGCGGAGTCAACTGCGTGTTCTCAATCTGCTGCGGGGCGCAACCGTGCCCGAATATCTGAAATATCCGCTATTCGATGGATGGTGCTCGGGATTGTTGAGGTAGTATTGCGCTGTGGAAGCGAACCCAATACTTTTTCGCGATTTAACTTACATCTTTCTTGCAGCCGTAGCAGGCGGCTTGATCGCTTGGCGGCTGAAGTTGCCTCTTATTCTGGGTTTTGTAGTGGGCGGGATCGTCATCAGCCCGTTTACCCCCGGGCCTCATCTTTCCGATCTTCACACCTTCGAAGTTTTCGCGGAAGTCGGTGTAGTGCTGCTCATGTTTTCAATTGGTGTGGAATTTTCGATTCCGGACCTGATGCGCGTGAAATGGATTGCCCTGGGAGGCGGAACGCTGGGCATCCTGCTATCCATAGGGCTAGCGCTGGGGACAGCGAAGCTGATGGGCTGGAGCATGATTCAGGGCTTGGTCGTGGGCGCCACAATATCCGTGGCCAGCACCATGGTGTTAGCGCGAATGCTGGCCGACCACCATGCCATGGGGAAAACTTACGGGCAAGTAATGATTGGAATCACGCTGGTGGAAGATATCGCTGTGGTTTTCATGACCGTTATCATTCCGATTTTCAGCGGGCCCGGTGAGGGGCGCCTTGCGCGAGCTGCCTGGACCTTGGGCAAAGCCGCTCTGCTATTGATACCGCTCGTGTTTCTGGCTATGACGGTCGTGCCGAAAATTCTTCGCGCAGCAGCGCGCACGAAGGACCAGGAACTGTTTTTACTCTTCGCCATTGCGATTTGCCTGGTTTCCGCGGGAATCGCGCAGGCTTTGGGATTTTCGGTTGCACTGGGAGCGTTCCTGGCGGGACTTTCCATCAGCGGCGCCAAAGATCTGCATGAAGCGCATACCGTATTGATTCCATTGCGCGATGCGTTTGTGGCGTTATTTTTTGTTTCGCTGGGAACGCTGGTAGTGCCGCAGGTAATCATTCATCATTTGCAACTGCTGGGCGTGATGCTTTTTCTGATCGTGTTCGGGAAATTTATTATTTGGACTGCGGTGATGCGCCTGTTCCGCTATTCGATTTGGACGTCAATAGCAGTGGCCGCGGGATTGACGCAAATTGGCGAGCTGTCATTCATTTTGGTGGAAGTGGCCAGGAAATCGGGGCTGGTAGGTGAAGAAGTGTTTACCGCAACTCTAGCCGCGTCACTGCTCTCGATATTCCTGAACGTCTTTATTGTCCGCGCGGTTATGAAATGGGTGGATCCGAAACTCCCAGCGGAAAAGATGGCGACTGCATAAATCTTTGGTGTGCTTAGTAAAGCATCCGCGGGCGCGATTCCTTTGCAGGTCGCTAAAGCTGCTCTTCTGCTTCTCCTACTGTGTCGAATGATTTGATGAGCTGTGAAACTTTGGTCATTTCGACCAGGGCCTTCACCTGCGTGTTCATCCCCACCACAGCCATTCTTTGAGGTTTTTTCTGTGCGGCCACATAGGCGCCGACCAAAGCCCCCAGGCCTGCTGAATCGATGAATGGGACGCCGCTAAAATCCAGGATAACCATCGGAGAATTCTCCGCGCGCACTGCGGATTGAAATCCGAAGATGGTTTGAATGTTGAGGGAGCCTTTCAGGCTCAGGATTTTCTGGCCTTCGCGGTTTCCCGGCGTTATCACTATTTGCAGGTTTTCGTTAGGCATGGCGTGTCATCTTAGCGAAACGTGCGCCCTGGATTGTTAATGCTGTGTTACAAAGCGACCCGGGCCGTCAGCAGGTCTCGAGCTCAGGAACCGAAATGGTTAGCTCGCATATTCCTCCTCAAGCCCAGCCCAGCTAGTAGCTTATCAACATTAACTTTACGGGTCGAACCGCGCCCGCCAATTTGGCGGAACGATCGGGCACAAGTCGTCTTGCCGCCCAAACACCCGGTAGCGAATGCCAGCCACAAAATCATATGCGGCGTCACGCAAGCCGCGCGGAATTACTCCAAGAATATTGGCCAAAACCTTCCAACCGCCGCCCAGCCTTCGCATCACGTAAACCGAGGCGTCAGAACGCATCAACAACTTGCCCTCTCGTGTTAACACCATGAAACTGTCGGGCAGGTCGGGGATCTGCTTCGAAGGCACGCGCAATAGAAATGTTTGGCCCTGCAGCGGGGCGAACCTGAAAGCGTTTCCTGAGCGGTCGTGCTTCAGCACAAACTTCACGGCGCGGTGACACAAGCCGCAGTGGCCGTCGTAGAAGATGTATTCGGAATCGGGTGCAACTGGCAGCACAGAAAAGCATAGCACGTCTCAAAGAAGCGCTGCCCGGCAGGGCGACAAAGAATATTTTGCGTTCTGGCGTGAACGGTGTAATTTTCGCGCGGGGGAAAACAGGCTATGTGTTTTTCGGCGGCGGCGAACTTTGTGGGCAGCACGGCTTTGGGCGCGATCGGCGTGGTCACGCTGACGAAGGTGAAACATCGTCGCGAACTGCTTTTCGCATCGCTGCCGATTCTCTTCGCCGTTCATCAGTTTATTGAGGGATTCGTTTGGCTGGGATTGGATGGAATCCTTTCGCCTGCGGTGACGCACGACATGGGCGCGGCGTTCATGCTGTATGCGCAGGGACTTCTCCCTTTTTTGTTACCGCTGAGCGTGCTGCTGTTTGAGCCGGACGGCGCGGGCCGCAGGCGCATGCTGCCGTTCCTCGCGGTAGGCACCGGAACCACGCTTTATATTCTGTGGGCGCTAACGGCGTTCCCCACGCAGGTGTACGTGAAAGGAAACAGCATCGTGTACATCAATCAAGCGACGAACAATACGGCCGTTGCGGTGTTGTATGTGGTTGCAACCTGTGGATCGCTATTTTTCTCCAAGGTCAGGGCTATGGTGCTCTTTGGCGTGGCAAACATGGCCATTCTGCTGACTGTGATGGCGTTCAAGCGCTATGCCTTTACTTCGCTGTGGTGTGCATACGCGGCGATTGCGAGCGTGATTATCCTGGCCTACTTCTGGAAGAGCAGCAAACTGCGCCCGCTGATCTACGTGAAGCCTTTGTGGGCGCGGATTTAGGGATCGCGAGGCCGCGATACGAGGGCCGTGGGGTCTTCCTAAACTCGAGTGTATATCCCCAACGATTAGGGCTGATCTGCAATATTCTAAGCTTCCCCCGCATTTTTCGTTAGGTGGCGAGCCGCTACACCCGGAACACAGACGGTACATGAGCAACTAGAAACTTGCGCTCGAAAGAAAAGCGATGCTGCTGGACAGGCTTTGCAGAAGTCACTAAGCTTGAGATTCACAACGCAGGACGCATTCCGCACTAGGAGAACCGCGCAAATGAAGTGCAACAATATATTAGAGGCGATGTGCAACACGCCGCTGATCCGGTTGAACCGGATCGGGAAAGATTCTGCCGCCGAAATTTACATCAAAGCTGACTACATGAATCCGGGCGGGTCGGTGAAAGACCGCATCGGGCTTTCGATGATCGACGAAGCCGAGCGCACTGGAAAATTGAAACCCGGCGGCACAATCATCGAAGGCACCTCCGGAAATACGGGCATGGGACTCGCGTTGGTAGCTTGCGTGCGCGGATACAAAGTAGTTTTCACAATCAATGATAAGCAATCGCGCGAAAAGATCGATTTGCTGAAAGCGTTTGGCGCGGAGGTGATTGTTTGTCCCACCGCGGTGGAACCGGAAGATCCGCGCAGCTACTATTCCGTGGCGCAAAAGCTGGCGCGCGAAATCCCCAATTCTTATTATCCCAACCAGTATGAAAACTCGATGAATCCCCAAGCGCATTACAAAACGACTGGGCCGGAAATCTGGAACGATACCGAAGGCAAAATCACGCATTTCGTTTGTGGCATGGGAACCGGCGGCACCATCAGCGGTGTAGGCAAATATCTGAAAGAGAAAAACCCGAACATTAAAATCATCGGCGTCGATCCGATTGGATCTCTCTATTACGAGTTCGTGAAGACAGGCAACGTGGGCAAAGCCAAGACCTACGTGGTGGAAGGGATCGGCGAAGATTTTTTCCCCGGCACCATGAATCTTAAAGTTTTGGACGACGTGGTGCAGGTGAACGACGAAGAATGTTTTGTGTGGGCGCGTCGGCTGGCGAAACAGGAAGGCATTTTTACCGGCGGCTCAGGCGGCGGATGCATTGCCGGAGCTTTGCGCGTGGCAAAAGATTTGAAGAAGGGCGATTTGCTGGTCGCGTTTCTGCCTGATTCAGGTTCGCGCTATCTGAGCAAGGTTTATAACGACGGCTGGATGCGCGAGCACGGTTACGTGGAAGCCGAGGTTACGCTAACCGCCGCGGACGTGATTCGCGGGAAACGCCAAAACGGCAAAACGCGCGACTTGATCGTGGCGCGTCCGGACCAAACCGTTTTCCATGCGCTGCACACCATGCAGAAACAGGACATTTCGCAGCTTCCGGTGTTCGAAGAAGAGCATTCGATTGGAACGGTATTCGAAGACCAGATTCTGAATCTCGCCTTGCAGGGGAAGGATCTCCGCAAGCTGGTGATTCGCGAAGTGATGACGAATCCGCTGCCGCAGGTTCCTTCGAACTCGCCCGTCGAGCGCGTCACCCACATTTTGAGCCACGATAGCCCAGCCGTCTTCGTAGAGATGCCCGACAAGAAGTTGGAAGTGCTCACCAAATTTGACCTGATGGATACCATCGCGGATCTGGTCGGACAAAAGCGCTGAGGCATTCTTGCTAGCCGCGAAACGGGTCCCAGCCTCGGGGTTCCAAATGCTGTTTTGTTCCGTCCTTATCCATTAGCATGACGCTCTTACCGCGTGTCACTTCGCCAATTGCTTTTAACTGAGAGAAGCCCGGAGCTGCCCGCAGATGCTTGACGTTTCGAGGTGAGACCGTGAACAGGAGTTCGTAATCTTCCCCGCCGTGCAGAGCCATCTTTAGAGCATCAAGCTTTAGTCCCCCCGTCAGGTTTGAAAATTTTGCCGGTACAGTGACTCGCGGTACCAAATCGGGAAAGATCCTTGCGCCGACTCCGCTGGCAGCGCATAGGCGTCCGAGGTCAGTGGAAAGCCCGTCTGAGATGTCCATCATGGCGGACGCCATGCGGCGCTTCGCCAGCCAGATTCCGAGTGCCACCTGGATCTTGGGGTATAGATGAGGCTGCAGGAGACGTTGCAGAACTCGATCGGAATGCCTGGCTCGCCCGCCGCGATGCCCCCTCACCTTGATCTTCCGATGCAACAAAAGCTCCAGACCGAGCTGCGCCCGGCCCAGGGTACCGCTGACATATATAATGTTGCCCGGCCGCGCCCCGGATCGAGTTACGGCGTGTCCCCTGGCAATTTCCCCGACCACGGTAATGCTAATCGAGATGACGCTACTCTTGGTGGTGTCGCCCCCCGCAAGCACTATCTCGAGGGAGCGGGCGGCCCGGACCATCCCATTTAGGAACTCGTCGAGCCAGACACCTGTGCGGCTTGCCGGTATGGCAAGAGTAAGAAGGAAGTATCGCGGCGTCGCGCCCATGGCGGCCAAGTCGCTCGTCGCGCGCACCAGCGACTTGTATCCGACGGAATCGGCCGGATGCGTTTTGGCGAGGAAGTGAACGCCTTCGAGGAATGCGTCACAACTCAGCACCCAGTCGTCCTTGCCGCCGGATGAAATAACCGCGGCGTCGTCGCCGATCCCTAGACGCAGCGCCGTATCGTGCGTGCGCCGGGAGCCAGAGCGAAACGCTCGACCTATCCTTTCGACCAGTTTACTTTCCCTGTCCATGCTGAACTTTCGTACAGTTGTTTGGCGTTCTCTTAATAAGGTAAGGTGTTCTTAGGTGAATGCAAAACCAAAAGCGCGTGAAGAGCTTGATGGGCTGACTTGCGCATCCAAGGGCTCCTATGCAAAATGGAAGATTGGGGTTGACCTTGCCAGGACGGGCCACTACAATGCACGCGCCTTCGAACAGATGTGTCCAATTCGCTAACAGCGTTGGCGGACCGCGAACGGGGACTCGCGATCTGAATCCAGCGAAAACAAACTAACCAGGAAAATTCAAAAGTGAAAGGCAAGTACTACACGTTCTTTATTGCTTCCAGCGCCTCCGGCGGCATGCGCCGGGTTCGCGTGCCTTTCTACATCTTTCATTTCCTCGCTATTTTGGCCGCGGTTGGCGGCATCACCGTGATTGCCGGGATGAGCTCCTACTCCCGTATGCTCTGGAAGGCGACGAACTATAATGCCCTACGCCGCAACCAGGACGCGCTGAAGCAACAATACCTACAACTCCAGACCCAAGTAAAAGACACCAATCAGCGGCTCGATTCGCTGCAATCACTGGCCAGCGAAGTCGCCATGGCCTATGGCATCACCCGTTTCCGCCAGACACCTTTCGGCTTCGCCGAAGGCCCTCAAGAACCCGAGGAAGAATTCGAGCAGTCCGTGGATGAATTTAGCTACCTGCAGAAGAATGCTACGGCCGTAGCGATGTCGGGCAATGGTCTCCGTTTATTGCCCGCGGCCCAGTTGAGCAGCCTGGGGGTTATTCCAACGCTTTGGCCGGTGAAGGGTGAGATTACCGGTCACTTCGGCGAGCGGCTCGACCCGTTCAGTGGTGAAGGCGCGTTTCATGCCGGTATGGATATTGCTTCGCATTATGGCGACCAGGTCCGTGCTACTGCCGAAGGAATCATCAGCGTGGTGGACCGGCGAGCGGGATACGGGCGCTTGGTTGTAATCGATCATGGTTTTGGTGTTACCACGTGGTATGGGCACTTGTCCGCGTTCAACACGCAGATTGGAATGCATGTGAAGCGTGGAGATGTTATCGGTTACGAAGGCGCCAGCGGGCGCTCAACCGGGCCGCACCTTCATTACGAAGTCAGAATCTACAATACGCCGGTAAACCCTTGGCGTTACCTCAGCACTGCTTCTACCGTGGCCGCGGCTGCCGACTAGCCTCGCGTTTTCCCGTTACACACCTAAGCTTCTTCTCCGACCGAATGTAAGGATCCATCCGTCCGGCTTAACTTCGGCTGCAGATTTCGCTCGAGCGCGTCCCGCAACCGTCCTATCGATTCGGCTGGACGACGACTCCTGTCCGAAGCGGCTTGCCAGAGCCAAGCATTTCGGGAGTGATCGCCAGCGATAACCGCATCCATTTGTCCTGGTGCGTAACTTTCATTCCGGTGAGAAGGGCGGCTAAGAAAGAGGCTTGTTCGCGGGTCATCTGGCCGCGCATCTTCGGATCGTGTAACGCCATGGACCCGACCATCCGGAAGGTATCGATAAGCGTAGAGATCTTAATGGCGTTGGTCATCGAATCGCACTCGGCGTCCAAAGCGACATTCACGTCATTGCCCGAGGGCTGCCCAGCCAAAGTGAGCCCGCGGATACTTCGGGCTAACTGCTCGAGCTGTGGCGAGTTTTTGAAACCAGCATAAAAACTTGCGGGAAGCCGGTCCGTGCGCGCTACGGCGAAAATCGGCGCGCCGGCCACGCGCTTGATGCGCCCTTGCATGTTGGGATCTCGCGCAGGTACACCGCTGGAAGCTATAGTGTTGAGCAAGTCCGTGGCATCCTTGCCGGCTGCCAGAGCGATTCGCGTGGACGACAGAAATTCCAGCGATATGGGCGGATTGCCGGGAACTTCGTATATGGATTGAGCTCCGCGCGTCGTGGTTTTTCCCGTGCGCAACGCATACGCCGTGATTTTCTGTTGGTCGAAGCGCCCTTCGGCAATCGCGACAGTGCGATTCTCGCCGAAACCGTTATCAGAGGTACCCAGGCTTGCCGGCCAGAAAGCAATCGCGGCATGGTCCAGGTCGCGCGTGTAGTCAAAGCCGGTGTCGCTTACAAATTGCGCATATTCGCGGTCTGCCTCGGGCCCGGGAGAGGTCAATCCCAGAACCGCTGCCAGCGGGGAATTCTGCAACTCGCGAAGCTTGGATGCGTCTATATAACCGACCACCGGAGCATCGAGAGGCAGTTGCGTAAGTATATCGGGCGGCGGGCCAGGATTATTTGTAACGCCCGGCATCGGCGGAAGTGGACCCCGCTGTCGGTAATAAAGGAAGCCGAGTGCGGCTACAAGAAGCAGGAATAAAATTGCAACGACTATCCAGGCGCGTTTTGCTGAGGATGTTGGCACGCTGAAATTATCCCGGTTTCCGCAGATTTTGTGTAATGTTTATTCGTCCTCAGCGTAATAGAATTAGGAGGTGTAATGCGCGGTCTTTGTGTCCGTGCCGTCGCCTCTCGGTTTTCAGATTGCTGCGCGAATCGGTTCTCGCGGAGGAAGGCTCTTAAGATGAAGACAAATTCGACGAAGGTGTTTGCGGTGATGCTAGCGAGCGCGGCGCTGAGTCTCGCGACGTTTGCGCAGGCTCCCGACAGCGGGGCTCAAAAATCGGCAGCATCCACTCCAAGCGCCGACAAAATTCTGGATAAATATGTGGCCGCAATTGGCGGCGAAGCTGCCTGGCACAAATTAAGCTCGCGAATCTCGAAGGGCACCATCGAAATCCCGGCGATGAGTCTGTCGGGCACCGTGGAATCCCACGAAAAGGCTCCTAATTCTATGCTGGTGGTCGTGAATCTCGGCGGCGCTGCTTTCGAACGCGGCTGCGACGGTACCACTGCATGGGCCGACGACCCTCAAAACGGACTGAGAACCGAGACCGGCGCTGAGGCTGACGATTCCAAGCGCCAATCCGATTTCTATCATCAAGTGAACATTCGCAAGTACTATTCGAAATGGAATGTGACCGGCACGGAAAAAATCGGGGACCGTGATGTTTATGCCGTGGAGGCCACGTCTCTCGCGGGCGATATGGACAAGTTGTACTTCGACACCCAAAGTGGATTGCTGGTACGCGCGATCACGACTGTCCATACGCCGCAAGGAGCTATGGTTATCCAGAGCGATCTGTCAGATTATCGGGACGCGGACGGAATCAAGTTGCCTTTCACGGTGCATCAGTCCAGCGCGCAGTCGGATTACACCATCAAATTCACTGAGGTTAAGCACAACTTACAATTGGCGGACAGCCAATTTGCGAAGCCCGCGGCGGAACCTGCAGCTGCTCCCGAGGCCAAGCCTCCTACTCAATAGGGCAACCGCTACGGTTTTGGGCGTACTGTAACTACTGTAATGGCAAGGGATTTGCCGCCGACAGAAACCTGCTTGCAATCCGATTGCCTGTATGATAAATTTCTTCGGTTTGAGCGATGCTGGCGTAGCTCAGTTGGTAGAGCATCTGATTTGTAATCAGAGGGTCGGGGGTTCAACTCCCTCCGCCAGCTGACTTTGACGGCACGGCGAAATCTTTTGCAAGGTTGCGGACGGAATTCCTCGCGACATAAGCGCTAGGGCTGGTGTCTTCAGACACGAGCCTTTTCTGCATTTGCGGAGTGCCCCGTAGAGTAGTCCGGTGAATATTGCAGTCCGGTAAAGATCTGAACGAAGCGCGGGCGAGAAAAGTTGTGTCCCGAGCATTTTACGGGAGCCCGCTGTGGGCGGCTTAGATGTTTTGCGGGACGAACGAGCCAGCGTCCCGAATGGTTCTGCGGGACGGGTGGGTGAGTGGCTAAAACCAGCAGACTGTAAATCTGCCGCTCCTTGCGGGCTACGGAGGTTCGAATCCTCCCCCGTCCACCAGTTTTTAGTGGCTGGCGCGGCAGTTAAAGACTTTCAGGATACTGAAGTTGCACGAAATGTAGTTTACGGGAAACCGGAAAGTGCCTGGGTAGCTCAGCTGGTAGAGCGCGTCCTTGGTAAGGACGAGGTCACCGGTTCAATCCCGGTCCCAGGCTCCAGAAATCCAGTGCTGTTTATCTGCGCTGGTTGCTGTGAATGAGCGGGGGTAACTCAGTGGTAGAGTCTCTGCCTTCCAAGCAGATGGTCGCGGGTTCAAGTCCCGTCCCCCGCTCCATTTGAAGCAGGGATTGAAAATCATAAGTAGGTATAACGAAGTGAAACGGTTTAACGCGACGTTTCTGGATAACAGAAACATCGCGAAGTCCTTATAAAGAGCGAGGCACGATGGCGAAGGAGAAATTCGAACGAAATAAGCCGCACGTGAATATTGGGACGATCGGACACATCGATCATGGCAAGACCACGCTGACGGCTGCGATTACGAAAGTGTTGTCGAAGAACAATCCGAAGGTGTCGTTTCGCGCCTTCGATTCGATCGATAACGCGCCGGAAGAGCGCGAGCGCGGCATCACGATTGCGGTTTCGCACGTGGAATATGAGACGGCCAATCGTCACTACGCGCACATCGATTGCCCGGGCCATGCCGATTATGTGAAGAACATGATTACCGGCGCGGCGCAGATGGACGGCGGAATTTTGGTGGTGGCTGCGACGGATGGACCCATGCCGCAAACGCGCGAGCATATTCTGCTCGCTCGCCAAGTGGGCGTGCCGGCGATTGTGGTTTTTCTGAACAAGTGCGACATGGTGGACGATCCGGAGTTGCTGGAGTTGGTCGAACTGGAAGTGCGCGACTTGCTGAAGACCTATCAATTTCCAGGCGACACGATTCCGGTGATACGCGGGTCGGCGCTGAAAGCTCTGGAAGGCGACGCGAAGTATGAGAAGTCGATCCTGGAGCTGATGGAAGCGGTGGACAAAAGCATACCGATGCCGGTGCGTGATATTGACAAGCCGTTTGCCATGCCGATTGAAGATATTTTCTCGATTTCAGGACGCGGCACGGTGGTGACGGGAAGAATCGAGCGCGGCAAAGTAAAAGTTGGCGAAGAAGTGGAGATTGTGGGATTCCGTCCGACGATGAGGAAGACGGTGACGGGCGTGGAAATGTTCCGCAAGCTGTTGGATGAAGGGATTGCGGGAGACAACGTTGGATTGCTGCTGCGCGGGACGGAAAAAGATGAAGTGGAGCGCGGGCAAGTGTTGGCCAAGCCGGGGTCGATCACGCCGCACACGAAGTTCAAAGCCGAAGCGTACGTGTTGACGAAGGAAGAAGGCGGACGGCACACGCCGTTTTTCACCGGCTACCGGCCGCAATTTTATTTTCGCACCACGGACGTAACCGGAGACGTGAAGCTGCCGCAAGGCGTGGAGATGGTGATGCCGGGCGACAACGTTTCGGCAGAGATCACGCTGATCACGCCGGTAGCGCTGGAGAAAGGGTTGCGCTTCGCGATTCGCGAAGGCGGCCACACGGTGGGAGCCGGCGCGGTTGCCGAGATCATCGAGTAAACGACTATGAGAGAAATAATCACATTACAGTGCAACGACTGCAAGAACCGCAACTATACGACGACCAAAAACCGGAAAAAGCATCAGGACCGGCTCGAAACGTCGAAGTTTTGCAATACTTGCCGGAAACATACCGATCACAAAGAAGTAAAATAACTCAGCGCCCAGCGCTGAATCTGGCGAGGCAAGTGGATGCTCACCCTTCGCCCAAAATCGGTTTTAGGGGAGTAGGTTCAACGGTAGACCATCGGTCTCCAAAACCGAGAGTGGGGGTTCGAATCCCTCCTCCCCTGCCAGCTTTGTAGGTGGGGCAGTAGC
>Ga0209008_1000355_pt1 | contig 16856 bp, 15 predicted proteins | sample JacPin_JW_Ref_O3_FD_187963 | JGI IMG/M metagenome (GOLD analysis project Ga0209008, IMG submission 187963) | Forest soil microbial communities from Algoma, Ontario, Canada - Jack Pine, Ontario site 1_JW_Ref_O3 (SPAdes) (version 2) | ecosystem: Environmental > Terrestrial > Soil > Boreal...
CGGAAAAGCTGAAAGCGCGAGGTGTTGACGTCGCAGATTTCGGTCCTGGAGAGCCGGATTTTCCGACCCCGGAGCACATCAAGCGCGCGGCGATCAAGGCGCTGGAAGAAAATCGCACGAAATATACTCCGGTGGCTGGTATCGCGCCGCTGAGGCAGGCCATCTGCGATTGGCATGGCGCGCAATTGGGATCGTCTTACCAGCCGACCGAGTGTGTGGTCGATTGTGGCGGCAAGCACGCGATTTTCAACGCGGTCTGCTCGCTGATTAATTCGGGCGACGAGGTAATCATCGGCGCGCCTTACTGGGTCAGTTATCCGGACATCATCAAGTATGCTGGCGGAAAACCGGTGGTGGTCCCGACGCGGGCCGAAGAAGAATTCGTTTTGCGCGCCGCCGAGGTGGAAAAGGCGATTACTCCACGGACGCGCATGGTGATGGTGAATTCTCCGAACAATCCCACCGGCGCGGTGATTCCTCCCGATGAATTCGCGAAGATTCTGGACGTGTGCAAGCGGAAGCATGTTTGGCTGCTTTCCGATGAGTGCTATTCGCATTTCACTTACGGCGAAGCGAAGCCGTTTTCCATTGCGAGCGTAGCGGGCGCTAAAGAAAATATGATTATCGCGGGATCGTTTTCGAAAACTTTTGCGATGACCGGCTGGCGGATGGGTTATGTGCTGGCGCCGAAACCGCTCGCGGATGCAGTGGCGAAATTGCAGAGCCAGTCCACTTCAAATCCTAATTCGATCACGCAATATGCCGCGCTGGAGGCCATGCGCGGAGGAATGGATACGGTTGTGACGATGCTGGCGGAATACGCGCGGCGTCGCGAAAGTATTCTGGCGGGACTGCGCGCGATACCGGGAATTACTTGCGCTACACCACATGGCGCGTTCTACGCGTTTCCCAACATTAGCGCGCACTTCAACAAACAAATGCCCGACGACGTGGCTGTCGCCAAGCAGCTTCTGGAACGGGAGCATGTTGCCGTTGTTCCAGGTGAACCTTTTGGAGCGCCGGGACACATTCGCATTTCGTATGCGACGTCTATGGAGCGAATCCAGGAAGGCCTGAGACGGCTCGGGCGCTTCTTCGGCCGTGCGGCGTGAAACTTTGTCCGGCGCGACTGGAACCGATTTTCAGCGCGCGTCCCTGGGGCGCGAGGTCTCTGGCGCCGTTCTTCCCTGAAAAAACTAATCTGGTGGAGCCACTTGGCGAGGCTTGGCTGACTGGCAACGATTGCGTTTTCGCGACGGGACCTTACGCCGGCAAAAAGCTTGCGGACGCCTGGCGCGAAATGCCGGTGGAATGGACCGGAACTTCGACTAGAACTTCGGCTACGCAGGGTGCTGGGTTTCCTCTGCTCGTGAAATTTCTCTTCGTGGAAGACAAGCTTTCCGTCCAAGTGCATCCGGATGACGATTATGCCGCGCGGCATGAACAAGCGGCGGGCGGCCGCGGCAAAACGGAAATGTGGTATGCGCTGCGGGCGCGCGAAGGCTCGGAAGTAATGGTAGGGCTGAAGCCAGGCGTCGATCGCGAAAAATTCCGGCGCGCGATAGATGACGGAACCGCGGAAGAGTGCCTTCTTCCAATTCGGCTGCGCGCGGGAGAAGCGATTTTTGTTCCCGCCGGGACGGCTCATACGATCGGGCCGGGATTTGTGCTATGCGAGATTCAGGAGCACTCGGACTTGACGTATCGTGTGTACGATTACAACCGCCGCGATGCGAAGGGTCAGGCGCGCACTTTGCATATCGAAAAAGCGCTGGAGACGATTCGGTTCGGCGACCAAAAAGGCGGGAAGATCGAGCCGGTTCGCGTCGAGCGCGGTACGGAGACGACGACGTATTTCGCCGCGTGTCGATATTTTTTTACTGAGAAGTGGGAATTTGATAAGAGCGTTAACCGGGATGTGTTGCCTGAGCGGTTCGAGCTACTAATTTTTTTGGAAGGTAGCGGCGAGGTTCATTGGGGTGGTGAACACGCCAATTACGGGCCGGCGCAAGTCTGGCTGATTCCGGCAGCGCTGGGAAAATATGAATTGAAGGCGGACTCGCGTTCGGAGGTATTGCGCACGTACGTGCCGGCGGATGTTGGCGAATTCGGGCGGGAGCTGACGGATCAAGGAATCAGCAAGACGGAATGGTCGCGGCTGGTGCATTTGTGAGTGGGAGCGGAAAACATTTGGCGAAGAAAGAAATGCCCCCTACATGCGCGGTGCTTCTTGCAGGAGGACGCGGGACGCGTTTCTGGCCACGCAGCCGCATGCAAACACCTAAGCAGCTCCTGAACATTGTTGGGAACAAGACGATGTTGCGCGAAACGGTGGAGCGGCTTGCACCTATCATTCCGTCTAGGAACTTTTGGGTGGTGACGAACGCGGAACAATCGGCCGCGGTGCGGCGTGAACTTCGCGGCGTTCCGGCAAACCAAATATTGGCGGAGCCTGTTGGACGCAACACGGCCGCGGCTATTGGTCTAGCGGCGATTCATCTGGCGCGCAAATATGGCGACGCGGTGATGGCTGTGCTTCCCGCCGACAGCTATATTGCGGACGCGGCGCGGTATAGAGGATTGATACGTGCGGCCGTGGAATTGGCGCGAACTCCAGGGAACATGGCGGTACTTGGCTTGGCGCCGACACGTCCTGAAACCGGGTACGGATATGTTGAGCGAGGCGGAGTTTTTGCGCGGGCACGCGGAGTGGCGGCTTATGACGTGCGCCGATTCACGGAGAAACCGTCGCTAGATGTGGCGCGCAAGTACGTCGCGTCTGGGAGACATCTTTGGAACGCGGGGATGTTTGTGTGGCGCGCATCGACTTTTTTGAATGCTCTGGAGCGCTTTCTTCCGGCGACACATTCGGAGTTGATGGAGCTGGCGAAAACCATTGGAACGCGTCGGTATGCGTCGGCATTAAGGAGAATTTATCCACGGCTGGAAAATATTTCCGTAGATTACGCGGTAATGGAGCCGGCCACGCGATCAGAATCCGGTACAGCCAGGAAGCGCAAGAGCGCGAACGAGTCATCCATTCATGTTTCCGTAATTCCTGCGAAGGTTGGCTGGAGCGATATAGGGTCGTGGGCCGCGGTGCACGAACTGCGGGCGTTGAAGCCTGGAGCAAATGTTTCGGCGGGCCCGATGTTTGCGGAAGACGCCAGCGGAAATTATTTTTGGAGCCCGAAGAAATTTGTAGCGGCAATCGGAGTGCATGATTTGGTGTTAGTGGAGACGGATGACGCGATTCTTCTTTGCCCGCGGGAGAGATCGCAGGATGTGGGGAAAATCGTGAAGTGGCTGGAAGAGCAGAAACACAAGCACTTGTTGTGAACCGCTGCACGACGATCGGCGTCCTCCCATTTTGGCTGGTAATTTCAGGCTTACCTGATAACACTTCCTTCCCCGCGGAAAATGCATCGCTTATACTCTGAGCCGTGACACCGATTAAATTTGGCACCGATGGATGGCGCGGCGTCATCGCCGACGACTTCACGTACGAGAATGTGCGGACGGTGGCGCACGCTATCGCACGTTATGTAGTTCGCGCGGAAAAACCGGGAGCGGAAGTGCTGGTGGGATTTGACACGCGCTTCGGTTCCGATAAATTCGCGCAGGTGGCGGCCGAGGCTCTTTCGGCTGCGGGGATTTCCGTATCGCTTTCGACGAAAGCGTGCCCTACGCCAGCGCTTTCGTTGCTCGTGCGGATGCGCGGGGCGGCCGGCGGAATTCAAATCACGGCGAGCCACAATCCATTCCGCTGGAATGGCGTGAAATTCAAAGCGAGTTACGGTAGTTCGGCTTCTCCCGCAATTGTTGCGCAGATTGAAGCTGAGCTCGAGAAGGTTTTGCGTGACGGCGTACCGCCGCTTCCAGTGCGGAAAGATTCGATTGGCTCGCTCGATGTGCGTACGCCGTATCTGGAAACGCTGGCGGGACTGGTGGATTGGGACCGTTTGCGCGCGGCCAAGTTTCGGTTTCTTATTGACCCGATGCACGGAGCAGGACGCGGGCTTCTGCGCGACCTCTTTCGCCGCAATGGAATCGAATGCGAGGAAATCCGCGGGACACGCGACCCTCTTTTCGGCGGGGTAAATCCCGAACCGATCGAGCCGCACGTGGAAGCCTTACGCCAAGCTTTGCGCAGCGGCAAGTTCGACGCGGGATTCGCGTTCGACGGGGACGCCGACCGCATCGGCGCAATGGATAGCGACGGGACCTTTATCACGCCGCACCAAATCTTCTCTATTTTGCTGTGGCATCTGGCCGGTACACGCAAGGTGAGCGGGGATGTGGCGAAAACGTTTTCCACTACAAAAATGATCGACAAGATTGCGGGGCGGTTTGGGCGCAAAGTTTGGGAAACGCCGATTGGATTCAAATACATTTGCGACCGGATGCTGGAGGGCGACATTCTTTTGGGAGGCGAGGAAAGCGGCGGGATCGGAACTAAGCTGTATCTTCCGGAGCGCGATGCAACGGTGAATGCCCTACTGCTTGCGGAAGTGATGGCATGGCACGGGAAGCGACTGGGCGAGCTGGTGACAATGCTGCATCACGAATTCGGTGAATTTCATTACGGGCGGGTGGACCTGGAAGTTACGAATGGACAGAAAAAGAAGGCGATGAGCTATTTCGCGGATGGAAAATTGACGAAGGTGCTCGATTGGCCGGTTGTGAAGCGCGAGGATCTCGATGGGTTGAAGATTTATCTCGGCGATATCGGATGGGTGATGGTGCGAGCGTCCGGAACTGAAAACATGCTGCGGATTTATTCGGAGACGACGCGGCCGGAGACTACGCGGCGGGTTCTGGATCGGGCTACTGAGATGGTGAGAAATCTTAACTGAGGTATTTTTACGGAGCACTTATAAATAAGGAGAACGAACATGGAAGTTGTGAACCTGAACGACAAGCTGGCGAAAGTGAAAGAGTTTTGGAGCCCTAAGATCGTTGGCGAGGTGAACGATACCTACGTGAAGATCGTGAAATTCACGGGAGAATTTGTGTGGCACCATCACGACAACGAGGACGAACTGTTCCTGGTGATCAAAGGGCGGCTGCGCATGAAATTTCGAGACCGCGAGGTTACGGTGACGCCGGGCGAGTTCGTTATTGTTCCGAAAGGCGTGGAGCACATGCCCGTGGCGGACGAGGAAGTTCAGGTTGTTTTGATTGAGCCTAAGACGACGCTTAATACAGGCAATGTGCGGAACGAACGGACGCTCCCGCAACTCGAGCGCTTGTAGACTGAAATGTAAGGCGCGCCGAGCGGGCGCAAGGGTGAAAAATGAAGCGGAGACTTTATACGGTTGATGTTTTTACCACGAAGCGGTTCGCGGGAAATCCGCTCGCGGTGGTGACGGACGGCGATGGGCTTTCCACCGCGAAGATGCAGGCTATTGCGCGCGAGATGAATCTGTCGGAGACGGTTTTCATTCAGAAACCGACGAATAATCGAGCGCTGGCGCGGTTGAGGATTTTTACAACCACGAAAGAGTTGCCATTAGCAGGACATCCTGTGATTGGGACGTGGTTCCTGCTCGCGGAGTTGGGCGTGGTGCCGGCATCGGAAGGAAGCGTGCACATATTGCAGCAGACGGGGGCTGGAATTCTGCCGGTGGAATTCACGTTTCACGATGGGCGGCCGGTGCTTGTGACGATGACGCAGAAGCCTGCAAGTTTTAAGCGGGCCTCGTTTACGCGGGCGGCGCTGGCGGCAACGCTCGGACTGAAGCCGAGCGATCTGGCGGCTTCGCTGCCGATCGAATTCGTGTCCACCGGAATCTCGAACCTGATGGTACCGCTGAGCCGTCGAAGCGTATTGCCGCGTATTCACATGAATATGCGCGCGCTAGCGCAGCTGATATCTCCGGGGAGCACGATGGCGTATTGTTTTGCGCTGGGCGGGCGCGGGAAGGTGTTTGCCCGGGGCATGCTGCCATGGGGAATGATGGAAGATCCTGCTACCGGATCTGCAGGCGGATCGCTCGGCGCTTATCTGGTGCAACATGGGCAACTGCGCGCGTCAGAAGAGTTAAACATTGCGCAGGGAGTCGAGATGGGACGTCCTAGCGAGATTCGCGTGGAAGTTACGGCTGAACGTGGGCGCTTGACTCCCAAAGTGAGCGGATCGGCAGTGCGCGTTTTCGAGGGAGAAATAGAAGCTTGAGACTCGGGAATCGGTTTTGTTAGGGATGTGCGTTTCGTCCCTGCGATGTGGAAGGCAAAATTTTCAGCAGCCGAAATACACGCTTAGGCTTCTAGACTTTTGAACGCCGCGTCTAAAACTCCATTAAGAAATGATGCAGAGTCGGCCGAGGAGAACTTCTTGGCGAGTTCGAGGGCTTCGTCGATTACAACTTTCGGCGGAGCGGTTCCGAAGCGAAGTTCGTAAATAGCCAAACGCAGGATGCTTCGATCTACGGCGGCCAGGCGCTCGAGTTTCCAATTCTCCGAGAGCTTCTGAACAAGCTTATCGCTGGGTTCGGCTTCGGCAATAGCGCCTTCAAAAAGTTGGTTCGCAAATTTTCTGGTGGAATCCGCAGCGCGCGCCGATTTCCAGAAAAGTTGTTCCACACGAGAGGGTTTTTGGTGAGTCACGTCCCACTCAAATAGCATTTGAAGCGCGAACTCACGGGATTTGCGACGAAGTGTCATTTATGAGAGGGCCGAGGGCGACTTGCAGAACGCGGGGAGTTTTTTGCAAGCTTGCGCGACAAGTGAGCCATTTCGATCGCAGCAAGCCCCGATTCATAACCTTTATTGCCACTCTTCAAGCCGGCGCGGTTGATGGCTTGCTCCAGGGTGTCACACGTGAGCACGCACAAGATCATGGGCACGCCGGAATCGAGCTGAGCGAGCTGAATGCCGCGAGCTGTCTCAGAGACGACGACATCATAGTGTGAGGTTTCGCCGCGGAGGACGCAGCCAACGCAGATAATCGAATCGAAGCGATCGGACGCGGCTAATTTTTTCGCCGCGATTGGAATTTCGAAAGAGCCGGGAACGCGCACTACTTCGATCTGGCTTTGCGTCGCACCGGCGCTTTGCAGCGCGTCCAACGCACCGGCAAGCAATCTGTCGGTAATAAAACTATTGAACTGGCTGACGACAATTCCGAAATGCGAACCTGCCGGGTTCAGTTCACCGCGGATCGTCGAGGGCTTGAATTCTGCGGACATCGCTCAACGCCCCTGAAATTTCGCCGGCCGTTTTTCGATGAACGCGCGAGTGCCCTCGCGCATGTCTTCGGTGGCACAACACAGGCCGAAAAGCGTCGCTTCCAGAAATAGGCCTTCTTCCTGCGGCATTTCCAAACCGTGCTCGACCGCTTCCATCGCGTATTTCACCGCGAGAGGCGCGTTGGCGATAATTTTCTTGGCGATGGATTCGGCGGTGGAAAGCAATTCGGCCAATTCGACGACTCGATTTACAAGTCCGATTCGCAGGGCTTCTTCGGCGGTGATCATTTCGCCGGTGAGAATCAACTCGTGCGCGACCCCTTTTCCGCAGAGACGCGGCAGGCGCTGCGAACCCCCATAGCCGGGCAAGATGCCGAGTTTGACTTCGGGCTGGCCGAGCTTCGCGTTGCGGCTGGCGATGCGCATGGTGCATGCGAGGGCAAGTTCGCATCCGCCGCCAAGCGCAAATCCGTTGATGGCGGCAATCGAAGGTTTGCCCAACGTCTCCAAGCGATGAATAATTTCCTGGCCGAACAAAGAAAAATCTTTTCCATCTATAGGGGTGCGCTGAGCCAGTTCATTGATGTCCGCGCCGGCGATGAATGCTTTTTCGCCAGAGCCGGTGAGGATCACGACGCGAACGGAATCGTCAAGCCGCGCTGCGTTCAAGCACTCGCCCAATTCTTCGATGGTTTTGCGATTCAATGCGTTCAGCACATTCGGACGATTGAACGTGATTCGCGCGATATGATCCTTCACTTCATACAGCAGATTTTCGTAAGCCATAGTTTCCCCGAATAAAATGATGGATTGTGGCCCCGCCATAGTAACTGAATTGGTGCGGATTGTGCAGGACTGCTGGGTTACGTTTCAGGCCAGAGATTCGACAATTACGGCGATCCCCTGACCTCCGCCGATGCATGCGCTGGCAACACCGTAACGGGCGCCGCGACGGCGCAATTCGAGCAGCAGTGTGAGAACGAGGCGTGTGCCGCTGGCAGCCAATGGATGGCCAAGAGCGATCGCGCCGCCGTTTACGTTTGTTTTGTCGCGCGGAAGGCCGAGGACTTTTTCAACCGCCAAATACTGCGCGGCGAAAGCCTCGTTCACTTCGATAAGGTCCATCTGTTCGAGCTTGAGCCCTGCGAGCGCCAACGCTTTTTGGATGGCTGGAACCGGCCCGATGCCCATGATCTGTGGGGGGACGCCAGCGGTAGCCCAGCCGACGATTCGTCCGAGCGGCTTCCAGCCGCGCTCTTTTGCGATTTTTGAGTGAGTAACGACGACGGCCGCAGCGCCGTCAACGATGCCACTGGCATTCCCCGCGGTGACGATGCCTTCCTTGCGGAAGGCAGGTGGAAGGGCTTGCAAAATTGCCATAGTGGTATCGGGGCGACGGTGATCGTCCTCGGAGACCACTACCGTTTTCTTACCTTTCTTAACTTCTACCGGGACGATTTCGTCTTTCATGCGGCCATCGCGCACAGCCGCCTCTGCTGCCTGCTGGCTGCGCAAGGCGTATTCATCGGAAGCAGTGCGCGTGATTCCATGTTCGGCAGCAAGATTTTCCGCGGTCTCCGACATGCTGAATCCGCAGTAGGTGTCGTAGAGGCCTGACATCAGCGAATCTTCGAGCTTGCCTTCGCCCAAACGAAATCCCGCGCGCGCGCCACGGATCACATGCGGGCACTGCGACATATTTTCCATGCCGCCAGCCAGGACAAGTTTTGCTTCGCCGAGCAAAATTCGCTGCGCGGCTTGGGTGATGGATTCCATGCCCGAGCCGCACAATCGATTTACTGTGACGGCAGGCGTTTCAATCGGGAGTCCGGCCTTCAGCCCGACGTGACGAGCGCCATAGAGAGCATCAGCGCTGGTCTGCATGACGTTGCCGAAAATCACGTGATCGAATTCCGAAGGATCGGCGCCGGCGCGGCGGACTGCTTCGCTGCCAGCGGCTGCGCCTAACTCGATAGCGCTGGTGTTATCGAACGAGCCCATGTAACGCGCCATTGGCGTGCGCGCTCCCTGCAGAATTACGGCATCGGTTATGAACATTTCACCTCAATTTCATTTAAGATTTTATGTCGCGACTATTTCATGGTGTGGCGAGGGAAACAAGGGCGTTGCCGCCGCGTTGCCGCGCTTCGTCCAAACCAGCTTCGGCGCGATTGATCCATTCTGTCACGCGATCTTCTGATTCGTCCGCGGGACGTGAAGATGATTCGGCAACGATAGCGCTGATGAACAGATCCGCGTCACTCCAGGACGGCCGGGCAGTGGACGCGACCTGGCGAAGCTTTTCAGCGAGCATCTGGGCGCTTTCCAGCGAGGTATCCGGCAAAATAAAAACGAGCGACCACGCAGAATATTTTACCGCGATATCGGTCTGGCGAACGGCCGAAGATAGAGTGCGCGCCAATTGTTCTATGTAGCTTTCAACGGCGGCATCACCATGCTGGCGCACTAATTCCCCGCCTCGATCTACGTGGATGATGATCAGGGAAAGCGGGCTCTTTTGCGAGCGGGAGCGATTCGATTCGGCCAGCAAACAGTCAATGTAAGCGCCGCGACTGAGCAAACCGGTCTTTTCATCGGCGACGGACAGCGAACGTACGAGGGATCGCAGACGAGTATGATTTACGGAAAGGACTAGCTGGTCGCCGACGGCTTGAAGAAAGAAACTTTCGTTAGGTTTCCAATTTCTCGCGACGCCCTCGCCCACTAATAGAGCGCCCGAGGGAGCTTGCGTCTCTTTGTCTGTGAGCAAAACGCCCAGGGCGGACTCTAATCCCAGCTGCCGTAGGGCCGGAGAAGTCGCGGCTTGCAGTTCAACACCGCCAAGAGAATCCGGAGAGACGCGGGACAGTAAACCTACAATGCTGGAAATACCAGAAGCGCCGAGGTGAGGCAATCCCGCGGTGGAATATTCCGCGGTAGCTTGGGGACCTTCGCCCGGCGTACCGACGGCGACGAGGCAACGCGATACGCGAAGATGTTTTCCGATTTCAGCCGAAGTGGTGGACAAAACTTCCTGGGGCGTGGGTTGGCGATACATCAGGCGGTTGATTTCCGCAATCGCGGCAAGATCGCGATGAGTTTCGGCAGCGGTGGGGGCGGCGAGCAGAGGAGCCCCCAACAATTCTGGCGACGGCGCCGGATTTGGCGTGGGCTTCGCCGCAGACTTTACCGGGGCGCCTTTCGGCCACCAATTCGCGCGCTCGTAAAGGGTGCGTAAGCGCTCGTTTTTTTCTTCTTCTCCGGGAAAAAGCTCGGCAATGCGCTCGAGCCGCTCGACCGCTTTCATTTGCAACGAATATTGTAGGAAAATCTCCACCTGCACTACGAGGTCTTCGAGGGCCTGCTGGGCTCGGACCTCTTCGGGGATGGGTCCGACTCCCTCTGAAGTATCCCTTCCGGCACCGGTGAAACCGTCCGTGCGAGTGGAAACCGTGGCAGCTTTCGCCGCGCGCGCAAGAATATTTTGGAGAAATCCCGGCTCGGCCTTGCCTTCGAGCTTGGCGATGCGTTCGTGGTTGCGGTAATCGTACGGATCGATGTCCACCAAGCGATCGAGCGCCTCGCATGCCTCTTTCATATGGCCGGCTGCCAGGTACAAATCAAAGAGGCGCATCAGCGCGTCAAAATATTTCGCCTCGCGATTCAGTTCTTCGTAGAGACGCGCAATCACTTCAGCTAAGGCAATGGAAGAAGGATGGAGGGCGGCAAGCCGATCCATCTGTTCGCACAGATCGGCTTCCTTGCGGGTCGCGCGCATCCACTCCTTGGCCTTCATGAGAAGTAGGGCCGCTTTCGCGTCCTGGCCAGCGCCGACATAAGCTCCGGCTACTTCAAAGAGCTTCCCGAAACTATCGGGCTTTTGTATGTAGTAGGACTCGAAAGCTTCCTTAGCGCGATCCAGTTTTCCCGTGCGCAGAAGAGCTTCACCGTAGAGCGAAAGGAAAGTCGCGTCGGCGTTGGTGGAAGCGAGGGGATCGAGAAGCGCAACGGCCCCCTGGGGGTCTCCTTTGCGAAGCTTGGCTTCGGCAAAAAGCATGGCGGCAGTGCGATCGTCGGGCGAAAGCTGGTGGGCACGGCCAAAATACTCGAGCGCGGCATCCACCGCTCCGGCGGCTTGTATGAGTTGTCCTGCGCGAAGATAACTTCGCGAGGCCATATCGGAATGCTTCAAGCGTTCGGCTTGCTCCCCGAGGACGGCGTGGCGCGCCGGATTTTCCGGATCGAGCATGGCCATACTCTCGTAACACGCGAGCGCTTCAATGCCTTGTCCCTGCTGCTGACAGGCCTCGGCGGCGATTCCAAATTGTTCAATCGCTTCGGCGGGGCGGTTCTGTTTCTGCAGCAGAGTGGCGTAACGCATGAGGCGGTCGGGCGGCTGCGAATGCAGGCGAAGAAAACGCACAAAAACGGCAGAAGCTTTGGCGCCGTCTCCGGATTCGATCAGGCGGTCGAATTGAATGCCGTAATATTGCGCAGCGAGGGCTGGTTCATTCAGCCTGGTATGAATGTCAGCGAGGGCCTGCAGCGATTCCTGATGGTCGGGCGCGTCTTCGAGAACCGCCTGATACTCGGTGACGGCCTCGCGAAGCTTATTCTTTTCGAGGTTGCGTCGAGCGCGGTCGAGATGTTTGTTTAGATCGGCCATGAGAAGTCGCGCGCTTGGAATTCACGGGCTTGCTGGGGAAGTCCGTTTACTTGCGTCTGCCGCGAAACGCTGCGCTCCGAATCCGCGCACAGCTAAACTACAACTATATACCGGACAGATAGCCTGTCCCAAAATCTAATGCGAAGAAGGTGCAAAGAATAACGGATAAATGCAGGTTTTAGGCGAGGGCGAGGATGATTCTAGGTCGAGCACTGCGCGGATTCCCGGGTGCTGGGCAGGTGAGTAACAGTCTCTCGCATGGATTTAAGAGACAATCCGCTACGCAAAAGCGCCCCAAAGCCCAGGAACACGAATGGGACGGTCAGGGCCAGGAATGCGAAGAAAGAAAAGCCGGTGGCAGTGGTTTTCTCGACCTGGAAGACGCTTAACCCCAGCACGCAAAAAAACTGGTAGGAGCCTACGTTTGCCGGCGCGTTGGGAAGCGAAACGCCTAGGTTAATGATGAGCAGAACCACGATCGCGGCCAGGAACGGAAGAGTCAGATGATACGACTTCATCATGGCCCATAGCCCCATTACCTGACAGAAGGGCATGAAGAGAGACGCCAGGACTGCCAGGTAAAAACTCGGCGCGGTGCCCATGGCGTGCAGGCCGAGAAGGGCCCGCATCATTTTTCCAGGCAGCCGGTGCGGTTTGCTCCCCAGCGAAGGATCCTTGGTCAACTTTACTTCAAGGTAAAAAATCATTACGACGATTATGGCGAGAAGGGCGAGGGTTACAACGCCCAGCGTATCGGCCACGCGCTGAAACTTCCGCGGTAAATCCACCATTAAAGAAACGACGGCTAGCGAGGCGGTGGCAATTACGAGATCGACGAGGCGCTCGACTCCTACCGAGCCCGCCACGCGTCCAATGGTGATGTCTTCGGAATCAGAGATTAGATAACACCGAAGCAGCTCGCCGGGGCGCAACGGAAAAACCAGGTTAGCGAAAAGACCGGCGTAGACAGCGCGAATGGCGTGCGTTAGCGGGACCTTTCTGAACGGGGTAAGCAAAAACTTCCAGCGAAGCGCTTGAACACAGTAGCTAATTACATCGAAAACCATGCCAATGAGCACCCACTTCCAGCTTACGTTCGAAAAGTCCTTCATGGCCTGAACGATATGGAAGTCGTGCAGAACCCATATGAGACATCCGATGGAAAGGCTGTAACCGAGGATCAGGGGAAGTTTGGACCTCTCGGGCTCGGCGGTCTGGAACAGGGTGATCAATTCAGAGGGTCCGCTGGTTGTGGTCGTGGGGTGATTTTCTGAATCATCGTGATCGGTCGCGAATCGGGCTCTGAGTTTAGCGATTTTTGGGGTCCCTACTGGCGAACGGAACCCGAAACCCGGTACAGCCTACGACAACAGGGTCGGAGAGGCAATCCGCTAGTTACGCCGGCTTGCTAAGACCGACCATGCCGCCCGTGCTGTTGAGCACCGGCGAAATCTCAGGCTACGAGCGCATTCCCCCTCCCGATTTTTGAGATTAGTACTGAGGGCGCGAGGTTACGCCAACCTGTAACTGGCGTACATAGTTCACTGTATGGTTAGCGGGCCAACTTATTGGGAATATTACAGGTTCGACAACGAATAGGAGCGTTCCCCATGGGTATCACGAAAGCTTCCATGTTGGATACTTCCGCATTGGCGCCAGCCGCCCCGTGGCGTGAACACGATAACGATTCGCACGGCCATGTGGTGCAATTCTATTCGGAAGACCGGTCTCTGATAGAGACGCTAGGGCACTTTATTGGGTCGGCTCTGGGGGCTGGTGACGCAGCTATCGTGGTAGCGACCGAGGCACACCGGCAGGGGCTAGCAGAGGAATTGAAAGCGCGGGGTGTGGACGTTTCCAGCGCCATCGAACAGGGCCGTTACGTGCCTTTAGATGCGGTGGAGACCATGGCGCAGATTATGCTGGATGGCTGGCCGGATGAAACAAGATTCGCTAACCACATCGGCGGCGTCATCTCAAGGGCTCGGCTTGCGGCTGAACAAGCGAAAGGGTCGAATGGGTCGCTGATTATCGAGCCTCGAGTTGTCGCGTTTGGGGAAATGGTGGCTTTGCTCTGGGCGGAAGGAAAGCATCCGTCTGCCATTCGCCTAGAGCAACTCTGGAACGACCTGGCAAAGACACACTCATTTTCGCTTCGATGTGCTTACCCCATGGGGGGATTTCACCTGCAGGAACACAGCGAACCCTTTCTGAAGATTTGCACGGAGCACTCCGCGGTGATTCCGGGCGAGAGCTATACCTCGTTGAAGAGTGAGGCAGATCGGCTGCGAAACATCAGCCAGCTTCAGCAAAAGGCTCAAGCCCTGGAAGCTGAAATCGAGCAAAGAAAAGAAGCGCAGGAGTCGCTTCGCCGGCGAGAAATCGACCTGCGGGACGCGGAGCAACATGCTGCGATGGGAAAGCTAGCGGCGGTGATTGCTCACGAAATCAATAATCCGCTAGAAGTGATAGCCAATGTGTTTTTCATGCTTCGGGATCATCCGTCACTTGATGAAAGCGCGCGCGGACTGACGCGGATTGCAGAAGAGGAAATTTCGCGCGTGCGACACATCTCCAATCAGACGTTGGCTTTCTATCGTGAATCGGAGAAGCCTATTTCGGTTTCGTTGAATCAAGTTCTTGACGCGGTTCTGGACATTTATGCGCGTCCGCTGAAATTGCACGGCATTGAAGTGGAGAAAAACTACGGCAGCGAGCGCGAGATTCTGGCTTACCCCGTGGAAATCCGGCAAGTTTTCGTCAATCTGATCGGAAACGCGCTGCAGGCCATGCCCGATGGAGGGTTGTTGCGTGTGGGGATGCATGATTCCTCAGAAACGATTCAAGGTTCACGGCGAACGGGCGTGCGTGTGAACATTTCAGACACAGGCGTTGGCGTTCCCGAGAAATACCGGGATAGACTCTTTGAGCCTTTTGTGACCACTAAGGCGGAGAAGGGTACGGGACTGGGATTGTGGGTCAGCCGCGGAATCGTGCAAAAGCTGGGCGGTTCCATACGGTTTCGCAGCGGGAAGATTGGCGGCAAAACTCGCACTTCGTTCTCGGTTTTTATTCCGACTGGTCAAGATGCGCTGGAGAGCGTTTCCTAATTCAAGGGTGACGCGGCGTTCTTAAAAATCAAAGTGCCTGCTATCAAAACTGCGACCATATTGTGTATCGATGATGAGCCTACAGCGCTCGGCGTTCGGCGGCTATTGCTGGAGTCGGCAGGATACCGAGTGGCGACCGCGCACTCTGGTGAAGAAGGCCTTCGTGTTTTCAAGTCACAGCCGATCGACGCCGTGATAATGGATTATTGGCTTTCGGGGATGGATGGCATCGAGGCGGCCCGCGAGTTGAAGCGCATCAGTCCAGCGATACCAATCGTCGTGCTTTCGGCGCTCACGGAATTGCCGGGCGAAAGCATCGGGGCCGCTGACCGCTGGTTGCTAAAGGGCGAAGACCCCGCCTATCTGTTGAATGCGATTAGTACGCTGCTTGAGGCTCGCGCTTAGATCCGCTCTGCATCATTGGTGTGCATTTCCTCGCAAGAACTCGTCGATCGACGTTTGCCACTCGTTGCCCATGTCCCGGTCATCGTTTCCTAACTTGGTCACATGCTCGTTGAAGTTGGGATTTAGCGCGGTGCGCTGGTAGACGACCTTTACATCTGTGGCTGAAGGATCCTTCTCTTGAAGATGAATATCAATCAGTACTGCTTGCGCATCCGGGATTACGTAGACGTATTGGACGTGGCCGTTTTCCAGGTCGAACGCGGTATTTACCCAGACACTTTTCAGATGGCTGTGGGCAACGGTGAAGACTTCTCCGAAAGTGTCGCGTTCGGGGGACGGATACAGGAACTTTGGATGCCACTGATCTTTTGCCCATACGCGCTCGGCGGAGGCACCAAACAACGGAGCTACGATCTTGTAAGGCCCATGGGCGACGAATTCAAATCCGTTTTCGACGTGCACAACCGGGCCGGAAGACTCTCGCTGCGCGCGAAAATGCAAAAAAGCGATAACTACAATTGCCGCCAGCAAGAGAACCGAGACTACGATTAAGGCGCCTTTCACTTTCGTCTCTCCTTTAGTTGATGGCTATCGGATGCCTTCAGCGTCAGCCCGTAGATTCTTTTGAATTGCTCAATCTCTTTCAGCGTCTGGGACGAAAAAGGGGCTAGACCTTCGAAAGCGTGAAGTACGACTCCTTCCAACAAATCGCCCAGAGACATGTCCTTCAATTCGGCGACGGCTTTCAAGACCTTTAATAAACGCTTCTCCAGGCGGACTCCGGTTTGCACTCGCTCGACTTCGAGTCGTGGGTCGTTACTTGCCTTGTTCATGGTACATATGTACCACGGTACAGCTACGAGAACAAGTGGCTTTTTCGCGGGAAAGCGTCGCGGACGGATTCGGGAACGCAGGCCGAAGATAGAGATGTAATTACCTTAGCCGGTCTTCGCCAAATAACTACCAGTCGTACTTCTCGACGCCCGTTGGCGGTGGCTCGGCTTGTGAATCTGTGGCACACTCGATAGTTTGAAGGAAGCGGTGGACGACCGTAGACGGACCCGCTTTTAGCGATTACGCGCGCAACGCGAAAAGAGACATGGACCCTCAGTACATCCGGAATTTCTGCATCATTGCACACATCGACCACGGCAAATCTACGCTGGCGGATCGTTTGCTCGAGCTGACCGGCGCGCTCACGCAGCGCGAGATGACGGCGCAGGTGCTCGATTCCATGGACCTGGAGCGCGAGCGCGGAATCACGATCAAGGCGAAGAGCATCCGCCTGCATTACAACGCGAAGGACGGCCACGAATACCGGCTGAATCTGATCGACACGCCTGGGCACGTGGATTTTTCCTACGAAGTATCGCGGGCGCTATCGGCCTGTGAGGGAGCCCTCCTGGTAGTGGACGCGAGCCAGGGAGTGGAAGCGCAAACTGTGGCTAATGCCTTTTTGGCTTCGCGACACAATCTGACGATTAT
>Ga0209008_1000356_pt1 | contig 16764 bp, 10 predicted proteins | sample JacPin_JW_Ref_O3_FD_187963 | JGI IMG/M metagenome (GOLD analysis project Ga0209008, IMG submission 187963) | Forest soil microbial communities from Algoma, Ontario, Canada - Jack Pine, Ontario site 1_JW_Ref_O3 (SPAdes) (version 2) | ecosystem: Environmental > Terrestrial > Soil > Boreal...
TGTATTGCTACAGAATGCTGCGCGTTCGACTTGCATGTGTTAAGCACGCCGCCAGCGTTCGCTCTGAGCCAGGATCAAACTCTCGTTTGAAATCTGGTGTTTCGACCGTAACAGTCTCCGGCTTGCACCGGGCTGCGACGATCGATACGAACTTTAAATCGCTCGGTTTATCTCAATTCGCTTTGTTCCGGTACACTTGGAACAAAGCAGTAACCAAACGGGTTCTGGCATGTATCATCCGATTGTCAAAGAGCAGGTACTCCCAGGTCAACTGGAAGAACTACAGACGAACCCCCATCCTACAGAAACACAATTTCAGAGTCAAGCAGAAATAAAAGAAATAAAAATGAGAAGAGCTGCTCGTAAAAATCTTCGACGCTGTTGCTAATTTCGCAAGAAAATTTGCAAGAAAGATGGTTGGAATTTTGAATCTTGAGATGGTTCAAAGTTCGCGATTAGGAGTGGTCGGCGTCTTTTGTTTTTAACAACTTAGCATCGAGTCTAATAAACGGAGTTCGCGATTAGAAATTAGCTGGGACCGGCTGTTAAGTTGGATCATTGCGCGCCCGAATTTATAAGTCTTCGTTTCGGAAGACTCCCCTCGATGGTTTTTATCGCCCGCCTTAGCTTTCATCTCCCGCATGTGATCCCTTATCCCAAGTTCAAATACCATCTACCCTCGGGGCATTTAATCCACGATAGTAACACAGTAGTAACTATTGGTCAAGAGAAATAGAGCAGTAGCTCCTCAAACTTGAAAGCCAGGCCCGAGGAACTTGCCGGGGGCAGACCTGTCATACCCATGCTTTTGATGGGATGGCGGAGCCTCAATAGGGGCTGTCTCGCCGGGATGACAGGTTCTGGGCTATACAGGAAAACATTCATTTTCATATTGATGAATATTAAAAAACATATCTATAATGACTTCCATATTTTTATAGGTTGCTAAACCATTGAGCATAGGACGCTTATTTTACGTTGGGCATGGACTCCAACGTGCGATAGGCACGACAGCGCGGACTAGCTTCGCAATGGGGGCATTGGGTGTCACTTAAGGTTGCGCAAAATTTCTCAGATAAATTTCTAGGAGGCTGTATGAATTGGAAGCGTTTTCTCGTCGCAATGTTTGCGGCGCTGCTACTGCTGCCGGGCGTAAGCATGGCGCAGAGCATAGTAACCGGCGCGGTCAGTGGAGTAGTGACCGATCCGTCAGGTTCAGTGATCGTAGGCGCAAGTGTAACTTTGAAGACCAACGAGACGGGCGCGATTCAAACAACGAACACGGGTTCCAGCGGAACTTATCAGTTCACGTTGCTGAAGCCGGGCACCTACGTCGTATCGGCAACGCAGAGCGGGTTTAAGCAGGTCACCGAGCCAGTGGATGTTCTCCTCGGCCAGACCTCCACGGCGAATCTGAAGTTGGAGCTTGGGAGCGGATCGGTCACTGTCGAAGTTACCGGACAGGGCGCGATGCTGCAAACTGAAGACGCGAACATTTCCTCTAACTTTGATACCAATTCGATCCAAAACATTCCGAACCCCGGCGGCGACATCACCTATATCGCACAAACTGCGCCGGGCGTCACCATGAACAACTCGACGGGCGGCGGCTACGGAAACTTCAGCGCGTTTGGCTTGCCGGCTACCTCGAACCTGTTTACCGTCAACGGCAACGATTACAATGACGCTTTCTTGAACCTGAACAACTCGGGCTCCAGCAACTTGTTGCTTGGCGGCAACGAACTCCAGGAAGTCGCTGTTATCAGCAACGCTTACACCGGACAGTATGGCCGTCAGGCGGGCGCTCAGGTTGACTACAGCACGAAGTCGGGTGGTAACGCTTTCCACGGCGATGCGGTTTACAACTGGACCGGGCGATATTTGACCGCGAACGATCCCCTCAACAAAGCGTTTGGCGGCACAAGGCCGTTTGAAAACAACAACCAATGGGCGGCAGCGCTCGGCGGGCCGATCATCAAGGATAAGCTTTTCTTTTTCGTGAACAACGAAGGCATCCGTTACATTTTCGGTTCGATTCACTCGCCGATAGCACCGACGCCGGCTTTTCAAACGTATGTGCTAAACAATTTGCCCACTACCCCGAACTACACTCCGGGGGTATTAGCCTTCTATCAAAATGCTTTTGCCCTGTACAATGCCGCGCCGGGGATCGGCAACGCGGTTGCGAATCCCAATAGCTGCACGGGATTTGCAGTAGCACCCGCCGGAACGGGCGGAGCGTGCACGGAGGGTTGGACGCAATCGGTATCGAGCGGAAACAAAGAGTGGCTGGTGAGCGGCCGCGTCGACTACAACTTAGACGAAAATAACAAGATCTTCGGCCGTGTTAAGTTTGACCGCGGAACGCAGCCGACCTACACGGACTCGATCAATCCCGTGTTCAACGACTTTAGCATTCAACCGCAAGATGAAGGCCAGTTGAACTACACCCACATCTTCTCGCCGACGGTGGTGAACAATTTCATCTTCGACACCCTGTATTACTCGGCGATTTTCGGGACGTTGAGTCCAGGTCCGTCGCTTGCAATTTTCCCTGGAAACCTAGCGTTTAGTGATGGATCAGGCGTGACCGCGCTCGGAACAGGATCAGGGAATCCAGGTGGGTTCGCTCAGGGCTTCTTGTATCCCCAAGGCCGGAAGGTTGAGCAGTGGGGCCTAGTCGATGACGTATCAGTCACTCGGGGAGTCCATAGCTTCAAAATGGGCGTCAATTTCCGGCGAGATGACATCACGGACTACTCCGCCGCCTCACAGACATTGTATCCGGCGATTAATGCGACGTTGTTCGGTTTTGCAAACGACCAAGTTGCCCCTGCGGGCTGCAATGATGTAACGACCGGACAGGTAGGATGCGGCAACGTGAATTACAACTTCGCGGTTAACGATCGACAGCCAGTGGCCTATTACAGCTTCGGCGCGTACTTCCAGGATGAGTATCGTGTTAATTCCAAGCTGAAGTTTACGCTGACGCTCAGAGCTGATCGCAACTCGGGTGGAACCTGCCAAAAAGCTTGCGCCAGCCTGCCGGTGACGCCGTTCAATGACTTGCCGCACGGGGGAACCATACCGTACGACGAGTCGTTCGTAACCGGTAACAAGACCATCATTCCTGGTATCGAGAAGGTCGTGTTTGAGCCAAGGTTTGGGATGGCTTGGAGCCCAATCGGCCAAAACACGGTTATCCGCGCGGGAGTAGGTCTCTTTAGCGACCTCTACCCCGGCACGATTCTGAGCGGATTTGACACCAACTTCCCGCAGGTAAATTTGTTTAGCGTACCGACGCAAAACGCAACGATCGCGTTCGACACTCTTCCTCCGGGAAGCACCGCATTTCCCAACAGCGGGCCGGCTATCGTGGCGGGATGCAACACGGCCTTCACGCAGAACTACCTTACCGGCGGAAGCTTGACGACCGGTGGCTCCAGTGGTGGTGGGTACCAAGGTGCAGCAATGCCGTTCGGAGGTTGCCTCAACTCACTCGGCGCCTTGTCCGTGCCCACACTGAACGACGTCAGCCGGAACCTCAAAAACCCGAAGTTCGTGGAGTGGAATTTGGAGGTTCAGCACACATTCGGGGCGCACACTGTAGTGTCGGCGAATTATGTCGGCAACCACGGTTACGACGGCCTGGTCAGTAATCCGGATATGAACGGGTTCGGTTTTGGCCAGCTTCCAGCAACAGCTCCGGACCCGCGAGTGGCGAGAGTGAACTATCTTTACAACGGTTCGGTAACCAATTACAACGGGGTGACCTTCTCTATCCAGGAAAACAATTGGCACGGATTGAGCGGTCGCTTCAACTATACATACTCTCACGCTCTGGATGATCTCTCGAACGGCGGCCTATTGCCTTTCAGCGTGATCACCAGCATCACTTCGCAGATCGATCCTTATAACCTGAGCAAACAGTACGGTTCAGCGGATGAGGACGCGAGGCATCAGATTTCGGCCAGCTACATTTATGAGGTGCCGTTCAAGAGCGAAAACCGGTTGGTGAATGCTGCCATCGGCGGATGGGTTGTTTCGGGCACTTGGTTTTACCGAACGGGCTTCCCGTTTTCAGTACTTGATGGTGCGACGGCCGGCGGGCTTGCGGGAAACAACCTGTCGGGTGCGCAAATACTTTTGCAGCCGAGCCCGGGTTTCACGCAGAGGAACTTCGGGAACTCAGGGAAGTGCATCGCGTTCATTGCCACACCATGCTTTACGGATACAGATAATGCCCCAGCAGGAACGACCCCGGATTTTGTTAATCCGGGAACGAACTTCACTGGCTCGGTGGTCGGCCGTAACGCGTTCCGGGCTCCCGGGTTCCTGGGTGGTGACTTGGGCGTTCGCAAGAACTTCCATCTTAACGAGCGTATGACGTTCCAGTTGGCGTTGAACGCATACAACTGGCTGAACCACGCAAACTACGGAGCTCCATTCCCGAGCACCGGTTTCGGCCCGTCTCTCTTCGGCAGCACAGCTACGACGCAAACACCACCGACGTCTCCATACGGAGCGTTTGCGGCTGCTGCGACCGACCAGAGAATCGCTCAGATCACCGGGAAGTTCATTTTCTAACCTAAACAAACTGCAACACCAAGAGGGCGGCCCGCAAGGCCGCCCTTTTTTTTGCCCTGCAAGGCTTCGTGATCTGCCACCAGCATGCCGCAAATCAACTGAAGAGAGTCTTACTCAGCCAGGACCAGGGCGGTCCGGGCTAGTATCATTCTCGCGTAGGGCCCGCGAATCCAGTTAGCGCACTTTAGTCTTCTGCAGATTGAGAGAGACGGTCCAATCGTTTCAGCTGAATATTTCAGTGAGCGGGATTTGATGCGGGAGTTAGCTTGTCCTTAGAAATCTTTTCTTCGACCTGTCCGCGAATTTCCTTAGCGCGCTGACCGGCTGGACTGTCAGGGTCCAGCTTAATGTAGGCATCCAGATCCTGAAGCAGCGCAGGGTAGTTTTTTTGGCTAATGTGAATATTGGAAAGAAGGCGATAGATAATGGCGGAGTCAGGAGAAAGAGAGCGGGCTTGCTCCGCCGATTTCTGAGCGTCTGCGATCTTGTTCTCGGCGAATAAAATACGGCCAAGTTGGTAGTGGCCAAACCACGCGTTGGGGCTCAACTCGAGTCCGTGCCGGGTCATTTTTTCACTTTGCGCCAGGTCCCCGGTATCGATCAAAAAAGAGGCGAGCCCTATGACGGGTTCACCAAATTTATCATTGCTTACTTCGATGGATTTGCGGAAGTTCTTTTCAGCGTCGGCTCGCGTACCGAGAGTCAAATAGGCCATGCCGAGTTGGTAATAGGCTTCGTAGAAATTTGGCGCGATTGAAACGGCCTGCTGAAAGTCCGCGAGCGACGCCTGCGCGTTCTTATCCGAATATAATTTCTTTTCACCGGAGGCCTTCAGGTCGCGGGCCTTCTGCGGCATAGACATTTCATGCGCAGAAGCCCTAGAAGCAGGGGAGGCATTCGCAGGATCGCCGGGGATCGCCTTCAGATAAATGGAAATGCCACGGTCGGAGCTAAAACTCAGATCGACATGCAAGGAATCTGACCGATAGCCGGAGGCATCCACCGTAATAATGTAGAGGGACGGGAGGATATTGCGGAAATAAAAATCTCCGGAATCCATAGTTATGGTTTGTTGAATCAAGTTGCCGCCTGCGTCGCACAAGCGAACCTCAGCATGCTCTATCGCGCGTTTAGAGTCTTCGGAATAGACCGTTCCGGTCAAGCTGACAGGGCGTCTACTGGGGTCCATTTGGGCGAAGGCCTCGCCGGGAAGCGCGAAAACAGAAGTGAGCAAAAAAGTCGCGAGGAAGAGCCGGGTCATACACGCCTCCATCCGGCTGGATTTGCCGACAGTATAACACCAGGATCCGAGAAAAAATCCATCTGTCTGACCACGGCTTCGCCGCTTCCCACACGACGCAGTGTGCCACGCGCTCGCTAATGGGCTGAGAGAGGAGTCGCGAGTTTCTGCAGGGAATCCTCGAATGGAGCGCGGGCGACGCCATTTTCTGTGATGATGGCGGAGATGTAGCGCGCGGGGGTGACGTCGAAAGCGGGGTGCGCCGCGCGGACGTCGGCTGAAATGCGCACGCCGGCGAGATGAGTGACCTCTTCTTGAGAGCGCTCTTCGATGGGAATTTGTTCGCCGGATGCGATGGAATAATCGATAGTGGAAATCGGCGCGGCTACGTAAAAGGGAACGCCGTTTTCTTTCGCGATTACGGCAATTCCGTAGGTGCCGATTTTGTTTGCGGTGTCTCCGTTGCGAGCGATGCGGTCGGCGCCGACGACTACGGCGCCCACGCCGCCGGTTTTCAGGAAATGTCCGACCATGTTGTCGGTAATCAAGGTGAGTGGGATGCGATCCTGGTGAAGCTCCCAAGCGGTGAGCCGCGAACCTTGGAGATATGGGCGGGTTTCGGGAACGATCACTTCAATCCTGTAGCCACCTTCGACGGCCATGCGGATGACTCCCAGGGCGGTGCCGATGCCCGCGGTGGCAAGCGCGCCGGCGTTGCACTGCGTCATGACACGACCGCTCTTGGGCAGAAGTTCGGCGCCGAAGCGGCCAATACTTTTGTCGCCTTCGCGGCGTTCTTCGTGGACTTTCAAAGCTTCATCGACGAGCGCTGTGCGGATTCGGTCCAGGGCTGCCGCTTCGTCTTTCGGAGTTTCCCGTGCGAGTTCCTGGAAGCGCAATTTAAAGCGTTCAATGGCCCAGAATAAATCGACGGCAGTGGGACGCGTGCGGGCGAAGGTGTCACAGATGATCGGAAACTCCGTTCGCAAGTCCTCCAGGGATTTCGCTTTTGAATTTTGGACGCCAAGCGCGATGCCCATGGCTGCGGTAACACCAATGGCAGGCGCTCCGCGAATCACCATGGTCTTGATGGCAGCCGCGAGGTCTCGATAATCCGTGTAGGTGTGATGGATTACTTCGCTGGGCAGTCTGCGTTGATCGAGCAGAACGACGCCATCTGATGTCCAGCGAATTGGCTCAACGGTGTGCAATTGTTTTCTCCGTGAATCTCGCAATTCCTAAATCACTTGATGACTTCGGTTACGGCATACCAGGCAGATGCCTGAGCCCATGCGTAGCTATGAGCAGGCCGATCACCTGAAGAGAATTATAACTCGTGTGGATAACAAAACTTGCCATCACGCTGCGCGAAACCGCCCGAGCAAGGGTCAACACAATTCCAACAAAAACCAATAGAGCGATTTGGCTCCAGCCGCCCCACAATTGCGCGGCGTGCAGCAAGCCGAAAAGGGCTCCGGTGGCAAGAATTCCCCACACTTTCCCAAAGCTCCGCGCGATTACGGGGTAAATATAGCCGCGGAAAATCGTCTCCTCGACCAATGGGGCAAGAAGCACGGCGAGCAGCATGAAGAGAAGCGTGGCGTAGCGATCCTGAAAGAGAGCTTGGATCGGAAGATTTTTCTTGGGAGGGGATAACGCAGACCCAAGCGCAACTATTATTGATAGGAATAAGCCGCTAAGAACCAATCCGAGATAATAAGCTGGCGGCGATATTCGGCTCGTGTCGAGTTTGCGCCAGCCGATGGTCCGCCAGAAGGGAGAATGGAAGCGCAGGCGCATCTGAGCTGCCAGGTAAGCTAGCAAGCCTAAATCCAAGAGCACCTGGATCAAAATGCTCAAAAGATTGAGGTCAGTTGGGGATTTTTGTATGCGATGGAAGTCTGCGCCAGACATGGCGAGCGCCAGACCAACAAACAAACTGATTAAAACAAATCCAGCGATGCCCAGTACCAAGAACAGGAATAAATCAGTCCAACCCCACGGCACGGAGATGTCGTCCGTGACGGAAGTAAGCGGAGATGGGAGATTTTCAAATGGCGCCGAGGTTGCAACTGCATGAGCCATATCAACGTGTGGGGCATCGGTGGATGCTAGCCCGTGCGCGGAATCAACGTGTGCGGCTGAATCATGCGGCGGCGCAGAATCCAAGGGAGGCGAAGGCGAATTATTTTCATCGCTGTTCATCTGAAATTGCGGCTCCCTCTTAATCTTGTTTTTCTCGGATGATCCACAATTTTCTAATTCAACTCGCCTTCTTTGCGTTCGCGTGATTCGTGTCTGAATTGGTGCCGTTCAATGCTCGCGCGAGGATCTGGCCGGTGTAGGATTTTTTCACGCGAGCAACTTGCTCGGGCGTTCCTTGGGCAACGATGCGGCCGCCTTCCTCGCCACCTTCGGGGCCTAAATCGATAATCCAGTCAGCCTGTTTAATCACATCCAGATGATGTTCGATGATTAAGACGGTATTTCCCAGGCTGACCAGACGGTTCAGAACGCCCATTAGTTTTTTTACGTCGTCGAAATGAAGGCCGGTGGTCGGTTCGTCGAGAATGTAAAACGTGCGGCCAGTCTGGCGCTTCGAAAGTTCTTTGGAGAGCTTGGTGCGTTGCGCTTCGCCGCCGGAAAGCGAGGTGGCCGATTGCCCTAGTTGGATGTAACCGAGACCCACGTCGACGAGCGTTTGCAGCTTCTGCTGAATCGCCGGAATGTTTTCCATCACTTTGAGGGCGTCTTCGATGGGCATATCCAACAGATCGGAGATGGAAAAGCCCTTGTAACGAACGGCTAAGGTTTCGGCGTTGTAGCGTTTGCCGCGGCAGACTTCGCAGGTCACATAAACGTCAGGAAGAAAATTCATTTCGATGCGACGTTGGCCATCTCCCTGGCAAGCTTCGCAGCGGCCGCCTTTCACGTTGAAGCTGAAGCGTCCTGGACGATATCCGCGCTCGCGGGATTCCGGAAGCATGGCAAAAAGATCGCGTATGGGCGAGAAAACACCGCTGTAAGTGGCCGGATTCGAACGGGGCGTGCGGCCTATGGGCGCTTGATCGATTTGAACAACTTTGTCGATGTGCTCGATTCCTTCGATGGCAGTGTGCGCGCCGGGTTTTTCCATCGAGCGGTAAAGTTTCGCGGCTAACGCGCGATAGAGAATATCGTTCACGAGCGTGGATTTTCCCGAACCGGAGATTCCAGTGACTACGGTGAGCAGTCCAAGCGGAAACGTTACATCGATATTCTTAAGATTGTTCCCATGGGCGCCGAGAACCACTAGAGATTTTCCATTTGGACTGCGCCGATGTTCAGGGATCGGGATTGCAGTCTTTCCCGATAGGTATTGGCCAGTCAGGGAATTGGGATTCGCCTCGATCTCGCTTGGAGAGCCCGCGGCTACCAAGTGACCGCCAGCTTTTCCGGCTCCGGGGCCAAGATCTACAACATAATCGGCGCGGCGAATGGTTTCCTCATCGTGCTCAACAACTAGGACGGTGTTGCCGAGATCGCGCAAAGTCTCCAGCGTGGCCAGCAGGCGGCCATTGTCGCGAGCGTGCAAGCCGATAGATGGTTCGTCCAGCACATAAAGCACTCCGCGGAGCCGCGAGCCGATTTGCGTGGCCAGGCGAATGCGCTGAGCTTCACCGCCTGAAAGAGTGGCGGCGGAACGGTCCAATGTAAGGTAGCCAAGGCCGACGTTAAGAAGAAATTCGATGCGCTCGGCGATTTCACTGAGCGGACGTCCAGCGATTTTTCGTTGTCGCAACGTAAGGGTACCGCGAATCTTGTCGACCGCGGCACGCGCTTGCGACAAAGGCAACGATGTAAAGTCGGCGATCGATAACCCCGCAATCTTTACCGCCAAACTTTCCGGGCGCAAACGGCGCTCGTTGCACGCAGAGCAAGGAACGGCCGACATGTATTGCGCAATCCACTCGCGATAGGTGTCGGACTTTGATTCTTCCAGGCTGGTCTCAAGATGCCCGAGGACACCTTGAAAGTTGAGGCCTTTACTGGAACCACCATTCGAAGGATTGCCATGCAGAATCAGGTTTTGTATTTTTCGAGGGAATTTCTCGAACGGCGTATCAAGATCGAACCCATGAGCGGCAGCGGCGATCGCCATGGTGCGTTGCAAGAAACTGGAACCTGAGCCGGGGCCGAGTCCACCTTCGAAAAGCGGCTTGCTCCAATCCACGATTACTTTTGCAGGATCAAAATCAAATTTTGAGCCCAGGCCATGACACTCGGCGCACGCTCCGTACGGAGAATTAAAACTGAAGGATCTCGGCTCCAATTGTGGCACCGAGATACCGCAATCAGGACACGCCAGCTTTTCGGAATAGACGCGCTCTTCACCGCCAACGACGGCGATGGTCACCAGGCCGCCGGTAAGTTTTAACGCGGTCTCCACGGATTGCTCGAGGCGTTGCGCAATGCCGTTTTTCAGCAGCAGACGATCGACGACAATTTCAATCGTGTGATTTTTCCTGCGATCAAGCGGGATTGGTTCATCCAGGTTAACCAATTCTCCGTCGACTCGGGCGCGGACGTAGCCTTCTTTGGCATATTTTTCGAGTTCTTTCTTGTATTCACCCTTGCGGCCGCGCACCACGGGAGCGAGCACCATAATGCGCTCTTCAGGTTTCAGCGCCGATACTGCTTGCACGATCTGTTCGGTGGACTGGCGTGTTATCGGCTTTCCGCAGGTTGGGCAATGCGGCGTACCGATGGCGCAATAAACAACGCGGAGGTAGTCATATATTTCCGTGATGGTGCCCACCGTGGAACGGGGAGACCGTGTGGTAGTTTTCTGCTCGATGGCGATGGACGGCGAAAGCCCCTCAATGGAATCCACGTCCGGACGTTCCATTTGGTCGAGAAATTGTCGCGCGTAAGAGGACAAGGATTCCACGTACCGCCGTTGCCCTTCGGCGTAAAGCGTGTCAAACGCGAGCGAGGATTTACCCGAACCTGAAAGTCCGGTCACCACGGTGAGAGTATTGCGTGGGATTTCCAGGTGGATATTCTTCAGGTTGTGCTGCCGGGCGCCCCGGATAACAATTTTCTTCAGGCTCATTTTAAGAGTGCAGGGCTACCGCCATACGGAGCCACCATACACTGGGCATAACGACCACAGGCTAATCTCCCAACATAGCAAGATGACCTTCCGCTGGTCAAGTTGAGAGCGGCGAGGACGGAGTCGAGGTGCGTTATCTGAGGCGAGAACCGGAAATTTTACGAGTATGTTGGAACTTTTTACCGGGCAACAGATATGGAAAGGTAGTGTTTTCAGCAAGATAGCTTTGGTTCACAGCGTGCGGACATTGCTATTGTCAGAGGGAAGGAAAGCCGAGGATCCCTTCGGGGATTGAGGGCTGGGCCGGCTTCCTTCCCTCGGCTTACTCCAACGAATTACAAACCTTCGTGCGTTGTTTGCTTCCGCTAGTATTCCGTTTTTATCGCGATTGTTCATCTCTTGGCGCAAAACTGAATCACCCCTTCATACTGCTGCCGAAACATTGGGAACGGCCGAGAAAGCCCTCTCAAATGACCGCTTGTAGCATCGCGAAGGCGATTGAAGTAATGATTTTTTTTTGCCGTGGGCCGTCGGTACCGATGCATACATCAAAGGGTTTTGGGATTGAATATAGTGGGTGACAAAGATATTGGACGAAATATAGTAGAATTATTGGGGAAAACACGGGGTGGCGGGGCAGCCGTCAGACGGGGGAATGGCGTAACTGCAATACTTTTCGATTGTAGGTTCGTGGCCACCCGGCTAGGATTGCCCTCGTTTTCATGCTTATCGCAACACTAAGTCTTGGAACATCATCGGGCCAGCAGCCCAAGTCTGTCAACGGGCGTCCCCGAATCAAGAGCAAATCGGAGGGCAGATGAAGATCGCCGTATTGGGTGGGGACGGCTATTGTGGATGGGCTACTGCGCTACATCTATCTGCGCGCGGGCATTCGGTCGCGATAGTCGATAACTTCTCGCGTCGGCAGTGGGACCATGAAATCGGCGCGCAGACTTTGACGCCGATTCGTCCCCTCGCGGAAAGGTTGCGGGTTTGGGAGGAGCTGACGGGCAAGGCCATCGAGCTTTTTGTCGGCGACGTGACCGATTACGACTTTCTGTCTGCGACCATCAAGGAGATTGAGCCGGAGGCGTTGATCCATTTTGCAGAGCAACGGGCGGCGCCGTATTCGATGATCGACCGCAAACACGCCGTTTTCACGCAAGTGAACAATGTTGTGGGAACCCTAAATGTGCTGTTTGCGATTCGTGAATACGTCCCGGATTGCCATCTAGTGAAGCTCGGAACCATGGGCGAGTACGGCACACCCAACATCGATATCGAAGAGGGCTACATCAAGATCGAACACAACGGCCGATCGGACGTTGTTCCCTATCCAAAGCAAGCGGGCTCTTTTTATCATCTTTCTAAAGTGCACGACAGCCACAACATCATGTTTACCTGCAAGGTTTGGGGATTGCGGGCCACCGACCTAAATCAGGGCGTGGTCTACGGAACAGTCACCGATGAAGTGGCAACGGACGAGACCTTCGTCAACCGTTTTGATTACGACGAAATATTTGGGACGGTGCTGAACCGCTTCTGTGTTCAAGCGGTTATCGGGCATCCCCTCACTGTTTATGGGAAGGGCGGTCAAACGCGCGGATTCTTGGACATCCGTGATACCGTGCGCTGCGTTGAAATCGCCTGTCTGAACCCCGCGGCTCGGGGTGAATGCCGCGTATACAACCAATTTACGGAACAGTTTTCGGTACTAGAAATCGCGCAAATGGTGGAGACAGCCGCGAAAAAGCTGGGCGTGGCAGTCACGGTGAAACACTTCCCCGATCCTCGCGTTGAGGCGGAAGAACACTATTACAACGCGAAACATTCAAAGCTTCTCGATCTTGGTTTGCAACCTCATTTCCTGTCTCATTCGTTGCTAGATTCGCTGATGAATATTGCCATCCAGTATCGGGATCGGATCGATGCTTCACTCATTCAGCCGAGAGTGAACTGGCGACGCACCCGCAATGAACTTCGGCGCAAAGAGTCCCCTCCGGTCAGTGCTGTTGCATCCGTTCCGCCGTTTGAGAATGGAGATGGCATTAAGCGTAAAAACAAACGAGCTCCGCGCTCAGCATTCGAAAAAAAGGCCCGCGTCGCGTCCGGCAAGCCTTGATAACGCGGAAATCGGGCAACGCGCATTCCGAGAAAAGCTGGCACCTGTACTTGGTCGTCCTGCTGGTTGCGGGAGCGATTTACCTAGGCTGCATTATTTCTCCGCCTTCACTCATGGATGATGTGGATGCAGTGCATGGGCAAATCAGCCGGACTATGCTCAGTTCCGGCGATTGGGTGACGATGCGCCTGGACGGCGTCGCCTACCTCGAAAAAGCTCCTCTTGTCTATTGGTTGATTGCCATTTTCTACAAGATTTTCGGAGTGCATGACTGGGCCGCGCGAATTCCTATTGCGCTCGCGGCCATCGGCCTGGCTTGGTTGACGGCCGCTTTCGGCACCTGGGCTTTTGGAAAGCGCGCGGGCTTCTACGCGGGTCTGTGTATGGCCACGTGCATCGGAATCTTTCTATTTACAAGAATATTGATTCCCGACGTGATGTTAACATTCACAACGGCGCTAGCTATGTGGGCGTTCCTGCGCGCCCTGGACGTGGAGGAGCCTCATCCTCGGGTCTGGGCGTCTGTGCTGGCGGCAAGCCTGGGCACCGGGCTTTTGTTGAAAAGTTTGATCTCCGTTGTTTTTCCATGCGCTGCCGCAATTATTTATCTTTTGTGTACTCGCGAGCTCTTTTCCAAAGAAACCTGGAAACGACTCCACGTTTTTAGCGGAACGGCAATCGTGCTGTTGATCGCGGCTCCCTGGCATGTGTTGGCCACTTTGCGAAATCCTCCCTATTTCGCGTTTACACTGCACAGCGGACCCGGCCAATACCACGGATTTCTGTGGTTTTACTTCATCAACGAGCAGCTCCTTCGGTTCCTGAATTTACGCTATCCGCGCGATTACAACACGGTACCGCGTCTATACTTTTGGCTGCTGCACCTGGTGTGGCTGTTTCCCTGGAGCGTTTATTTTCCGGCTATCGCGAAACTTTCTTTCAAACCGGTTGATCGTGCTGGGCGAACCAGTCTGCTCGCTCTGTGCTGGACAGGCTTCGTTTTAGTATTCTTTACGTTTTCAACGACACAAGAGTATTATTCGATGCCCTGTTACCCGGCGTTTGCGCTGTTGCTGGGCTGCGCGATGGCGGCAGAAGGCGTTTGGATCCGGCGAGGGACACGCATACTTTCTGCGATCGCGGGAACGGCGGCGTTAGTGGCAATAGGCATTCTCTTTTATGTGCGCAACGTATCCGTGTCGGGAGATGTTTCGCAGGCACTTACTTCGCATCCAGCGGTCTATTCACTGGCGTTAGGGCATATCGAAGATCTCACAATGTCTTCGTTTGCATATCTTAGATTTCCGTTGTTCGTCGCGGCAATAGCCTTTTTGACTGGCTCGCTGGGAACTCTTCGCGCGCCGGGACAACGCGCGTTTGTAGCTGCAGCTCTGATGATGGTCATTTTCTTTCACGCTGCGCGTTTGGCGCTAGTCGTTTTCGATCCCTACTTTTCTTCACGGCCGTTAGCGGAGGCTCTTTTGAAGTCACCGGACGGCACCTTGATCGTGAATCACCACTACTACACTTTTTCGTCCGTTTTTTTTTATACTAATCGAAGTGCGTTTCTCTTGAACGGGCGCTTTCAAAACTTGGAATATGGCGCTTACGCTCCTGGAGTACCGGATGTGTTCATTGACGATTCCGAATTCGAAAATAAATGGGTCGAGCCGGGACGTTACTATCTGCTGGCAACCGACTCGTCCGTGGGGCGTCTTGAAGGATTGGTTGGGCGTTCGCAGCTTGCGTTGGTTGCTGAAAGCGGAGGCAAGTCTCTGTTTACAAATCACCCGATAGCGAGTTCCGGGCGCTGATGTTTTCGAATTTGGCGACGGATGTTTTCCTGGGCATCGCGGTCCTGCCTTTCGTCTATTACTTGCTGGTTCTGTTTAGTTCCTGGCGATTCTTTTCTCAATCATCAACACAAAACGCGTTTACGCCACCAGTCAGTGTGTTGAAACCGATCCGCGGACTCGATCCAGAGGCCTACGAAAATTTCGCCAGCTTTTGCCGGCAAGATTATCCGGAGTACGAGTTGCTTTTTTGCGTAAGCGATGTTGAAGATCCGGTGATGCCGATATTGGAGAAACTCGTTCGGGATTTCCCGGAGCGAAGCATAAGAACTTTAATTGACTCGGGCCAGGGCGCAGCGAACGACAAAGTCGCGAAATTGAGCCGTCTGGTTAGGGAGGCTCAAAACGAATTTGTGGTGATGGGCGATAGCGACGTTCGGGTTCGGCCGGACTATTTACGGAACGTTCTCGGGCCTCTTGCCAATCCTGAAGTAGGAGCGGTGACTTGTTTTTACCTGCCGGCCCACAGGCAAACATTGGCGGAGAATCTCCAAACGGTGGGAATGGTTTCAGATTTTTATGCGGGCACCATGGTTGGCTGGCAGCTGGAAGGAATCAAATTTGCGCTCGGCCCCACAATCGCAACTTCACGCACACGGCTGGCTGAGTTCGGGGGCCTTAAGTCAATCGAAAATCAACCGGGCGATGATCTCCTGGTGGGCCGGCTGATTGCCGAACATGGCCACGAGGTCGTGCTGCTTCCTTATGCAGTTCTAAAACTTGCAGGATGTCATTCGCTTCCTGAACTTCTGTCTAAACGAATTCGCTGGATGGTGGTGATGCGACACATGCGTCGCTGGGGACATCTCGGATTGATTTTTACGCAAGGCTTGCCGTGGACACTGGCGGCAATTGCGATCCATCCGGCGCCGTCGGTGGCGTTGACCTATATCGGCTTGTACCTGGGACTTCGAGTCGCGATGACTTGGAGCATCGGCATTCGTGGGCTGAAAGAGAGTGGCTTGTGGCAGCGGATGTTCTTGATTCCGCTGTGGGACGCCTTCGCTTGCTTCATCTGGCTGGCCAGTTTTTTCCGCAATACCGTTCGCTGGCGCAACAGCGAATATTGGATCCGCGACGGGATGTTACTCGCGGTGACGTCAAGTCCCGCGGAAAAGTGATGAAACCTTTCGGAGGAAGGCGGGCTAGTTTCGGCCGATGATTACGAGCGTCACACCTAAGCAAACGAGGGCCACGCCAGCCCAGCGTTGTGGGGAGACGCGTTCGCCAAGGAAGATTTTTCCGCCCAAAGCGCCTGCGGCATAGCTGATCGCGGTAACCGGCACGACAAAGCTTACATTTTCCATCGAAAGCGCCCCCAGCAACGCCAGGAACGCGACGACCATCAGGAAGAAACCGATCCACATCCATCCGACCTGCATCGCCCGGACAATTACGCGAAGCAACGACATCGGGCGGAAATCTTTCACTTCGCCGATGGTCTTCATCGCGCGCGACATGCATAGCTCGCCCGATGTTCCGGCAATCACAATCAGAACTAAGAGCGCGACTTCCCAGAGCATTAATTGTGCTCCGTTGTACGAGGGTGCGTGTAGCCCACCACAAAGACGCCCGCGCCGATGACCAGTACGCCAAGCCATCGAGTCGGTGTGACCGTCTCATGCAGCAGGAAATGACCCCATAAGGCCACGATTCCATAGGCGAATGCGGAGGATGGCTGCACGTAACTATAATCCGCCCAGGACAGCACCAGCATGTAGGATATGAAAAACATTAGCAGAGAAATCATGCCGAGCCAGATTGTTCCTGAGGTGAACACTCTGGAGGCGACGTGAACGAGATCCGGCAGCGTCCGAATGCTGATCGTGCCGACCTGTTTCATTCCCTTACCCAGAAGGGTATTGCC
>Ga0209008_1000357_pt1 | contig 16698 bp, 12 predicted proteins | sample JacPin_JW_Ref_O3_FD_187963 | JGI IMG/M metagenome (GOLD analysis project Ga0209008, IMG submission 187963) | Forest soil microbial communities from Algoma, Ontario, Canada - Jack Pine, Ontario site 1_JW_Ref_O3 (SPAdes) (version 2) | ecosystem: Environmental > Terrestrial > Soil > Boreal...
CCGAGGGTGACGTTATCGCTGAAGCCGGTCATCAGGCCCGGTTGTAAATTCAGAGCGCTCAAATAACCGGTGGTGAAACGCGGAATCAAAAAGAAAAGAAATCCGCCGATGAGCAGCGCGCTCACGGCCACCAGGACAGACGTGATCCCCAGCGCGCGATTCAATTGGTGTGCCATCGGTGAGCCCGGCAGAAACGGCGGCGATACCGCGCCGGCAGCACTTCGCCGAATTTCCAGCGCGACAAAGGTGGAGACGGCCAAGGCGAGAAAAATTGCCAGCGTGATGAGGAAACTTGTCTCGACCGTGAGAATCGCGGACGCCAGCATGCACGTGAAGGCCAGCACGGCCAGGAACGCAAAATCACGATTGGTTCGCGCAGAGTAAAGCCGCACTAGCGCGGCAAAAAGCATCAGGTGAATAGCTGCGAGCAACGCTGCGTACAGCGCCGGGTTTGGCGCACCGGTGGACAAGTTTCGCGAAAAAATCCACAGGTCGAGCGGGAAAAATAGAAAATAGGAGAGGACTAGCCAGGTTGCTACGCGCGCGGAAATTTCCGGGCCGCGGCCATGCGAGACGCGGAAACCTTTGTACGCGAGCGCTATCACCGGAACGATCAGTGAAATGGGGTCGAGTTTGCCGGTGAGAACGACGGCTAGGATGCCAGTCGTTACGAGCAGAAATAAAGACACTTCGAAATAGCGTTGTACGGCTGGAACTGGCGGCGCGCTGACTGAGGCGGCGGAACTCATCGTCTTAATACGATGCTAGCACTCCGCAGTTCGAAGGCGCTGGGTTTGAGGTGATGCGATGCCGGGGAAATAACTGTACCGCGGTATAGCTGTAGGTAATGGGTCTCGCATCATGGGTTCTGAACCTAGATCGGCTCGCGCTCTGAACGACGTTTGCCCCAACTATAACTGCCTTCGCTTTTCGAGTTTTGCGACCTCGCAGTGGAAAGCTGCCCCGCTAAAGGCCCGCCACGGCGGGCAGGCCGCGGCGCGCTACATTCACCCTTTTCGAGGGATGCGGCGATTTTGCGGGTGGCGTTCGATATGGGGACATGGCTCAAATTTTCCAGCGATAGCATGCGGGTACGCGGAAGCTTCGGGAGTTTTTTTACGTGCGCGAGAAATGGGAGCAGCGTGACGTTGCGGAATGTGACGCCGTGGCGTGCGGTCGGGAGTTCCGTCAAGGTGAGGCCGTCGATGCCGAGCGTGGCGCGGACATGTGCCAGGAGCTCCGCTTGCGCATGGCGTGTGACTTCAACGGCGGGGAATTGCCACATGCGCGAGAAAAGCACGGGGTCGTGCGCGCCCGGATCTTTCACCAAGATGGTGCGGCCGCGCGGGTCGCGGAGAATTGCCGCGGCAATTCGTATGCGCACGGTGGCGCGTTTGACGCGAGGCGCGGGAATTTTGTCTGCGAGGCCGAGCTCGTATGCGCGACACCACTTTGAGATGGGGCAGATCGCGCACCGGGGAATTTGCGACGTACAGATTACTTCGCCGAGTTCCATGAGCGCTTGATTCCAGTCGCCGGGCGCGTTGCGAGCGAGCCATTCTTGCGCGGTGTTTGCTAGCTCGCGCCAACGGCGAGGCTGGCGCAGGTCTCCACGGATAGTGCGAAGGCGCGCTAGGACACGAGCGACGTTGCCATCTAGAACGGCGAGTGGGACGTCGTAAGCAATGCTTAATACCGCGCCGGCCGTGTAGCGGCCAATTCCGGGGAGTTCTAAAGCTGCGTCGAGCGTGCGCGGAAACTTGCCGCCGTGATATTGCACGATCTTTTTTGCGGCGCGATGCAAATTGCGTGCGCGGCTGTAATATCCCAGGCCGGACCACAGCTTTAGGACTTCCGAAATCGGTGCGCTTGCGAGCGCCTCCATATCCGGCAGGCTTTTCAGGAAGCGGTCATAGTAGGGCATCACGGCGGCGATGCGCGTCTGTTGGAGCATTACTTCGGCGACCCACACACGATACAGGTCGCGGCTCGCGCGCCAGGGGAGGTCGCGTTTGTGCGCGCGAAACCAGCGGAGCAATTCCTTTTGAAATGTTTTAAGCTGCGCCGGCGGAAGATTCGTTTTCATGCGCGAGGTATTCTCGCATGATAAGGTGCTCGTTAAGGGATTCATGTCGCGGGAACAAAGAGCAGATTCCTCGCTGCGCTCGGAATGACAAATTAATGACGTGGTATTGAGCTAGGTCACCTTGAAAGGGAGGAACCAACGGCGGCCCGCGCTGCGCTCCCTTCCTTCGTCAGGGCAGGCAGGATGACCGGTTGTTGGCAGAAAATTCGCCCGCCTGAAGGCGGCCGCTACAAATGCGGTTTGGAATCTGAGAATTAAAGTTGGTCGATGAAGAGGAAATAGGAGGAGGACCACAGCGCAGTGGGGATTGAGCGTTGCGGACGGCTGGTGATTATGATTTTGAAAATTTCGTGTTCGGCGACGAGATCATCTAAGAACGATCCTCCCACCGCTGAGTCTTCAGCTTTTAATGTGGCGAGTTCGCGCAGCGCGTCGTAAATAATTTCGCCGGCTGGAGCCATCGAGCTGGTAAAACGATGCGTGCGGAACTGCAGCACGGAATTAATTTCGTTGAAGTGCCAGGCGATGCAGGCGGCCATGGTGACAGCGCGCTCAAATTTCTCCGCGTGTTCTGCTAGCGCGTTCTGTCCCATGCTTAGATCCGCAGGGCCGATGAATGGATCGAGGACGAGCATTACGCGGCGTTCGTCCTCCCGCGCAAATTCACGGACCATCAGGCGGCCGGCTTTTGCCGACACTTTCCAGTCTACGAAGCGCGCGCTATCGGTGTGCAAGTAATTGCGTAGTGAATGCAATTCGTGGCCGCGTCCGCGAAAGTGGCTGGCCATTTCACCGCTGAGGAGGGGAAGAACTTCGTAGAAATGGTCGGTCGGAGAAACACGCGGATACACAACTATTTCGAGCTGCGAATCGACATGCCTGCTCTTTTCGAAAAAGCCGAAGGGGAAGCGCGTGCGTATGCTGAACGAATCCTGGCGATAAACGCCGCGGCGCGGAAACATCAATTCAACTTTTTGCCGCGCGGAGCCCTTGCGCGAGATGTAGGGGAAAAATACCGGGCGTGTGAGCACTTCAGCGGGGCTTTTTTTGCTCTCGCCAGTGACGCGCAGAGAGAACGACGGCCAAGTTTGCTTTTCGTTGCGCAACTCGAGTTCAGCTAAAACCGGCTGTTCGGCGAAAATGTGCTCGGGCATTTCAAATTTAAGGTCGATTCCCGTGAGCACAATACGCGAGAGTACTCCGGAAATAAGAATACCGGCGAGCGAGCAGGCCAGAATCATGAACAGTAGATTGTTTCCGGTGTTTACGGCAGCGAGAACGAGGATAGAAATCGCGACGAGGTAAACAATTCCTTCGCGGGTGAGCCGGTAATCAACCTGATAAGCAAGCCATCGGAGGCTGGTTCGACGCGCAAGACGCGGAACGATTACGATGGCGACCCAGGCGGCGAGTCCGAGCGAAATTACGGTTGTTATCGCGGCGAGGCCGACGCGGCCTTCTTGCGAAGCAGCGGCCGAAAAAAGTGCAGTTATGAGGGCGGCAGATAGAACGGCCATGGCGACGCCGAAGTTGCGCCATCCGGGACGGTCAATCCCGCGCCACCAGCGCGAAGCGAATGAATCGGGTTCTGCTACTTGCATAGACCTCAAAAGTTTTGCCGCAGCGCAACTGACCGTTGTTACGGTCTATCCGAGCCGGATTGAGAATCAGCCCGCAAATGTCGATCTTGCGAACAAGCGGGCGGAAATCGTCCGCCAGGATCGTGCGTGTACGAGCGAAAAATCGCCGGCGAGACGCCGGCGGTACGAAAACTGGAGCGCCTTGACGGCGCAAAAGTCTCGAAAATTTAGCGCCTCAGAACACGCGGGCGCGTCGCGCTATTAAAGTGGAACGCGCGTGGTGTCCATGATTTCGCGAAGTATGGTCTCGGCCTGCTCGGATTTTTTCTGGGTGGACACGTAGCGCGAGCTGACCACCACGCGATGCGCGAAGACCGGGACGACCAGCAGCTTGAAATCGTCAGGCAAACAGTAATCGCGTCCTTCCAGGAACGCGCGGGCTTGCGCCGCGCGATGGAGCATCACCGCGCCGCGCGGGCTGACGCCCAGGCTAAGCTGTTCGGTTTGGCGTGTGCGCTCCACAATTTCCAGCGAGTAGTCCATCAAGCTTTCGTCCACTTTTACGTGCGAGACGGTCTCCTGCATGGCGATCACGTCGGCGGCGTCCATCAACGCCGCAATTTTGTCTACCGGTGAAGCGCCGGAATTATTGCGAATAATTTCTTTTTCGCTTGCGCGCGATGGGTAGCCCATACGAATGCGCATCAGAAAACGGTCGAGCTGCGATTCGGGAAGCGGATAGGTGCCGTGATGTTCGATCGGATTCTGCGTGGCCAGTACGAGAAAAGGATTGGGAAGAGGATGCGTGTGATTGTCCACGGTGATCTGCGATTCGTTCATGGCTTCCAGCAGCGCGGATTGAGTTTTCGGCGTGGTGCGGTTGATTTCGTCGGCGACGATAATATTCGCGAAAATCGGGCCGGGCTTGAACTCAAATCCTTGGGTGGCGGGATTGAAGACGCTGACGCCGATCACGTCGCTCGGAAGCATGTCGGAAGTGAACTGGATGCGCTGAAAGGAACAATCAAACGAGCGGGCCAGTGCGTGCGCTAAAGTTGTTTTGCCCACGCCTGGAACATCTTCAATCAGCAAATGGCCGCGCGCGAGAAGCGTGGTGAGCGCTAACTGAATGACGTCTTCCTTGCCTTTCACTACACTCGAGATCGAGCGCAGGAGTCCGGCAAGTCGAGTGCTGGCGGTTGTCGTCGTTGATTGCAATTCGCGTGGCCTTCTGCTACAAAAAGTCAGTACCGTGGGCGACTAGCTCAGTGGTTAGAGCGCTCCCCTCACACGGGAGAGGTCCAAGGTTCAAGTCCTTGGTCGCCCACCATTCACCCACATATAGGTTTTACCATCATTCGTTGGACGAAGTGAAAAGGCGAACAGTACAGGTGTGTTCAAAAGGTTGTTTGGGTTTTGGCTTCCTACGAGCACACTAGTGGCGATAAAGAGGTCGAAGGCGAGATTATATTTGCTCAGTTAGTTCAGCTGGATCGAACTGATCCGGTTGTTCCAGTTCTTATTCCTATTGCTATTCAACCGCCAAGCGGACAGGTCTGAGACGCTTCGGTTGATGGACACATTCTCGCCGCGGAAATTTGCATCGTTGTAAACCACCATGGAAACCCTGCCGTACACCTGTATCGAGCTGATCTTGTCGTTGAAACCGGGAGGCAATAAATTGAAGCTCGCGCCATTGTTCATGCAGAAATATTCGCCGCGATAATTTCTTTCCTTGAACAAACAGGCGCCGCGACGCGGGATTCCCTGGCTGGGCGGACGATGACCGTTGCCTGGGTCCCACCACCAGGGTCCGCCGCCAGTGTAAGGATTCACGACAAAAGTTCCGCGACAGCCGCCCTCTACCCAAACACCTTCGGCATCGGCTCCCCAAGTATTTCCAAAGACGCAGGGGGCGCTGCCGGGGAATTGTTGCTGCAGAGTGGCTCCGCCGCGCGTGTCGGCCGCGCAGTACGTCCGCCGATGTGAGCGTGATTCGCAAGTGACGGTGTAGGGCGCGTCCGGCTTTTGACCCACGCCGAATGTTATGGAAAGTCCGCCTCCGCTTTGCGGCGGTGTTGCCGATACCGAGCGTGTCGGGACGAACAGGATGATTGCCGCTAACATGGCGGCGATAGCGAAAGCCCCGATTCCTCGGAGATTAAATTGCATATTTTCTCTCCTGTTCTTTCGTGGACTGGGGTCGAACTGAACTTGTACGTCGGCAGGAGTGTACTCAAACTCGCCCACGGGTGCCAATGGAATCGAGGTCGGATTCGCTAGCTTGTGGCTTCGGCGCCGGGCCGGGCGTGGTAGGCTGGGCGTGTTCTATATAACCGTGCGGCGAAAACTTCACGCTGCTGAGAGAGTTTCGAGCGATGACTACTATTTTGCGATTCATACAAATATTCGCGCTGGGCACCTGGGTGGGATCGATTTTCTATTTTAGCGCGGCGGTTGCGCCGGGGGCTTTTCGCGTTCTGTCAAATCCGGACCAGGCGGGAGCGGTTGTACAATTCACGCTTGGGCGGCTACACATGCTGGGAGTAGTTGCTGCTGTGTTGTATCTGTTTGCATCGATTGCCCTGGCGCAGTCGCTGAAGGGAATCGTCCGGCCGGCGGCGATTGGCGTGATGCTGATGCTTCTGCTTACGCTTAGTTCGCAGCGGCTTGTGACGCCAAGACTGGCGGCCTTGCGTGGGCAAATGGGTTCGGTGGCAGCGACGCCAAAGACGGATCCGTTGCGCGTGGAATTCGACCGGTTGCACGCAATTTCGGTGAACATCGAAGGGGCTGTGCTGCTGATTGGATTTGCTGCGTTATTTCTTACCGTGCGGGAGCGGTTGTAGCACCGATATTCCGCTCGTCTTGGCGTCTTGTCGAATTTTTCAGCCACAAACAAAAACGCCGGCAAGGTGCCGGCGGTACGAAACCCTTCGCGACTCGTCGGTCTGCGTCAACGACGCCGTTTGATAACGCGTTTATTGCGGGCTGAGCGCTTCTTCGGGCGAATCCGTTTGGCTAGTTTTTTCTTCGGTTTCTTCTTGTTTGTGTTTTTTGTGATTTTTCTTGCGTCTTTGCCTGCGCGCTGGACGGCTCGCCACATGTACCAGCTCGCGACGGTGCGGTAGGGGCGCCAGCGTTCGCCGAAGGCAGCGAGTTCGCGCGGTTTTGGAATGGCTTTCTTGCGGTAGAGGATGGCGAAGCCTTTTTGGACGCCGTAATCGTGTATGGGCAGCACGTCGGGGCGCCCGAGACGAAAAATCAGGAACATCTCGACCGTCCAGGCGCCGATGCCGCGAACTGAGATCAGGCGTTCCACTAATTCTTCGTCCGACATTTTGTGCGCAGCTTCCAAAGAGGGAACCACGCCGTCAATGGTCTTCTGCGCGAGATCTTTCATAGCCGCTACTTTTGCGAACGAAAGTCCGGCTTCGCGCAGGCTTTGCGGCGACGCCGCGATCATCTCTGTTGGAGTGGGGCATTGGCCATTTTTGCCGAGCGCTTTGACACGCGCGAAAATGGTTGCGGCAGCTCTGCCCGAAATGCTCTGATGAGCAATGGCTTCGAGCAGCGATTCGTAAACGCTGTCGCATTCGTCCAGCTTGAAGGGAAATTCGCCAATATCGGCAATCAGGCGCCCCAGGCGCTTGTCGGCCTGCGTCAAATGCTTGTGCGCTTTCAGGTGGTCGAAGGGGAGTAAAATTTTTTCGTTCATGGCTGCGTGACAGGATACCGCTGCGCGCAGTTTTTTGCATAACGCAAACAACTCAACTGGCGCCAGAGCTCGTCGCCTTATAAGACGCAATTCCTCGACAAGCTGATTCCTCGTTTCGGACGTCTATCCTTGCAATATAATCCCGCATGGAGGACGCCATGGACAACCTGCTTCAGGATCTGCGCTATAGCGCGAGACTGTTGTGGAAGAAACGCGGCTACAGCATCGTGGTTATTCTCACGCTGGCGCTTGGCATCGGCGCCGTCACCTCCGTTTTTTCAGTGGTTGACGCTGTACTTTTGAAACCGTACGGCCCGGTCAACACGGACCAGTGGGTCTATCTCTGGGAACATCGCACGAATTCTCGGTCTCTGAATCAGATCAGTGTTTCCATTCCAAATTTTCGCGATTGGAAGCGGGACAGCGCTTCGGTCTTCTCCGATGTCGTCGTGTGGCTGCCGTGGAGTTATAACGCCTCGGGCTCGGACGTCAGCGACCCGGAACGCGTACGCGCCGCTGTAATTTCGCCTGAAGTCTTTCCGGCGACCGGAATTGTTCCCGCGGCCGGCAGATTTCTCACTCCCGAGGACAGCGCGAGCGGCGACCGCAGAGTAGTCCTCAGCTACGATTTCTGGAAACGCGAATACGGTGCGGATCCCAATCTCCCCGGCAAGAAGATTACGTTAAATGCTGCCACTCATACCGTCGTTGGTATTGCTCCGCCAGGATTCACTTTTCCGCCAGAAGATCAGGTTGACGTCTGGACCGTTCTCCCGCAAAACCCGCCGGCCTCCGCCGAACGTTCGCAACGCGGCTATCGGGTTGCCGCCAAGCTGCGCCCGGGAGTGACGCCGAAAGCGGCGCAATCTGCTATGGATGTGATCGCTCAACGGCTTTCTGGACTTTATGTCGAAGATAAAAACTACGGAGCGCTGGTAATTCCCATGCGCGAAGCGGTGTCCGGCGATTTCCGCGCGCCCGTCATCGCGTTGTCCGGAGCCTTGGGATTTGCGTTGCTGCTGCTCTGTATCAATATCAGTTACTTGCGCCGCGTTCATTTGGAAGCTCGCAGGAAAGAGATCGCCTTGCGTGTGGCGTTGGGAGCCAGTCGCGCAGTGCTGATCCGACAGTTGTTCATGGAAACCATACTATTGTTTGGTATCGGCGGCGGAATTGGGATTCTGCTTTCGCCGCTCGGCATGCGCCTGTTGCTCTCTTTTGTGCCGGCTCAGGAGATTCCCTGGTTGCACGGTCGAATCGACGCCTTTGTGTTGCTCGCTTCGATCGGCCTGACGTTGCTCGCCGCGGTTCTGACCGGGCTGATTCCCGTGTTGGGAGTATCGCGCTCGGACCTCGCCAGAAATTTGGGATGGGGCGGAGCAGTAACCAGCTCCGCCGGCGTGAGCGGCCGGTTACGCGGAGCGATCATCGCGTTCCAAATTGCGCTGGCGCTTGTGCCGCTCTGCGGAGCAGGCTTGCTTATTCGCAGCTTTGTGCGTTTGCAGGAAGTAGCTCCCGGATTTACTCCTGAACACCGCCTTACGCTTTCGCTGAACGCCCCTAAGGCGCGTTATGCTGGTCCAGCAGAAATCACTGCGCTTGCAAAAGGCCTCCGCGAAGCAACGTTGCAAGTCCCCGGCATGCGCGAAACAGGATTAGCTCAGGCCATTCCGTTCGGTTCAGGCTCGCGCTGGTTGCAAGCGCTCACTCGTACGGACCCGAAAGGCATCCACAATTTCTCGCAATTGCCGCTGGTGCGCTACACAGTGGTCACACCGGGTTACCTCGAAGCCGTGGGCATGCCGCTAAGAGCCGGCCGGTTGGTGACCGATGCAGACACCCACGATTCGCAGCCCGTGGTGGTGATCAACGAAAAGCTCGCGCACCAGCAATTTCCGGGTGAAGATCCCGTTGGAAAACAGATCTGGATTGGTCACGGCGAATCGCTACCGTCTTTGCCTCCGCGAACGATTGTCGGCGTAGTCACGGACATACACATGTACGCGCTCGATCATGATCCCGATCCGTCCGCATGGGTGCCGATGACTCAACAAAGCGTGAGCGAGGATATTTGGCGCAACCTTTTCCTCATCGCGAACACGGGAACGGACCCGAACAATGCGGTCGCGGCTATCGGCCAAAAGATTCATGGCGTGGACAAGGAGCTCGCTATCACCGATGTTTCGTCAATGGATCAGCTCCTGCGCGACTCTTTGTGGCAACAGCGCTTCAGCGCCAACATATTGGGCGCATTTAGTCTGGCTGCCTTAGGCATCGCCGTGCTCGGTGTGTTCGGCGTGACCAGCTATTTGGTGGCGTTGCGTTCACACGAAATCGGCGTGCGCATGGCACTCGGAGCGAGGCCCGCGGATATCTTGAAAATGGTCCTCGGGCAGAGCTTTGTGCTGGTGGCGGTTGGAACTGTGGCGGGACTGCTCGGCGCGTTCGCGCTAACACGCGTCTTGCAAGGATTGCTCTTCGGAATAAAACCGACCGATGCGTCCACGTTTGGAATGATGGCGGCGGTGCTTGCAATTTCCTCTCTGGTAGCGTGCTTGGGACCGGCCCGGCGTGCTGCAAGAGTGGATCCGATTGTAGCTTTGCGCGCGGAGTAAAATTTCCCGGCTTTCGGGGAAGCTGGATTCCTATCAACGCGCAAGTCCGGTCCAAGCAGTGGTACACTTCGGCCCTTATTTCCGGAGGCGGGAGATGAAGGCCTCTCTGTTTTATCGAATCGCCGCTGTACTTCTGCTGTTTTTTGCTTTCGGACATACACTTGGTTTTCGCCAGTCCGATCCCAGTTGGGGAGTAGATAGCCTGCTTGCTTCCATGCGGTCAATTCATTTTGACGTGCAGGGATTTAGCCGGACATATTGGGATCTTTTTGTTGCGGCTGGATTCTCTGTCGGCGTGTTTTATTTTTTCGCGGCGATATTAGCGTGGCAACTAGGCGGCCTTCCGGCGGACACTTTAGCGCGCATGCCCGGAACTGCGTGGGCGTTCGCTGCTTGTTTTGCCGCCATCACTGCGGTGAGCTGGAGATACCTCTTTGTCCTCCCTATTGTTTTTTCAGCGGTGATCACGGTGTGTTTAATTGCGGCAGCGTTGCTTTCAGCGCGACCGACAATCCGAAATTCTCAAAAGAAAATTAGCTAACAGATCGCTCTTCTCATTCCCATCACCATCAACTACACACTCACAACTTCCAAGCCTGCTGCAGCTGGCATACGCCCTTTCAATTTGCCGCTGGCAGGCTATATGCTGATAGGCGGTGCGCGAGTAGCGGATGAAACTGCTTCGAAGGCTCATAAGCGCGTTCGCTTTAATAGTGAGCGTTGGGCTTGTCGTGCCCGCCGCAGCTTTTGCGCAGACCGACGAAATCCAAGTCTATGATGCAGTAATTGCTGGACCAGGAATCTTCAACCTCACCTGGCATAATAACTTTATCGCTGATGGATTAAAGACACCTGCCTTTCCGGGCGGACTCATACCGGATAAGTCCTTCAACGGGGTGACTGAGTGGGCCTATGGCGTAACCGATTGGTTCGAGTTGGGGCTTTACCTTCCGCTGTACAGCATTTCCAAATATCGCGGCGCGACGATTAATGGAGGCAAGATCCGCTTGCTCTTTGTCCGTCCCCATGCGGAAGATCACAAGTTCTTTTACGGCGCAAACTTCGAGTTTAGTTACAACGCCCTGCACTGGCAGCCACGCCGCTTTACCTCGGAGATTCGGCCGATCATTGGATGGCACTTGCACCCGGTGGACATCATTGTGAATCCGATCCTCGATAACTCGTTTAGCGGTGGCTTCAAGAGTCTTGATTTCGCCCCAGCCGAACGTGTTGCGTATAATTTCCCGCCGAAGTGGGCCCTGGCCGTTGAGGAGTACGCCGACTACGGCCTGCTACGCAATCTCGCCTCAGGCAGCCAGCAGGTGCACGAACTGTACGCGATCTTCGATCGGTACTCTAAAGTTGTAAATGTCGAAGCTGGCGTGGGCTTTGGTCTCACAAGCTCATCGGACAAAATAACTTTGAAACTGATCCTCTCGCGCGATCTCAACCAGAGAGCCAAGAATTGAGCGAGTGGCACCGAGGAAGCATCTTTGACGAATAGTGAATGTTCCGCGCGTAACGCAAATCGTGCTTGGCTCTTGTAGGATGGCTTGGTGACTGCTTCACTTCAAAGACGTGTCTTGACGATGAACAGAGGGTCTTCGACTTTGAAGTCGGCCCTCTATGAAGCTGGAGGTTCTGAAGAGCTTCTGCTTTCGATCATCGTCGATCAGTCCGGCATTTCGGGTAGCCGCTTAAAGATTGAAGACCGGAACGGGACTACGCTACTTAATTCTTTGGTCGATTCTGAGCAGCCGAATGCGGCGTTGGAAACAATGTTTGCATGGCTGGACCAGCGGGGCTTTCTTTCTCAGATAGGGGCAGTCGGCCACCGGCTCGTCCATGGCGGTTCTAAATACGCGGAACCGCAACGGATCACTCCGCAGTTTTTGTCGGACGTAGAGCAGCTTGTGCCGCTTGATCCCGACCATATGCCGGCGGCCATCCGGGGAATTAAATTCATCGCCGAAAAACTTCCCGATTTGCCGCAAGTGGCGTGTTTCGACACGGCGTTCCACCGTTCTCTTCCGAAAGTTGCGCGCATGTACGCGCTGCCTCGGGCCTTCTACGATCAGGGCATCGTTCGCTATGGTTTTCACGGCCTCTCCTACGAGTACATCATGCGCGAACTGGAAACGTTGGAAAGAGAGCGCTCCAACGGACGCGTGATCATTGCTCATCTTGGGAGCGGCGCCAGCGTGGTTGCGGTGAAAGAAGGGAAAAGCGTGGACACGTCCATGGGTTTCACTCCGCTCGAAGGGCTGGTTATGAGTACGCGTTCCGGCGACGTTGACCCTGGCGCATTGCTGTATCTTCTCGAACAAAAGAAAATCTCCGCGAAAGAGCTGGATACGATCCTGAATAAAAAATCCGGATTGCTGGGAGTTTCGGCCAGGTCCGGAGACATGAGGGTCTTGCTGGGCGAAATGCAAAGGGACCCGCGTGCCGAAGAAGCTGTAGATCTCTTCTGCTACCGAGTGAAAAAATATATTGGGGCGTATGCCGCAGTTCTGGGCGGGCTGGACCTGCTTGTATTTGCGGGAGGTATCGGAGAGCACGCACCTCTAGTGCGCGAGCGCATTTGCGATGGCTTGGAGTTTCTGGGGATTCATTTGGATGGTCCCGGCAACGAAGGCAACGCAGCGTTGGTATCCGCACCTCAGAGCCGCGTAAAGGTTCGCGTTATCAATACGAACGAAGATCTGATGATCGTGCGACATGTCCGCTCCGTTCTCGGCTGGAACAATGCCTAATCATTTTTGAGCCGGCGATTTCTTCCACTGTTCACATTCACGAAGACTGGCTCGGTATAAACTTGTGTATGGTGCCCGGGTAGTTTTTCTGAATTCTCCTTTGGGGCCGAAGGAGCAAAGATGCTTGAATTTGATGCTGCTCTATCTACTGCTGTAGAGGTCAAAGAGAAGCCGCAACGCCCGGAAGCCTCAGCCACCGGTACGAAGCCGAATGGCCCGCTTTCCGCCGAGCTGCTGGACAAGATGCAGCGTTATTGGAGCGCCGCGAATTATCTTTGCGTGGGCCAAATTTATCTGCTCGATAATCCGCTGCTCCGCGAGCCGCTGGTAAAGCAAAACATCAAACCGCGCTTGCTCGGACACTGGGGCACATCTGCCGGACAGAATTTCATCTACGTGCATTTAAACCGCCTGATCCGCGAAACGAACGCAGACATCATTTATATTTCGGGCCCGGGCCACGGCGGCCCGACGCTTAATGCCTGCGCGTATCTGGAAGGGACCTACACGGACGTGCATCCTGAAATTACTCAGGACATCCACGGCATGCGGCTTCTGTTTCGTTCTTTTTCAACGCCCGGAGGAATTCCCAGTCACTGTGGGCCGCATACGCCGAATTCCATGCACGAAGGGGGAGAACTGGGTTACTCGCTGGTCCACGCGTTTGGAGCAGCTTTCGATAATCCTGACCTGATCGTGGCTTGCGTGGTCGGCGATGGCGAGGCCGAAACATGCCCGCTTCAAGGAAGCTGGAAAGGTGTGAAGTTCCTGAATCCATCCAGAGATGGAGCGGTTCTTCCGATTCTGCATCTGAATGGCTACAAAATTTCGGGCCCCACGGTGATGGGACGCAGTAGCGACGAAGAACTCGTCTCTTTATTCACGGGCCTGGGCTACACGCCTTACTTCGTGGAAGGCGATGATCCGGAAATCGTGCACCAGCTTTTCGCGGGCGCTCTCGATCGCAGCTACGCTCGCATACGAGAAATCCAAAAAGATTCCCGAACAAAAGATCGTCCGACCACTACAGATTCCACACTGCAATCGTGGCCGATGATCATCCTGCGAACGCCCAAGGGCTGGACATGTCCGAAAGAAGTGGACGGCATTCCGATCGAGGGCACATTCCGCGCGCACCAAGTTCCACTTTCGACCGTCTGCGAGAATCCAGAACATTTGAAAATGCTCGAAGCCTGGATGCGTAAATACCGGCCGGACGAGTTGTTTGATAAAGAAGGGCGACTGATTGTAGAGCTTGCCGCGTTGGCTCCAGATGGAAACCTCCGCATGGGCGCGAGTCCTCATGTGAATGGCGGGCGATTGCTGAAAGCGCTCGACCTGCCTGACTTTGCTAACTACGCGTTATCGATACCTGGTCCTGGTCAGGTGGTGGCGGAAGCGCCGCGGAAGTTGGGAGAATATTTGCGCGATGTCATCAAGCTCAACCCTGCGAATTTTCGGGCGTTCTGCCCGGACGAGACGAATTCAAATCGCTTGAATGCCGTGTTTGACGCGACCAACCGTTGCACCATGGAACAGATCGTTTCCATCGACGATCATTTAGCTCCCGACGGTCGTGTAATGGAAGTCCTCAGCGAGCATCTTTGTGAAGGCTGGCTGGAGGGCTATCTGCTCACGGGCAGACATGGGATGTGGTCTTCTTATGAAGCGTTCGCTCAGGTGGTCGATTCCATGGTCACGCAGCACGCCAAGTGGATGGAGCAATGCCTGGAATTTCCCTGGCGTCGACCAATCGCGTCGTTGAATGTCTTTATTACTGGCCACGCTTGGAGAAATGACCACAACGGATTCAGCCATCAGGCTCCAGGGTTTGTCGATAACGTGCTGCAGCGCCGCAGCGAAGTGGTGAGAGTTTACTATCCACCGGATTCAAACTGCTTGCTGAACGTGTTCGATCACTGCTTGCGCAGCAAGAACTACATCAATGTGGTGACCTGCGGAAAGCAGCCCCAGCTGCAATGGCTCACGTTTGATGAAGCACTCGCCCACTGCTCGCAAGGAGCATCGATTTGGGATTTTGCGACCAACGATGGCGGAGAGGACCCGGACATTGTGCTGGCGTGCGCGGGCGACGTTCCTACGATTGAGGCTTGCGCTGCTTCCTGGCTGTTGCAAAAGCACGTGCCCGGCATAAAAGTTCGCGTTGTAAACGTTGTTGATCTAAACGCGCTGATGAGCCCTGACGATCATCCTCACGGCATGGACAATATTTCGTTCAACTCGATATTTACACGCGACGTCGATGTGGTCTTCGCGTTCCATGGTTATCGTTGGCTCATTCACAGCATGGTGCACGGCCGAGCGAACGAGGCCCGCTTCCACGTGCGCGGATTTAATGATGTGGGCACAACTACTACTCCATTCGACATGGTTGTCCTCAACAAGATGAGCCGCTTCCACCTTGCCATCGACGCGCTAAAGCACGCACCGCGATTGCGTTCGCAAGCCTCTGATGCGATCGATATGTTCAACCGCAAATTGTACGAGCACCATGTTTATATCCGCGAGCATTTTCAGGACATGCCAGAAATTCGAAACTGGAGTTGGACAAAGGATTTCAGCGAGCCCGCATCTCCGCCACCTTTGGCGAAAGGACAACCTCGCGGGCAACTATTTACCGATTCTTAGCGGGGCAACGATTTCCACGTGATAACGGGGCGAAATAATAAGACACTTCGAGAGTGTTCGCCGACTCGCGCGCGATTTCGCACGACAGATTGCTGAGGGGATTTTTCTGGGGCTCAGTCGAGTGTCTGAAGATCACGCAGGAGGAGACCGGTGCCATTCTTGTTGCTGGGGCTTGTCAGCATAGCCTGGGCCGGATTTAGTCTGATTACCGGAAAGGGCTATTACAAGGGCTGCCCACCGGGGGGCTGGGATCGCGCCGAAAATCCCTTTAACTACTGGATTCCAACAATAATTATTTTGGCCATCGGCGTCTCCATGATTCTAGTCTTCCTGGGATTGATTCCATTGCCGTCGCGCTCACTTCACGGCTAACCTAATCGCGAACTCGATTTATTAGAACGCCACCTAAGTCGTAGAAAAATAGGGACTGCGCCCCGTTCTAATCGCGAACTTCCAACCATCTGAGATTTCAATTCCGCCGCCTTTTTCCGACGTCAACTTGATCGTCGAAAGCGTCTACGGAAACGGCTCCCCGCAATCGTGTGTGTTACTATCGTCGGCTCATGAAAACTGGAATTATTGGCCTGCCGCAAGTAGGGAAGACTAGTTTGTTTCGTATCCTCACGCGCGTCCGAGTGGACGCACGGAGCACTCCCAATCAGGCGCATGTCGGGATTGCTCGCGTGCCTGACGCCCGGGTCGCGAAGCTTTCTGAGATTTTCAAACCCAAGAAAATCACCTACGCCACGATTGAATATGTGGATGTGGGCGGTTTGCAAAAAGACCGCGAGAAGAATTCGGCTTCTCTGGTGCCGTTGCGAGAAGCGGACGCGCTGGCTCACGTCGTACGGCTGTTTGAAGATCCCGCGGTGCCGCACGAAGGTGGCTCGCTCGACGCGCTGCGGGATATCGAGAGCGTTGAAATCGAGCTGATGCTGAACGATTTAGAGCAGCTGTCCAAGCGAATGGAACGCGTGGAAAAAGATTTGAAAAAGAAGAAAGAGACGGTGCTGGAAGCGGAGCTGCAACTGCTGACGAGGTGCCGGAAAGCTCTGGAAAGCGAAACGCCGCTGCGCGAGCTGGAATTCAAGCCGGAAGAGTTGAAGATGCTTACCGGGTTCGAGTTTCTTTCGCGGAAGCCGATGCTCTACGTGCTGAATCTCGGTGACGATCAAGCTGCGGACATCGATCGCGTGGTTGAGAAATATCATCTGGAGAAGCTGGCGTCGAAGCCGCACACGGCTGTGGTGCCGTTTTGCGGCAAGATCGAAGCAGAACTTTCCGAGTTGCCCGA
>Ga0209008_1000358_pt1 | contig 16653 bp, 18 predicted proteins | sample JacPin_JW_Ref_O3_FD_187963 | JGI IMG/M metagenome (GOLD analysis project Ga0209008, IMG submission 187963) | Forest soil microbial communities from Algoma, Ontario, Canada - Jack Pine, Ontario site 1_JW_Ref_O3 (SPAdes) (version 2) | ecosystem: Environmental > Terrestrial > Soil > Boreal...
CAGCCGTGGCCATCGTGGCTTAGGAGGCTGGTCCCAGTGCCTACGTCATCGTTTCTTGACTCTTTTCTTAGGCCATATATATGCATATACGCCGACGCGCATTTGCGCGAATGCGTAAACGCTAAATTTCTAACTTAGATTAATTATTTTTAGAGATTATGGACTACTGAGTTTAGGATCTTCAGTCTCTTCACTTCGTGAAGAGAGGACCGCCTGCGGCGGACCCTCACCATTTCTTGCTTTCGACCAGGCTATGCTGAAAGTGACTTCAGTTTGACTTCCAGTCCACGTGCTGTTTCGCAGAACTCCGTCATGAGGACTCGATTTTCGCAGGCTGGATCGCTTGCTGGCATGCCGCTGCGCGCGGCTGGCGGCTGCTGGGGCGAACGCTGCCGGTTGGGATGCGGGGAATACCTACGCTAACGTACAGGCGATGGCTAAAGCTCGGCGGTGGGATTCTGGGTAAAGCTAATTTCTGCTGCTTACCGGACCGATTATTGCTGCTTGTTTCCTGTGCGGGAGTGCCCGTCGAGGACAATGTGGAGGCAGCAATCGCTGGGACTCTTCGCGCTTCACCATCTTCTCCGCCAGCTGGCGAATTCGTTTCTCCTCCGGGACATCGTTCATGCATATTTCGTGAAAACGCCCTTGCGCAATTTCGTCAGCAACCTTCGCAACTCTTCGAAGGCGGCGCTGCTCGTCGGCGGTCGGCAGAAACGTACCAAAACACCGCGCGCTTTCCTCCATGGCGCAAGCCATTCCGTATGCAACCCGATTTATTTGACCGTTTTCATCTTCGGCCACTGCGATTTCAAAAGGAGTCAGCGTGGCCCTGTCGGGGTGACTGGCGATTGCATACCGTTCTTCTGGCGATGGAATCACTCCGATATCGCTGAGAACCTGACGGCCGAGCCCGCCGTCTTTCCGCACTTGGAGGGCATGCTGGACAGCTTCCAAAGCATCGAATCCCAGTCCATAGTATCTTTCGCGCATTTTCTGGACGACTGCGTTCATCTCGTCCGAGCGAACAATTTTAGTTACCGTCGCACGGTCTCTCCGTTCCACACGCGCGATTTCACGAATGCTCTCACCGCCAACGTACCGCTGCATTATTCGTGCTGATTGCGGAGGAGGTACGATAATTCTTGGTTTGTTGGTTGAGCGTGGTTGTTTCTGGTTGGTCGCGCCCAATCGCGGTCGACCCATCTTCTGAAGTGTCTGCTCTGAGGTTCTCTTGAGCTTTACTGAAGTCATGTGAGTGTGCTCCATTTCTGGTGGAACCTTTCTTCTTGGAACGATTCCGCTGCAGTGCCAAGTGTTTGTCTTAATGATAGGAGCCTGGACGAGCACCGTGCAATGAAGCTTTTCAATTCTTCTGACGCGTGAACCGCGACCGGTGCAGGAACGCTACGTGGTCTCTCGCCGCACCGCGACGGCGCATTGCCGCGCAAGGTGACGAAGCGCAGGCGAGAAGATCCAAGACGCAGCTTCGGCACCGTTCCGAGATGGATCTATGGAACTCTTCTGACTTACCAACTTGGCTCAACGAGAAATATTACTTAACGGAAATTCAGCCTCGATTGCCTCGAATGACGCTATCTGTGATCGCGTCCAAGCTACGTATTTCGATACCCTACGCGGTGCAGGTTCGTTCCGCGAGGCGCGTTCCGCATAAACGGCATTGGCAAGCTCTAGCACGGCTCGTCGGAGTTTCCCTGGCATAGAGGACGTGATTTTTCAAATGTTTAGTCGTCACTCGGTATACTGACCGGACTCGATTTCGGGTTCCCTCAGCCGTTGTAACGAATGTACCGAAAATGACAGTCGCGCGAGCGGAGCAAGCAGTGGCGTAAGCGGTGTGAGAAATTAAGCAAGCACCCGCAGCTCAGTGGGAAAAAGCGTCTGTCTTCTAAGCAGAGGGTCGGGGGTTCGAGTCTCCCGATAGCGATCTTCCCGCTTGGGAACAACCGTTCACTCCGCCGGATGGCATGGAGCCTGCCTACTTAGTTTTTGAAGAGAAAAACATGAAAATTCAAATTGAACGTAAGCGTCCGGTGAGAGCCGTCTGGACGAATTGAGTGTGAATAAGTGATGGTGATCGTGGGCACTAGAGAAGTGCCCACGAGGTATAAGTGGACACTACTGGGAAGAGACGGCGGCGTTGGAGCGCCGAGTTAAAGCGAAGGATCGCCGAAGAGAGTTTCGAAGGAAACATCTCGGTAGCGCAGCTGAGCCAGAAATACGCGGTGAACGCCAATCAGATTTTTCTGTGGCGGAAGCGATATCGCGAAGGGCGCCTGGAAAGCAGCACCTCCCTCAATCTGCTTCCCGTGACGGTTTCCAAGGAAGTCGTAGTTGCCGCAGCAAACCCTGGTCACACGTCTTGCCAGGCGTCGACAGGGACTCTGCAGATCGAACTAGCCAATGGAAATCTACGCATTGCGGGCAGCGTAGACTTGGCGGTTTTGCGGGCTGCGCTGGAGTGTTTGCTGGGATGATCGGGATGCCGGCAGGGACGCGCATCTGGATCGTGGCGGGAGTGACGGATCTAAGGCGTGGGTTCACGGGTTTGAGCGGGATGGTGCAGACGGCGCTTGCGGAGAATCCCTTTTCCGGTCAGGTGTTCGTGTTTCGCGGCAAGCGTGGCGACTTGATAAAAGTTCTCTGGTGGGATGGCGACGGGTTGTGCTTGTTCGCGAAAAGACTGGAGCGCGGAAGATTCATCTGGCCACAAGCGACGAGCGGAACCGTGTCACTGACGCAGGCACAGCTAGCGATGTTGCTGGAAGGGATTGATTGGCGGCGTCCGGTGCGCAGCTACGATCCACAGATCGCGGTGTAAGCAAAAGATTTTCTTTTTTCGAGAAGTTTTTAATCAAGCTGTAAAACAACTGCGGTATATTCCCCGCGATGAATCACACGGCTGGCGTTCTTCCCGACCTGGAAGCACTCAATCCCAGTGAGTTGAAAGCTCTGATCGTAGAACAGCACAAGCAAATTCTGATCCATCACGAGCAACTGCTTTCCCGCGATGCGGAGATCGAACATCTCCAGCTGCTGCTGGCCAAGCTTCGCCGGATGCAGTTCGGAAGATCTTCGGAAAAGGTGGATCGCCAGATCGCGCAGCTGGAACTGCGGCTGGGAGAACTGGAACAAAGCCGAGCGATCGAAGCGGAGCCGGCAAAGCCGAGCGCAGCGGAGCATGTCGTGGCACGACCGGTGCGGCGGCCGCTGCCTGCACATCTGCGGCGGGAAGTGCAGACCTACTTGCCACCACAGAAAGCGTGCCCGGACTGTGGCGGGAAACTGAAACCTCTGGGGGAAGATGTCACGGAAATCCTGGAGTATGTGCCCGAGCGAGTCAAAGTGATCCGTCAGGTGCGCCCGAAGCTGGCTTGTGCCGGTTGCGACCGCATCGTACAAGCCCCCGCGCCTAGCCGGCCGCTCGAGCGGAGTATCGCAGGCCCGGGGCTGCTGGCCCACGTGTTGGTCTCGAAATATAGCGATCATCTTCCGCTGTATCGCCAAGCAGAGATCTATGCGCGCGAAGGCGTGGAATTAGATCGCTCGACCTTGGCGGAATGGGTGGGCGGAACCAGCCGGCTGCTCGCGCCTCTGGTGGAGAAGTTGCGCAATCACGTTCTAGCGGGACAGAAGCTACACGCCGACGACACGCCGGTTCCGGTGTTGGCTCCCGGCCTGGGAAAGACCAAGACGGGACGGTTGTGGACCTATGTGCGCGACGATCGGCCGGCCGGAGAGGTCACGCCACCGGCGGTGTGGTTCTGCTACTCGGCGGATCGCAAGGGCGAGCATCCGCAGCAGCACTTGAGTTCGTTCACGGGAACACTGCAGGCGGATGGATACGCAGGGTTCGATCAGGTTTACGAAACGGGACGGATTCAGGAAGCAGCGTGCTGGGCGCACGTACGCAGAAAGTTTTACGATCTGGTGGAGGCGCACAAATCGCAAACCGCCACTACGGCCCTGGAACGAATCGCGGAGCTGTACGCGGTTGAGGAGGAAATCCGGGGACGTCCCGCGGAAGAGCGGCGTGAGATCCGCAACCGGCGGAGTCGTCCCTTGCTGGAATCTCTCAAGCAATGGCTGGAAGAGACGTTGGGGAAACTGTCGAGAAAATCGGATACAGCTATGGCCGTGCGCTATGCACTGGCACGCTGGGAAGCACTGCTGCGCTACTGTGACGATGGCCGACTCGAGATCGATAACAACGCTGCGGAACGGTCTTTGCGCGCGGTCGCTCTGGGCAGAAAGAGTTACTTGTTCGCTGGATCGGATCGCGGTGGCGAAAGCGCGGCGGCGATCTACAGCTTGATCGGAACAGCAAAACTAAACGGCTTAAACCCGGAAAGTTACCTGCGCAACGTCTTGTCTCGGATCTCCGACCATCCGATCAATCGCATCGATGAACTCTTGCCTTGGAATCTTGCAGCAGTATCCGCCGACGACCAAGTCGTCACTGCTTAACACATCGCCATCGTCAACACGGTTCTCACCCTACGCTTACGGTGCAGTGGCAGTGAGTGCATATCCGCCTTACCGCGAAACTATGGAGGCGATCGAACTGTTGCGATTGAGCAGAATTACGACAAACGTTCATTTCATACTAACGAGTAAAACGGTTGATACAGCGATTGAATGGCTCAACGACCCGCCTAATTTCCTAAGAAAGGCTAACGCGATTGTCTTCCTCAACTACAAGCCCGTAGGGCGTTTTGCTGATGAGAGTCTTCTACTCAACAAAAGCCCTCGTGTCGAAGAATTTTTCAAACTAGCCACGAGAGGACCGAGGGAATATCGCGTTGGCTTTGATACTTGCACAATCACTGGCCTGGCGCGATTCGGCGAAGCACCCGAGATCTCGCTGGAAGGCTGTGACGCGGGGCGCTTCTCGCTTTTTGTCTCAGAAAAAATGGAAGTTTACCCCTGTTCATTTATGGTGGAAGCCGGTTACCGTGGAGTTCCTCTCAAAGGTACCTCTCTCGGCGAGATTTGGAGAAATCATAGCGATTTCCGCCGGATACGGACTAAGCATTCCGAGAAGGGGTGCACTGATTGCAAAACTCCTCGGGAATGTCTTTCCGGGTGTCCTTTGTTTCCGGAAATGAACCTTTGTTCGAAGAACTGCGGTCCCACCGAGCGCGCAGGAAACTTGGTACGGCTGCAACTTCCTTGAAGCGATCGCAGATTTGACGCACGTGAAGAATTTCAGCTCTCGCGTTTCGTTAGAGCCCTAATTTCTTATCAGGTTGATTCATCGAACCGGCACTTCCTTGCGCTGTAAGAGAACGGAACTGATGTCGAGCACTCCTTCTTCTCTGCTCCGTTTCGCCACGAACCCAAGAATCTCCTCAAGCTCCGACTTACCTAGCATTACGTCTCCGTAATGCAACTTTTGTGCTTCCATTAATGCACTCAAGTCCCATTTCCGGTTCGAAACGTATTCTACAAGACGACGTCGCATGGCCAGCTTTAAACTGATTGCCGTTCGAAAGGCTTTGACGATACATACTTCCGGAAAAGGGTTGTCAATGTAATTCACATCAAGAGTCCGACTTAGGACCGCTTGAGTAAAGCCATTTTCAACTATATGTCTTGAGTGGCTACTTCTGGGAGAGAGGTCGACGGCGACGGCTTCGACATCCAAGAAAGCATGTTGCGGTACATCCTGAATCCGTACCGTTTGCCTCTCACGAAGAGCAAAAGTGTCTTTGAGGGGCCAAATATCAATGAGCACATCATTGTGCTGGTATCGAAGTCCACCAAAGCTTGTTTTTCTTACTGAAGAAAGATCGTCGAACTCCGCCGCCAATTCATTTTGAGTCGCCTCACAAAAAACGAAATCAACGTCTCGGGGCGTCCTCGTACCTCCACTCAAGGCAAGGTCCCTTATTGCGCCGCCAACCAAATACGCTGACCAATTTCTTTGTGAGGCCCGTTTGGCAATTAGTCGAACGATCTGCCAGGCAGTATTAGAAAATTCGGCTGCTCGTGGTTCGCTATCGAGAAGCCGATCAAAATATGTGGACAAATATTGAGTAATCGAATTCCGTGGGCTAATACCCGCACTACTCATTCGTCAGTTCCTTATGTAGGCGACAGGCAAAAGGATCGGTCATCCCTGCTATGTAGTCAGTCACAAGTTGGAACTTGTAGTACCTGGAATGCTCCTCGTCGGTTTTTAATCGCTCTTCAAACACACGCCGATAGTTAACAGATATAAGGTGATAAAGCTTACCCGGGTAGGATCTTGTAGACGGCGGGATTGAATTAGGCGTCAATTCCTCTACTGCTTCCCAAAATAGATCCATAAGATCATGAATCACGTGCCTGCCTCTGACTTCCAATTTCAGGATTTCCGTTGAAGTGTAGAGGTGTTTTTTAGCGTAATCCATGCAGGCTTTAATTAGAGGTCGTCCTTGACTCTCGATATCCATAAGCAAGTCTTCATCGTAAGCTCCTTCCATTATAACATCGTAGCGCTTTTCGAAGATTTTCTTTGCCGCAATAGCTAATTCGCTGATCGCGGCGATCCTGAATGCTTGAGCCATCGCCTCGCTTTTCACAATACCGACGAAATCGTGTGCCCCAACTTGTCTTTCCGCAAGCGCGATTACCTCTGCGTAAATTGGATCGCCTTTGCAACGGTCGTCGAGGTACTCCCGTAAATGTTGCCAATCAAGTACCTTCCGCTTAACGCCATCCTCAAGATCAACAACGGAATAGACCATATCATCGGCGGCTTCGACTAGGAACGTGAGGGGGTGGCGCGACTCTTGTGTGCCTGTTTTCGAACGCGCTATTTCGATTACATATCTCTCTGACCAAAAATAACCTGGCTTTGACCGAGAATGCTTATTATTGGTTTCATGAGAAGGCGGAAGATACTTCCGCGCTGCGGAGAAAGTGCCGCAAGTGTAGTTCAATCCGTAATTATCAGCCAAGAGGCACATTTGCGATACTATTCGTAATGTATGAGCATTTCCCTCAAAGCTCAAGAAATCTTGACGCTGCTGGTCGTCCAAGCCCTCTAGAAAATTGACGTCCTTCTTAGTTCTCGCTTTGAACCAAGTAGAGATGGCAAGTTCTCCAGCATGTCCAAATGGCGGATTTCCCAAATCGTGGATTAGACCACAAGTCGCAGCTACGAGAGGGATCGCATCCCGTATCGGGGCTTCTGATGCTGTAAGCTCTGGGATCCTGCGCGTTACTTGAGCCGCCAAATCTTCGGCAACACTCGACACTTCTTGCGAATGGATGAGTCTTGTTCGAACATAGTCACTAATTTCTAGAGGGAATACTTGCGCTTTTTGCTTCAACCGACGGAACGGTGCTGAATATATCGTCCTGCCATAATCACGTTCAAACTCAGTTCGTTCTTCTTTGTCTGACTTTACCGAATCGGGTCCGCCCAGAAGCTTTCGGAGGCGCTCCTCCGATAACAACTCCCTCCATACGAAACGTTTCGTCACCACAAAATAATACTACCGAAGGTCAAGGGGTCAAAGCTCGGGCTTTCCGGTACCCAAAGAGCATCGCACCAATGTTTGGTTATTCGTGAGTAGTCACTTATAATGCACGTCATTTATGGACCTTTCCAAGCCCTACTGGGTCAGGAAACCGGGTGTGTCGAAGGCAGCCATCATTTTTGTACATGGCGTCCTGACCGATCCGGGCACCGCGTGGCGATCTGGAAAGACTTTCTGGCCAGAATTAATCTGTTCTGAGTCTGAGTTGCGTGATGTCGGAGTTTACGTATTCGTTTACAGAAACGACATTTTCAGCGGTAATTATCGAATATCTGACGCAGCGGATTCGTTGCGCGAACATTTGGAACTCGATGGTTTGTCGAAACTATCGAGCTTACTTTTTGTTTGCCACAGTATGGGGGGAATCGTCGTCCGACAATTTCTTGTGAATCAGCAATCGGAGCTGATTGAGAAAAAAGTGAAAATTGGGCTGTTTCTTATCGCTTCGCCTTCGTTGGGAGCAGAATACGCGAATTTGTTCACAGGTTTAGCCAAGGCGCTCCGTAACTCACAGGTTCAGGCCCTTCGATTTGCTGATGATAATACGCAGTTGAACAATTTGGATCGGGATTTCATAAACCTGAAAGAATCGGGCAAGTTGATTCTAATGGGAAAGGAGCTGGTTGAAGATGAATTCATCGTTTTACCGAGATGGATAGGCAGCTACGTTGTGAAGCCGTTCTCCGGAGCAAAGTATTTCGGGAAATCGATAAAGATCGCCCATAAAAACCACTTTACGATTGCCGAAATTGCAGACTCTTCGGCGCTTCAGCACCGATTGCTCGTCCAACTGGCGAAACGGTTATTTGACATCGCGGATGACCCGAATTTACCCGATTTACCACCTCCTGAGCCCGAGGAAGCAAGCGAAGAAGCCGCGCCCAGGCCTCCGAATAATAAAAAATGGAAGATGCTGCTCGGCTTTCTTGTCCTGACGGTCGCTTGTTTAACTTTGCTTTGGGTGATCAAGGGTAGCCTCACAAGAAAGCCGCCACCGTTGTTTTCGAAACTCATACCTCTTCCAGTCATCGATGCGAAATGGCTCGTAAACGCCATCGCCGCCGCTGATTTAGACAATAGCGGCAAACCGGCTCTGGTTACGCTAAACATTAGGCCGTCGAAAGACGGCAACCCAAAGAACGACGAAGGCGCCTTAAGCGTTCTGTTGGGAGTGAGTGAGAGCGGATTTCAATCCGTGACAACCTATAAAACCGACGAAGTTCCTTACGGCATCAAAGTCGCCGATCTCAATAACGATCAAATCGATGATGTGGTAATAACAAATAAGAGCGACGGGACGATGACAATTTTCCTCGGAAACGGAGACGGTACGTTGCGGAACGCGGGTAAATATTCAGTTGGGGGCGAGCCCACCGTGCCTGCGGTGGGTGATTTTAATAACGATGGGGTCAACGACATTGCCGTTGGGAGCTGGACAGACGATACCGTGACCGTATTTCTTGGGAAAGGAGACGGAACTTTTAGCGAGCCACCACGACGATTCAAAGCGAGTATTCAGTCGGCTTGTGTGGCCGTGGGTCGTTTCGGTCCGGATCGGAATCTTGACCTCGCAGTAGCAAACAATCGTCAGAGCGAGATTGCGATATTGTCAGGTGCGGGAGATGGGACTTTTTCCGAAGCTAGATACTTTGCCACGATGCCTAATCCGCAAGATAAACACCAAGGGTTTTGGTGGGGACCTTACGACATTCTTGTAGCGGATTTTAATGAGGATGGACATGACGATCTGGCTGTCACAAACTTCAGTGACCACAATGTTGGGATACTTTTAGGAAAGGGAGATGGTACTTTTGAGCCGCCAAAGAATTTCGACACAGATGAAGGTCCATTTAGCCTGGCTGTCGGAGATTTCAACGCTGACGGGAAAGCGGATTTAGTGACTGCGAACAATTCACAGAGGGTCAGCGTTTTGTTAGGAAACGGGGACGGCACTTTCCGGAAAAAACAATCTTTTGAGACGCGAGGGTCGTCCACATCAATCGTGGTTGGTGATTTTAACGGAGACGGAAAGCAAGATTTGGCCATTGCAAGTCGGGATAGAGATTTCATCGGCGTGTTGCTGAATAGTATGGGCGTGACTCCGACGTTTACTCGTCTATACGTTATCGGAAACAGTCCAACTCAAGGGTTTCCGGTTACAATTAAGGCTGTCGTGACGTCCGCCGAAGGGCCGGTCGCAGGCCAAGTGCAGTTCAGAACCGAAAGCGAAGCCCTTGCCACGCAAACTCTGAAAGACGGGGAGGCGGTATTTTCCACCTCCGCACTGAGGAAAGGCTCCCACGTCTTAACAGCCGAGTATCACGGATCGGACCGGTACAGTCGGAGTTCAGCGCGAACTAGTTTACATGTTAAATAGAATTCTCCTGCAGTCCCATAGCTTTGATGCTCGCTCCCAAGACCGGCAATCCAGATCACCCTCGGATCTAGTCGGATGCGACTCCAGAAAAGCTCAGGCTTGCGTTGATAGCTGGGGCTTGTGGCACAGCTGCCACGAAATCATCCAGAAAAGTTCTAAAATCGTCCCCTTGGGCGCGCCACCTCAATGGATCTTTACATTGAATGACTTCCAGCGATACCCTTCCGCAGTTTAGAACCCCGGCAGTCGCATCATGTCGTCGGAGGAGCCCGGCGTGAGTATTCCGGCCGAAGGAAAATTCACGATCGCAGACGTTTGGCGCGGCGCGCGTCTTGTCGCACGCAAGCATTTTGCTATCGCTTACATTTTGACGGTCGTGATGTGGTCTATAGCTGTCCTACTCACCGTTACTGGCGCAGCATCTTTGCAAGTACGGGTCGTGTTCTACGTCTTCCCTCTGCTTCTTGTTGGGTACTACTGGGTTACGATGTTTCTTCAAGCGCGCCTACAGGCAAAGGGAAGTCCGAATTTGCAGGGCACCGTCTCTTACACGTTTGATAACCTCGGATACGTTGTAGAGGGTGTGCATGCCCGCGGCGAGGTTAAATGGAGCGGTCTAGTGAAGTGGAAGGAGGGAAAGCACTGTTTCGCGATCTATACCAGTCCGAAGATCGCCCATATTATCCCAAAGCGTTTCTTTCGAAGTCCAGCGGATGTAGAAGCAGTGCGCGGTTTCCTGCAAGCCACCGGACCGAGCAGCTCATAGTCGCAATCCAAGGGGAGAGCCAATCTGTGGCAGGACTGACACGAAATCATAAAGAAAAGTTCTAAGATCGTCCCCTTGGGTGCGCCAGTTTCACGGGGTTGCAAACTGTTCAGCGCGGATGGGGTCGGCGCGGCTTGTTGACCCATACTTCCCTCCCTCGTCTCATTCGGGTCCGCACGATGCGGTACTGATCGATGTGCTCCATGCAAGGAAGCCTTCTAGGGGAACCTGGCCGAGCATATGAGACAACGCGCGCGCCCACGCGTTCGTGGGCTTCAGTCACGATCTCGTCAAGCCTGTCGTAGATGTACGCGCAAACCTCCAGTAGCTCACCACCGTCTAACCCCTCCATACTCCATTGACGCGTGAAGTTGTGACCGTGGTCGGTGGTTGGGCCCATGTTCATATAGAAATGGGTACATTGGAAGGGATCCTTGGTGCCAATGGGACCATCGTCCTCATCTGAAGGCGACGTCCGGGGATTGCGAAAGCACTCCATCTGGAGCCAACTCGAAGGCACTAAAGCTGACTTGTGGAATCCGCTATTCCGAGTATTCTTGAGCCACTGCATAATCCGGTCGGCGCTGGCCTTCGCTACCCAACCCTTCTCATAAAAGTCAAAATTATCGAAGATTGCTTTCTCTGTCTGCAGCATGAGAGTCACACTGCGCGCGGCCTGGGCGAACGCGCCGAGACGATATCGAAACGGGTCGGGTTCGTGATACCACTCGGCCATCTCATGCCACCAGTGATGAACCTCGGTAAGACGATCATGCGTGGCCGGGATTGGACAAGCGTTCCCCGCCACGGCCAGCTTCGCTGCCAAGGTTTTCGGATTGCGGTTTGGCGAAATGTCAGACATAAGGAAATCAACTTTAAGTATATCCATTGCGTGACCGGATTCCACGTTACTGCTCGTCAGTGCACCAAAGTCCGGCCTCGCCGGCAATGCCAGGAATAGTTGTCCTAACCGGCCGAGTGCCAAGGGAATTCTGTGGCAACGCCGCCACGAAATCGCCGACAAAAGTCCTAATATCGTCCCCTTGGTCGCGCCACCTTTTTCTGCTCCATCCATTTACGGCGATAGCCTTCCGAAAGTTTAGAACCCAGACGGAGGAAGGCCCATCCGGAGCGCGGTACCCGTCGGCGGAGGCACAGTGATGCTCCAAAGTGATGCAAATTAGGGTGGCAACCTTGATGGAATGGAGTGCGCCATGAGAGCCATCAATTGGAAACATTTCACAGCCAAGGTAACCTGTCTGGAGTGATGCGTTCTGTTTTGGCGGAACTTTGGCGACGTCAATACTGAACCGGGCGGCCAAGAGACACACTTGCATCGTCTTCGTGGACGAGTCAGGTTTCATGCTTACTCCGCTCTGGCGACGAACTTGGGCGCCACGTCGCGATCGCGCCGTAGCTGAGCGAGCTTCCATACCCGTCGCGCGGGCGCAGTACCAAACCCAACAGGAACCTTCAACCTTCCCACGGGGAATAGCGCTTCGAACGCTCTCTCTGCCGTGGGATTGCTATTTCGCCTCGACGTGCGCATCTCTAATCGTGCGATACAACCATCCTCCACCGAATGCGTCCTTGTTGAGCCGTGTGTTGGTGGTGGTTCTGTGGTGGCAGTGGGTGCGGGTGCACTGAGGTAACGCACTTGCCACAACCTTCGCATCGGTAAATCCCAGAAAATGGCGTTTGCGCACCCGCTTCGTGAATTGCGTCGAACGCGGCATGTTCTGACTTCTGCAGATATTGGGGATTTTTGTAAAGAGCTGGCATGTGGGTTCTCCTAACTACAGAGTAATGCTGTTTACTTAGGAAGCAACCCTACCGCCCTGTGGATAATCTCGGAAAACTGGAAAAGATAGAACGAGGCTATTTGCTCGTCACACTGAAGCCGACGCCGCGGCGACGCTCGAAGCGGAAAATTTGCACGACGCCCAAACCCCCGATTTTCTGTGAGTAAAGAAAACACATTGACAGAAAACTCCGTCGTCTGTATCTTTCTTCACAGAGAAGGGCGCTACGCCCTTGCTCTTTGACAATTAGAGGCCGGGGTCATTATCGGCTACCTCCGCTAGCTGCTGCACTTAATTTCCGGCAGTGGCTATCACCGGACCTACCGGCGTGTTGCTCGCTTGATCGGGGCACACACCAGTGGACATGGGCTATCTGAGCCATTTGCCACGAGTAGGCCCGACGTTCTCTGCGTGTTTATGTTACGCAGATGCGTTCGCAGGCTCCCTTGGGGCCTGCGGAAGTGACTGCACGTAAAAACGTGCGGCCCACTAGGGCAAGTACCTTTGCCCAGAAAGGAGGAAAGCCAAATGGCACACGCAAAAGCAAGAGAGTCTACCCGGTCTCTTGCCAGTCTGAATCGCGCCATCGAACTCACACTTCGATTGGTCGAAAGGTCTGGCAGCATACCGGGCCAGGTGAGTGTTCTCTTCGGTAGGGTGCGTCGGGCGCAATCCAAATGGGATGCGCACCGGAAGTCGCAACCGCTCGAAAAACGAAAAGCAAGGCAGTTGGGCGACGAGGTACTCGAAAATCTTGTTGAACTTCTGACCGTTGTTGTCGCGACCGAGAACAAGCGTTGATGAACACTCACCTTTCACTTTCCTCAGGACACCCAATCATGAATGTAGGACACACAATTCGAATGTTGAGAACCGCCAAGAAGGTTAGCCAGGGGAAATTGGCGCATAAGCTGGCCGTGACCCCAGGATATTTGTCATTGGTCGAGCAAGATAAGAGGGAGCCGAGCCTAGGATTTCTAAATCGGGTCGGTGAGTATTTTGAGCTGCCGGTCGGTTTCTTACTGCTGGGGGGCAAGAACGGGAAGCATACTGATCCCGAACACCAAAGACTCATCAATGAAATTCAGCACGCGATGTTGAACTACATTGTTGCGCGGCCCGCACGAGCAAAGGGAAAAACCAGAAGCGCGGTCAAGAAATGAGCAAGACGCCAGCCGACCTCGCCCAAATTCTCGGTATTCCGTTGGCTGAGATCGAACAGACAGCCAAGGAACCCGCGTCGAGCCGCTTCCGGTACAAGCGGCAGCTTGTGGGAAAGAAAGTTCGGTTGCTGAGGATCGCCAAGCCGCGATTGCGTCGCATCCTGGATGCAATCCTGAAACACCTGCTGAAGCCGATGCCCTTGCCGCCGACAATGCACGGTTGGAGAAAGAGGCGTTCTCCGAAGACTTACGCGAAACCACATTTGCGTAGTTCGGCCCTGATCAATATTGACGTTGAGGACTATTTCCCCAGCGTCAACGGCGGTCGAGTTCACGCATTCTGGATGCACGCAGGTTTTACGGACAAAGCGGCCAAGCTGCTGACTTCACTCACCGTTTGCGACAACCAGCTTCCTCAGGGTTTCCCCACCAGCCAAGCCATCGGCAATCAGGTTCTGGTCCCGCTGGATCGGAGGTTAAATCGTCTGGCTGCGGTGACTGGCGCCAGATTTGGGATGTATGGTGATGAATTTACCCTCTCTGGGCGACGGCGAGTTGGGCGCCTCAAGGGGTTGGCCGCCCGAATTGTCGAACAGGAAGGCTTCAAGGTAAATACAAACAAGATCAAGGACCCCGACCGGTCCGAGAAGCAAGAGATCGCGGGCATTATCGTTAATCGAAAACCAAGCCTCGGCAGAGAGCCGTACCGCCAGCTGCGCGCCATTATCCATAACTGCGTGACTAAGGGTCCGGCTTCCCAGAACAAGGAAAATCTGCCTAACTTTCACGAGCATCTTCGTGGTCACGTTTCGCACCTTCAGCAGATCAATCCAAAACTCGGGCACCAGTTGCTGGCTGAGTTTGACAAAATTGTGTGGGAGTAACCCGAGACTCCTATGGACCGAGTCTCGATTGACATCGAAACGATTCCGCTGGCCGCAGCGCTGCTTCCAGCAGAGCTAGTTCCTGCGGCGGAAGCTGAAGGCATGAGTCGGTTTTTGGTAAATGGAGAGGCTGCCACCGAAGAAGAAATCAAGAAGTTGTCACTCGACTCCATCACGAGCCGAATTGTAGCGATAGCGCTCGCAAAGTTTGACCAGAACTCGAACCCAAAGGAATCCACCGTTCTTTACGGCGAAGACGAAGCCAAGATTTTGGACGCGTTTTGGAAATTTCTGGAGAAGCCCGCCCCGGTTCAGCTCGTGGCCCACAACGGTTTGACCTTTGACCTTCCATTCATCTGGCGAAGGTCCATCATCCAAAATGTGCGTCCCTCCAAACAATTCAACCTTGCTCGGTATAGGACCGATACGATCTACGACACCATGCAGCTCTGGGCGAACTGGAACAATCGTGACTACGTTGGGCTCGATCGGCTATCGGCTGCGCTTGGCCTGGGCGCGAAGACCGGGAGCGGGAGTCAAGTTTTGGGGCTGTGGTTAGAGGGCAAACATGAGGAGGTTGCAAAATACTGCTACCAGGATGCTCTCCTAACGTATGGTTGTTTCTGTCGAATGAATTTCTTGCCGATCCCTGATCTGAGGAGCCTTGAAGAATCGTGTGCCCTACAATTCTTCTGAGATTCGAGATCACCTTTAGCCGGTGATTGGGAACTGTGTGTCAATTCGCCGCATCAAGACAGCTCCGTAGCCCCGTCGTCGTTGTTGGAATTGTCCCCGCAATAAAAGTGAAAATCCCGTTGTACTAAACGAGTGTCGAAATCCCCTCGCCAACCGCCACCGCACGCGCGGATCGGCGAAATGCTCTCACGGATTTTCGCAACTAAACGGAAATCGTAACTCGGCGACGACGAGGGTGTATCACTTTTCCCCGCTCTGTAAGCTACCCCCGTTCGACTTTGATGCCATCGCTGCAAGCCTTTAGACTTCGCCTCGCGGCTGCGTTCGCGGCGTGGCTAAGGCCTGCCCTTCGTTGCCCAAACCGTGTGTAGTGAAAATTGTAGTGACCGCGTGAGCAGTTGCGCACATTCAGCCCCAACCAGGCACATTGTCGCTGTCGCGCTAAATGCTGATTCTTGAGGCGTGCAGTCTATAACTCATTGAAGATGTTGGTCGGGGCGTGGAGATTTGAACTCCAGACCTCCTGCGCCCAAGTCAGGTGTACTATCTCTGGGAAGTCCTTCCTTTTCAATCCCAGTTTTGAAAACAAAAGAGTTAGAAAAATATTTGGTAGTGGCACGATGTGCCGAAATGTGGCTCCGCATGCATGGAGTCCCCTGAATTTTCACCATAGCGAAGAAGAGGCGAAAGTGACAGGTGAGTCCAAATCCATTGTCGAATCTTAGCCCCATTTGTATCGCCGAACGCCGAGGCAGCCACGCTACTAATTCTGTCCCCTTTGGGGTAGAATAAATGAATGAACACCACAGAATATACTCCGGCGCAAGCATCGGCTGTTGCGAATCTGCCGCTTCCCGCCGTTCACAAACTTATCGAGCGGCGACTCATTCGACCGCGACGCCTCCGAACAGGCCGTTCCATTCAGCGAATGCTCAGTCGTGGGCAAGTGTTGTATCTGAGGCTCGAAGCGGAAGGTGTGCGGCTCTTGCCGCTTGCAGCTCGCCGCGCGATCGCAAAGAAGATTGAGTCGTCTCCCGAGGTGGACGCGGTAGTTCTTACGGAAGGCTCAGCCGTGGTCATTCAAGTGAAGTCCGTGCGACTAGAACTCGACCTAGACCTGAGGAAACTTGAGCGCGCAGAGAACATGATTGTTTTCGACCCTGAGATTATGCGTGGTACCCCCGTGTATCGTGGGACACGCATCCCCGTCGAACTGATTGCCGATATGTTGAGCCAAGGAGCGAAACCAGAGGAGATTCTCGATGGCTACCCAGCTCTGGATCGAGAGAAGGTCGAGCTCGCTCCGCTTTACGTCCAGGCCTTCCCGCGGCGAGGGCGTCCAGCTTCCCGCCCTTGGGCAAAACGAAAACCGATTCGTGCCACCCGGCATGGCCGCGCTCTGGCGGGGTGACCGT
>Ga0209008_1000359_pt1 | contig 16640 bp, 10 predicted proteins | sample JacPin_JW_Ref_O3_FD_187963 | JGI IMG/M metagenome (GOLD analysis project Ga0209008, IMG submission 187963) | Forest soil microbial communities from Algoma, Ontario, Canada - Jack Pine, Ontario site 1_JW_Ref_O3 (SPAdes) (version 2) | ecosystem: Environmental > Terrestrial > Soil > Boreal...
CGGAGAAGGACAGCGCCAACGCGACTAAGAACACGACCGATACTACGAGCGGCGCGGCGGCGGACTGAGCTTTGTGGGATTGGAGCGAGTTCGCGCTTGCCTTCGAATCCTTCGAATTCGCTCCGGGGCTTGGTGGCGATCGCCACGGGATTGCGGTCCGAGCTTGTGGATGGTATAGCGGTCCTTCGGCTCCGCTCAGGATGAGATGACATTTGAGCAGCGGAACCGAGGCTATCGTTAGTAGCACTACAGTGGCACTACGTCAGTCTTTTTTCCAGGTCTCGGAGCACGGCGCTCCACTCGTTTAATCCTTCGGCTTCCAACCACAAATCTTTGAGTTCGGAGTTGGTTCGCACCTTTTCTACTGCTCGGCGCGCGAGCTCTGACATTTGGGCGCTGGGGCGACCTTCGATCTGGGCGATCCATTCGACAATCTGGCTGGGCACGGCTTCTGGAGGATTGCCCTTCGCCGTGGCGACTATCTCGGCGACCACGATTACCGTGCAGCCTTCGGCCGCATCCACGTAGTCTTGATCGGCGGCACTGGTGAGGATCGGCGACAGGTCATCGATGCGCGAGGATTTTAGTTGGGCTAGAAAAGTTTGCGCCCCTTCGTTTTCAAAACTACCTGTGCCCCAACCTGGCATGAAGCCTCCGCTGTGATTATAGAATGCGCGAATCAGAATGTTGCGTGGGCGAATCTGCGGGGCATGAATTGTTAAGAATTATTCACAGCGCTGGATTCTTTTCATCTCCGATTCATCTGCGCGTCACCCACCGGTAACTTTCACCTCATACCTTCGGCTCAGTCTTCCGTTGGAGTTAGTTGGGATTAGTTTGTTTTCACAATCTAGGAGGAAATCCATGGCTTCGTCGAGTATTGTGACGAAAATCAGAGAGCAGTTCACGGTTGGCATGAGCTTAGTTGGTTTGCTTGTCAACATGGGGGCGCCGACTAGCGCGGCCGCTCAGACACACGCACCCGCATCCGTAACTCCGATTGAGCACGTGATTGTGATCATCGGGGAGAACCGCAGCTTCGATCACGTTTACGGGACTTATGTGCCGGCGGCGGGGCAGACGGTATCGAATCTGCTCTCGAAAGGCATCGTCACCAGTTCCGCAAAGCCTGGCCCGAATTTCGCGCTGGCCACGCAGAACAGCGCTCTCGATCAAACCACATACGAAATCAGCCCGAGCAGCAAAGTAGTGTACTCGCCACTTCCACAGGCGTTGACGGGCGGTGCGCCCACCGCACAGAGCGACACCGATCCGGCACCCTTTAAGACGCTGGCATTGGCGAAACTGGTGGAGCCCGATCTTTTCGGCAAGTACTACAAGTATCTGACCACCGGAGCGACGGGCCTGGCGCACGGGGTGGTCGACACACGCATCAAGAACGTGAACGACCTGCCCAGCGGAGTATTCCGCCTCACTCCTGGCGTCAAGTATGACGACTACGCTGCCAGCCCAGTGCACCGCTTTTATCAGATGTGGCAGCAGACTGACTGTTCGGCATCGACCACCTCGGCCAGCAATCCAAGCGGCTGCCTGAGCGACTTGTTCTCGTGGGTCGAAGTTACCATCGGGGCGGGCAGCAACGGAAGCCCGCAGCCGAATCCATTCAACAATCTGACCACGGGTGAAGGTTCGACCGCGCTCGGCATTTACGACATACAGGGCGGAGACGCTCCTTATATGAAGTACCTCGCCGACAACTTCACACTGAGCGACAACTTCCACCAATCGGTGATGGGGGGAACGGGAGCCAATCACATCATGTTCGGCTACGCCGATGGCCTCTATTACAGTGATGGTAACGGGAACATCGCAACGCCCCCGCCCAACCAGATCGAAAATCCGAATCCCGATTCGGGCACTAACAACTGGTACGATCAGGACGGCTACTCGGGCGGCAGCTACAGCAACTGCTCGGACTCGACACAGCCCGGCGTGACCGCAGTCGAGAACTATCTGGAGGCTTTGACTCCGGCGATCAGCCCGCGCTGCGCGACTGGCGCGTATTACCTGCTCAACAACTACAACCCCGGATACGTGGGCGACGGTCAACTGGACAGCCAGTACACGCCGTTCAACATTCCACCGACGGCGCAGCCGCACATCGGCGATGTGCTTTCGACGGCCGGTCTTTCGTGGACCTACTTCGGCGCGGGATGGGATCTTTATGTATCCGACCCAACCGGTGCGAACCCCTACGACCGCTACTGCAACATCTGCAATCCCTTCCAATACGCGACGGACGTCATGACCGTCCCCGGGCAGCGCGAAGCTCACATCAAGGATACGCTCGACCTGTATCAGGACATTCAGCTTGGCTCACTGCCAGCCGTTTCCATCGTGAAGCCGGATGGCTTCCTCGATGGACATCCGGCATCTTCGAAGCTCGATCTGTTTGAAGGATTCGTGAACCGGATCGTCGATCAGGTGCAGGCTTCTCCGTTGTGGGCGAGCACAGCCATCTTCGTCACCTTCGATGAAGGAGGCGGTTACTACGATTCCGGGTACATTCAGCCGGTTGATTTCTTCGGCGATGGTACGCGGATTCCGTTGCTGATCGTTTCGCCATATTCGACCGGTGGCGTGATCAACCACAGCTATGCCGATCACGTTTCCATCATTAAGTTCATCGAACGCAACTGGAGCCTCCCGACGATCGGCCCCGCCACTCGTGACAACTTCGCGAACCCGGTTGTGGGAGCGAACATATATGTGCCGACCAACAGTCCTGCGCTGGACGACTTGTTCGACGCATTCCAGTTCGGGCCCGAAAGGCTAGCCCGGAAGTAGAAGCGGTAAAAAAGCTGTGGTGGTTTCTCGGCCGGGCGGGAGGGTTGATCTCCTGTCCGGCCGAGGCGTTTACATCCCTTTAATATTTGTCAGCTAATTTTGGTGGATCGAATGGAGGAGTGGCTCGTGGCTCAGCGTTCTTACTTAGAAGTAGGGTTCGTTCTTTTTTGCGGCGCTATTTTTTCCGCTACCGCGACTTTTTCTGCGGGACAATCACCGGCTGTGCAGACACAGAAAGACGCAGGTGCCGAAACAGGTCATGCTGAGATCGCCGACGTTTCGGGCGACTGGCAGCTTTCGTGGCAGGTACGCCTGGGCACGGATACAGGCACGCTGCACTTGCAGCAGGACGGCAAGAAACTGACCGGGACTTTCAAAGACCTGCACGGGCTCTCCGCGGTTACGGGAACGATCCTTGAAAATCGACTTTCGTTTGAGGTGCAGTTCCAGGGGAAATATCCCTATACGACGAGATTTACAGGAAAGATCGTTGACGCGAAGATCGGTGCCGGCAAGATCGAGGGCACATCGGCGGCGATCAATGTCACCGACGGGGGCGGCGCGTATTTAGGCCACGGCGGAGAGATTGTGCATCCAGAACATCCTTGGACGGCTACCCGCGCGGCCAGCCAGACAACTCCCGATCAAAGCGGCTCGAATCAAACTGGAACGAAGCCGAGCTCCGGCCAAAATTCCCCGGCCAAGAACTGATGCTCGTTCCGCACTCTTCATGATCAATCGGCGCGACGTATTGCGAATCGGCCTTTCCGCCGGTGCGGGTCTGTTGGCCGCACCGCGCAAACTGCTCGCGCAGGCCGCGATGCAGGGCATGCCTATGCCCAGCGTGAATCCGCAGGTTTCTCCTGGTTTATCGGCACAGGCATCGCCACCGCCGGTCGCGCTCGCCAGTTATGTGACTCCGCTGGCGATTCCTCCTGTGATTCGGCCGGGCCCCGGCGCGGCACCCCTCCAGATTCGGATGCGTCCGTTTCGTCATCATGCGCACCGCGACCTTCCGGCCACGGCGATGTGGGGATATAACGGTATGTGGCCGGGGCCGACTTTTGAAGTGCGTAAGGGCCAACCTGTTTCGGTGAAGTGGTTGAACCAACTTCCCAGCAGACATTTTCTTCCGCTCGATTACACGATTCACGGCGAGGAGGAAAATGTGCCACCGGTGCGAACTGTGACGCATGTGCACGGGGCACGCGTGATGCCGGATAGCGATGGCTATCCTGATGCGTGGGTGACTTCCGATGGTCGCAGCGGTGGAGTGCGCGCGGCCAGTCCCTGCGTATATCCAAATGATCAGGCGGCGACGACGCTTTGGTATCACGACCACGCCATCGGCATCACCCGGCTGAATATCTACGCGGGGCTGGCTGGTTTTTATCTGATCCGCGACGCGGAAGAGGAAAGCCTCAATTTGCCGAGCGGCGCTTATGAGATTCCGCTGATGATCCAGGATCGTAGTTTCGGCGCTGATGGTTCGCTGTTATATCCGCCGGCGCAGAATGGGACGCATCCGGCATGGATGCAGGAATTTTTTGGAAATGTTATTTGCGTGAACGGAAAGGCTGCGCCATTTCTTGAAGTCGAACCGCGGAAATATCGCTTCCGCTTCGTCAATGGATCGAACGCGCGCTTTTATCATATGACGATGCTGCCTGCCGACGTCTCGGGCAAACCGAATGGCAAAGCTGCCGAGGCTCCTGCGTTTGTACAGATCGGCAGTGACGGCGGACTTTTGCCCGCGCCTTTGCGGACGCACTTTTTTATTCTCTCGCCGGGTGAGCGGTTCGACATAGTGATCGATTTTTCTCAGCACAAAGGCGCGAACCTTGCGATCACGAACGATGCGCCGGCCCCTTACGCACGCGGCGGGCAGGTCGTGCCCTCGGACGTGATGCTATTCAAGGTGACGAAGCCGCTTTATGGGGCAGACACCAGTTCAGTTCCTGACACGCTGGTGCCTTTTAAACGGCTTGATGCTGCCGACGCGGTCCGCGAACGAATTCTGACACTGAGTGAAATGGATCGGCCTTCCGACGGCTACACCATGATTGGATTGCTCGATCAAAAGCATTGGGACGACCCGATCAGCGAAGATCCGAAGGCGGGGTCGACAGAAATCTGGTCGTTCGCTAATACGACGGGCGACGTTCATCCCATGCACCTGCATCTGGTGCAGTTTCAGGTGCTGAATCGGCAGCCGTTTGATACGAAGATTTATTTGCAATCCGGGAAGCTGGTTTTTACCAACATTCCGATTCCTCCGGAATCGAGCGAGCGTCCGGCGTGGAAAGATACGATTAAAACTTATTCGGGATATGTAACGCGCGTGATTGCGCGCTTTGATCTGCCCAACGGCGTCGTGCCCAAGCCTGGTGAGGAGTTCCGCTACGTCTGGCATTGTCACGTACTTGAACATGAAGACAATGAGATGATGCGGCCGTATAAGATCGTGGGGTAGTTCTTCGTACTGCAAACAAAATACATAGGTCCTTCGCTTCGCTCAGGATGACAATACTACTTCTTCTTTTTTTGCGCCGCTGGGATTGCGGGTCGCTGCGCTCACGTCCAATAGGTGCGATCCAGCGTTTGATACGGAATGGCCTCGGCGATGTGTTTCGGTTCGAGTTGGGGAACACCGTCGAGGTCGACGATGGTGCGGGCTACGTTTAGGATACGGTCGTGGGCGCGGGTGCTCCGGCCTTGCTGGGCCATGGCACGTTCGAGAAGGCGTTCGCAATCGGCGGGGAGTTCGCAGAATTCGCGAATGAACTGTATTGATGGGATAATTGCTGCTATGTTCGAGAGTCTCCAATCACCGCCCGAAGCAGCGTTCTTGAGCGCGGCGCGAACGCGGTCGCGGCTTTCGCGAACGGCGGCGTCGGGCAGGCCGACGGTGTGGAAGTAGTCCTGGCCAGTCTTTACGGCGGAGACTTCGACTTCGATGATGTTGGCGTCGATGCCGTAAACGGCAGCCCTCAAGGTTTTATAGAGCATAGGGGACACGTGGGCACACGAAGGGGCACACGCGGATGGGAGATCCTTGGGGAGATCATACTGCGCGGCGGTTAGGGACGATATGATGGCCATCACCGGGTTACCGTGATGGAACATAAACGGAACGTTCTCTCCTGAACTGCTGGTTTCGGTGCTAGGCTAGGGGCAATCTTCCAGAAAGTCGCGCAGAAGTCGCGAGATGTTTCGGGAGATTGTTTTCTGCGGCAGCGGAGTCGCTTAATGGTCGACGAAGATCCCACTGCGAAACGGCCCGATCCGGCGGACCGTCCGGCTCCGGTACCCAGTCGACTGGAGCGCGAAGAGAGTCAGTTATGGCGATGGGCGCTGTGGCTGCTCGTTTTATTTGCGGCAGCAGTCGCAGCGTTGTCGTGGGAACAACTCAAAGACCTTCCCTACAGGTTGTGGGCGATTCCAGTGGGGCTGTTTGTGCTCGCGATTTTATTTGCCAGCTATGCGTTTGGGCGCAAGCGCGAGGTAACCGAACTCAAACAGATTCTGAAAGGGTTTCAGAGTCGAGGTGGAGTTACCCCCTCCGAAGAACAACTGGATCAGCTGGGCCAACTGATCATGCGCTCGCAGCGCAATTTCAAAGAGCTGATTGATTCGCTGGACGATGTGGCGCTCGCCATCTCTCTTGATGGCACGCTGCGAACCGTCAATCGACGAGTCGCGGAAATGTTCGGTGTGTCTTATTCCGACCTGGTGGGCCACAAGCTTGAAGAATTTCTAGGGGCGCCTCTGCGCACGGAGGCGTCGACGAACCTGGAGCGGTTTTTGGAGAAGCGCAACTGGTCGGGAGTGGTTGAGGTTCAACTGAAGGATGACCTGCGGCGTCATTATTTTGACTGCGTGGTCAATGCCATCGTCAAAGGTGGCGATGTGACTGGGGCGAGCGTGCTGGCTCGCGACATCACTGGGCATCGTGAAAAAGAACAGCGCTTCACACAGTTGTTCGAGTCATTGCAGGAGGGCGTCTATATCAGCAGTCCGGACGGCAAGCTGCTGGAAGTGAATCCGGCGCTGGTTTCTATTTTGGGATATTCGAGTAAAGAAGAGTTATTGGATCTGCCTCCTGAGCGGCTTGGAGTGGAGGCTGATGGCGATCCAGTGCTCGGGCGCAGTGGAAGCCAGAGCGGGCGGACGCGCACGCGCGAAATTCGACTGCGAAAAAAAGACGGCGGAGTCGCTGTCTGCGTGGATACATCGACGGGCGTGATGGAGAGTGGAAAAGTTATTCGCTACCACGGCACGCTGGTGGATGTGACCGAGAAGCGCGCGCTGGAGCACCAATTGCGGCGGCAGGAGGAATTCCGGCGGCGGCTGCTGGAGAGTTTCCCCGATCTGATCCTAGTGCTCGACCTCAAAGGGCAATATACGTTCGTGAGCGCGCGCATCGGGCAGCTGCTGGGCTATGGGCCGGAACAGCTTTTGGGGAAAAATGTTCAAAACGCGGAGATTACTTCGCCCGAACTCGCGACGCTTTTCCGCACCGTCGCGAGCGGTGAGAGTAAGTTGACTTCATGCGAATACGGTTCGCGGCATCGCGACGGCACGTGGCGGACGATGCTTGGCATGGCCAGCCCTCTGCTCGATGCTGAGGGTAAGCCGGCGGGCGTGATTATTTCGGTCCGCGATGTGACGACGGAGAAAAAGCTGGAGCAGCAGATTATTCAGAGCGAGCGCCTGGCGGCGATGGGACAGATGATTGGCGGATTCGCGCATGAGCTTAACAATCCGCTGACCAGCATTCTGGGCATGGCCGAATTGCTGCAAGAGGGCGGGATCAGCGAAGGCGCGCGCAAACAGCTTGCCGTTCTGCATCAGCAGGCGCGGCGCGCGGCGGAAATTGTGCAGAACCTGCAATATTTTGCGCGGCCGCCGGCTCCGGGACGCAGCCCGGTCAATCTGAATGAACTGGTACAGCGGACGGTGCAGATGCAGGCGTATCCGCTGCGCAAGAGCAATATCACGGTGGACTTTTTGCCCGAAACGACGATACCGGCGGTGGTGGCCGATCCGAATCAGCTGATGCAGGTGTTTTTGAATTTATTGCTGAATGCGGAGCAGGCAATCCGCGAGAGCCGCGAGAAGGGGACCATTCGGGTGCGGCTGGGACGCGGCGCCGAAGGGAACGACGCTGCGAATCCGGGCTCGGTATGGATTGTGTTTCAGGATGATGGCCCGGGGATCGCGCAGGACAATCTGACGCATATTTTTGATCCGTTCTTTACTACCAAGCGGCCGGGGCGTGGAACGGGGTTGGGGCTCAGCATCTGCAAGACAGTGCTGCGCGAGCATGGCGGGAATATTGAGGCGGCGTCGGCGCCGGGGGGTGGGGCGATTTTTACCATTACGCTGCCGGTGGGGAGTGAGGCGACGACGGAGACACGCACGGTTAGCTAAGGGAAACTGCTATCATCGGATCGGAGCGGTCGACATTTAGCCAATGAACATCAACTTAACGCCCGAACAGGAGCGGATTGTCAGCGAGGAAGTGAAGTCAGGTCACTTTCCCTCTGCGGAAGAAGTAATTGCGAAAGCCCTCATCGCTCTCCGCGAAAAAGACGGAACGTCATTCGCTGCTAGCCGAGCTGTGGATGACGGCGACCGCGCAGTGCGCGAGATGATGAATTTTGTAGAAAAGAATCGAATCCCCCTGCCGGACGTATCCGTTAAGCAATTGATCCGTGAGGGTCACCGGTTGTGAGTGACTTGGTATTGGACGCGTCGCTGACGCTCCAGTGGTTTTGAAGTGAGCATTGTTCCTCCACCCATTGCCGGTTCGCTTCCAGTAGAGACACCTGTTTGTCACACCGTGCAATCGGCTCCCTCTGGCGGCGGGTTGTTGCATTCGCTATTGATGGGATGATTCTGTTCTTAGTCGGCACGGGCGTCGCTCCACCATTCTTTGATACATTTTCGCGCTTAGGCTCGTGGGGGCCGCTAGTCGGCTTCTGCTTGGCTCTTCCCTACTTTGCAATCCTCGATAGCGCCATCGGAAATGGCCAGACCGTAGGGAAGCGGCTAATGCACATTCAGGTAATCGACGAAAACGGGAACACGATTCCTTTCTGGAGATCGCCGCGCGTTATGCGGTGTTCGCAGTCCCGCACTTCCTCAATGAGATGTCACTTCCCGTGACTCGAACGCCCAGAGCGGTTTCCACCGTAGTTTCCTTAATCGTATTTGGAATCGGTGGGGCTTCGTTGTACCTCGTAGTCTTCAATAGGCATACGAGGCAAGGAATCCATGACTTGTAGCGGAAAGCTACGTAGCCGATTCGAACCAGCAGGGCATCCTGAGGGTAGAACCAATTTGGGGCATTCACTGGGTGGTTCTCTGTTTGTTCCTGATCACTCTTTTTATCAGCGCAGGAATTCTCGGGGAAAAGCTAGCGCAATGGGGACCTTATCCGCCGTTGCTTGAGGATGTTCGACTCGTGGAGGGTATCAGCGGCGTCCAAGCCGCTGGCATGCAAGATTGGAACACGATCAGTTCGGCACTGTGGGGAAGAAGAAGACTCTTGTCATCAACGTCTATTGAACGGGAAAACCCGTTGGCGGAGAGCCTGGCGTAGATCACTTGGGCGGAAAGATCGCAGAAGGATGGGCGGATAAAGAGGCATTTGCCGGTCAGGGAGCGAAGCGAATTATCGAACACGATTCGACTGGTGAACGAACATGACTCGCTCAAGGCAGTTATCATTCGGGGTTATAACCTTAGGAATTGCCCACGCCCAAATTTCATATTATTACGAACACTCTCCGTCGGAGTGGAACACCCGACTGTCGGGAAGGCCGCCCAGAGGGGAACTTGCTCCCACCAAGCTCTAACGGTTGGGCATGCCCATCCCTCAGGGGCTAAGGCCCGTATTCTTTCGGGGAACTGATGGGAACGGCTAAAGCCGTGCCCTACCCAAAAAAACGAAATGGATAAAGTCACGGCTGCATCACCCTAGCGCTCGACCGCCATCGCTACCGCATTCCCTCCGCCCAGGCACAACGCGGCGATTCCTCGGTGCACGTCGCGACGGATCATTTCGTAGATCAGGGTTACGAGGACGCGGGCTCCGCTTGCGCCTATGGGATGGCCTAGAGCTACGGCGCCTCCGTTGACGTTGACGCGGTTGATGTCGAGGCCGAGTTCGCGAATCACGCCTAACGCCTGCACGGAGAAGGCTTCGTTGAGTTCGTAGAGATCGACTTCGTCTTTCTTCCAGCCGGTCTTCTGCCAGATTTTTTGCACGGCGCCTACGGGAGCCATCATCACCCACTTCGGATCGACTCCGCTGGTGGACTGGGCAACGATGCGGACCATCGCGTTTGCGCCGAGTTCTTTCGCGCGCGCGGCGCTGGTCACGACTACGGCGGCGGCTCCGTCATTGACTCCGGGAGCGTTGCCGGCGGTGACGGTGCCATCCTTTTTGAAGGCGGGCTTGAGCGAGCGCAGGACTTCGATGGTGGTGTCTTCGCGCGGGCCTTCGTCTTTGTCGAAGATCACGGGCGGCTGGCTTTTCTTCTTTGCGGGAATCTCAACGGGGACAATCTGCGCTTTGAAGCGGCATTCTTTTTGCGCGGAGACGGCCTTGCGATGCGAGTTGACGGCGAATTCATCCTGCTCTTCGCGGGTGATGCCATATTTTTCGGCGACGTTCTCGCCGGTGAGGCCCATGTGATAGTCGTTGTAAATATCCCAGAGGCCGTCGTGGACCATGGAGTCGACGAGCTGTCCGTTGCCGAGGCGATAACCTTTGCGCGCGTTGGGAAGAAGGTATGGCGCGTTGGTCATCGACTCCATGCCGCCGGCGACGACGATGGAGCTGTTGCCGGTTTCGATCGCCTGCGCTGCCAGCGCGACGGCTTTCAATCCGGAGCCGCAGACTTTGTTGATAGTCATGGCACCTACTTCGGGAGTGAGGCCTCCGAAGAGCGCGGCCTGGCGCGCGGGATTTTGACCGATGCCGGCGGTGATGACGTTGCCCATGATGCATTCGTCAACTTGCTGGGGCTGGAGATTGGCGCGCTTCACGGCCTCGCGCACGGCGACTGCACCGATTTGTGGAGCGGTCATGTCGCTCAGGCTGCCTTGAAATTTTCCGATGGGAGTGCGGCATCCCGCGATGACTACTACGTCGTTTGAACTGGCCATGATTGCGCTCCTTCAGATTATCGCCGCTGCTAATTTTGTCTTTCATTATAGATGCGGGAAAGCGAAGAAAGTCGTTGGTGTTGGTCGGTGGTCGTTCGTCGTTGGTCGCTCGGAGAATTTGCTAATGACGAGCAGCGAACGGCCGACAATGAATGATGTTGGTGGATTTTTTTCGCGCGCGTGTCGCGCTGGTGACTTTGGTACAGCATTGCATGTATCAGTTTCGATCATTTTTCTCTTGACTTCGTTCTGCGATGACTCTATACATTCAACTAGTTGCAACAAAACATCGTTGCGAAATTCCATGAAGAATGGAAAGGGAGAATAGATCCATGGCAACCAAAAAGAAAGCAAAGAAGAAAAGCAGCAAGAAGCACTAGCACCTGCAACAGGCAACTGCAATGACCAAGGGGACGCGATAAGCGTCCCCTAAGTTTTTTGGTGGTATCCGCCGATTTCGAATCCCGTGCGCCTTTTAGTTGACGCTAGATTTTTTTTGCGGAGCTGCGATTCTCACGACTTTTTCCGTCGCGGGACAAAGATTGCGATAGGGACAAAAGGCGCAGTGATACTTGGGATTGGGCGGGAATTCTCCGCGGGCGATTGCTGCGGCGACCTTCTGAACGCGCAGTTTGGCCTCTTCCAACTCGGCGTCGTTGCGCTCGGTTGAGATGGTCGTGTTGTTTTCGAGATTGTGAAAAATTAAGCGGTCGGCGCGCTTGCCCAGCGTTTCTTGGGCGGCGATGGCGTAGAGGGAGAGCTGCAAGCTCTCGTCGGCATCGTCTTGCGTCTTGGGCTTGCCGGTCTTGTAATCGACGACAGCAACTGTATCGGGGCCGGTGCTGTCGATGCGATCGATGCGCCCGGCGAGTTTCGCGCTGCCGACTTGGAGATCAAATCCGCGTTCGGTCTCAATTACCTCGGGAAGTTTTTCGTTGCGAGCGCATTCGAAAAACTGCCGCAGCTGATCGTTGCCCTGGCGGAGATAGAGGTCGTATTGATAGCGATCGGCGATGCCGGCCGCGGCCAGCGTTGAGCGGAACTGTTCGAGCAATTCGTCGTCGCTGATGGTTCGTTGATAGCGATGGGCATCGTAGAAAGTTCGCAGCACACCGTGCATGGCCGCTCCGTAGTGCAATGCTGCCGAGACCTCGCGCGGCAGGTTCCATTCGCGTTCGAGTTTGAAGCGGAGCGGACACAATTCGTATATTTCGATTGCCGAAGCGCTCAGGCCGGTGGTGAAATTTGCGGAGGGATCCATGAGCAGCCAGGCGGCGACGGTCGATTGCTGCAATGCGATTTTCTCTTCTTCTTCGGCGAACAAAGTGTCCTGCACGGCGGCGGCTGAACGGGTTGACCAGAAATTCTTGTACGCGGGTTGAATCATGAAGTCGCGGAGGAATTTTGTCGGCTTCGGATCTTTCTTGCTCTGGCCCTGATGGGCGTAGATGGCGAGCGTGTCTTTGGCGCGCGTCATGGCGACATAAAAAAGGCGGCGCTCTTCTTCTTCGTGCAGAGTCTTGTCGTCGGGCGGCCGGGCGGAGGAACTGGCATCGGTGCGGCGCAGTTCGGGCGGAAAGGCGATGAGAGGCTCGTGATAGGCAGTGGGGAAAGAAATGGATGAACCGCGAATGATGGCGACGTGGCGGAACTCGAGTCCTTTGGCGGCGTGGGCGGTCAAGAGCTGGACGGCATCGTCTTCGCTGCGCGGGAGCGCGATCCCGCCGCCCGCTTCGACATAGTAATCAAGATACTCAAGAAATTCGGAAGGGCTGCCGGTCTCGGAGATAGCCTTTTTCTGCCACGCTTCAACGAACGTCACAAGCGTATCGACCAGATCTGAGCGCCCTAGATTGAAGTGGCTGATCACGAGTTTGACGGCGGCGGCGACGTGCACTCCATCTTTTTTTATTTCGCGGTGAATTGTTTCGACTTTATCCAGCACGACTGGACCGCCGGCGAGTTGCGTCAGGGCTTTGCGCAGATCGAGTTCGCGACGGCCGGCGCGCATCGCGGCGCGCAATTCTGTCGGATCGATGGCGAACCCGGGAAGAGCGGTTACGCGAAACATACTGGCGGCATCGCTGGGAGAGACGGCGGCGGTGAGGCAGGCGATTACGTCGCGAACCTCGGGCGTATCGAGAACGTCGAGTCCTTCAATGGAAAAGGGAATGCCGCGCTCGGTGAATTGATAGACCAGTTCATTGCGATTGCTGTGCTGCCGATAGAGGACGGCGAAGTCGCTCCACTGGCAGCGCTGGTCTTTATTGGCATTCGTATTCGCATTCGTATTTTCCTCCTTATTATTCTTGCGCATCTTTTGGATTCGACGCGCGAGGTCGGCAGCTTCAACTTCTCTATCTCTCCAAGTAACGATTTCGACGGGCGCTGCGGACGCGGTGTCGCCAGTCTGTCTTGCCTGCTCGTCCCGGAGGGATTCGAGGGGCGTCCGCTGGTAGGTATTTCCGTTGGAGGCTAATCCTCGCGAGAACGCCTGCGGATTCTCATTCACGATGCCGAAGGCGCAACGGAGGATGGGCGAACGCGAGCGGCGATTTTTGTCGAGGGCGACCAGTTGCATCGCGGGAAACTTTTTCGCGAAAAGCGAGAATGCTTCGCTGGAAGCGCCGCGAAATTGGTAGATGGCCTGGTCGGGATCGCCCACCGCAAAGACGTTGGCATCGGAGCCGGCGAGAAGAGAGAGAATTTCGACTTGAGCAAAGTTCGCGTCTTGAAATTCATCGACCAGCAGGAACCTCGTGCGGGCGCGCTGGGCTTCGAGCAACGCGGCGTCACTCTTCAGCAGATGATAGGCGTTGGTGATCATGTGGCCGAAGGTGCCGAGGTTTTTCTGGCGCAGCATGGCTTCGATGGTGTCGAAGACGCGAGCGATTTCGCGGCAGCGCTCGATGATTTCTTCTTTTTGCAAATCCCCCTGACGTTTTGATTTGGCGACGCGAGGCAATGGAAACTCGCCGCGTTCGAGGTGTTCGACATAACGCGCATAATCAGCGGGACCGACCAGTTCGTCGTGGCAGCGGCGCATGAATTCGAGCAAGCAGTTCAGGAACTGTCCGACATTGGCGGCGCGGACGAAATGCTTGAGGCGAAGATCGCGAATACGGCGACGCAGAAAGACCCAGAGATCTTTATCATCGAGCGCGCTAAAACCGGCGTCGCGAAGCTGAAGCAATCCGTTACACCATGCGTGGAAGGTGCAAGCCTGCAGGCCGTCGATATTAGTGCCATGCAGTTCCGCGCGAACGCGGGCCAGCATCTCAGCGGCGGAATTGTCGGTGTAGGTGAGCGCAACAATTTCGTCGGGACGGGCGTGGCCCTCGCGGATGAGGTAGGCCACGCGCTGCACGAGGACGGTCGTCTTCCCCGTGCCAGCGCCGGCGATGACGAGCATGGGGCCGCGAACGTGTTCGATGGCCTGGCGCTGGCGTTCGTCGGGAACGATCTTCGTAGGAACCGCCTTCGTAGAAACGACCTTCCGCGTCTTCGTCGGAGCGGTTTTGGTCGCGGGTAAAACTTTTACGGCCACGGGAAAGTCTCTAGCGGGAGAATATCAGAGGTGGTTGTGGAAGGTTTCTGATTGTTACCGCTTCCGGGCTTTCGGTAACGGTAGGGGTCCTTCGACTACACCGCACCATCCGCTTCGGGATGACGTGGCTCCGCTCAGGATGCCAGCATATCGGTAATTCTTCGAATGGAACACGTCTCTAGCGCAGCGCGTCGATCGCGAGGGCGGTGGCGACGATGGCCGCGGTTTCGGCTCGCAGGATGGTGTTGCCGAGTGAGGCCGCGATCCATCGTTCGTCGTGGAACCAGGTGATCTCTGAGTCAGTCCAGCCCCCTTCGGGGCCGATGGCGAGTAACACTTCGGAGGTGAGCGAACTTGTTTGCAACGCTTCGGTCAGGCGAATTTCGTCCGCGGACTCGGCTAGAGATTCATTGAGCACAATACGCGTTGGGCCCTCGGCGGGGAGAACGGCTTCTGCAGCGAGATCTTTTAATTTGACTGTCGCTGCTAGCTCAGGCGGAGCCGCGCGGCGCGATTGTTCTGAGGCTTGGAGGATGAGGCGCCGCCAGCGGTCGTGGCGATTTGCGGCGGCGGCGGCCAGATGAGCATCGGTGCGACGGGCGATGATGGGGATGATGCGAGTGACGCCGATCTCTGTGCATTTTTCGATTGCCCACTCCATGCGGTCGAACTTGAAGATGGCGAGAGCGAGGGTGAGTTTGGGAACGGCCGAGGGATCGATGCTGAGCTTGCGGTATGGCTTCGCACCGAGCGCGAATTCGACGCGCTCGTAGGAGATAGTCGTGATGGTGCCGCGACGAACTTCATCGCCGGTTGCGATGTCGAACTCCTGGCCAACTTGGGCGCGCAGAACACGAGCCAGATGAGCGGCGTGTTCGCCTACGAGAGCGGCGGCGTCTCCGGTAACCTCGTCGGCGATCCAGCGGCGGCGCATAAATCAGGTCTTAGGTCTTAGGTCTTAGGTCTTAGGAAAGGCTTGCACTGAAATCAGGGTGTCAGGTGTCGGGTCTTAGGAGAGGCTTGAAAAAAATTATTGACAAGATTTTCCTAAGACCTGACACCTAAAACCTTCTTTATACAAACATATCTTTCACTCGGCCCAACAGCGAGCGGTGTTGCGGTTTATTTTCTACTGGAGATAATTCTCCCAGTTCGGTCAGTAGTTCGCGTTGACGCTTATTCAATTTTCCGGGCGTCTGGATTCGCACTTCTACGTAGAGGTCGCCCTTTCCGTGGCTATTCAGCATGGGCACGCCTTTGCTGCGGATGCGAAATGAGGTTCCGGATTGCGTGCCTTCGGGAATTTTCAGCTTGTGCTCTCCGTCTAGCGTCGGGACTATTATCTCTGTACCAATGGCGGCTTGCGGGAATGAAATGGGAACGACGCAATGGATGTCGTTGCCTTCGCGCTCGAAAAAAGCGTGCTCCTTGACGTGCAGGACAACGTATAGATCTCCGGCCGGACCGCCAAACGCGCCCGTTTCGCCTAGGCCGGTGAAACGAATGCGCGTGCCGTCTTCGACTCCGGCGGGAACTTTGGTCTCGACCGCGCGCTCGCGCAGGAGGAGACCTGCACCCTTACACTTTGTGCAAGGATCGGTAATGACGCTGCCCGCGCCCTGGCAGGTGGGGCAAGTACGAGCGATGCTGAAGAACCCTTGCTGGTAGCGGACCTGGCCTCGTCCCGCACAGGTCTTGCAGTTGACCGCGGCTTTGCCGGGCGCTGCTCCGGTGCCGCGACAGACATCGCAGGTTTCGTGGCGGCGAACGCTAACTTGCTTTTCGGTGCCGAAGACGGCTTCGTCGAATTCAAGATGGAGGTCTTCGCGCAAGTCAGCTCCGCGCTGGGCGCGGCTACGGCGACGGCCGCCGCCCTGGCCGAACATGTCACCGAAACCAAAGATGTCGCCAAAGATGTCGCCGAAATCCTGGAAGATGGCGGGATCGAATCCCGCCGCTCCTCCAGAGCTGCCGCCGACGCCGGCGTGGCCGAAGCGGTCATAGGCCGCGCGCTTCTGATCGTCCTTGAGGACCTCGTAGGCTTCGCTGAGCTCCTTGAACTTCTGCTCGGCGGCCTTGTCGCCCGGATTGCGATCCGGATGCCACT